>Ga0302322_100000265_pt1 | contig 38297 bp, 25 predicted proteins | sample Fen_T0_2_FD_203757 | JGI IMG/M metagenome (GOLD analysis project Ga0302322, IMG submission 203757) | Peat permafrost microbial communities from Stordalen Mire near Abisko, Sweden - Fen_T0_2 | ecosystem: Environmental > Terrestrial > Soil > Wetlands > Permafrost | place: Sweden: Abisko...
CCATGCCTCCAGCGGATTTGGGTGCCGACGCCCCAAGGCGTGGGCTTCGAGTCCCTCCTCGAGCACAACGAGCGCTGGCTTGGAATTGAGCGACGCCAACCCAAGCCCAGTGGCTGCTAGCCTGTGAGCAGCAATGAAAGCTCGGTCCGCCGCTATCAGTGATGCCGATCTCCTGTCGGAGCGGCCCCTAGGCAAGCTATTGAGCACGCATCGCGCCCCACGTTCCCTGAAGTTCGTCGCGCTGTTCGGCGGACCGCTGCTGTTGGCCCTGGGGCTCCTGATGTTCGTTGGTGCCCTCGATCCCGATCCAAAACAGCCGCTCGCCGTGCGCTTTTTCTTGACGTTGGCGGGCGCCAGCTTCGGGGCGCTGGGTGCCGCCGTGCTGGTGGTCTTGCGGCGCAAGCAAGCGACGCTGGTTCAGCTGTACGAGGGCGGCATCGTCGAGCTGAACGGAAAAAAACGACGCACGCTCGCCTGGGAAGACGTGCTGAGCTTTCAGCGCAGCGCTTCCATCGCCGTCGAGTGGCTCGGGCGCGCTGCTCCAACTGGAGTCGCTGCGGGCGATCACCACTTGCGAAATGCGGCGCGTAGCGGGGGTGCGAGCAGCTTGCCGACCACGTACGGGTTGAGGTCCGAGGACATGGCGGGGTACTGCAACCATACCTTGGTGCCCGCGGTGCTCGTAACCGGAGCTTCACCGAGGGCGTGCAGCCCGATGGAAGCGGCGTAGTACGCGGCCCCTTCCGCGACGAGCGTCATCGGATCCAGACCAACCGCAAAGGGCGCCTCGAGCGCCTCGGCAACTCGCCAGCGGAGCAGCGGCATGACCGTGGGTCCACCGACCAGGATCACGCGCGCGAGCCGGCCGCGCAGCGGCAAGCCTGACTCCGAGAGCAGGCGCTGGCAAACGGCAATGCTGCGCGCGATCAACGGTTCTACCCGTTGTTCGAGCAGCTGACGGCTGAGCGTAGTAGTCAGACTGACGACCCGCTCCCCGACCTTGAGCTCCGCGACGAAAATGTCCGCTTCCTCGCTGCGCGACAGCTCGATTTTGGCGTCCTCCGCGGCCGCGCGCAGCCGGCGCAGCGCCGTGCCGTGCTCTGGATTGGCGCGATCGAGCACGCAGCCAGCTTGCTCAGCGAGCTGCTCGAGAAGATGGTGTAGGAGGGCCGCGTCGAAATCGCGGCCGCCCAGGAAGTTGTCGCCGTCGTGGCCGACGACGCGCAGTAGGCCCTCGCGCGACTCGAGCAACGAGGCATCGAAGGTACCGCCACCTAGGTCGTACACCAAGTACGAGCCGGCGTGTTCGTCGTTGCGAAAGCCAGCACCCAAACCGGAAGCCACCGGCTCCTGAATCATCTCGACGCGCTCGAACCCGGCCAGGCGCGCCGCCTCGCTGGTCGCGGCTGTCTGCGGCAACTCGAAGAGCGCGGGCACGCTGATGACCGCGCGTTTTGGGACGAAGCCGAGCTGAGCGCGAATATCCTCGCGAATCGACTTCAGCACCTCGGCCGCGAGCTGCTCCGGCTTCTTGCTTGCTCCACTTGCCGGAAAATGTAGCGTCTGCTGGCTGCCCATCAGCCGCTTGAACTCGCCGCGCACGTTCTCCGGATCTTGTTCGAAGAGCTTGCGTGCTCGCGCGCCCACTGCCACCTTGCCGCGTGCGTCGATACGCACGACGCTCGGCGTGAGGAACCCACCCTGTGCCGTACGGATCAGCTCGACGCGTTCGCCGTCGAACACCGCCGCGGCGGAATTGGTCGTGCCAAGATCGATTCCAACGTACAGAGGACGCGAGGCGCTCACGATGCCTAGCCTAGCGCCAGCAGACGGCGGAACCTCGAAAGAACGGCGAGGTGTCCCGTTGGCCGATCGAGATTTTTGGCAAACGCGGGCGCCGTACCCCGACGGTCGGGGACGGGAGCTGCCGAAGGCCATGCGTGCGAGTTTCCGGCGCCGCAGGGCGAGGGGGGGCAAAGTCTCTCTGCACCCTGAAGTGACAATATACGCTAGATCTGGGCGCGTTCGAGCATTAGATGCGGTCGGGATGCGCAGGCCGCGAGGTAGGCTTGGGCGATCCTATCGCCGATGAGCTGTGCGCCGACACGCGTTGATTGGCCATCCCTATTTCCCGACGAACGTCGTTACCGTCATGCTGTCGAGCATGGCGGTGAAGGTACCGCCGGTCACGGTCACGCCTGCCTTCGCGACCAGGTTGTCGGATGGCATGGAAATTCAAGGCACCGGCAAGGCGTTCGCCGTGGCGCGTCGTTGAGCGCTCCAGAGCGTCACGCCGCCTTCGATCCTGATCGGTGCGGCTCGTAGCAGAGCCGCTCAGGCGTCGTCCACCAGCCCGGTTCGGTGTCTGCCAGGTCGCCCTGCGCAAGCTGTTGCAAAAATATCGCGAGCGCGGTTGGCTGCGGAGTTCCGCTTACCAAGGATAGCGCGCCGGGCTCGTAACTTCCATTGGGTTCGGTTACCAACCGGTCCCAGCCATGCGAGCCGAGAAGAGCCCACGCGGTCACCGCCTGTACCTCCACGCCCTGACCGCGAGCATCGAGTGCCGCCCTCCAAAGATAGGCGATCCAGCTCGCCTGTTGCAGAACCGAGCAGCCCAGGTGCGCCTCGCTGATGACGACGGGGCGCCGATAGCGCTGGTGCGCAGCTTTCAGGAGAGGGGCTGGCCCGAGCAGTCCTTCGGCACAAACCCGGACTGCTTCCACGTCCACGTAACGATGCCGATGATTCCCGCCAACCATCGCTGGCGGGTACGCGTGCACGCGGTTGTCGAGAAAACGCTCGCTCGTCACGTAATAGTTGATGCCGATCACGTCGGGCGGGCACGGGTGCTCGAGGAAAAATCCGAGCTCGCGCTCGGTCGCTCCAGCAGAAATGAGGTAGTCATGGAGTGGGTGCTTACGGGTGACGTTGCCAGCCAGCAAGTCCAAGCTGAGCCAACGACGTTCGTTCTCGAATTCAGCTTGATAGCGCAGGCCCGCGGTGGAGCGCGTAAATCCCATGTCTTCGGTTTGAATTAGCTGCGCTTGGGGATTCACGCGACGGATGGCTTGCATCGAGAGCGCGATGCCCATGCACTGCGTGAGCAAGGCGCGGACGAACGTTCGATCATCGCGCCCATGGGGGTACCAATGCCCGTACAGGCCGCTGAAGCGCGCCGTAGTGAGCGGCTCGTTCACCGGCGTGAAGCGTTCGAGCCAAGGGTAACGGCGCGCGACCTGTTCGGCGAACGCCGAAAGCTTCTGCGCAAAGCAGCTGGAAACGAGTGACGTGTGCGATGGACCGCTACCGTGATGAACGAGGCCGACGACGGGCTCGATGCCGAGCTCGCGGAGCCGCGCCAGCCGCTGGTCGCTCCAACCGAAGTCGATGCAGCCTTGGCTCTCGGCACGCTCCCAGATCACGGGATAGCGCAGTACTCGCAAGCCCATCTGGGCGATTAACTCCAGATCGCTCAACCGCTCATGGTGACCGGAAAACTGGAGCTGATCGAAGTAGTTGCTCTCGACTCGATTGACGGTGCACTCAATGCCTCCCCAAAGCTGCAACTTTTCGTGTCTGCTGCCCATTCACCGCCTCCAGATGGCTTACCGGCTTGGCGCCCGAAATGCGTTTATAAAGAGTCAGCGCCTGAGCGACGACCTGATCCATGTTGTAATATTTGTAGGTTGCCAGTCGTCCTACGAAGTGTACATCGGGCGTTTCGTCGGCTAGCTGCTTGTACTTGGTATACAGCTCGTCATTCTCCGTCTTCGGTACAGGATAGTACGGATCTCCCTCTGCACATGGGTATTCGTACACTACGCTCGTGTGTGCATGGGTCTGTCCCGTCAGGTGCTTGAACTCCGTCACGCGGGTGTAGGCATGGTCATTCGGGAAGTTCATCGTGCCCACAGTCTGAAACTGCGCCTGAGCCAGCGTTCGGTGCTCGAACTGGAGCGACCGATAGGGCAGCCTGCCATAGCGATAATCGAAGTACGCATCGATCGGACCCGTATAGATCATGCTCCGGTGCGGAATGAATCGCGCAATCTCCTGGTAGTCGGTGTTGGTCATGACCTTGATGTTCGGGTGCGCCAGCATGCGCTCGAACATACGCGTGTAGCCGTGGAGCGGCATCGCTTGATAAGTATCGGTGAAATACCGATCGTCACGGTTGGTCCGCGTCGGGATACGCGCCGTTACCGAACTATGTAGCTCGGAGGGGTCCAATCCCCACATTTTGCGGGTGTAGCCGCGGAAGAACTTCTCGTACAGTTCTCGACCAACCTTGTTCACGACCACGTCTTCGGACGTGCGGACTGGGTGACACTTTTCGGCGACGCTTTCCAGGAAGGCCTCGACTTGAGCCGAAGTCAGGTTCATCCCGTAGAGCTTGTTGATCGTGTCCAGGTTGATCGGAATGGGCACCAGCTGTCCATCCACGCTGGCAAGCACTCGATGCTGGTATGGACGCCACTCCGTGTAACGGCCCAGGTAGTCGAAAATGTCCCGAGAATTGGTGTGAAAAATATGTGGCCCGTACTTATGGACCAGAATGCCATGGTCGTCATAGTGGTCGTAGGCATTGCCCGCTACATGGGGGCGCTTGTCCACTATCAAAACCGTCTTGTTTGCGTCCGTGGCCAGCCGTTCGGCGAGCACACTTCCTGCGAACCCCGCACCAACGATCAAATAATCGAACACGTTCATTCTCCCGCGGCAAAATTATCTACTCGTTGCTCGCGCCCGGTCTCTCGCAATAGTCCATGTCCTTCTGCTGTTCGCGACTTCCGCTCGATAGTGCTCTGGACGAGCTGCGACATTTCCTGCCAGGTTTTGTCCCAAGACAGTTGAGACAAGAATTCATCAGCGCGAGCGAGCCGCTCTCCGGGTGGGGCTCTGAGCGCGGCTTCGCAGGCCGCGATGAACTCCGCCACTGAATCGGCGATGTGCACGAGGCCCAGCCCTTGATAGGGCTGAATCACGTCTTGAATCGAGGTGGAGACCACCGGTAACCCCGCAGCTAGGTATTCCGGCGTCTTCGTTGGACTGATGAACCTAGTCGACTCGTTCCGCGCGAACGGCAATAGGGCAACATCCCATCCTGAAGCGTAGCTCGGTAGTTCCCCGTAGCTCTTACTCCCCAAGTAATGAATGTTGGCAGCGCGCGGCAAGCTCTCGGCGTCCACTTTCACCACCGGTCCGACCATCACGAAGTTCCAATCCGGACGGGCTCGCGCGACGCCCGCGAGCAGCTCGAGGTCCATCCGCTCGTCGATCACGCCATAGAACCCGAGCCGCGGACGCTTCAGGATCTTCTGATCTTCTGGACCTTCTTGTGGTGCCCGCGCCTGGGCGAAATGCGGCACATCGACGCTACTCGGAAAAGCATGTACATTGACGTGTTGGCTCTTCTTTTGCTCGTATAGCGAATAGCCGCCCGTAAAAACCAGGTCCGCTCGTGAGAATAGCTCACGCTCTCGTTCGACCAACATGGGCGAGGCGCCCTTGAAGCCGCTGAGCTCATCCATACAGTCGTAGACCGTAGCGAGCGGCGTCAATCCGCGTGCCAGTGGCACGGCCATGGGCGTGTAATACCAAAGCATATAGGAGTTGACGGCTTCCCGTTCGAGGAACGAGCGGATCAGTGCAGCTTGCGTGGCCTCCGCGTTCTGAGTGGCGTGGTTGAGGTGCGGCACTACGACGTGCACTCCCTCCGCGCTCACTGTCGACACGAGGTGGTCAGCGCGATCGGTGAGCAGTGGTTCTTCGATGAAGTACACACGCCGCTCGCGTGCATAACGGCTGAGCAGATGCTGGGGCCGTTGAAAAACGAACGACCAACGAAGATGGGAGAAACAGATGAGGTCGAAAGAAGAATTCACGCGCTCGCCTTGGTTCGGTGAGGCGCCCTGCGCTCACACCGTTGGATTCTCCCTAGGCAGCTTTCGTGCCGTGCCTTGGCGTGAAATCTTCCGGCGAGAAGTCAGACGATCTCGCGCGGCCAAACGGCGACACACGCGGCAAACAGCCTCACGCGAGGCAAGTCCGCTAGCCCATCGCTTGCGATTCCCACTCGTTTAGCCCGCTTCGCCTCGGATCGCGTCGGCGATGCACTGAACGCACGCGCGCGTGATCAGCCGCACAACGTTGGCATGCATTCTGCTGTATCGCTGCACCGTTGATGCTCCGCCGCCATCTCTCCCAAATCGGACTCCAAAACTCGAGCCCCCCACCACCCGACCCAGAGCCAGATAGCGAGGAGATGGGCTACCCGCGGCCGCTGTTCCGTCGCAGGAATTGGCAGAGCCTGAACGGTACCTGGGAATTTGCGATCGACCCCGAGGGCATTCACGCCAATCCCCAGCAAGTGGAATGGTCGGCTCGAATCCAGGTGCCGTTTGCGCCCGAAACGGCGCGCAGCGGGATCGCTGATACCGGGCTTTATCGAGCCTGCTGGTACCGGCGGCTGTTCGAGCCGTCGGCGCTCGCCGAGGGCGAACGTTTGATCCTGCATTTTGGTGCGGTTGATTATCGAACGAGCGTGTGGATCGATGGCACGTTGGTGGTCACGCACGAGGGCGGTTATACCCCCTTCGAGGCAGACATCACGGATGCACTGCGCCCGGACCAGCGAGAGCATTCGTTGGTCGTCTGGGCCGACGACGATCCGGGCGACTTGGCCAAGCCGCGGGGCAAACAAGACTGGCAGCTCGAACCGCACTCGATCTGGTATCCGCGCACGACCGGGATCTGGCAGAGCGTGTGGCTGGAAAAGGTCTCCGAAGTCCGTATCCAAAGCCTGCATTGGACCCCGAACCTCGAACGCTGGGAGATCGCGGTGGGTGCCACGGTGCACGAGGGGGGGCTGGGGCAGAAGCTGCGGCTGAGTGTTCGGCTCAAAGTGTTCGACCTCACCTTGGCGCATGACCAGTATTTGGTGGTGGCAGGGGAGGTGCACCGTCGGATCGCGCTTTCGGACCCAGGCGTGGATGACTTTCGTAACGAGCTCTTGTGGAGTCCGGAGCGACCCACGCTGATCGAAGCCGAGGTGCAACTGCTGAGCGAGGAGGGGCGAGTGCTCGACCAGGTTTCGAGTTACACCGCGCTGCGCTCGTTCGCGGTTTCGGGTGATCGCTTTCTATTGAATGGTCGGCCATACCCACTCAAGCTCGTGCTCGATCAAGGCTATTGGCAGCAAACGGGTATGACCCCACCCAATGATACTGCGCTGCGGACGGACGTGCTGCTGGCCAAAGCCATGGGTTTCAATGGCGTGCGCAAGCATCAAAAAATCGAGGTTCCGCGCTATCTGTACTGGGCGGATCGCCTCGGTCTGTTGGTTTGGGAGGAGATGCCGAGCGCGTACCGGTTCAGCAAGCGCTCCGTGGCGCGGCTCACCCACCAATGGCTGGAAGTGTTGCGCCGCGACATCAGCCATCCGTGCATCATGGCTTGGGTGCCGTTCAACGAGAGCTGGGGAGTGCCAAATTTGCCTGATAGTTTGCCCGAGCGAAACTACGTCCGGGCGCTGTATTACTTGACGAAAACTCAGGATCCGACCCGGCCCGTGATCGGCAACGATGGTTGGGAAAGCGTTGCCACCGACATCATCGGCATTCACGATTACGATGATGCTCCCGAACGGATTGCGCAGCGATACATGGCGCACACGGTCTTGCCGAATCTGTTCAAGCGCGAGCGTCCGGGGGGGCGAAGCCTAGTCCTCGAAGGCATCGAGGGCCGAGAGCACCCGCTGGTGCTGTCCGAGTTTGGCGGCATCGCGTTCAGCGATGACCCCCGACACTGGGGCTACTCACGCAGTGACACGCCGCAGGCCTTTACCGATCGATTCACGGCCTTATTGAAGGTGGTTCGTTCCTTGGAAATCCTGGCTGGCTTCTGCTACACACAGTTCGCCGACACCTATCAAGAGGCCAACGGTCTGCTTCGCAGCGATCGCACGCCCAAGATCCCGCTCGAGCAGATCGCGCGTGCGATGCGCGGCGCGCGCCCCGAGGTACCCGAACTGCCCGGGGCGCCGACGCTGAACCTGGGCACCGAAAGCAAAGGCCCTAGCCGTGAGTGAAGGTGGTAGCGAACCCGGTCGCTACCGTGCGTCGAGTGAGTGGCTCGCGCGGGCGCGCGCCGTTATCCCAGGCGCTCATCATCTGTCCGGTCGACCCTTGCTGCCGGGTGAGGAAGGCCCCTCCTACATGATACGGGGTCAGGGCGCACGCTGTTGGGACGCTGATGGGCACGAGTACATCGACTATATCGGCGCCTTCGGCCCCTTCCTGCTTGGCTACGCGCATCCGGCGGTGGACGCGGCGGCTCGTGCTCAGCTCGAGCGCGGGAGCTTGTTGTCCCTCAATCATCCCTTGCACGTCGAGTTCGCGGAGCGTCTGGTCGCGCGCTTCGGAAGCGCCGAAATGGCAGTTTTCTTCAAGACCGGCTCCGAGGCGACCACCGCTGCCCTGCGCATCGCTCGTGCGGCAACAGGCCGAAGGACCGTGGTCCGCTGCGGCTACCATGGCTGGCACGACTGGTGTTTGCCGGTCGAGCAGTTCGTGCCCACCGGGCTCGCGGAACAGGTTCTGGAGCTCGATGCCTCGAATCCGGGATCGCTCGCTCAACTCCTGAAAGAAGCGCCAGCACCGGTCGCCGCAGTGATCGTCGCTCCAGAAATGATCTTGCCGATGCAAGCAGCGGTCTTTCACGAGCTCTTGTCCACGACGCACGCGCACGGGGCGGTGTTCATTTTGGACGAGGTGAAGACTGCGCTCCGTATCAAACCAGGGTCTTTCCAGGAGCATGTCGGCATTCGCCCGGATCTGACGACCCTGAGCAAGGCGCTCGGCAACGGTTGGCCGATCGCAGCGGTCGTTGGCAACCGAGAAGTGATGCGTGCGGCGGCCGGGCTTCACCTGTCCGCCACGTATCACGGAGAGACGGCAGGCATCGCGGCCGCAATCGCCACTTTGGATTTCGTCGAGAGCCACCCGGTTTCAGAGCACGTGTGGTCGCTCGGGGAGCGCTTAATTGCCGGCCTAAACGCGTCGGCCGCGCAGTGGCGGATCCCAGCGGTCGCCTTCGGCGAACCGCTCCCGCCAATGCCATTCTTGCGCTTTACGTCCGTAGACTCAGCGCTCAACGATCGGCTCAAAGCGCGCTTCTATCGTGAAGTACTCGCGCGTGGCGTGTTGCTTCATCCCCGCCACCTTTGGTTCGTGAGCTACGCTCACAGCGCCTCCGATATCGACCGCACCTTGGAAGTCGCGGATACTGCATTTCGATTGGCCGCCTCGGAGCTCGGTGCCTGATCACCGAGCCCCATGCTCGAGTAGGTTCAAACCTCGGGCGGGTCCATCGCTCGCTCGAAATGGCGATGACGTGCGAGCGCTTTCACGAAGTCGGGCAACGCTTTTGCCGCGCTGGCATGGCGCCCGACGAGCATCCCGGGGTCCTCGTCTCCAGAGGGCAACGTCCCCGGGACGCCCGCGTTCTCAACTAGCTCCGCACCGGCGCCCAGGGCCAAGATCACCTTGCAGTGGCGGTACTGATCTTTGATGAACTCTGCAACTTGACCCACGTTGCCCAGGGTCGTGACGGCGGCTTTTCCGCCGGGGATGACCAGGGCGTCGAAAAGCACGGAGGGCATGGTTTCGAAGGTAACCTCGACTTCGAGCGTGTCGCCATCCTCCGTACTGACGGCACCCAGGCGGACGCCCACGTAGCGCGGGACTGCGCCTTCGAGCGTCAAGCCTTCGTGTAGAGTCTGCGCAGCCGCACCATCCACACCATCCGCGACCAAGATCGCGACGCGGCGCGTCTGGATGCTGCCGTTCCCGGGCTGTGAGAAAATCGAAAGGGCGGGCGAACTCGTGAGCTCCGGCTTGACCGGGGTCTTGAGCGCTTTGGGTAGCGGCTTCGGCATCGGCATGCCCAGGGCGTTGGCCAGCGCTTTGGCCAGACCACTGTCTACGTTCGCCAGCGTGGCCACGACCCGTTCGCGGATCGCCGGCGTTTGCACTCTTGTCAGCTCGAAGCGAAAGCCCCGAAGGATGTGCGCTTTTTCGATTGGGGTCTGACTATTGTAAAATAGCGTCGCTTGCGTGTAGTGGTCTGCGAAGCGCTCGCCGCTGCCTCGCACCTTGTCGTCTTGAATCGGTTCACGAAACGAGGTGAAGCCGGCCGCTCCGGCCTGGAATGGGCAGCCGCCGCCGAGCGAGTTTGGCTCGTAAGCGACCCGTCCGCGATTAATCCCCTGCCGGTGCATGCCGTCGCGTTGGTTGTTGTGGGTCTGTGCAACCGGCGCATTGATCGGAATTTCGTGAAAGTTCGGCCCTCCGAGGCGAGAAATCTGCGTATCTTGATAAGAATGAATACGGCCGGCGAGTAGCGGATCGTTGCTGAAATCCAGTCCTGGCACGATGTGCGCCGCACAGAAGGCAACTTGTTCGGTCTCGGCGAAGAAGTTGTCGGGATTACGATTGAGGACCATCTTGCCGACTGGCGTGAGCGGCACGAGCTCCTCCGGAACGAGCTTGGTAGCGTCCAAGACATCGAAGCTGAATGACTCGGCTTGTTTCTCCGAGAACATTTGAAAGCTCAGCTCGTACTCCGGGAATGCCCCACCCTCGATCGCTTCCCACAGGTCGCGCCGATGAAAGTCTGGATCCGCCCCAGCTATTTTGACGCATTCGTCCCAATCGAGAGAATGCGTTCCCGCCACCGGCCGCCAGTGAAACTTCACGAAAGTCGACTTGCCTTGCTCATTGACTAGTCGGAAAGTGTGCACGCCGAAGCCCTGCATCATCCGGTAGCTTCGGGGTAGCGCGCGATCGGACATAGCCCACATCAGCATGTGAGTGGACTCCGGCATCAGCGACACGAAATCCCAGAACGTATCGTGCGCCGTGCCAGCCTGTGGCATACCGAAATGCGGTTCGGGCTTCGCCGCATGAATCAAATCTGGGAACTTCATCGCGTCTTGAATGAAGAACACGGGCATATTATTACCCACGAGGTCCCAATTGCCTTCGTCGGTGTAGAACTTCACGGCGAAGCCGCGGACGTCACGAGCGGTATCGGGCGAGCCTCGCTCACCGATCACCGTGGAGAAACGCACGAACACGGGCGTACGCTTATCGGCTTCAGCAAAGACGGATGCACGCGTGACGTTTTCCATCGACTTGTAGCATTCGAAATAACCGTGCGCGGCCGAGCCACGCGCATGGACAATGCGTTCCGGAATGCGCTCGTGGTCGAAGTGCGTGATCTTTTCACGTAAGATGAAGTCCTCCAGCAGCGCGGGTCCGCGTAGGCCCGCTTTCAACGAGTGCTGATTGTCAGCGACCGGGACTCCCTGGTTTGTCGTCAGCGTGCGCTCCGTCGAGTCGACGCGCACACGGTCGAGCGGAAGATTGCCGGGATTCTGCCCGAGCATTGGCTTGCCTGACCCGAGCTTCGTCGAGGCGAGACTTTCGGTGAGGGTGCTGCCGGTGACCCGCGCATCCGTTACTGGAACCGTTGCACCAGTCGGTGGCTTCAAGCTGGCCTTGCCGTACTCAGTTGGCTTGTTCGCATTGAAAGGCATGCTTGTAGCGAGCGCCTGCGCGCCATCCATCTTCGCGGTCAGCGCGTCGCCTGGCGCCTCGCGGTCTTTCCGGGCGGGTCCGCTAACGGTGGATCGCGCGCTGGTCGTGGTGGCGGCGGCACCAGCGCCCTTTTGCGCGGACTTCTTCTCAGAACGAACACTGTCGAAAGTTTTTTTTGTGGCCATCCATGCTCCGGTAAAAAGTGACTCCTGGGCGCAGCGGCGCGCCAGACGTTAGCGCGCAGCGTTTTGCAACTTCCGCGCCGCGCGGGGCGGCCGACGTGACGACTGGGCGATCGCGCAACTATCGACGGATGCGAAGGGCGTCTTGCGAATTCGAGCCCACATTCCGTCGCAAAGCGCCTCTTTGTGAAAAATTGTCATGCACTCGATCCCCTAGTGCGCTCCGGATTCATATTGGGGCGGATCGGCCGCACATCGGCAACTCGTGGAGTGCTTCAGCGGACTATGACAGCAGCGGCGTGCGTCTCAGCAGCGAGTGTGTCTAAGTCGGCGCGCGTCCAGCAGCGAGTGTGTCTAAGTCGGCGCGCGTCCAGCAGCGAGTGCGTCCAGCAGCGAGTGCGTCCATCAGCGAGCGCGTCTCATCAGCGAGTGCGTCTCAGCAGCCACTCGCTGGTTCGCGATTGCGACGGAAATCCCCGAGGATTTATGCGGCATAAAAGGGGGTGTCTCCCGAGACTCGCACGCTGAACGCGGGGCTGTGCGATGTAGTCATGGACGTGCCGAGCGGAGTTGCCTCCGTTCAGACTCGTCGACCGTACCACCGTTCCAGCTATGCATTCGTATTTGGGCCGGGCGCGCCATGGGTGAATTCGTGGGACGCCGCAGGGCTAGGCGAATTGAAAATCGGCGTACCGCGGGTCGGTGACGACGGCGCCAATCCGGCGCCAGTGCTGGCACTGGCTTTGCGCGGTCTGGTCGATAACGTTCGAGGCTACTCGGTTTCGGTGACTATGTCGGCGAGAGTCCGCCAGCCGAGCTGAGCTTTGGCAAGAACCCAATGACCGAGACGGCGACAGCCGTTCTGTCCCGAGCGTCCAAGCGCGCCGCGCGCTGAAGGTCTTCAGTGCGCGCGGCTAGGTATTGTGCTGAGCACCGAGCGAGTACGCAATCGCACGCGTGGAGCACGGTCCGTCGCACACAAGCTGAGCCTAAGCGAAGCGACGGGCCGGGGTTTCGCCCGCGGTCGTCTTCGGCGGGCGGTGCGGGCCGATGTGTTGCGCATCGGCATCCCCAACCGGCTTCCCGGTAAGGCTAGGCGGCACTCTCCCCAATGCCCATCTGCCATGACGCCGGAAACCTGCATCCGCACCCCCGGTCCCAATCAGCTGTCACCCATGTACCTCTCTGGCGTCAAGGTTGGATGTTTATCCGACGGATCTATGGGGTCACCGCTACTGCCACTCGTAATGAAGCAGGCCCTCATTTTCGCTGCCGCCACGCTATCGGTCGTCTCCCTAACCGCTCCGGCCCGTGCTGCGACGTCACAAAAAGTCGACCAGAGTGTTTGGGGCGTGAGCGGTCTGCCGAGTTACGTCAACATGTACATCTACGTGCCTGACAGGCTGGCCGCGAAGCCGCCCATCCTGGTCGCGTCGCATCACTGCCAAGGCACCGCCGCAAGTACGTACAGTGAAACCAAGTCGAGCTTCGTCTCCCTGGCCGATAAAAACGGCTTCATCATCATTTTCCCAGAAGCTACCGGGCACAATTGCTGGGATGTGGGCTCGGCAAAGTCGCTCAAGCACGATGGCGGCGGCGACACGCACGCGATTGCCCAAATGGTGCGCTACGCGCTAACCAAGTACAGCGCCGATGCCGGGCGCGTGTACGCGTTCGGCGGCTCTTCGGGGGCGATGATGACGCAAGCCTTGATGGGCGTGTACCCCGACCTGTTCGCGGGCGGAGTTGCTGTCTCCGGGGTGCCCTGTGGTTGCTGGGCCGTGGACTACAGCGGTGACGTCGCAACCAATGGTCAATGGAGTGGCACGTGCGCCGGCGGCAATGTCACCAAGACTGCCCAGCAATGGGGCGACCTGGTGCGCTCGATGTTCACTGGCTACACCGGTCATCGACCCCGGTTGCAGTTATGGCACGGCACCGCAGACACCACGATCAGTTACAAAAATCTCGCTGAAGCCGTCAAAGAGTGGACAAACGTGCTGTCGCTGAGCGACGCGCCCACGTCGACTGACAGCAAGTTCGGTGGCACACACCAGCTTTGGAAGAATAAATGCGGGTTCGGCGTGCTCGAAACGTATTCTGTGGATTGCGCTGGTCACGGCGTGACCTGGGATGTGAACACCGCGGAGAGTTTTCTAGGTCTCGATCAGGTTGGAACTGCCGATCCTGAGACAGTGGCGTGTCCGCCCGCGGGCGGTGGTGGTGCCGGTGGTACTGGTGCCGGTGGTACTGGTGCCGGTGGTGCGGCTGGTGGTGTGACCTCGGCCTCCGGAGCTCCGTCGACCGGTGGTGTCGGCGGCCGCGGGACGGCTGGCGCAAGCGGCGGGCCCGGTGTGGGCACGAGCGGCTCGGCCAACGGTGGAGCGCCCGGCGCTGGAGGGAGCGGCGCAGGCGGTGCAAGCGCGAGCTCTGCGGGCACGCCAAGCGCTGCTGGCGGGTCTATGCAAAGCGGAGGGGCAGTGAATGCAGGTGCCAATTCCGGCGGCGGGCTCAGCGCCGGCGGCAAAGGCTCGATTCGAGACGACAGCTCAGGCCAGGCTTGCAGTTGTGCGCTCGTGGGCAACACCGAACGCGGCGTTGGACGCTTTTCGTTGCTGGCTTTTATCGGATTAGGTCTGGTATTTCGTCGTCGATACGGCCGATCGCGTGCGCGGTGATTTAACAACTGGCTGATTTTCGCGGCGTTCTCGACCCTGTTGGAGTACGCGCGGGCGGCAGCGAGGGTCTCCGCGAAAACGATGCCCAATGGCAACGAACGAGCAGCGCCGGCGCGCCGCGCGACGAAATCGAAGCCCTACTGCGCGACGCAATATTGCTGCATGGTGCTCCAAATCGCTTGGGCGCTTGCTCGAGCACCTGTGTCCGTGGGGTTCAGTTGGTCGGCCTGAACGTACTCCGGGTAGTGTCCAGCAAACACGGTTCGCAGATCGAGCCAGTGGCAAGGCAGTGGCGCATTCTCACACGCGCTCTGAATCAATGGTCGGAGCGCGTCTATCCTGGCCTTTACGTTTGCGTCCCCGGGATCGGGATAGAATGCGAACACGACCTGTTCCACGTTGTCCGTCGCCATCTTAGCGAAGAGTGCCTGCGCGGCCGCCGCGGCCACCGTAACGACGGCGCAGCTCGCGTTCGCACTATCGCAAGAGCCGAGTAGCGCATCGGCGCCACCGCCGTCCATGATGACGACCTTGACTCCGGCTTCGGAGGCGCCGCTCGTGTATTGGTCTGCGATGCCATTCCCGCCCAAGGCCAGGGCATTGGCGAGTAAGTTCGATCGATCTCGATAGCGTTCGCCCACGGACACCGCGCCCGCGTCGCGGGCCAAGCCCTCGAGGTAGGCGGTGATCTGGTGAGTCGTCGCGAAAAAGCTATCCCCAATGATGAGCACCTGATTCGCGGGCACCGTTCCGCTCGCGCAGGCGCCCGCTCCACCGTCGGTTACTGCGCCTGAGCCTGCGACACCACCACTGGTTACATCACTCGAGCCACCGGCACCTCCACTTGCCAGCGCGCCCGCGCGACAGACGCCCTGCTGGCAGCGGTGGGAGGGCGAGACAACGGCGCAGTCTGCGTCCCCCACGCAGGAGACTTCGCAAACTCCAGGCGTTGTGGGGATGTTGGTAGCGCAGCCTGCACTCGAAGGTACGCACTGCGCCGCCGGTAATGCCTCACACGCGGCGCGCTCCGCGCAGGGCAGCGTACACACGCCGCACACGCACGTTAGCCGGTCGCCGCAGCTCTTTGGGCTTGCATCGCAACGGGTCAAAAAATGGGTCTCGCCGCCGGTGGGGTCACCGCTTTCTGGCTTGCAGCTGAACGCCAAAGCCAGCACTGCGAGCAGGATCTTGATCCGACTCTTGGCCTTGCTAAGCATGATCTTCGCTGTCGCCGTCTTCATGTGTCAAGCATTGGCCCGCATAGATCACGACCCGGGTATGCGTCTCCGGAACGGCCCCTTCACCGTTGAATTCTGCCACGCGCTCTCGCATGTCGCTGAGCATACTGCGAAGACGAGTAAGCGTCCCGAATACCTCTTCTTCCAAAGGATGCCCCGGCCACACGTCAATCGTATAGGTGCCGCCACCGACACGATCATCGAGTGCGGTCGCTCGATTTTCGTTTAGGCGACTGAGGATCGTGGTAACGAGCGCCTTGAAGTGATCGAAAACCGCTGCCTCCCAACCCACGGCGGCGCCCAGCGGAACGACCAGCGCGCGTGCGCTGTAGCGTGCGACTCCGTTTGCCTCCGAGTGTTGGATGCGACCGTCTGCGAGTAACCGCTGAATCGTGCCCTCGAGCGAAGCGACCTCAGTCTGGGCTCGTTCTGCGATTTCGAGCAGCGTCAGCGGACCCTCGCGATACATCAGGGAAATCACCAACTCCTCGGCGCCCTCGGCACCCAGCTTGCGCTGCAGCAGCGTCAGCTCATCATCCGAGGCCGCTCGATACGACGGATTCGAGCCCGAGCCGGTCCAGAATACCAGTTGGCTGTCGCACAGGTCACGAATCACCGACCGGACTTGCGCTTCATCGTCGTGCGGAAAGCGCGCCAGGATTTCCCGCCGCGTGACGACATTTTGAGTCTTGATGTGCTCGAGTACCACTTCCCAAAGCGACCGACCGCGGTCTGTCGAGCTTTCGCTGAGGCGCTGGATCTTGCGCCGATAGGTGCGAAGCCCCATGCCGAACATGTCGGCGCTGACCTTTCGACTAATCCCCTGACGCTCGATTTCACGTACGAGTTCGATGAACACCTGGTCGGCGATTTGGGCGAGCGGCGCGCGAACCCCCCTCGAGGTGGCCAGCTGTGCGATCAGGATCGTGGTCTGCCGCACGATGGCGTGAATCAAAAGCTCGATGGTCATCTTGCCAGCCGTACAGTTATACACCGTGCCGGCAAACCGGGCAGGGGACCGGATTGTCCTCCCTTCGACGAACAGATGGAGCGGATATTTGTCGTAGAATTGGCTCCCCGCGAGTCGTCGTTGGTCCGGGAGGACAGTTTTGACCCCTGATTCGTGAACGTGGAAGAAGCCACTGCGCGGCGATGAATCGAGACGCAAGGGGCGCGGAACACTTGGGCTTGTCCCTGAATTCCTGGGGTACCGGCAAACGTGCCCGTGCCCGTGCCCGTGCCCGTGCCCGTGCCCGTGCCCGTGCCCGTGCCCGTGCCCGATTCGTGAGTGGGCGATCGCGATCCCGCATCGCACCCCGCGCCTTGCGGGGTTCCGCACTCTGACGCCGAAGGCTGCGTCGGTTGCGATGGCAATTGTGACCATCAAAAAACTCTCTCCGGAATGAGAGGCCGGGCACGGGCACGGGCACGTCTCATGACTGGTCACATCTTTTCGCGTGGGCGATCCGCGTCCTTGATGTCCGTCGACAAGAAAACGATTCCCAATCTTTTCCTCATCGAAGAAATGGAGAAGCGCTCGTAGTCCTTTTCCGACCAAAAATGTTGCTTCGTGCACGAAGTACCATTTCGGTGACGAGGGGCGCACACGAAGCAAAATGGTACTTCGTGCACGAAGTACCATTTCGGCGGCGAAGAGCGCCCCCGAGGCGCTGGATTCCGCAAGGGACACGCGCTCGGCTCACTGCTCGCTTGCGGTTGTTGACCTGAGCACAGGGCGACCAGCCACGGGGTAGCTCGCGATGCTCGCGACGGCCCGCCTTCGCTGCCGATCCCTGGTCCGTCGATGACACCTTCGTTCGCGTAGGTATTCAAGGCCACCGGAACGCACCGTCTTGATGCCGTGGCTGGCCATGCAAGTGATGAGCGCTTGAGTGATGAGCGCTTGAGTGATGAGCGCTTGAGTGATGAGCGCTTGAGTGATGAGCGCTTGAGTGATGAGCGCTTGAGTGATGAGCGCTTGAGTGATGAGCGGCCTGCCCAGCTGCTCTCCCACGTGGAGGTGTTCTCCAACGCACTGCCGCCGCTCAGCAATGCCAGCGGTAGCGCGCCACCTAGATTGCCAAAATGTTCGTGATGGTCCTCGTCAGGAGTGAGGCACGGTTGCCACGCACCGAAACTCCCGATGCTCTTCGGTCGCGTTGAGGATGCGCTGGGTCTCGACCTTCAGCTCCTCGCGCGCCTTGCGTAGACGCGAATAGACCGTAAAAAGCGGGATAGACAGCGTCGCCGCCACCTCAGTCACCGGCACGCGATCGAGCTCGTGCATCACGAGCACGGTGCGTCTCGGCAACGGGATTCGTTTGAGAGCTGCCTGCACCAACGCGCGTGTTTCCTTGTTGCTCAGGACTTCCTCAGGGCCAGGCTTGTCGTCGCCTAACTCGATGGCTCCGAACGCAACCTCGCGCGAGCGTTTGCGTTGGTTTGCCAGCGCAATGCGCACGGCAACGCCGAACAAATAGGGCCGGAGCGGGCGACTCTGGTCATATTCGGACCAGCGTCGGTGCAGGACCAAGAACACTTCTTGTGCCAGATCGTCTACTTCCGAGCGGTCAGTGCCGAGGCGCCGCAGAGTTCGTTGAACGTATTCGAACTCGACGCGAAAGCCTCTGCCGGAGCACGCGAAACTCGAAAATATCATCGGTTCGGTTAGCATCGGGTTCATCACTTGCCCCTCTCAGCAGGGCGACGAAAGAGCGTCGAAGGTGCTGAGAACAGCGTCCAGTCATCGAATGCAGTGTTGGCACCCGTCCAATCCCGTCGAGCAAACGCTTGCTCGCGGGGGCATGACCGGATGCGGCGCGTAAGCGACGAAACTCGCATTCCGACTTGGAAGGCCGCTGGCCAGCGCCCCACGGTTTCGCAATAGTGGCAGCAGCCGATTTCCGTCTGACAATCGACAGCGGGGGAAGCTGGCGCGCCGAAAAGCGCCAGTCGGGTGGCTACAATGGGCGCCGGGCCAAACGACTCTAGCCCTGGCTCGTTGGTTGCGACATGCGCCAATATGGCTGGGGGAGTCGACCCGGAGACGTTCCCGGTGACATCGTGACCGTTCCCTCCAATACTCGAAAAGTGGTCGTGGGAACCAGGGTCTCCCTTTTTGGTCAACGCAGGCTCAAAAGGCGGGTGCGGTGCTCGTCTGTTGCTCTCTTGCTCGCGTTCCCGCGCGTAGGCCCGGTCTTGGCTGTTCTTTCCGTGCTCGGCGCGTGCGCGCCAAAGGTGAGCGCAGGTGAGTGGCAATGCCCCAGCGAGGGCGGTGCCTCGGACGGTGGGGCTTCGCAACCTCCCCTCGACACTGATTCGGTGACCTTGCCGTGGTCAACTGGCTTCGAGGCCGCCCAGCTCCAGGCGCCGGTTGCGGCCGGGCCCTTCGAGCAACCTGTGAACTTTTGCGACTACCTGAAGGTTGCCGGATATTGCTACGGAGATCAGCCCTACACGCTCGTCACAGAGCCGCACCGCGGGGGGAATTTCGCTGCCGAATTCAAGGTGATCAGCGGTAAGGCGCACCAGACCCGTTGTGTGCGCCAAGGCGGCCTCCCAGAATCAGCATACTACGGAGCTTGGTATTTCATTCCAGAGGCTTTGAAGGAAGTCAACGGCGCCTGGAATCTGTGGCACTTTCAAGGCAGGGATGACCCGAATGAGCTGCTACACGACCTGTGGGACGTCACTTTGTACCATGGTGCTCAGCCCGGGGACTGGGAGCTAGGAATTCTCGACCGGCCGGCGTCGAATGCTACTTACCGCAGCGCCGACCACAAGCGTGTTCCCATCGCTGCCTGGTTTCACATCGAGCTATTCTTGAAGCGCGCCGCGGACTCGAGCGGAAAAATCGTCTTGTATCAAGACGGCGTGCCCTTGTTCGAGCGAACGAATCTGAAGTCTGACGCCTCGAAGTTCACCCAATGGTACGTCGGCGACTTCGCTAACACGCCCGCGGATACCTCGCTGTATGTGGACGACGTCTCGATCAGTGCGACGCTCAGCGCGACCCCGTGAGCGGATGCGAGAGCTGAGGCGATTCGCGGCCGTTCTGCTGTGCGCGTCCGCCACGGCCTATCCTGGGCGCGCCAGCGCCCAATCCGCCGCTGGGCGCGCCAGCGCCCAATCCGCCGCTCCGATTGAGCTGAAGTGGAATGCGCTCGAAAGCTGCCCGAGCGCGGACAGCGTGCTGGCGCGCGTGCACAAAATCGCCGGCTCCACGCGACCGACGCCGAATACGCTGCGAGCGCAGGCGACCATCACGCAGCCGCGCGACGGCCTGTTTCGCCTGCGGCTGGAGATCGAGTACGGCAAGCTTGCCGCAGTACGAAACATCGAGGGGAAATCTTGTAAGGATCTCGCCGGCGCGACCGCTGTCGCGCTGGCTTTACTGCTGAGTTCAGAAGAACCGCTCAGCGAACGCGACCTTGCCGGCACCTCGCTGGCGACGGGCGGAACTCCTGGGGGCGACCGGGCGCAGAACCAACCTCCGGCGCAGAACCAACCTCCGGCGCAGAACCAACCTCCGGCGCAGAACCAACCTCCGGCGCAGAATCAGCCCGCAGCGCCACGTGCCAGCGTACCTGTACCGTCTAGTCCGCCCAACGTAGCAGCCGGATCCCCTCGTCGTTGGCACGCGCTTCTGGTTGCACCACTCGCAGCATTGGGTGTCGGCCCTCTGCGGCAGGTCAGCCGAGGCCTAGGGCTCGGCGCGGGCCTGTCATTCGACCGCTGGCACTTTCTCGCAATTGGCGAACTTTCGGCTTCCCAGCGTGAGACGATCAGCAATTTTGCCGACGAGTACCAGGTGGAGTTCAAGCGATTTACGGCAGGCGCCCGTGCTTGTCGCAGTGTCTTCGGTTCTCGTTTGGAATTCGCCCCGTGCGTGCTGATGTCGGTGCATCACCTTTCGGTTCAGAGTCGTGGAGCTAACCTCGTGGCCGTCTCCGACACGGTGACTTGGGCGGCTGTAGGCGTCGGCGCGCAGGCCCGCCTGCTCGTCACGTCCTGGCTAGGCCTGGTCGCCGGACTAGACGGCGAGCTCCAACTCTCGCGCCCGGAGGTCAGTATCTCACTGCCCACGGTTGGATATCCGGCGTGGAAAGCGATTCCAGTCGAGCGATTCGCGCCCGTTGCGGCTACAATAACCGTTGGGCTCCAGTGGATTTTCTGACGGAGAACCCTAGTCACCGCTACTGCATGACGAGTTGAAGTATATGGCAGGTCGCATCATCGAAACGGCTGGCTTCCCCGGGAATGAGACCCCGGCGCCTAGCCGTGCGCCCGCTCCACTGGAAATCCCCCCATTCAAAGCGGTGTACCAGGAGTATTTCGACTTCGTGTGGACATCGGCCAGGCGCCTCGGGATTCAGCCGAGCGGTATGGATGACCTGGTTCAGGAAGTGTTCCTCGTCATTCACGCCAAGTTACATACCGTTGAAAAACGGGAATCGTTGCGCAGTTGGATTTATAGCGTCGTTCGGCGCACCGCCAGCAATCACCGACGCGCTAGGCGGGCACACGCGGACGCTAGTTCGGGCCCCCCCGGCGACGGCGAAGCGCTGTCGCGAGAACCGACGCCCCTCGAAAACACCGAGCGAAACGCTGGCTTTCAGTTGCTCATGTCTCTGCTCGACCAGCTGGAAGTGCCAAAGCGCGAAATTTTCGCGCTCGTCGATGTGGAAGACCTTTCGGTCCCCGAGGCCGCCGAACTTCTCGGGATACCTCTCAATACGGCTTACTCTAGGCTTCGAGTGGCAAGACAAAACTTCGAAGCTGCATTGGCGCGCCACGAGGCGCGAACCAAGGGAACCTAATGCTCATGGCCGCTCTCAGTTCCAAAGCTCGAGCACTGATCGAGGAGGCGCACGAGGAAATGCGCCCTCCAATGGGCGTACGCGAGCGGCTCGAAGCTATGCTCGATGCCCATCTGGGCGCTGTCGCGCCTAGCCCAGCGGGTCACGTCCCTTTCCCGGCACGGCACGCCAGCAGCTGGCGTTTGGTGACCTCACTTACCGTCGGCGTCGCGCTCGTCAGCGGGGCCACAGTTTGGGGGTTGCGACCGAGCGTGAGCCAAAACGCGCTTCCGCCGCCGGCAAGCGCCTCGGCAGTAGCGCAGCCATCAGCACCGGCCATTGCAACGATGGCGCCGGCCGGTGAAGAGCAAGCTCTGATCGTTCCAGGGCAAGCGCGCCCCGCCAAGCCGCTAGTCGAACCGCAAGTGCCGGCTCAACGTTCTCGAGATCGTCTGGCCCAAGAAGTCGCCCTCCTCTCGCGGGCCACCAGCGATCTCCGGGCAGGACGCGCGGGAGCTGCGCTGAAGTCCCTCGAGGAGCATCAACGGAAGTTTCCCAATGGCATGCTCACTGTCGAGCGAAGAGCGGTGAGAGCGCAGGCGCTTTGCATGTTGAAGCGCGTCAACGAGGGACGAGCGGAACTCTCGCACCTTGCTCCGCAATCACCCGCTGCAGGTCGCGCCAAACAGCTTTGCGATGCAGCGGCGTCCGGCTCTGAGTAAAACTGCCACGGTGGCTTGAGCAAGCGTGGGCGCGCGGCTCGCTTAGGCGTGAGTGATCGCGGGCTGCGCTGGCTTAGTGTGGGCTCACCGCGCTGGCTCCAGCGCGTGGGCGCTCGCGGCGCTGGCTCCAGCGCGTGGGCGCTCGCCAGCTAGTTGGACTCGGCCTTTCGCGAAGAACCTGGGGAGTTGGCACGCAACGAAGAGGAGTCGCAGTCCTCCTGCGCGCGCGCTCCCAGGGGACTTCCGGACGCGAGCAGTGCAAGGGCGGCTCGTCCCTCGCTGAAGCGATGGAGCGCGCAAAGGGCCCGAGCCTTCGCCGCATTGCGTTCGTCGCTGAGGGCACCGCTCGAAAACAGTCGCTGATGCTCTTCTAGTGCGAGCAGAGCCCCCCCTGCTTGTCCAGAGCTTAGCTGGCTCGTGGCGCTCGACAGTAGAAGAACCTCCTCGGCGAGCGGATCCAGTGCCGGCGGCGCGGGGACCTTCGATGTGGGGCGACGACGCGCGCTCGGCGCGATCTTCCGTTGAGTTGGTTCCGCCGCTTCGCTGGCCACCACTGGCTCGCTCGATACAGTGACTGCGCTGGCCGAGGGCGCCGCTAAAACTGGCTTGTTCCGCAGCTGCGTTGCCGGTCCTACCGTCGCCGCGGGTTGTCGCGCGAGCAACAACACGGAGCCAACCACACACACTCCGAAAGCGGTCGCGGAACGGCGATGCGCACCGGCGCTCGTCATCCGATTGCTGACTGGTGTCTCCAATGGCAGCGCGGTTGAGCCAATAGCTGCGCGCAAGGCGGAGGTTATTCTCTCGCGATCCGCCGCTGTCGGGCGACCGGCATTACGATGCGCTTGGATCAGTGCACGAGCATTGGGACTGAGAGCAACGGCGATCATTCGACTTCCTTTCGAGTGTCGGAGCGCGCAGCTGCGTGTAGCGTGTGTGCAGCTCGCGCCCCCCGGCCACCGTTCACTCGAAGGAGCAGTGGCGGGAGCGATGGAACTCCGTCGAGAAATCCGCTCGGGTCCGCATGATCCCGGCGCAATGCAAATCCAACAGACGGAAAGTCGTTCCGCCTGACACTGTGACGAATGTTGCTGTGCGGAGACCGCGACGGCAGCGGTCCGCTGAGCTCGTTTGGCCGAGATGTCGATAACCTTGACGAAGTGCCGGAACGCGTTTCGTCCAAGATGCGTCGATCGCCTGCGGTGCTCACCCCGGCGCGCGTGTTGGTCCCTCCTTCGCCCGACGGAAATCCGGCTCTGTCGCTACTGCGGTCGTTTGGTTCCACCGCGGCGCGCAGCCACGCGTTCAGTGCTTGAAATTGTCCCCCCCGTTCGATAACCAGCAAAGCCTGTCGGTCGAATAGCCCCGTGGCGAAGGCGCTCAGGGCCGGCGGACTATCCAGCGCGGGCAGCGCGGGAGCCTCGCTTGCGGGTGGCGGGGCGCCGGGTGGGGAGCGATGGGTGGGGGAGCAACCTCCAAAGGCGACAGCGGGTCCAGAGGTGCCGACAGCGGAGTGGGTGGTGTTCATGCAGCGGGCGCAGCATCTGGTGGTCGCGCGGGCGCATCTTCGGCGGGCGCTGGAGCGGTGCCACCGGTTCAGGCAACGCCTTCTCAACGTGTCCAACCAGCGCCGCTACTCCTTGCGTCGCAATTGCGCGGATTTTTCAAAGGATTCTAGCTAGCGGACCACACGGATGTACGACTACCTACATCCGAACGACGCCGGTTACGTCGCCCTCGGCCGCGCGATGTCTGAAGCCATCCGTGCGCTGCTTCCGTGGTGCGCGGCGTTGCTGAGGTGCGAGCCGAAGAAGGTTCGTCTTGTCGATGTCGAGGCGTCGGCCGCAGGCGCATTTCGCGCACGCGATCCTTGGGAAGGGCAGGGTTCGCCTGCATAACGCTACGCCTTCCGCGTGTGAATGACATTTGGCCCGGCCGGACATCTGATTGGTCAGCGTGACCAACTGGCAGTCATTCGCTGGGACCAGCCTAAGTTGCAGCCGAGCGAAACGCCGCTTGGTCCAATGGGGGCAGCGGTACGGTCGCTGCAAGCTCTGTCCCAGGCGAGCAGATGACCCAGGTCGAACGGTTTCAATGGCTGTATTGCGCTGAACCGGCCTGCACATGACTGACCTGTCGCAATACCAGGTTACGAAACTCTCGGAAGACGGCGAACTCACGCTGTCTCGCTATGTGCGAAGCGGGCAGCCCGCGTTAATCGCACAAGGGTCCGCCCAGCTCACCGCGGCGGGCGTGGCGAAGCTCGAGCGCGCCTATTCGATTCGCGACCAGCTCCTGCCCGCTTGGGCGGCCTGCCCGCGCGCGTTACTGGTCCTTCACGGTCAGCCTGTCTTGATTAGTGATGATCCGGGTGCCGAGCTGCTGACGCAGCAGGTCGGCAGACCCCTGTCAATCGCCACCTTTCTTCGCCTCGCAGCTGGAGCTGCGGGCGCGCTGCGCCAACTGCACGCACGCGGTTTGATTCACAAGGACATCAAGCCGGCAAACCTGTTCGCGGATCCTGAAAGCGGGCGGGTATGGCTCACCGGCTTCGGCAACACGTCGCGTCTGGCTCGCGAGCGCCAATTGCCAGAGCCCCCAGAAGTCATTGCCGGAACGCTAGCGTACATGGCGCCGGAGCAGACCGGGCGCATGAATCGCTCGATCGACTCGCGGGTCGATCTGTACTCTCTCGGAGTTACCCTCTACGAGCTGCTGACTGGCGGCCTGCCGTTCACGGCCAATGATCCGATGGAGTGGGTGCACTGTCACATTGCACGGCAACCCGCGCCGCTGCGCGGTCGCGGCGACGGTGAAATCCCGGCTGCCGTGTGCGCGATAGTGATGAAGCTGCTATCCAAGACGGCAGAGGACCGTTACCAGACGGCATGTGGCTTGGAGCGCGATCTCATCCGCTGTCTAAGTGAGTGGGAATCGACATCCGCCATCGAACCCTTCGTGCCCGGGGCGAACGATGCGTCCGAACATCTACGCATTCCCGAAACGCTCTACGGGCGCGCGAGCGAGATTGGTGTGCTCGTTTCGAGCCTCGAGCAGGTGGTCGTCGATGGCGGCACTCACCTAGTCTTGGTGTCGGGCTACTCTGGGATCGGCAAATCCTCAGTGGTAAATGAGCTGCACAAGGTGCTCGTTCCCCCGCGAGGTCTGTTCGCAACTGGCAAGTTCGACCAATACAAGCAGGGGATCCCTTACGCCACGTTGGCTCAGGCGTTTCACGCGCTGAACCGGCAGGTGCTGGGCAAGAACGATCGAGAAATCGCCGTTTGGCGTGAGCGCTTCTTGCAGGAACTCGGCGGAAACGGGCAACTGATCGTCAACCTCGTCCCGGAGCTCGAGTTGATCATCGGCAAGCAGCCGAGCGTTTCCGATCTTTCCCCAAAGGACGCGCAAGCACGTTTCTACCAAGTGGTGCGCCGGTTCCTGGGCGTCTTCGCTCGCGCCGAGCACCCGCTCGCGCTATTTTTGGATGATCTGCAGTGGTTGGACGTGGCAACGTTGGAGCTTCTCGATCAGCTGCTGAGTGACTCGGAAGTGCGATACTTGCTGGTCGTCGGTGCCTATCGCGACAACGAGGTTGGTGCGGACCACCCGCTCCGGGAAACGTTTGCCAAGCTTCGCCGAGGGTCGACTCGCGTCCGCGAGATCGTTCTGGCACCGCTCGAGATTGAAGACGTGACCTGTCTTTGCTCGGACGCCATGCGCGTGGATGCAGCTACGGTGAGGCAGTTCGCAGCGCTGGTGCACGAGAAGTGCGGCGGCAACCCATTCTTCGTCAACCAATTCATAGCCACCCTGGTCGATGAGGGCCTGCTCTGGTTCGACCAGGATCGGGGCTCGTGGCGTTGGGAGCTGGCGACCATCCGCGCCAAGGGCTTCACCGACAACGTCGTCGACCTCATGGCTCGCAAGCTCGAACGCCTGCCGCCAGCGGTGAGGCGAGCGCTCGGTTCGTTTGCTTGCGTTGGCAATAGCGCGCCAACGCACACGTTGAGTCTGATATACGAGATTTCGGAGACCGGTGTGCACGAGGCCCTGCAGGATGCAGTCGGCGCGGGTTTGGTGCTCGTTTCCTCCAATGGCTATGCCTTCCTTCACGATCGCGTGCAAGAGGCTGCATACGCGACGATTCTCGAGCAAGACCGCGCAGCGGAGCACTTGCGCATCGGCACCATCCTCGCGACGCATACCTTGCCTGACGACTTGGCAGACAACATCTTCGAGATCGTCAATCACCTCGACCGCGGTGCGATTCTCATCGAAGGTCAGCCGGCGCGAGATCGAGTGGCTGAGCTGAACCGGATCGCGGGTCAGCGTGCCAAGTCGTCGAATGCCCACGCAGCTGCTCGTCGCTACTTCGCGGCAGGTGCGGCGCTACTCGGATCAAACGGCTGGCAACGCAATTTTGGCCTCGCGTTCGAGCTCGAGCTCGAGCTCGCTGATTGCGAGTTCATGACGGCGGATTTGCAGGTCGCGGAAGAACGCTTGGCGCGGCTAGGAGCGCGAGCGACGAGCCTTACCGATCGCGCGGCGGTCATTTACGTGCAGGCCAACCTGTACACGGCCATGGTCGATCGCGCGGATCGCGCGGTCGAAATCTGCCTAGAGTACTTGCGCATCGTCGGTATCGATTGGTCCGCCCACCCATCTGCGGAGACCATTCAAAGCGAATACCAGGCCCTGCTGGCGCGCCTGGCGGGCCGCTCGATCGACGAGCTTCTCGACCTACCGCTCGCCGCGGATGCTGACGTCATTGCCACGATCGAAGTCTTGCTCGGGCTATTCACGCCGGCCTTCAATACGGACCGGGGTCTGGTCGCGCTGCTGTTGCTGAGGATGGGGAACCTCGGTCTGGAGTACGGAAATACCGACGCAACGTCGCTCGGCTACGCGTTTTTGGGCATGGTGCTCGGCTCCGGCTTTGGCGATTATCGAACCGGGTTCATGTTCGGGAAGCTCGCGCGCGACTTGGTCGAGCAAAGGGGGCTCGTCCGTTACCGAGGTCGGATTTACCACACGTTGGGAACACACGTGCTCGCGTGGACGCAGCCAATCGCCGCGGCCGAGGCGTCCCTGCGGCGCGGACTTCTAGCCATGCAGCAGGTAGGCGACGTGACCTACGTGAGCTTCGCTCATCTCTGTCTGGTCAGTTTGCTGCTCGGAAATGGCGAATCTCTGGAAGCGGTTCAACGCGAAGCAGAAGACGCTTTCGCTATCGTGCAGCGCGGGAAATTCGAGATCGCGATTGACGGCCTGGTCGGGCAGCTGCGGCTCGTCCGCGCACTCCGCGGTCAATTGCCGGACCCGTGCACATTGGATGACGGGTGTGGCCTGCTGGCAGACTATGGCAAGCTCGGGTTGACTCGCGGCTGGTACTGGATCCGCACGATGCAGGCTTGCTTCATTTACGGCAATTGGCGAGCGGCGCTGGTTGCCGAGCAGCGCGCGGCAGCCCTGATCTCGTACTCCGCCAGCTTCTTCGAGCTCGCCGAGTACCATTTCTATGCGGGGCTGACCTTGGCGGCGTGCTTCGCAGAAGCAACGGTCGACGAGCGAGTTGCGTTGCGAGCAGCGCTGGTCACACATCGCCAACTGCTCGCTGGCTGGGCCGAGAATTGCCCGGAGAACTTCGCCTACCGAGTGGCGCTCATCGATGCAGAGATTGCGCGCATCGAGGCCCAACCGTTGCAAGCGATGGACGCGTACGAACAGGCCATACGGCTTTCACGTGAGCAGGGTTTTGCGCACATCGAGGCGATCGCGCTGGAGGTCGCGGCACGCTTCTACGCCGCGCGCGGCTTCGACACTTTCGCGCGGGCCTACACCCAGCAGGCGTGCTCGGCGTATCTGCGGTGGGGCGCGGTTGGTAAGGTCCGGCAACTCGAGCAGCTGCGGGATGCAATCGGCCAGCGCGACCCGGAGCGCTCGTCGCCCATCCACGCGCCGTCTACGGACCTAGATCTGGCGACCGTGGTCAAGACTTCGCAAGCGGTCACGGCCGAAGTCGGTCTCGAGAACCTGATCGAGACGCTGATGGTGATCGCGCTCGAGCACGCGGGCGCGGAACGAGGGTTATTGATTTTGCCGCGCGCGGGCGAGCTCCAAATCGAAGCAGAAGCGACGACAGAAGTCGATGCTGGCGTTTCGGTACGCCTGCGGCGGAGCATTGCTCGCCACCCTGAATTGCCCGAAATGATTCTGCACTACGTCAGCCGAACCCAGGAGCTGGTGCTGCTCGACGATGCTCGAGCGCAGCATGCTTTCTCCTCGGACCCGTATCTCCGGGAACGGCACTCGCGCTCGGTCGTCTGTGTGCCGCTGGTGAAGCAAGCCGAATTGATCGGCATTTTGTACCTCGAAAATCGACTCACGCCACACGTGTTCACCAATACCCGCATTGCCGTGCTGAAGCTGCTTGCCTCACAAGCAGCAACCTCGCTCGAAAACGCTTCGCTCGAGGAAGAGAACGCCACGCTGGCGGAGAAGCAGTCGCTACTGAAGGAGGTTCACCACCGCGTGAAGAACAATTTGCAACTGATCAGCAGCTTGTTGAATCTGCAATCCTCACGGATCAAGGACCCCGCAGTGGCCGAGCTGTTTGCGGACAGCCGGAATCGCGTCCGCTCGATGGCGTTGGTGCACGAGAACCTGTACCGCGCTGGCAACTTCGCCAAGATCCCGATGGCCAGTCACCTGAAGGCGCTGTGCGCCGAGCTCACGCGGGCCTATGTGCCGGCGGGTGGGCCGCTGCAGCTCGTGATTAACGTGGGTGACGTGCATTTGGACATGAATCGCGCCATGGCCTGCGGGCTGATCGTCAACGAGCTCGTGTCGAACGCGTTGAAACACGCATTTCCCGCCGGCCGCGCTGGGCGTGTCCACATCGAGCTCGTCCCGACTGCAGCGGGGCGACAGCTGCTGCGGGTGAGGGACGACGGCGTCGGCTTGCCGGCTGGCCTCGACTTCGGTAGGGCCGACTCACTTGGGTTGCAGCTCGTCGGGGACCTCACCCGTCAGCTTCGAGGAAGCATCTCGGTGGTTCGAGACAACGGGACGACTTTCGCGATCGCGTTCGACGAAGCGACGCCGACTGTGACACGTCACTAGTCGCCCCGCCTCGTCGCGTTACTTGGTGTTTCGCTGCTTCGTGGCTGCAGCGAGAATCACGGCGGCCACCTCGTTCGGCTTGGAGATCATCGCTACGTGACTGGCGGGCACAGAACTGAGGTTTGCGTTCATACGTTTGGCCATCACCGCTTGAGCTCGCGGATCAATCATACGGTCGAGCGAGGTCTGAATGTACCAAACCGGCTTGGCGTGCCAGGCGGCCGTCTTGATCTTTTCGTCGAAGTTGCCTGCGAAGATGGGGCCTTGCTTGGCCGCCAACACGCGCGCTTCGGCGGCCGGCAGATCCTGCGCAAAATCAGCCAAAACAGTGGCTTGCGGGAGTGAGGCGAAGCCGGCACTGTCGACTTTCATCGAGGCGGCCCAGGGCGGCGGAGGCTGACCCTTGCCCAAATCAGTGATTGATTCGGCACTGTCCGGGGCGAACGCCGCGAGATACACGAGCGCGCTGACCTTCGGGTCATTTCCGGCTTCGGTGATCACCGCGCCGCCATACGAGTGACCGACCAGTACGACCTCGCCCGGCTGCGCGTCGATGGCGCGCTTCGTGGCAGCTACGTCATTGGCCAGCGAGCTGAGCGATTCGTGTACCGCGACCACGTTGTAGCCTTTGGCTTGTAGGATAGCGACGACGCGATCCCAGCTCGAGCCGTCGGCGAATGCGCCGTGAACGAGCACGATTGATTTCAACGGCGGGGCCGCGTCAGCCGAGCCGCTGGCAATCATCGCAGAGCTGAGTAGGAGAGTGGCGGCAGCAAGGATCCGGAATGGTTTGATCATGCCGTTTTCGGGAGCAGTACTCGTGCCAAGGGACACGCTGGACGAATTCGACAAAATCGGGGTGTTCTGCTCAGATTTGCGCCCTTGCAGCCACGCAGTTTGGCCACCGTGGCCAACTCGTCGCGCTGGTCGGTAGCGCGTCCGCGTGCGTATCGCCGCGCGCCGCCGTGCGATCGTCGTTCAATCATTGCCGAGCGGGGTGCGGACGCGCCAGGCGGTCAGCACACCCTCCAAGGGAAGGCGATGAACCAGCCGCATGAGCTCCTCGGCCATGGGCTTCAGGCGAGCGAAGATTTGCGCAGCTTCCTGCAACTCGCCTCGCGCCGCGTGATCCTCTAGCTCCGAGGCCGCGTCACCCGCGACGGTCGAGAAGGCGGCCAACACGCCGCTGAGCTTGTGTGCGGCCCGTTCCAGGCTCGCCGCGTCGTCGCTCAGCAGCGCATCTTCCAGCTCGGCGAGATCACCAGGCAGGCCTTTGCGCAGCGCTTCACACATCTTTTCGAGGGCCACGGCGTCCGCACCGCACGCCGCGAGCAGAACGCTCGGATCGAGCAGTCCAACCGTGGGCACCAAAGGCTGGGGTGGGGTACCGAGTACGCGATCGATGGCAGACCAGAGTGCTGCAGGCAAGATTGGCTTGGCCAGAAAGTCGTCCATGCCCGCTGCCAGGCAACGCTGACGATCCTGCTTTCGCGCGCGGGCCGTGAGCGCGATCACGGGTAGTCGCGCCCCAGTCACCTCGCGCGCGCGGATCTGAGCGATCACCTCGAAGCCGTCGGCCTCCGGCATGTGCAGATCGAGCAGCAGTAGGTCGAACGGCTCATTGCGCAGCAAATTCAACACCTCCACTCCATTCTTGGCGATGGAGACGCGGTGTTTTCCGCGCAACAGCAGTTGTCGGAGCAGCTGTGCGTTGAACTCGTTGTCCTCCGCGACCAACACCCGCAATGGCGGTGTGTCGGGTGCTGCCGAAACGCTGGGTTGAGGCACGGCCTCTGGTTCTTCTGGCGGCAACGTATCTCGCTGCTTTCGGCTCATGACCGCGTAGATGGTATCCAGGAGCTCACCCTCGGGTACGGGCTTCAGCTGGTGGGCATCGATGCGCAACTCGCGAAAGCGTGCCAGGTCCCCTGGGCGATCTCCCGACGTGAGCAAGACGATGCGCGTGCCCGAAAGCTCGGCGCGCTCGCGGATCTTTGCCGCGAGCGTGAAGCCATCGGTATCCGGCATGCGCGCGTCCAAGAGCACGAGGGGGTAGGGGCGGCCCATATTCACGGCGTGCCAAAGGGCGTCCATCGCCGCCAGGCCATCGGCTACGGACGTTGGGTCCATGTGCCAGGCGGTCAGCCATGCTTTGAGGATGTGGCGGTTGATGGCATTGTCGTCGACGATCAGCACCTTCATGTGGCGGAGCAGCACCGGCACTTGCACGGGCGCTTGCGCGAACGGTTCGGCTTGCGAGGCGAAATGGGTGGTGAACGTGAACGTGCTGCCATGGTCCCGCTCGCTGACGACTGTGATCTGTCCGCCCATCAGCGCAACCAATCGGGAGGCGATGGTCAAACCCAAGCCAGTGCCTCCATACTTGCGCGTCGTAGAAGTGTCCTCCTGCTCGAACGCCTGAAAGATGGTGCTTTGCTTGTCGGCGGGAATGCCGATGCCAGTATCCCGAATCGTGAACGTGAGCGAAACTTCGCCGTCTACAGGCGTAGCCCGCGCTAGGCCAATGGTCACCACGACTTCACCGTGCGTCGTGAACTTGATTGCGTTCCCGACCAAGTTGATCAGCACTTGGCGTAGTCTTCCCGAGTCACCGACCAGCGCGTCCGGCACGTCCGGCGCAATGGAGCACAGCAACTCCAGGCCTTTGCGGTGGGCTCGTGTCGCGAGCGCTCTCAGGATCTCGCCGACAATCGCACGTAAGCGAAAATCCGCCACATCGAGCTGCAGCTTGCCGGCTTCGATCTTCGAGAAATCGAGCAGATCGTCGATGATTCCCATCAGGCTTTCAGCCGCAGACTTCACCGTACGCAGGGATTGCCGCTGGTTCGTATCCAGCTGGGTGTCCAGGGCGAGCTCGGTCATGCCCAAGATGGCATTCATCGGCGTCCTGATTTCGTGACTGACATTGGCTAGGAATTCGTCCTTGGCGCGATTAGCCGCCTCGGCCGCGTCTTTGGCGTCTCGCAACTGTTCCTGCAGCCGCCTCCGTTCCGAAATATCTTGCACGATCGCGATGGTATGCAGCGGAAGCCCGCTCAGATCCCGCTGCAGCGACACGGTGACGTTGGCCCACACGAGATTGCCGGCCTTGCCGATCATGCGCCGGTCCAACGTGTAGGAAATGATCTCTCCATGAGCCAGCGCTGCGATGTTCTCGAACGTCGAGGTCATATCCTCGCCTGGATACGTCGTCTCGAGCACCGACAATCGAAGCAGCTCTTCTCGAGAGTAGCCGAGGATGTCGCACAACTTCTGATTCACTCGCAGGTAGCGTCCACCGATTTCGCAATGCGCGATGCCGACACCCGCACTGTCGAAGGTGCCGCGGAAGCGTTCTTCGCTCTCGCGCAGCGCGCGTTCTGCTCGTTGGCGCTCCGTCGTATCCCGTACCATCGACACGAGTAAGGTCCGGTTGCCTTCCAGGAAGCGTCGCAGGCGAATCTCCACTGGAAATACACTGCCGTCTTTGCGGCGGTGACGCGTGTCGAAGGCAATCACCTCCTCTGAACCGCCGTTCCACGAAAGGACCTTGGCCATGCCTTCTGGCGTTTGGTCGGGGTTGTAGAAGAGCGGGGTTTTTCCCAGCAGCTCTTCGCGTGTGTAACCGAGCGCTTCACAAGCACGGCGGTTCATGTCTAGGACGACGCCGTTTTCGTCATGGAGGAAAAAGGCATCCAAAGCGTGGTCGACGAAGGTTCGAAATAAACGCTCGCTAGTCAGTAGCGCGAGCTCAGTTTGCTTGCGGTCCGTGATGTCGACGCTGGTACCGAGGAAGCGCATGGGGACGCCGCGCGCATCGCGCTCCACCACGCCGCGCGCGAGCAGCCAGCGGTACGAGCCATTGGTGTGTCGGACTCGACATTCCACGTCCAAATCCTTGGCTTCGTCCGTAAGGTAGGCGCGCATCGCGCTTTCGACAGCGCCGCGGTCCTGCGGGTGCACGATGGACATGCCGCGGTCGAGACTCCATGAATGCTCGGCCTGCTCATAGCCGAGTTGTTCCAAGAGATTCGAATAGTGGGTCCGGACGTTGCGATAGTCCCCATCGGTCGGCTGAATTTCCCAGATGCCCATGTTGGATCGACGCAGGGCCAGTTCGACTCGGGCTTTGGCCTGCAAGAGCGCGCTGGCCTCTTCTGCCAGCCGGCGTTGCGTGACGTCTCGGAACACCAAGACCACGCCGGAGATCAGACCGCGGTCGTCGATGATCGGCGACCCCGAATCGTCAATCGCGATCTCGGTGCCAGAACGGGAGCGGAGCACGGTGTGGTTGGCAAGGCCCACCACGGTGCCCAGGCGCAAGACCTTCGTCGCGGGGTCTTCGGCGGACTCCCCGGTTCGTTCATTGAAGATACGAAAGACTTCGACCAACGGTCTTCCGGATGCCTCTGTCTGCGTCCAACCCGTGAGCGCTTCGGCCACCGCGTTCATGAAGGTGATGCGCGTCGTGTTGTCTGTGGCAATGACCGCGTCGCCGATGCTCGATAGCGTGACCGCGTAGCGTCGTTCACTTTCGCGAAGCTTGCGTTCGGTGGCGTGCTTGTATAACGCCATCTCGATGGCGGTGCGCAGCTGCGAGTCTTCGAAGGGCTTGAGGATATAGCCGAAGGGCTCGGTTACCCGGGCCCGCGCGAGCGTGCCCTCATCGGCATAAGCCGTCAGGTAGATCACGGGAATTTGCATGGCATCCCGGATTTTTTGGGCCGCATCGATGCCGTCCAGCTCGCCATCGAGCTGAATATCCATGAGCACCAAATCCGGGGTCGCGCTGGCCGCAAGCAGCACCGCGTCTTCCCCGCGGTCGGTAACACCGACGACAGTGTGCCCGATCCTCTCCAGCTGTTGCTGGATGTCTCGCGCGACGATCAGGTTGTCCTCGACGATCAGGATCTTGGCGGGGGTCATGTTTCAGCTGGCTCACGGCGTTTCGAAAGCGTGTCCAGCCGACGCGGCACAGCAAAGTTTGCTGCGGATGAGCGATTCAACGCCTCTGACGGTGTCGGACAAACTCGGACCGTGAACGCCAAGCACGTGTCGTACCATCCCGCTTTTGTGAGTTACATTCGAGGCCAATATGCAGCCGATTCGCAATTCGCCAGAGGCCGGAGTGGCTCGAAGTGAGTCAGCGTGGCTGACGAGTGGCCAGCGCAGGAGCGCGCGCGGGCCACGTGACATTTGCACGCTGCGTGCGCTGCGGTCAGCCGTTTTTCGTTGTTTTCGTGTAACATGTCCATGGTTCGCGAAGACATGGCCAACCTGCTGCTCATCGACGACGACTCTACTTTGATCCCGGAGCAAGTGCGCCAGGCGTTCCCTCCGCCGCACCAGATCGAAGTCGCGAGCACGGGCGCTCTCGGCCTCGAAGCGATGCAGAGGTGCCCGCCTGACGTGGTGATCTTGGATTTGCATCTACCAGATCAATCCGGGTTACAAGTGTACGAGCAGCTGCGTGAGCAGAACGCGCGCGTCCCCGTCATCTTCATCACGCTGGCCAAGACCGCGGAGGCGGCGATTGAAGCGACGAAACGGGGTGCTTTCGACTATCTGTTCAAGCCTCTGGATCTGCTGAAGCTGCGCCGCGTCGTGGCCGAGGCATTGGAGGTGGCGAGGCGGCAGTCCCCGGTGTTGCTCCAGGAAAGTGCGCCTGAGCCAGACGTCGACGGCGCGCTCTTTGGCGCATGCCCCGCCATGCTCGACACCTACAAGGCCATTGGCCGTGTCGCAGCACAGGACGTGCTCGTGCTGATCACCGGTGAAAGCGGCACCGGTAAAGAGCTGGTCGCACGGGCGATCTATCAGCACAGCGGAAGAGCAAACGCGCCGTTCCTCGCGCTCAATTGCGCGGCCATCCCGGAAAACTTGCTGGAAAGTGAGTTGTTCGGGCACGAGAAGGGCGCGTTCACTGGCGCGGATCGAAGGCGCATCGGAAAGTTCGAGCAGTGCCAAGGCGGTACCATCTTGCTGGACGAGATCGGGGACATGCCGCTCGCGCTGCAGGCAAAAATTTTGAGGGTGCTGCAGGAGCAATGCTTCGAGCGCCTGGGCGGTAACGAGCTGATTCGAACCGACGTACGCTTGATCGCCTCTACGCATCGTGACTTGAAAGCCCGCGCGGCGGAGGAAAAGTTCCGACCGGATCTGTACTATCGATTGAGCGTGTTCTCGATTCATCTGCCCCCGTTGCGCGAGCGCGGTGATGACGTCGCCATGCTGGCCAAGCACTATTTGCGCCGTTTCAGCCGCGAATTGGGCAGGGAAATTCGCGATATCGCGCCGGAGACGCTAAGCCGCCTACGCCAGTATAGCTGGCCGGGCAACATTCGTGAGCTGCAGAGTGTATTGAAGCAAGCTCTCCTACACGCGAGCGGCAGCGTGCTCCTGCCGGCGTTCCTGCCAGCGCTCGAGTGGAGCGCACCAAGCGAACCAGCGCAGGTCCCTGCGCGCTCGGAGGGCTTCGATCTCGAAGCGTTCGTGCGCCAACAAATGAAGCCCGGCGCGGGGGACGTGTACGCCCAGACCTACCGCGCGGTCGATCGCATGCTGTTCGCGGTCGCTTTGGAGTTCACCCGCGGCAACCTTCGAGATGCCGCGGCGGCGCTCGGGATCTCCCGCCAGACTATGCGCCTCAGGCTGCGCGCGCTGGGCTTGCAGGTCGGTCACACCCTTGAAACCGGTGAAGACGGGCCGAGCTGACGCGCTGAGGCGCACCGTAAGCACTCGCGGACTGTCGAGGACGGGCCAGGCTGGCCAATAGTCATCCTCGCGGAACGCGCGGAGCGCTGGCATTGGCGCACGTCCGTGGCGGCACATTGTGTGCACACGTGCATCGTCAGCGCGGTGCTCGTGAACCGAATCATCGGTCACGGAGCGCGCTCCACTCGATGCGGAGAACCAAAGATGAAACGAATCTTCCAGGCTGTGATGGCAGCCGCACTTTCCACGGCCTGCGCTCACGTCGAGCCGGCGATGACCCCGGCCGCGCGTTGTACCGACGCGGGCAATGCTCACTCGATACTCGATGCCAAAGACGAAGCGGAACGCGAGTCGGCCGCCGGCGCGGAAAGTCGCTTCGCTTCCGTCAACGGCGTCAGGCTTCACTATCTGTACGCAGGCAAGGGCCCGGCAATCGTGCTCATCCACGGCTATGCAGAAACCAGCCGAATGTGGCTGCCACTGATGGCTCAATTGGCCAAGACCAATACGGTAATCGCGGCCGACTTGCGCGGCTCCGGCATGTCGGACAAGCCCACCACTGGCTACGACAAGAAGACGCTCGCCAGTGACGTTCATGCGCTCACTGAATCGCTGGGCGTAAAGCGGGCCAAGATCGTCGGCCACGACATCGGCTTGATGGTCGCCTACGCGTACGCAGCGCAGTTCTCGAAAGACGTGGAGAGCGTCGTGCTCATGGACGCATTTCTGCCTGGCGTCGGTGACTGGAAGAACGTCTGGCTGATGCGCGATCTATGGCACTTCCACTTCCATGGCGAGGTGCCATTGCAGCTCGTGGCCGGACGTGAGCGCGTCTATTTCGAACACTTTTGGAACGATTTTGCCGCTGACAAGACGCATTCGGTGCCGGAGGCGGATCGGCGCTTCTACGCAGCGTCGTACGCTCAGCCCGGCGGCATGCGCGCTGGCTTCGAGTACTTTCAGGCATTCCAACAAGATGCAGTCGACTTCGAGGCGCTCAGTCACAGCAAGCTCGAGATGCCCATGCTGGTGTTGACTGGCGAGAAGGCCTCCGGAACGTTCCTGATCGACCAGGCGCAGCTAGTCGCAAACAACGTGCGCGGTACGGTCGTGAAAGGGTCGGGACACTGGTTGATGGAGGAAGCGCCGACCCAAGTGATTCCGGAGTTGGTGGAGTTCTTGGCTGCCCATCCCGGCTGAGGCGCTCCACGGGCGACCAAACGGGACGCCGCGGCGCGTGGCGCGACGCGGCGTTCCTCGGGCACGGTTGCTAGTCACGCGCCTGAAGCGCTGCCTGTTGCCGATGCTGGGACGGATCATTGGCAGCATCGAAGTAGACCGTGTCGGTGGGCCCGGAGCCCGAGAGCTCGACCACGACCGGCTCCGCTGCGGTGCGGGCGAAGTGAGTCTTGCCGCCAGGTTCGGAGTAGACACTGCCTGGAGGCAGTGCTTTCAGCGCACTCTCCTGGAAACGGTCCCCGTAGCCGAAATTCCACGTGCCGGAGACAACTGTCGCCATGCGGTTGTCGCGATGAGAGTGCGCTTGAATGGTGGTGCCCGCGGGCACGAACAATAGGATCGTGTAAAATCCGGGCTTGGACGGGTCACCGCTGAGCACCTGAGTGTGCACGCCCGCGAGCCCGGAGCTGCCGGCAGCGTGGTCGTCAGCGCCTGAGCCGCTGACCTCAATTGGAGTCAGGCGTAGCGGCGCGATTGCGGGTGTTGCCGTCGTGCAGGCGACGAAGAAGGGGAACAGGCAAACCAGTTCGGGTCTCGACATGGGGATCGCTTTCGTTGAGCTCGAATCGAGCGGAATGGCTCGCTGCTAGCGAGACTCGTGCCAGCGCGACTTCACACCGCCAGACGATTGGCCAGCCAATGCGCTGTCAGGGGATCTGATTGATTCCGAAATTCGCGATCCCGTTCACCATTCCCGCCCGCCGCACGCGAGCTCTCAGGGCTCGTAGCGCGCGAACCGCACCGGTTCGGAGCAAGACGCAGTATTGACATACAGCGTATCGGTCGTCTCATCGTAGCTGTATCCGTAGCGAATCACTTGGTGCGGCAGATCCTTCTTCGAATAGCCGGGTAGCCCGAGCCCGAAGCTTCCGTACTCGGCCGTTCCGGCGGTCGAATCGAGTGTGATCTCGTGATTCGCAAGCTCAATCGCGCCGGCGTACGTCGTGGTCCATTGCTCGGGATAGGAGGTAAGCATGATGGTCGTCTGCGAACCGGTGGCG
>Ga0302322_100000266_pt1 | contig 38270 bp, 38 predicted proteins | sample Fen_T0_2_FD_203757 | JGI IMG/M metagenome (GOLD analysis project Ga0302322, IMG submission 203757) | Peat permafrost microbial communities from Stordalen Mire near Abisko, Sweden - Fen_T0_2 | ecosystem: Environmental > Terrestrial > Soil > Wetlands > Permafrost | place: Sweden: Abisko...
GGTGATCGGCCCCGGATTCGAGCATCGCAACGAGCTGAACGCGGTGCTGACCCCGGATTTTCATTTGCGTATCGGCGTGCCTTCCCTGATCGAGGAATTTAGCCGCCATGATCTGGCCGTCACCGGCGGCGGCATTACCGCTTTCGAGGCTGCGGCTTCCGGCTTGGCCGTGATTGCGCTAGCCAACGAGGGCTTCGAGGTGCCAGTGGCGCGCCACCTGGAAAGTCTGGGTGCCGCCCGCTATGCCGGTCACCACGCCGCACTCGATCCGAATGCATTCGGTGACCTGCCTGATGTCGCGCGTCTGAGCGCCGCCGGCCTGGCGCATGTGCCCCTGCATGGGGTCGAGCGGGTCTATCAAGCCCTGCGGGAATTGCAATGAGCAGGACCGCGGTCATCCACCAGCCAGATTTCCTGCCCTACCTGGGCTTTTTTGACCGGCTCCTGCACGCCGATGTCTTTGTGCTGCTGGACACTGCCCAGTACGTCAACGCCACCAGCCGCAGCTGGACCAATCGCGACAAGATCAAGACGCCGCAGGGCGAGCGCTGGATCACCGTCAGTGTGGGCAGCGCGCCGCATGGCACGCCGATCAACCGGATCGCGCTATCGGACAAGGTCGACTGGCGCGCCAACCACCTCAATCTGCTGCAGGCGAACTACCGCAAGGCCGCTTACTTCGCGGAAATCTATCCGCGGCTCGCCGCGTTGTATGCGCAGCCGACCGGATTGCTCGCCGATTTCAATCGCGCATCCATAGAGTTGCTGCTTGACCTGTTTGACATCCGGATCGAGATCGTGCTCGCCAGCGCGCTCAAGGCCACCGGCCGCAGCAATGAGTTGCTGGTGACCATCCTCCAGGAAGTTGGGGCCACCCGCTACCTTTCCGGGGTCGGGGCGCGCGACTACTTCCGACCCGAACCCTTCGCCGCGGCCGGCATTGAAGTAACATGGCAGGACTTTTCGCACCCGGAGTATCCGCAATTGCATGGTCCCTTCATTCCTTACCTGAGCGGTATCGACCTGCTGTTCAATTGCGGAATCGCCCGCTCGCGCGACATCCTGAGGAAGCGCTAAATGAACGTCCTGGCAATCGGAGCACATTTCGACGATGTCGAGCTCGGCTGCGGCGGCGCCCTGGCAAAGCACGTGGCCAAGGGCGACAAGGTGACGGTGTACGTCGCCACGGTGTCCGGCTTCTCGAATCACCGGAACAGCGAGATCCGCTCCAATGAAATCGCCCAGGCCGAGGGCGAGGCCGCGATGCGCGCGCTGGGCGTCGAGACCCTGATCTGCGGCAATTTCAAAACCCTGGAAGTTGAGTTCGTCGACGCGTTGAACGTGGAGATCCTGCGGATCGTCGAGGAGCGCAAGATCGACCTGGTCTATGCCCACTGGGTGGGCGACATCCACCACGACCACCAGGCCGTGGCGCGCGCCACCCTGCACAGCAGCCGCCACGTCCCGCGCCTGCTGATGTACCGCAGCAACTGGTACCACTCGCCGCTGGATTTCCGCGGCAATTTCTACGTCGACATCACCGACAGCTGGTCCAAGAAGCGTGATGCCATCATGGCGCATGCGTCGGAGGTCGAACGCACCGGCCGCAAGTGGCTGTCCTTTTTCGAAAACGAGGCCGAGAATGCGGGCCAGCGCATCGGCAGGCGCTATGCCGAGGTGTTCGAGGTCCTGAAGTGGATAGACTGAGCGGGCACCGCTGATGGGTTTCCTAACGGGCGCCTTTCGCAACGCGCTTCCTTTCTATATCTACCGCTATTTGTACATCCCCCTCCCGCAGCGGCGGCTCTTGCGGGAGGGAGAAAGAGCGCCTGCACAGCCCGCTGTCCCTGGCCGCGCGCAAGGTGGATTTGCGCGGCCGACACGCGGGCAAACGCTGCTTCATCCTGTGCAACGGGGCCAGCGTCAAGCGCCAGGACATCTGCGCGCTCAAGGGCGAGTCAGTGACACTGTATGCGTAGAACTGGACGGTTTGTCCAGAGTCTCGCTCGCCTCCCTATTCAAGTTCCAGGCCAGCCTGACGTAACGCCCAGATGCCCCCAAAACTGAAGGAATTCATTCGAGACTGGCTCCCGCCGACCCTGTTGCGCGCAATGCGCGGGCGCGGTATCCCCGGCTTGCCGCGCGGCATCGAGTTCACCGGCGACTACGCTTCCTGGCAGGACGCAAGCAGCCACGCCGGGAGCTACGCCGAAAGCCACATACTTGAAAAGTCGCGCGACGCCCTGCTGAAGGTTGTCAAGGGAGAGGCCGCATGCGAGCGTGATACGGTGGTGTTTGACCACGTCGAGTATTCATACCCCCTGCTCGCCAACCTGCTGCATGTGGCCAGCCTGAACGACAACCGGCTCGGCGTACTCGACTTCGGCGGGGCGCTCGGCAGCTCGTATTACCAGAATCGCGCCTATCTCTCGCACCTGGCCGCGCTGCGCTGGTCGGTGGTGGAGCAGTTGCACTTTGTTCAATGCGGTCGCCAGTACTTCGCCACCGAGTCGCTGCACTTTCATGAGTCGGCGGAAGAAGCGGTCCGGAAAGAGGGGCAACCGGACGTACTGCTGCTCTCCAGCGTCCTGCAGTATCTCGAAGATTCTGCCGAAATGCTGCGTCGGCTGCTGGACTTGCGGATCAAGACCATCATTGTCGATCGCGCGCCAGTCCTGTTCAACGCCCCGACCCGCCTGACGGTGCAGGTAGTGCCCCCGTCGATCTACCCGGCGTCCTACCCTTGCCGGCTCTACAACGAGCGCGATTTTATCGGCCTTTTCGAGCAGAAGTACAAATTGATGGACCAATTTGACGCGACCATTGGTTCAACCATCACCCTGGATGGCGCCGCAGGCCGATATCGCGGCTATTTATTCAATTTGCGCTGAGGCCGGGTTCGTCACCCGACCGGCCCCCCATCACCCTGCATGGGCGGCAGCATTCGCAAGCCAGCCGCGCCCTGGAGCCTTGCAGCGCGAGCCCCGTGCGGCACGGCGCCGGACGCAGGCAATTCGCGGAAGCAATTGGGGAATCAACGGTCGGATTCGAAGGCATTTGCCGAGTATGGGACAGAGACCGCGGCATGGGGTTATCCACAGGTGATCGGTTATAATCCGGGTCCAAATCCGGGCTCACCACGGTCATCAAACAGGCGCAGATTGCCCATGAATTGCAGGATGTGTGGCAGCACCAAGCTGCATAAATTTCTTGACCTCGGGTTCACGCCGCCGGCTGACCAATTCCGGCGCAAGGATCAGCTGCGCGAGCCGGACATCCATTATCCGCTGCAGGTGATGATGTGCGACGACTGCGGCCTGGCCCAGCTCAGCCATGTGGTGTCGCCAGAGGTGCTGTACCGCAACGATTATCCTTATGAATCGTCCACCACCCGGACCGGCCAGGCGCACTGGTCCGAATTTGCCGCCAGCGTAGTAGCACGCCTCAAGCTCGGCCCCAAGGACCTGGCCGTCGACATCGGCAGCAATGTGGGCGTATTGCTTGGCGCCTTCCGCAGCCAGGGGCTGCGCGTGCAAGGTGTCGACCCGGCCGCCAATATCGTAATGATCGCCCAGGCCAACGGGATAGACACCATTTGCGATTTTTTCAATGAGGACACCGCGCGAGCCATCGTGGCCGAAAAGGGCCATGCCTCGGTGGTCACCGCAACCAACGTGTTCGCGCATGTGGATGACCTCAACGCCTTCATGCGCAGCGTCGGCGAGTTGCTCAGCGATCGCGGCGTGTTCATTTTCGAGGCCCCCTACTTCGTCAATCTGCTCAAGCACAATGAGTACGACACGATTTACCACGAGCACCTGTCCTACCTGTCGGTCAAGCCGCTGATCTCATTCTTCCGCAAGCATGGCATGGAAGTATTCCACATCGAGGAGCGTGACATACACGGTGGCTCGTTCCGGGTACATGTCGGGCGCCAGGGACAATGGCCGGTTTCACCGGACGTGGCGCGGATGGCGCAGGCGGAAGACGAAATGGGCGTGTATCGGCACGACAAGCTGGCCGAATTCGCCCAGGCGGTGCGTCGGAACAAGGACGAACTCACCTGGCTGCTGCATTCGCTCAAGCACGACGGCAAGCGGATCGCCGCGGTAAGCGCCCCCGCCAAGGGCATGACCTTGCTGAACTACTGCCGGCTCGATGCCGACCTGATCGACTTCGTGACCGAAAAGTCGAAGCTGAAGATCGGCCGGTTTACCCCGGGAGCGCACATACCTGTGGTATCCGATGAAGAGCTGCTGACCCAGCAGCCGGACTACGCTCTGCTGCTGGCATGGAACTTTGCCGAGGAGATCATGAAGAATCTCCACGAGTTCCGCCGCCGCGGCGGCAAGTTCATCATTCCCATCCCTTTTCCAAAAATCGTCGGTTGACCATCCAGGACGGATCCCATCATGGAAAAAATTGCCCTGACCCCCGCTTTCAAGGACGATCGCGGTGAAATCACCGATCTTCTCGAAAACGAGAACATCAATGCGATTACCCGCATCACTTTTCGCAAAGGCGCGGTTCGCGCCAATCACTATCACAAGCACACCACCCAGTGGAATTACCTGGTCGCCGGCAGCATCAAGCTGGTCAGTCAGGCGCCCGGCGAACCGGTGGTCGAGACTGTCATGAAGCCCGGTGACCTCATCGCCACCGGGCCCAATGTGAGCCATGCGCTGGTCGGCCTGGAAGAAGCGGACCTGCTGGTGTTTACCAAGGGCCCGCGCGGCGGCAAGGAATACGAGAGCGACACCTTCCGCCTCGAAACGCCCCTGGCCACCGGTATTTGAACCGCTTTATGCCCGAACAACCGATGCGCCAGGAGTTGCCAGTGCCCGTACGCCGCGTGCCCGTGTCCCAGCCCTTGCTGGGCCCCGAAGAGACCCACCATGTGAATGAAGCGCTGGCGAAAGGCGCCATTTCGGGTTTTTTCGGCGATTACCTGCCGATGTTCGAACAGGAATTCGCTGCCTACTGCGAATGCAAGCACGGTGTTTCGGTATCCAGCGGCACCACCGCCCTGCATCTGGCACTGGCCACGCTTTCCATCGGCCCCGGCGATGAAGTGCTGGTCGCCTCCCTGACCAACATGGCGACGTTTTTCGCCGTGTTGTACCAAGGGGCGCATCCGGTGCCGATCGACTCCGAGGCGGATACCCAGAACCTGGACCCGAAGCTCCTGCGGGCGCGCATCACCCCCAAGACCAAGGCGATTCTGGTGGTCCACCTGTTCGGCCACCCGGTAGACATGGACCCTGTTATGGAGATTGCGCGCGAGCACAATCTTTACGTGATCGAGGATTGCGCCGAGGCGCACGGTGCCTTGTACAAGGGGCGCAAGGTGGGCGGCATCGGCGACATCGGCTGTTTCAGCTTTTACGCCAACAAGGTGATCACCACTGGCGAGGGTGGCATGCTGACCCTGAACAACGCCGAGTGGGCCGCCCGGGCACGCAACCTCAAGGGACTTGCATTCGGCGACAAGAACAAGTTCATGCACAAGGACATCGGCTACAACTACCGCATGACCAACCTGCAGGCGGCGATCGGCCACGCGCAATTCGGCAAGATCGAGCAAATCATTACCGCCAAGCGCGAAATCGCGGACAAGTATGCGCGCAGACTGGGCGGCCGGGACGATCTCCAGTTGCCGGTGGAGAAGCCCTATGCGCGCAACGTGCATTGGATGTACATGGTCCTGCTGGCAGGCCGCAATGCCGGCCGGCGCGCCGAGGTGATGCGCGCCCTGTTGCAAAAGGGCGTCGAGAGCCGCGAGAATTTCCTGCCCTACAACATGCAGGAGATATTCATCAATCGCGGCTGGACCCGCGTGGATGAATGCCCGGTCGCCAACGACCTGGGCCTGCGCGGCTTCTATTTGCCCAGCGGGCCGGCCATCTCCGACGAGGAGATCGATTACGTCTGCCAAAGCCTGATCGAAGCGCTGGACCAATGACCCCCGGCCCGACCGGCGCTGCGCAGGACCAAGGGCAAATCCCTTTCGGGGAATATTCCGCGATCTACGACCTGATCTATGCGGACAAGGACTACGCAGGCGAGGCAGCCTTCGTCGCAACCCTGATCGAGAAATATGCCCCGCCTGACCGCAAGCCCGCGCGCGTGCTCGATCTCGCCTGCGGCACCGGGAGGCACGCATTTGAACTGGCGGCCAGGGGATATGCGGTGCAAGGCAGCGACATCTCGGGCGGCATGATCGAGGTGGCGCGCGAAAACGCCGGGCGGCGCGGCCTCGACGTGCCTTTTCACGCGTGTTCGTTTCAAACCGCCAACTCCATAGCCGGGCCCTTCGAGGTCGTGTTGGCGATGTTCGCCTCACTTGGTTATCTCACCAAGGCGGGAGATTTCGCGTTGGCGTTGCGCAACGTGGCCGGACTGCTGGCGCCCGGCGGCATCTTCATATTCGATGTCTGGAACGGTTCCGCGGTGCTGCGCGACTTCTCCGCGCACAAGGTGCGCAAGGTCGGCGACCACCAGCGTACGGTCGAGCGCGTCTCACGAACCAGCGTGGATTCGGTGCGCGAGCAGGCCACGGTCAATTTCGATTTTACGGTCGCCTACGCGGACGGGCAAACGCGCCGTTTCGATGAAGAACATCACGTGCGCTTTTACTTTGCACAGGAAATGTCGGACCTTCTCGCCGCACTTGGCTTTGCAGTATTGCTGCGCTGCCCATTTCTGCAGCCGGGGCGGGAACTCGAATCCGGCGACTGGAACATGACCTACGTCGTGCGGCGCGCCGACTAGACGCCCGATTCGCCGATGGGACTGCCCTCCTATGCGTCACACACCCGGAGCCTAGCTTGAAGGTCGGCTTTTTTTTCAATGACCCTTTCCCGCGCTCGGGCGGGGTGTTCACCTATCAACAGGACATTTTCAGGCGCTTCCTCGACCTGGCCGGCGAATCCCGGCACGAGTTTCACGTCATTTGCGAGGACGATAAAGAGGGAGATTTTGCCGCTCTGCCCGGCCGCGCACCCAACGTCTTCATCTCGCCGATGCGGCAGCGCCCGGCACCCGAACCACCTCTTACCGTACGGCGCCGGATTTCCCGCGCACTGCGCTCCCTGGTCGATGGCGGCAAGGACCCCATGGCGCCCCCTCCGATCAAAATCAGCCGGGCAGCCGAGGTCCTTGCGCGCAAAGGCATCGAATTTAGCTGGTCCATCGGGCACTACGAGCACGAGGCGTTCGACGTGCCTTACATCACCACGGTATTCGACCTTCAGCACCGGCTTCAGCCCTGGTTCCCCGAGGTCAGCAGTGACGGACTCTGGGACGTCCGGGAAGACTTTTTCAGGCGCTATGTCAGTCGCGCGGCCTACGTGATCACCGGCACCGAAGAAGGCCGGCGCGAAATCGTGGATTTCTACCGCGTCCCGGGAAAGCGGATCCGCGTTCTGCCCCTGCCCACTCCTAGCTTCAGTTTGGAGGCGCCGTCAGCAGTCAATGCCGAACGCCTGGCAGCACTGGGCATCGGTGGGCGCTATTTGTTCTATCCAGCCCAGTTCTGGGCGCACAAGAACCACGCCAACCTGTTGCGCGCATTGCAGTTGCTCAACGCCGATGGAACCGAGCCATTCCAGCTTGCCCTCGTCGGCTCGGACCATGGCAACCTGGACTTTGTACGCGGATTGGCGCGGTCGCTGGGTGTGGAACAGCATGTGCGATTTCTCGGATTTGTCACGCAAGAAGACCTGCTGGCGCTTTATCAGGGCGCATTTGCCCTCGCCTATACGAGCCTGTTCGGGCCGGACAATCTGCCACCGCTGGAGGCCTTCGCCCTGGGGTGTCCCGTGGTCATGTCCGACTATGACGGCGCCCGCGAGCAGTTGGGAGAGGCGCCGCTCTATGTGGACGCCACCGACCCCGCGGCAATCGCGGCAGCGGTGCGCAGCCTGATCAATGCTCCGCAAGAGCGCGCACGCATGATCGCACAGGGCCAGGCACGAGCCCGGCAGTGGACAGCCTCGGACTACGTGCGCGGAATATTCGCTATACTTGACGAGTTCGAGGCGGTTCGTCGATGCTGGCAGTAATAGCGAGAAAATAATAGTGCGAAGCGGTGCGTTTCCGGCCCGCTTATATTGCCCCTACTTCCTTCCGGAGTCTCCGTTGCCGGGACCATCTACCGCCATTACCGATACACCACGCGCCTGCCCGATTTGTCACGGCCCCACCGCCGTCCTGTATGACGCGATGTACGACGACCGCTATGGCTACCCCGGCGCTTTCACCCTGCTGGCCTGCGGACAATGCGGTCACCGCCATGTCGACGCCCGCTTTACTCCCGAGCAGCTCGGCATCTTGTACTCCGAGTATTACCCGCGCTCCTCGATGCCCTTGGACAGCTACGCGCCCTACACCGAGCTCAAGGGATTTGCGGCCTGGTTAAACGGCGAACGCAGTTCCGCGTTTCGCTGGGTTCCAGAGAAAGTGCGGGTGCTGGACATCGGTTGCGGTTTCTGCCAGACCCTGGGTTACCACAACAACCGCGGCTGCGAGAGCTATGGCGTGGAGGTCGATTCCAATGCCAGGCGGGTGGCGGACAAGTACGGACTGAATGTGAGAATCGGGGTGTTCTCGGCCGCCGACTATCCTGCAAACCACTTCGACTACGTCACGCTGGACCAGGTGATCGAGCATGTTGTCGATCCGCACCAGGTGTTTGCCGGCATCAGCCAGGTACTCAAGCCCGGCGGCACGGCCATATTCAGCACGCCCTACTCGTACAGCCTGCCGGCACGGATTTTCGGGCGTACGTGGATGAACTGGCACACCCCATACCACCTGCAGCATTTTTCACATGCATCGTTCCGGCTGGCCTGCGAAAAAGCGGGACTGGAATTGCTCAAGACCCGTTCCATCACCCACTCCGAATGGCTGCGCTACCAGTGGCTGCACAGCCTGCGCTATCCACGCATCGGCCAGCCTTCCCTGTTCTGGGCCCCTCGCGAGGGCAATGGCCTGTCGTTCGGCAATATCCGGGTGCGCGCCCTGAATCTGATGCACAGGATGAAGATCAACCACTTGCTGACCCGCCTGTTCGATCTGCTGGGCAAGGGCGACAACGCCTTGTATTTCGTGCGCAAGCCGGCCGCGGGTTAAGCAGATGCAAGACCTCTTTACCCAGGCACGGGTGCACAGGGTGCATGCCAAAACCAGGCACGCGAGCCGCGCTCTCTTGTCAGCGCATCAATCCAAGGCCGCAATCACGGGCGATAACATGAACGCCGCTCGGTGCGCGGCAGGTCAGCGGCATCCCTGATGGGGTCTGGCGCGAGCGTCGCAGCTGGCGACAACAACGCAAATCCCGATCCCCGACCATATGCGTTTCGCCTACGTCAGTTCGAACTACGCGTCCTACCTGGCCTCGCTCTACGCCGCGCATCCGGTCCTGGCGCTCGAGCCGTTTGCCGCGCAGGAACAGGCCCTGTACCGTCATTGCTTCGGCTGGAACGGCTGCTGGATCGAGCCCATGCAGACCTTGGGCTATGAGGCGCGCGACTTCTACCTCGACAATCCCCTGCTCGACCAGGCCTGGCGGCGCGAGCACGGCGGCACATCGACACCCGCGGATTCGTCGGCAATCGCGCTGCAACGCATCCAAGAGTTCGCGCCGGACGTGGTGTTCTTCGACCACGGCGACCTGGAGCTTCTGCGCGCCATCCGGCAATTGCCCGCCACGTCCCTGGTGATAGGCTGGGAGGGTGGCGGACTGAGCCGGCAGGCCTGCTGGCCGCACCTGGACCTGTTGCTGTCCTGCGCGCCGGAATCGGTGATCACCATACGCGCCGCCGGAATGCCCGCCGAGCAGATGCACCATGCCTTCAATCCTGCCGTACTGGAGCGCATCGGCAGGCCGGAACGGCATAATCGCATCGCCTTTTTCGGCCAGTTGGTGCGCGGTGGTGACTTCCACATGCGCCGCGAGATGAACCTGGTACAAATCTGCGCGGCGGGCCTGCCCTTCGACCTGTATTCGCCCAGCTATAGCTTTACGCCGGGACAAATGTCGCTGGCGCGGCTCAAGATGGTCTTGCGCATCCTGTACCGTACTGCCGCCCGGGTGCCGGGATTGCGACCCAGGCTCGCCAGGCTTCCATATGGCGAACTGGCCCGCCCGGAGGAACCTTTCCCGCGCCTGCCGGTCAATCCGCGCCTGCGCGCCAACCTGCGCCCGGCGCGCTTCGGCCTGGACATGTATTCCAGCATCGCCCAGTCGTCGGTGTGCCTGAACATCCACGCCGACAACACGCCGGATTACGCCTCCAACATGCGCCTGTTCGAGACCACCGGCGTCGCCACCTGCCTGCTTACGGACAGGCGCCGCAACATCGGCGAACTGTTCGAGCCCGACAAGGAGATCGTGGTCTACGAGAACCTCGACGACTGCATCGAGAAGATGCGCTGGCTGACCGACCATCCCGAAAAGGCGCGCGAGATCGGCGCCGCCGGACAGGCACGGACCCTGCGGGACCACACCTTCGCGCAGCGCGCCGGGCAACTCCACGAGCATATCCAGCGCCTGATGCGGGAAAAGTCCGTACGCCTGTGAGCGTATCCACCACCATCGCACATGACCGCACCGGACCGCCTTGCTGGCGCGCGCGAGCCGACCAGACCGCTACGCGCTTGCTACCCGGCCCATGCCACAATGCGGTGCTGCCGCGAACGGGAATCCACACGTAACGAACATCAAGCCCATGAAAGCCTTTTGCACCCTCTTCGACTCACGCTATCTGTCGCGCGGCCTGGCGATGTACGAGTCATTGACCGGCCGAACGCCGGACAGTCACCTGTACATCTTCGCTTTCGACTCGATTGCGCTGGAGATCCTGCGCAGCCTGAAGTTGCCGCAGGCGACCATCGTTTCCCTCGCCGAGTTCGAAGACCCGGAACTGCTGCGCGTCAAGCCCACCCGCAGCGCCGTCGAATATTGCTGGACTTGCACGCCGTCGATCATCCGCTATTGCATCCAAACCTACGGCCTGGACATGTGCACCTATGTCGATGCCGACACCTTCTTTTTCGCCGACTGCTCGCCTCTGCTGTCGGAGATGGGCGTGGCCGACGCGCTGATCACCGAACATCGTTACACCCCGGGGCATGACCAGAGCGCAACCTCGGGCATCTACAATGTCCAGTTCATGCCGTTCCGCGCCACCCCGCGCGGCTTGGCCATCCTCGAATGGTGGCGCGACGCCTGCCTGGAATCCTGCGAACTGAAGCCTGAAGAAGGCAAATGCGGCGACCAGAAATACCTGGACGACTGGACCGAACGCTTTACCGGCGTGCATGTCCTCCAGCACCTGGGCGGTGGGGTCGCGCCATGGAACGTGCAGCAGTACACGTTCCGAAAGTCTGATGGCAAGATAATCGGCCTGCGAATGGCGGACCAGCAACCGTTCGACCTGATTTTCTATCACTATCATGCGCTGCGCGTGCTGGACAACGGCGTGGTCCAGCCAACCTCCGCCGGCTTCTCCTTCGACGCCAGCGTGATGCAATACATCTACCTGCCCTATATTGCGCATCTGGCGGGCATTGCCGAGAGGCTGCGCGCCAGAGGCATGGCGGCGAACCCGCACGGCGCGCAACAGGCACCGCGACCCGGACTGACCGGTCGGTTGCGGCGCGTTGCCCGGTTTGTGGTCAACGGCCTTGGCGGCGCCAAGCCGGCTCAGGACAAGCCAAGCGCCAATCAACCGGTCTCGTTTCGCCGGGCCCGTCAACTGGCCCCCGCTCCGGGGCCGGTAGCCGCGCGGTTCTGACCGCGGCGGGCGTACCGGACCGGCGCTCGCGGCACCCTCGGCGCCTGGGGTTGGACCGGCGATTCCACTTATAATTACGCTCTTGGGAAGGCAAGTGTTCCGGCGCCCGGCCACCCGGGGCGCCCAGTTCCGGCCTGCCAGGCGGTATGCGCGTTGCAGGTCGACCGGATGCGCTGGTGCGGCTACCGGCCTCCTGCCCGGGATTTCCAGGCACAGTCCATCCGCCCCTCACTTTTCGATCCCGCCCACCCCAGGTAGCCGCCCCCATTCATGACTTCGATTTCGAACTCCAGCTGCCCGGTTTGCGCCAGCCCTACCGTTGACCTGTATCCCGGCATGTACGACGACCGCTACGGATATCCGGGAACATTCGCTCTCAAGCATTGCCCCGGCTGCGGGCACCGCCACATCGCCGCCAGTTTCACCCCCGAACAGCTGGGCAACCTCTATTCCGACTACTACCCCAGGTCCGCCATGTCGGTGGATAGCTACGCCCCGTACACGGAGGCGAAGGGCTTTACGGCCTGGTTCAACGGCGAGCGCTGCTCCGCATTCCGCTGGGTGCCGGAGCGGGTCAAGGTGCTCGACATCGGCTGCGGCTTTTGCCAAACCCTCGGATACCACAACAATCGCGGTTGCGAGAGCCACGGAGTGGAAGTCGACACCAATGCCAAGCGGGTGGCCGACAAGTTTGGCCTGAACGTTAAAATCGGCGTATTCGACGCCGCCAACTACGCGGCCGACTATTTCGACTATGTGACCCTCGACCAGGTGATCGAGCATGTGGTGGACCCGCACCAGATGTTCACCGGGATCGCGCGGGTGCTCAAGCCGGGCGGCACGGCGATCTTCAGCACGCCCTTTTCGCGCAGCCTGCCGGCACGGATCTTCGGCCGGCGCTGGATCAACTGGCACACCCCCTACCATCTGCAGCATTTCTCGCGCGAGTCCTTCCGCCTGGCATGCGAGAAGGCAGGCTTGGAACTGGTGCAGACCCGCACCCTGACCCATTCGGAGTGGCTGGGCTACCAGTGGATGCATACCCTGAGCTACCCGGCGATCGGCGAGCCTTCGCTGTTCTGGACGGCACACCCGGACAAGTCCAGCCACTACCGCAAACCCCTGGTGCGCCTGGCGATGATTGCCCATCGGCTGAAGATGGACCACGTACTGACCCGCCTGTTCGACCTGTTCGGCCGCGGCGACAACATCCTGTATTTCGTGCGCAAACCGCTCGCCGCATGAGTCCGCAGCCGGCCGCAGCCATCGACAGCGCGCCGGGTCCCTGCGTGCACATGCTGCTGCCGGTGCACAACCGCAAGGCGATTACCCTGCAGTTCGTCAATTGCCTGCGCCGCCAGACCCATGCCGCGTGGCGCCTGATCCTGATCGACGACGGCTCGACCGATGGCACCGCCGACGCGGTACGCGCCGTGGTGCCCGATTGCACGGTGCTCACCGGCCGCGGCCAGTGGTGGTGGGGCGGCTCGCTGCACCAGGGCTACGAATACCTCCGCCACCAGCCGCCGCCGGACGACGACCTGGTGCTGATCTGCAACGATGACACCATTTTCGAGCCCGACTTCCTGGCCTGCGCGGTCAAGGCGCTCGCAGGACGCAAGGGCGCCATGCTGCTCGCGCAGCTCTACGACCAGGACGGCGGCGGCTTCATGGAGTCGGGTGTACACGCGGACTGGCGCACCCTGAACTTCGAGGGCGTCGCCGATCCGGCGCGCATCAACTGTTTCTCCACCCGCGGCCTGTTCCAGCGGGTTGACGACTTTCTCGCCCTCGGCGGCTTCCATCCGCACCTGCTGCCGCACTACGGCAGCGACTACGAATACACCATGCGCGCGCACCGGCTCGGGCGCCAGTTGCTTACCGACCCGTCGGTGCGCCTGTCCGCCGACAACACGACCACCGGCATCCGCGAACTGGCGCCGGCCTCGCTGGCGGGCTACCTGCGCCAGGTGTTCAGCAAGCGCAGCGTGCCCAACCCCTGGTACTGGAGCATGTTCATCCTGCTGGCCTGCCCGCCGCGCCTGGTGCCGGTCAATCTGTACCGCATCTGGAAATCCTTTGCCGCCACCACCTTGCGGGTGATCGCGCCCAAGGACGGGCCGATGCACCGGGCAGACTGACCGAACATGCGCTTCGCCTACGTTGCCTCCTGCTACACCTCCTACCTGGAGGGCTTTTACGCCACCAGGCCGCTGCTCGCCTTCGAGCCCTACGCGACGCAGGAGAGTGCCCTGGCGCGTGACTGCTTCGGCTGGAACGGCTGCTGGCCGGCCGCGATGACCGCCGCAGGGTACCAGGCGCGTGATTTCTACGTGGGCATTCCGGCGCTGGATCGCGCCTGGGAGCGCGAACACGGCAAGGCCCCCGACTCCCTCGGCCCTTACCGGGTGGCGATCCGCCAATTGCAGGAGTTCGCACCCGACGTCGTCCTGTTCGACCACCATGATGCGGATTTCCTGCGCGCCCTCCGGCAGGCGCTGGGCAATCCGCTGATGCTCGGCTGGGAGGGCAGCGCACTCGGCAAGCAGGCCTGCTGGCCGCTGGTCGATCTGATGCTTTCCTGCGCGCCCGAGTCGGTCGACATCATCCGCGCCGCGGGCATCGCCTCCGAACATTTGCATCACGGCTTCAATCCGGCTGTGCTGGAGCAATTGCCGCTAACCGCCAAGAGCGGCCACCTGGCCTTCATTGGCCAATTGGTGCGCGAAAGCGCTTTCCACCTGCAACGCGAAGCGATGCTGGTCCGTATCGCGGACGCCGGCTTGCCCTTCGACCTGTATTCCCCCAGTCACGCGTACGGCGGGCGCGACAGCCTGCAGGCCCTGGCCAAGATCGGCGTTTACCTCGCCTACCAGGCTGGCGCACGCCTCCCGCTGGTGAGCGCGCGCATCCCCCGGCTGCCCTATGCCTATCTGGGCGCGCGCGGCCGCGGAATGCCGAAAATGCCGGTCAACCCGCGCCTGCGCCCGCACTTGCGCCCAGCCTGTTTCGGGATCGCCATGTACAGCCGGATCGCCGAGTCCTCGGTATGCCTGAACATCCATGCCGACTCCTCGCCGCACTATGCCTCCAACATGCGCCTGTTCGAAACCTCCGGCGTAGGCACCTGCCTGCTCACCGACGCGCGCCACAACCTCTCTGGCTTGTTCGAGGCGGACCGGGAGATCATGGTTTACGAGTCCGTCGAGGATTGCATCGAGAAAATCGGTTGGCTGCTGGCCCATCCCTTGGAGGCCGCGCAGATCGCCGCCGCCGGCCAGTCCCGCACCCTCAAGGACCACACCTTTGCCAGGCGCGCCGAAGTGCTCGATGCCCATATCCAGGCCGCTCTGCGGCGGCGCCATTCGGTGGGAAAATAGAGCCCATGGCCATTTCCCACCCTCCTGTTTCACTGCGCGACCGTCAGGTGCTGGTCACCGGCGGATTCGGGCTGATCGGCTCCAACCTGGTCCATCGCCTGGTTCAGGCCGGCGCCAAGGTCACTATCGTCGACAACTTGGCGCCGGAATGCGGCGGCAACGAGTTCAATCTTGCATTGGTGCGCGACCAGGTCCGCTTCATCCGTTGCGACGTGCGCGATCGCGCTGTGATTGGCGCGGCGATGCCGGGCCAGGAACTGATTTTCTGCCTGGCCGCGCAGACTGGCCATGTCGCATCGATGCAGGATCCGCTCAACGATCTGGCGATCAACCTCGAATCCCAGGTACTGCTCCTGGAGTGGTGTCGCGCCAATCAGGCGCAACCGCGCTTTGTCTATACCAGCACCCGCCAGCTCTATGGCCCGCCGCAGTATCTGCCGGTCGACGAGAAGCATCCGATCAACCCACCCGACGTCAATGGCATCAACAAGCTGGCTGCCGAGTACTACTATCATCTGTACTGGAAGATCTACGGCATCCCCTCGACCGTCCTGCGCCTGACCAACACGTACGGCCCGGGCATGCGCATCAGAGACGCGCGCCAGACCTTTGTCGGCATCTCGGTGCGCCGCGTTCTGGAAGGCCAGCCGTTCCAGATATTCGGTACCGGCGAGCAAAAACGCGATCTGGCTTTTGTCGACGACGTTGTCGACGCGTTGCTGCTCGCCGCCGGCCATCCGGCGGCGGTCGGCGAATTGTTCAACCTGGGGGCTCCCGAGGCGGTGAGCCTGCGCGCCCTTGCCGACGAATTCGTTGCCCTGGTGCCCGGCGCCCGCTACGACCTGGTGCCGTTTCCGGACGAGCGCAAGGTCATCGATATCGGCGACTATGTCGCCGACGACAGCAAGATCCGCCGCGTGCTCGGCTGGGAATCGCGCACCACCCTGCGCGCGGGCCTGGCGGCCACGCTGGCCTTTTACCGACAACACTTGCATAGGTATACAGAACCATCGTGATAACGATGAACGGTTTCACCCAGGAGTCCGAGGAACTGCGCCGTGACGAACTGGCCGCCGTCGAGCGGGTAGTGCGCTCCGGCTGGTATGTGCTGGGCCAGGAAGTGGCTGCCTTCGAGAAGGAATGGGCCGCTGCCGCCGGCACTGCCCATGCAGTAGGCGTGGGCAACGGCATGGACGCCATCGAGATCGGCCTGCGCGTGCTCGACATCGGCCCCGGCGACGAGGTCATCACCACCCCGATGACGGCATTTGCCAGCGTACTGGCGATCCTGCGGGTCGGCGCCACGCCGGTGCTCGCCGATATCGACCCGGACACCGCCTGCCTGGACCTGCAAAGCGCGGCGCGCTGCGTCTCGCCCAAAACCCGGGCCGTAATGCTGGTGCACCTGTATGGCCAGGTCTCGCGCCTGGATGAATGGCGTGCGTTTTGCGCCGAGCGCGGCCTGCTCTTGCTGGAAGACTGCGCCCAATCGCACTTGGCGACCTGGCAGGGCGCAGCGTGCGGCACCGTCGGCCAGTGGGGCGCTTTCAGCTTCTACCCGACCAAGAACCTGGGCTGCATGGGTGACGGCGGCGCCTTCAATACTTCCTCCGGCGCCCTGGCCGAACGCGCCGCGCGGCTGCGCAATTACGGCCAGTCCAAGCGCTATTACCACACCGAAATCGGCCTGAACAGCCGGCTCGACGAGATGCAGGCGGCGATCCTGCGCGAGCGCCTGAAGTGGCTCGCGCGCTTCACCACGCATCGGCAGGACAACGCCGCCACCTACTTCGCCGGGCTCAGCAATCCCAGGGTTCGCCCGCTGGCGCGTCCGCACGCGCGCGAAAATCACGTCTACCACCTGTTCGTGGCACGCTGCCAGGAGCGCGAGCGCCTGTCCGAGCACCTCAAGGAGCGCGGCATCGAGAGCTTTTTCCACTACCCGGTGCCCATGCATCTGCAGGAGCCTTGCCTTACGCTCAGGCGCGACCCGCAGGGCCTGGCGGTAGCCGAGCGCCACGCCCAGGAGTGCATCTCCCTGCCCTGCCATCCGCAAATGAGTCCGAAGGACCTGGACACCGTGATCGAGGCGGTCAATGCCTTTGCCTGAGGCGCCCGCGAACCGGCAGGCAGAGCGTTTTGTCACCCTGTTCGACGCGCGCTTTCTGGCGATGGGCCTGGCGCTGTACCAATCCCTGGTCGCGCAAGCGCGCCCCTTTGTGCTGTGGGTGGTTTGCATGGATGAGGAAGTCGAAGCCGCCCTCCGGCACCTGCAACTTGAGCACCTGCGTCTGCTGCCGGTGGCCGAGTTGGAAACCGCGCGCCTGCTGGCGGTCAAGCCGACCCGCAGCAGCCGCGAGTATTGCTGGACCCTGACGCCCTTCGTGCCGGCAGCGGTACTGGCGCGCGACCCGGAGGCGGAGCGCGTCACCTACCTGGACGCGGACTTGTACTTCTTCGGCGCACCCGCGGTGCTGCTCGACGAGTTGACCACCAGCGGCAAGGACGTGCTGATCACCGCCCACGCCTACGCGCCGCCCTACGCGGATACCGAAGCCAGGAACGGCCGCTTTTGCGTGCAGTTCCTGTGCTTCCGGCGCAGCCCGCAGGCGCAGCAGGTGATGGACTGGTGGCAAGAGCGCTGCCTGGAATGGTGCTACAACCGCTACGAAGGCGACAAATTCGGCGACCAGAAATACCTCGACGCCTGGCCGCAACTGTTCGCCGCGCAGGTGCATGTAGCCACCCAGACCGAATGCACACTGGCGCCATGGAATGCCGCGCATTTCTACCGCCTGGGCAAGGCACGTCCGGTGTTTTTCCATTTCCAGGGCTTCCGGCTGGTGAGCGCGGCGAGCGCCGTGCTTTGCGCCGGCTACGAAATAACCCCGCCGGTGCAGGCGCTCTACGACCAGTACCTCGCCGCGATCCGCCAGACCCTGGGCCTGATGCGCAACACCGGCATCGCCCTGCAACTGGTGCCGCGCGCGACCGGCGCGGTGCAATATCTACGCGATCTGCGCAACCGCCTGTCCGGCAACACCCTGTGGGCGCGGATCTGATGTTTCGCCCCAGCTGGCCGAGCTGTTGATGAAACCAGAGTCCTTGCCGCGCGTTTCCGTGCTCACGGTGGTGCGCAACGGCGAACTGACCCTGGGCAAGACCATCGCCAGCGTGCTGGCGCAGGACTATCCGGCGCTCGAATACCGGATCATCGACGGCGCCTCCACCGATGGCACGCTGGAGATCATCCGGCGCCATGCCGAGCGCCTGGCCGGCTGGACCAGCGAGCCGGACCAGGGCATCGCCGACGGCTTCAACAAGGGCATTGCCCAGGCCACCGGCGATTACCTGATGTTCTTGAACGCAGACGACCACCTGGCCCATCCGCGCGCGATCAGCGAGCTGGCGGCTCACGCGCTGGCGCACGGCTTGCCGCAAGTGGTGTACGGCGATAGCGACCTTTATGATCCGGATACCGGCGACCTGATGTACAGGGTGGTCATCAACTATGACCGCGCCCGCTTTCTCAAGGGTGCCACCATTCCGCACCCGAGCATGCTGATGCACAGGCGCTACTTCGAGCGGTTCGGAAAATTCGATCCTTCCTACAAGATCGCCATGGACTTCGAGCTGTTCCTGCGCGGCGTGCCCAGTGTCGGCGCCGAGCGCGCGCCGGTATTGGTCACCAATGTGGAGCACGGCGGAATCAGCGCGCGCAGCCGCGACTTGGTGGTCGAGGAGACAATCCGGGCGCTCAAGCAACATGGCCACCTGAGCCGCGCGGGCGAGATGGCAATGCGCGCCCGTTACGCCGCCCGCGGCCTCGCGCGCAAGGGCGCCGAGACCCTCGGGCTGTACCCGATGCTCAGGGAAATGCGCCAAAAAAAACATCCGGCCAGCCCGAAACGCTAGCCAGCCCGCGGCTTCCTGGGCCATTGCAAGGCCCCGCAAGCAGCATGCGACACTCCGTCGGCCGGAGCGTCGCCTGGTGCCCCGGTCATCCGGACAGGCGTTGTGCCGGATCAGCCGCCATGGTACAAATCCTGCACTTCCACCGGCTTTCGCACTCCCTGGATCACCCAATGCAGCCGCGCTACGTCATCGCCCTGATCAAGCACGAGACCAACACCTTCTCGCCCATCCCTACCCCGCTGTCGGCTTTCGGGCACGGCCACGGACCGGCCTTCGGCGCGGCTGCCCGGGAAGCATTTCGCGGCTCAGCCACCCCGTTTGCCGCGTTTCTGGACATCGCTGAGCGCGAAGGCGCCGTGGTCGAGACGCCGGTGGCGGCCGAATCCTGGCCCTCAAGCGCCTGCTCACGCGCCACTTTCGAGGCCCTGGTGCAGCCGCTGGAGGAGGCGGTGCGGCGCGGCTGTGACGCCATCTTCCTCGACCTGCATGGCGCCATGGTGATCGAGGACTGCGACGATGCCGAGGGAGAAATCCTGCTTCGTTTGCGCGTGATCGCACCTACCGTGCCGATCGCCGTGACCTTCGACTACCACACCAACCTGTCGCCGCAGACCGTAGCCCTGGCAACCGTGATCACCGGCTACAAGACCTATCCGCACGTCGACATGTACGAAGCCGGGCAGCAGGCCGGCGAAATCCTGGTCGATGCGCTCAAGGGCAGGTGCAAACCCGTGATGGCGCACCAGTGGCTGCCGATAGTCTCGGCGATCATGCGCCACGCCCCGGAGGACGGGCCGTCCGGCGAAATCATCGACTACGCGCGGGCGATGGAAAAAAGCGGCAAGGTGCTGGCCGCCACCCTGCTGCCAGGCTTCGCCCATGCCGATACGCCCTACACCGGCATCGCCGCCGTGGTCGTCACCGACGGCCTGCGCAACCCGCAGGGTGCGCGGCGCGACGCCCAGGCAGTCGCCGGGGAGATGATGCGCATTGCAGCGCAGCGCCGCGCTGAATACGTCTATTACCCGAGCCCGCTGGCGCAAGCCGTGGGCCACGCCAGGCAACTGGGCACGGAGCATGCGGACGGCCCGGTGCTGCTGATCGACCATTGCGACAATTGCGGCTCGGGCGGCACCCAGGACGTCATGGCGGTGGTCGAGGAGATACTCAAACAACAACTGGAGGACGTTGCGATCGCGCCGATCCGCGATCCGGACGCGGTGGCCAAAATGATTGCCGCCGGGGTCGGCAACAACCTCACCTTGCAACTGGGCGGCAAGACCGACATGCCCTCCATCGGGCTGACCGGCAAACCGCTAACCGTCAGTGGCAAGGTGCGCAGCATCACCGACGGTGAGATCACCTTTCGCGGCCCGATGTACACCGGCCTGAAGTCGCACCTGGGCCCCACTGCGGTGCTCGACACCGGCCGCGCGCTGATAGTCGTCACTTCGCTGCACCATGAACCTTTCGACCTGGTGATTTTCCGCCACTGCGGCATCGAGCCGACCAGGAAGCGCTACATCATGCTCAAGAGCCGGATCCATTACCGCGCCGGCTTCAAGCCGATCGCCTCGCATATCGTCGAATGCCACGGTGCGGGCGTGACCAACGCCGACCTGTCGGTGTACCGCTACCAGAAGCTGCAGCGCCCGAGCTATCCGCTCGATCCGCTGTAGCAGGCGTCCTGTGACGTAGAATCCGCGCATGTCCACTGCTCCCGCTCCGGCCGGCCCACCATTCGACCTGCTGATCGACATCGGCAACACCTTCGTCAAATGGGGGCGCTATCGCACCGGTTGCGCCACGTCGGAGGAGGCGGCGATCGATAGCGAACGGCGCCTGCTCGACGAGATTTCCGCCTTCGGCCTGGATTTTGCCGCCTACCCGACGCCGCGCTGCATTGTCATTTCCAATGTTGCCGGCACCCGGGTGCGCAACCCGCTGATGCGCGCGCTCGAGATCTGGCCGGATGCGCCGCCGGCCCACTGGCTGGCGTCCTCGACCAGCCAGTGCGGCGTCACCAACGGCTATCGCAACCCGGCCCAGCTGGGCACCGACCGTTGGGCCGCGCTGATCGGCGCCCGCGCCCTGCTGCCGGAGCAGCCGGTGCTGGTGGTAGTGTGCGGCACCGCCACCACAATCGACCTGCTCACCCCGGAAGGGCATTTCGCCGGCGGCAACATCCTGCCGGGCATGGGCCTGATGCTGCGCTCCCTGCACACCAACACCGCCGCCCTGCCGGATGCCGACGGCGAGTACGTGAACCATCCGGACCACACGGTCGACGCCATCACCTCGGGCTGCCAGCATGCCCAGGCCGGCGCGATCGAGCGCCTGTTCCGCCGCCACCGCGCCGAGTACGGCGACTTGCAATGCCTGATCTCCGGCGGCGCCGGCAAAACGGTCGCACCGCGGCTGTCCATCCCCTACCGTTATCATGACAACCTGGTGCTGGAAGGCCTGTACCAGATCAGCCGCGGCCTTTGAGCCCGCCCTGCCAACGATAATATGCGTGCACTCTTTTTCGCCCTGGTCCTCGCCAATCTGCTGTTTTACGGCTGGCATGCCGGTTATATCGGTCCCGGGGAAGAGAAAAAGGGCGAGCCGGAACGCCTGAGCCAGCAGATCGCACCGGAGAAAATTCGCCTGGTGACGGCCGACTCGCCCAGGCGCCCGGCCGAGACCGCCCGGGCACGTAGCGCCTGCCTGGAGTGGGGCAGCTTCCCGGCCCAGGAGGCCGAGCGCGCCCTGACAGCGCTGGCACCCTTGGGCCTGGGCGACAAGCTCAGCTCGCGCAAGGTCGAGGAAGCGGCGCAGTGGTGGGTGTTCATGCCTCCGCAGGGCAACAAGGCAAACGCCGACAAGAAGACCGAAGAACTGAAAAACCTCGGCATTACCGACTATTTTGTGGTGACCGATGACGGCGCCAACAAATGGGCGATTTCGCTGGGCGTGTTCCGCACCGAAGAGAGCGCGAAGAACTACCTCGCGGCCGTCAGCGCGAAGGGGGTAAAGACGGGCCGCACCGGCGCGCGCGAGACCCGGGTGCAAAAGACCCTGTTCCAGATTCGCGACGCCGATGACGCCACGCAAGCGAAGCTGACCGAGATCCGCAAGGACTTTGCCGGGATTGATCTACATGATTGTCCGGCCGACGCTGCCGGCGCGCCTGCCAGGAAATCCTGAACCGCGTTCCGGAAGGCTCTAGGACGCGCCCAGGAATTGCCGGTACTGCTCAAGCGCCTGGGCCGGCGACGGCGAGCATGGCAGGAAATACGAGCAGCCCGCTTCAAAGCGGATTTCACCACTTTTGTTTGGTCCCGGCCAACGGGTAATCCGGTAGGTCAGCGCGACGCCGAACGAACCGCCGTCTTCGGTGAGGATGATCCAGTCGGTGGCGTCGCGCACCGGCCGACGGCTGTTTTCCGCGATCCATCGCCGGGTACGGCGCCAGTACTCTTCGCATTGCGCCTGATCCTTGCAAGTCGCGGCAAGTTGACCTTGGCGACGCCCCGCCTCCGATTTCTTTTCGCCGATTGGCCAAGTACATCCTGCAGCCAGGATGACGGTCAACATCAAAATCAGCGGCGCTTTGGCATGCATATAGAACCTACTCCCGAAAAAGCGATCATTTTCGTTTCGCGCATACCGACACCTGCCAATGACGGCCGGGTCATGCGCTTGAACCGAAAGTATCCATCCATGCGCGGAACCAGGCCGATACAAGCAACTGAGCCGCATCGCCATTGGCAGAATTCACGCATGCGGGGCTCCAATCGGATTGCGACAATCTGACTCGACCCGGACCCCGCTTTATCCTCAAAGAGGGCGAAGCGTTACGCCCGCCAGCTTGCCCAAATAATCGTGAAGTCCGTCGGGCTTGATAAATCGAAAATACAGGAAATCAAATGCAATGGCCTCGTTGGTTGACGCGTTTGGTCCAGGAGCAATGCCCAACTCTGCCTGAGGCCCCGTCAGATCGATGTTCCTTGAGCTGCTCCAATTGCTGCAGAAATATGAAAGGCGCTCCGGAAATTTGGAATGCACGGGTCTTACACCGCGCGGCGAGTCTATGCCAAAGAAGGCCTCGTGCGGCGGCGTAAAAGCCATTCTGGTTTGCCCCCCCCAAAGCATTCGGAATCGCGCGGTGTACTCCTGAAATCCATGCTCGTCATCGCTTCCTTTCAGCGGGAACTTGTCCTCAATCCAATACACGGAGAAATTGGCCCACTGCGGGTTCTCGGCCAGATACTGGGTGATGGCGATGTCTTTTGCCGTGCGTGCTTGCCACGCAGCATAGTTGTCCCACCATCTGACTGTAAACGGGACGAGGAGGATCAATAGCGCGACCGTCGCGGCATTATCGGTGACGATACCGACCAGCTTGGATTTCAGGACACGCCACGTACCGACCAGCATTACACTCAGCGGCAGTGGAATGAGCATTGCGTTGCGCATCAACACTCCTGGTTCGGGACTCTTTCCGACCAGAATGTAAGGCGCGGCCCCGCCCAGAAACAGCAAGAACCCGAAGCCGACCATCGCCCACGCGCTTCGCCCCTCCACCCGTTCCGTGTCCGAGGGGCGATTTGTCCTGGCAGAGAATTTCAGGACCATCCAGACGAACAACGCCACATATATGGCGGCCGCCAGCAACATGTAAGGGTTCGTGGGGCCAAAGCTCTTGGCAAGTGGGATCACGAACCCGTCCGCAACGAAATGGTATGCATCCATGGCAATGCGCCCCGGGACAAACTCCAGAGTGTTGTAGTTGCTGTATTGCCCGCTCCTAGGCGTAAATATCCTTTTCCATGCCCAGTAGAGAAACGGGAACAGCATGAAGTCGATCCGGGTCTTGCAGAATCCGATGAAGGTATCCAACACTTCTCTTAAATGCCGAACCTGTCGACCGCCCATCCTCAGGCGGACAAGATAGACGAGCACGAATGCTCCGCCGTACAGGACCAGCAATGAATTGAGCGAGAAAGCCAGAAAGTAAAGACCGAGGGAAACTCCTCGCATGGTGAAATGCCGGATCCCGCGCGTCGTTTCCAGCCCGACAAACAGGTAGGATGCCCACAAGAAGAGTACATAGGCATTGAAATACATTGCGTACGAAAACACCGTGGTGATCGTGGCAATCGGCAAGAGCTGGGAAAAGATGGCAACCATGAGGGCCTCCCGGTCCGTCAGGTAGCCTGATCTGACGCCAATCAGGTAAGCCAGCACTGCGATGAAATAAATGGCCAGGAAGAAGATGGCCTTGTACAGGAAGACATTGACTACAAGGGTCATCGGCCACGCATAAAGGCTGAATACGGGCATGCCGGTGGATGCGAGCAAATCCGTGATGGAAGTCCAGTCCTTGTAGAGAAGCGCCGGAAATAGACCCCAATCCTCGGCGACCAGTCCCTCATTGATCAGTGCCATCCAATGCGTGGCAAGGGTCGCGATCGAGATTGCGGCCAGACTGAAAATCCGCGGCCTGTTGTGGGTAGGTTGCTCCATTATCCTTGCCTCCCTAGGCATATGCGGTCGGCCCAAAGCGGCATTGCACCGATGGGGGAGGCAGGGCGCGACGAAATGTCGCCGTACTTTTCTGCTGGGAGATTCATGGGGAGGCGCGTAACGACCAATACTTCGCAGTGGAAAAATTGAAGGCGACGATCAGCGGGATCAGCGCCATCTGCACATAGAAGGGCTCGAATTCCGTGTGCTCGACGATGTAGCTCAAAGCCAGCATGTTCAATGCGATCGAGCACGCGCTTGCCAAGAAAAATCTGAGGAATCCTGCCTTGAACTGAAGTTTCTGCTCTGGCTTGAACACCCATGTAAAACTCATCACATACGAAAAAAGCAAGCCCACAACCCATGCAGCCGTCAGCGAGAGCAGGTAGTTCACCGACCATGCTTTCAGCATGGTGGTAAATACCACGAAAGTAAGCGCGAAATTCGCGGCGCCCACAAGCGTGAATTTTGTAACTTCGATCTTGAGCTTGTGCATCGTTCAGTCACCGGCCCCGAAGAAGCGGCCGACAATCCCCGGTATCGCTGTCAACGCTTCTTGGCCACGACCACCAGGGTTCCCCCGAATGGAAGTGACAGACCCAAGCCTATGAGTGCCTCATCAATTCGCATGAACCAGTCAAAAATCGCATTTACGAAACCCGGAAACTTGACTCTCTTCTCGAGCGCCTGCTCATCGGATTGCGATTGCTCACTTCCCCTGTCAAACAATCTGGATATCAACATCAACGGGAAAAGTACGAAAATGAAAGATGTGGCATAGGTGATATCAAAGCCGTTATTTTTGAGCTTGGTCACCAATTCCCGCCTTGAATATCTGCGCTTGTGCTTGACGATCTCGTCGAGTTTGCTCCACAAGAACATATATTGCGGAACGCTTACTATCAGAACCCCGCCTTGGTCGAGCATCCGGCCAATATTGGAAAGGGCGGCATCGTCATTCTCGATGTGTTCGATAACGTCGAACGCGGCGATGATATGGAACCGCTCGCCCAGCGTCCCTTGTGTTGCATCGAACTGGACGAAATCGACGCCTGGAAGATTTTTCTTGGCGTACACAAGTCCCTTCAGGTAAATTTCGGATCCCGTAATTTCCAGATTTTCGATATCGGCAATCTGCCGGATGAAATCGCCAGTACCACAACCGATTTCCAGGAATCTTGTCTTCCCCGTCGGCGCCACATGGCGCTGCACCATGCTCTTGAACAGCCGGGTTCTTGAGCTAACCCAAAAACTGCTCCCGGCATTCTTGTCTGTCAGGTCAAATCCGCTGTCAGGGTAGTCCGTATAGGCACTGGCCACGTCCGGACTGTAGCATTTCACGCCATCGACCATCGTATATTGAAGATTGTCACTCATAGAATCTTTTCCCGAACGACATAGTTCGGCCTCTTTCGCACTTCCTCGTTGATCCGCCACACATATTCGCCGATCACTCCCAGCATCACCATGATCATCCCTCCCACCAGAAGGATCACGATCATCAGTGGAGCCCACCCTTCGAATGGCGTTTCCCCACGCAGCCAACTGACGACTATGCTGATGCTATACAGAACGCCCAAGGCGGATGTGATTACGCCGATGAGGGAAATAAACCGGATCGGCAGGTAAGACGCGTCCAGGACGGCGTCCAGGAAGTTCTTCAGCTTCTTGCCGAAGTTGTATTGGGATTTGCCGATGGTCCTTTGCAGGCGAGCATATGGGATGAAGCTGGTGCGGAATCCGGTCCAGAGCAAGTCGCCCTGAAAGAAACGATGCCTTACGTCAATGGCATTGAATTCATCCATGACCCTTCTATCCATGAGCACAAAGTCGAAACCGCCGGGCGGAATTTGCGGTAGCGACATGCGAAGTACACCATAGGCCAGGCGCGAAAAGAGTTTCGCCAATAGCGTGTCGGCACGATCCGTCCGGTAGCAGATAACGGTTTCCGCCCCGCCTTGCCATTTCTCCACCATCTGCGGGATCAACTCAATCGGGTCCTGCAGATCGGCAGATATGTTAATGACCGCGTCGCCCGTCGCCTCTTTGAAGCCAGCCAACATGGCGGCCATCTGACCGAAATTCCGGGTAAACGTGATCACCTTTACCCGGGAGTCTTGCTCTCTCAGGCTCAGAATCTCCTTCAGTGACCCGTCCTTCGAACCATCATCCACAAAGACGATCTCATACTCGAAGCGCGCCAAGTCACTGGCAAAGACCGACTGGATCTTTTCATACGTTTTGGAGATCGCTCCTTCATTGTGATATACGGCGACGACGAATGAAATCTTCATTTCCCACGCCCCTGCTCACACATAAGAAAGATGCTCGAGCACAGGTCCGGATACTGCTGTCCCAGCTTGTAGCACCCCTCCAGATACTCCTTGGAGATGATGTCGGTTTGCAGCAATCGATCCCACTGGAAATTCGCCAATGCCTTGAAAAATATCCCGGACCGGTGAACCACCTTCAGTCCGGCGGCAACGGCATCGCGCTCCAGTGTATCCAGGGAGTAAGTGCACCGGTGTCCATGCTCGGCCTCGGCGGGAGTGACCGCGGCGTTGTGGGAAATCAGGCCCATTTTCACCGCGATCTGCCTTGACGGTGCGTTGGCATTCGGGCACACCAGGAAAAGCCTGCCGTTCTCGGCCAGCCATTCATCATTGACACGCTTCAACACCAGCACGGGATCATCCAGGTGTTCCAGAACATGGGTTAGCACGACGTTGTCGTAGCGGCGCGGCAGCGGCACTTTTTCGAACAGACCATTGACGTAACTTACCCGGTCGCCCAGACGGCCGCGGGCTTCCTGAACGGCGGCATCGGAGGCCTCCACGCAGGTAATATCGGTAAAGTGTTCCATAAGGCGCTCGGTAAAGTCGCCCTTGTAGCTGCCCAGTTCCAGCAGGCTGCCGGGACGAAAAAAAGGCTGAAACGAGCGGATCATGTACGGGTGCATCACGTCGAAGTCGAAGCGATAGGCGTATTTCTCGTTCCCTGCGTTGCCCGTATCGTTGAGTTCCCGGTTGTAGTTTCTTGACGTTGACATGCTTGAGCTTCCTCCCGATTGCCTATGCTTCCAGCATGGCCAGACCAAAGCCGTGCCGACCGAATTCGTTGCCGTTGTAGAGCAGGTATATCTTGCCATCGCACCCGAACACATGAGGATAGCATTGCATTTTCGAGTCCCATCCGTCCGCAGAAACATCGATGCCGGCCGCTGTATCGTCGCGCACCCACTCCGCCAGATCGTTTGACCGGGCGTAGCCGATGCGATAGGCGCGGCTGCTTTCCTGGCGGAATCCGTGCGCCTGGCGGTAGCAGAAGTACATGTGGAACACCCCGTCAACGCAGATCACCGTCGGCAGTGCTTGACACTCGTCGTCGTTGAGCCGGTCCTGGATGATCTGCCGTCCATCCCGCCGCCACATGATGCCGTCCGTCGAGGTAGCATGGGCAATCTTGTACACCCGGTCGGGAGGCTCGGATTCGCTGAATTTCTGCCACCTTGAGCCATAGATGTACCACATGTGATAGGTGTCGCCGTAATATTGCACAAAAGCGTCTCCCACCAGAAATGGCTCGCGGAGCGACGCCGCCATGATGGGACCGGTGCCGTGCCGCTGGAAAGTCTCCCCGCCGTCTTGGCTTATGGCCAAGCCGATGGCCGCATCAACCGACACCGACACCTTGCGGTTCCAGCCGGTGGTGTACGCCAGTACCCGCTCGCCATCCTGCAGTACGTTGAAGGGGAAAATGCCGTGCTCGTCGAAACAGCCCAGTCCACCCAGCGGCAGCACGGTTTGACTGGACACGCCGAGAAGGTGGCTCATGTCGCGCGAGAAATCAGCGTAGGCGACGTGGCTCAGGTATTTCCCCACGCTATCCCGCTCCCGGGTGGAGAAATACACCCGCACCCGGTCGGCCATCACCAGGGTCTGGGGAGACTGGGCGAACTCCACGCAGCGGTTGGGCAGCACATGCTCGGTCGGATCGAATATCTTGCCCAGCTTGCGCCACTTCATGCCTGGCCCCATTGTTCCGGCGCTTGCAGCACCGCCAGGCCGAACCCGGCGCGCCCCATTCCGTTGCCCTGGTACAGCATGTAGGTCGCTCCATCCAGTTCGAAGACATGCGGATAGCTGACCATCTCCGAATCCCAGCCGGTTTCAGACGGTCCCATATCCACCTGATCATCGTCACGCCGCCAGTTGACCATATCGGTGGACGACGCGTAGGCCATGCGGTAACCGCTGTCGCGGCCCTTGTAGTCACGGATGCCACGATACGAAAAAAACATGTGATACCGGCCGCCGCGGTAGATCACGTCCGGGCAGGCCTGGCATTCGTGCGGACCAAGCTTGTCCACGATCAGATCCTCGCCGTGCTTGACCCAATCGATGCCATCGCCGGACGAGGCCATGCGTATCTTGTACACAGGCTCCAGGCTGCCCTCCGTCCTCAGCCATTCTTTGCCTGCCACGTACCAAAGATGCCAGCGATCGCCGAACTTACGGATGCGTGGGCTGCCCAGCAGGAAAGGCTCGTTCGGGCTATACGACAGCACCGGACCGTCACCCAGCCGCAGGAAGGTTTCACCGCCATCGCGGCTGACCGCCAGGCCGATGGCCGCGTTGAATGGAACAGATTCGCAGCGCGTCCACCCGGCGTAGTAGGCGCGTATCTCCCCCTGATCGCGGATCACCGATACCGGGTTGGTGCCAAATTCGTCGAAAGTGCCGTATTTCCCCAAACTGAGCACCGGATGCGCAGCTACCCGCCGGATGCTGAGCAAGTTGTCCCGGTCAAGATCGATGAAGGAGATGTAGCTCAGATATTGTCCGTCTGGGCCGGGCGCCGGGCGCGAGCAAAAATAGACCCGCACATAAGTATCTTCGATCAATACCGAAGGCGATTGCGCGAACTCGTGCATCCAGCTTGAGCTCCGCAAATCCCGGGGGTCGAATACCTTGCCAAGCTTGTTCCATCTGAACATGCGGTTTTCCAATTTCCCCTTAGTCCGCCAGACGCCGCAGGTTGGGCGCGCCGGTCTTCAACCCGCCGTAGTAATAGTCGCTGAAACCGGCGGCAGCCATCAGGTCGAACACCTTCTGCATGTCGTACTCGACGCGATGCAAGGTAAATTCGCCCGCCTCGTAGACGGCAAACGCCGCGCGTGGATCGCCGTCCCTCGGCTGGCCCACTGATCCGGGATTGCAATAGACCTTGTCGCCAAACCGCTGGAGGGTTTGCAGATGCGTATGACCCGAGACGAAGATCCGCCCCTGCACCCGCTCGAAATACTCTGCGGACGGCTTCAGATATTCGTCTATGGGGTCGGCCCAGCCGCCGTGCACCATCCGGATCTCGCCGATCTGCCGCTGGACCGGAAAGGTTCTCAGCCATTCCAGATGCTCAGCCTCGATGATGGTGCGCTGGTACGCCAGACAATCATTGACACTGCGCGAGCGCGGGCAGAAACCGCCGCCCGCGATGTACCAGTCGTGGTTGCCCATCACGCAGGGAATGTCCCGCTCGCGCAGTTCGCGGCAACACTCGTTGATCTGCGAATAGTAGCCAACCACGTCGCCGGCACAGTACACGCGCCCGACACCGAGCCGGTCCAACTCGGCGAGCACCGAGGTGAGGGCCTCGTAGTTGCCGTGAATGTCAGAAATGAATGCTGTCTTCATAGAAAATCTGCTCATCGGTATAGCGCACGGCCCGGCCGCGCCGGATGGCGGGCTGAACCGGGATGCGCTGATCCAGAAAGTATTCTAGTGCCATCGCGCTCTCGTTGTATCCGAAGGCCGTGCGGATCGAGGTGGAAGAGGAAACGCGGGGATTGATCTCCAGCAGCTTGGGCCCGTCCGGACAGAGCCGAAACTGGAAATTGGTCGGTCCGAGCGGGCGCAGAAGCCGGCACAATTCCCCGATCGCCGGGGCAAATGCTGCCGTTTCCGCCACCTCCGCCCTGTCGGTATAGCCATCCCGGGAGAGCTTGCGTCGGAGCGTCATGCTGGCAAAATAGGCGCCACGCCCGTCACAGAATGCCGACGTCGTATATTCCTCCGCATTGCTGCCCACCACGGGCTGCGCCATCAGCGTGATGCCCATTTCCTGGCGGTGCTTCTGGAAGATTGCTCCCGAGGTCACCAGGACAATGCCCTTGGAGCCGAAGCCCTGGCGCGGCTTGAGCAGGAAAGGCAGGCCGAATTTGGCCTCCAGCGTGGCGAAATCCTGCTCCAGCGAGCTTTCGATGGCGCACGCCACCCCGGCTTCCTTCAGCCGCAGGTAAAAATCCCACTTGTCCTTGCATAGCTTGATCAGTTCGGGCGCGTTGAGCAAGGGTAACGCGCCGGTTCCCCTGATTTCCGGCACATGGTCCACCCAGTGATACATATCGATTTCGATGCCTGGGATCAAGAGATCGATGCGATGCCGCCGCAGCGTGGTCAGCAGCCAGTCGAGGTATCCCCGCGCATTGGTGGTCGGCGCCAGCTCGAACGCATCGCAAAATGCGGGAGCGACCGAATCGTCATGGATTGACGTCCCAACCAGAAAGCATTGCTGTCCGGCATGCCGCAACGAGCGCAGCACACCATAGCCGACAATGCCGCTGGCGCCGGATACCAGTACCCTTTTCACAATTTCGCCAATCTGCAGGCAACCAGCCGGCCAATGCCTTCTTCCAGGGCAATTGCGGGATAAACACCGGTCTTCCGATATAGGGCGTCATTGTAAGGAAAGACATTGTCCGGAATATCCTTCATCGCGCGGTCGAATACCACATGGCTACCGGAGCCTGCAGCCCTGATCACCGCATTGGCGACTTCCAGGAGGCTCACATCCACCGGGCTTGTGCATGTATAAACACCCTCTACGCGGTCACCGATGACCGAAGCGATGACCCTGCAGAGATCGCCCGCATGAAGATAGTTTCTCAGCGCATCCCGATTGCCATGGATGACTATATCCTGGTTGCTCAGCGCCTGATCGACGACGCTGTACAGAAATGGCTGGTGTTTCCTGAAACTATCCGGGTCGCCATACAACTGCGAGGGTCTCAGAATTGTACAAGGCAGGTTTTCCCTGGCGCAGTAAAGTTGCAGCGCCTCGTCTGCTTGCCGCTTGGAAAGCGCATATATCCCGTAATACGGGGAGCTGCCGTTCAAGCAGGCGCTGGTACTTGAGATATTCACGAAATGTCCGGCCCCTGCCTTCCGCGCGGCATGGCAAAGCTTCAGCCCCCCAAGTACATTGACGGCCTCGGCCTCTAGAATGGCATCGAAATCACTACCTCCGAAGTGCGCCGCCGTATTGACGACGACATCGACGCCCGGCGGCAGACTAAACTGCTCGACAGGCCAAACCAGGTCGAGCTCCACATCGCAGCCGCCACGTCCCGCCGTCAGTACTTCGGCGAACTCCGCAAGCACCGGGCGCAGCACCTGCGCCAGCGAGGAATGCCCGCCTGCGAGCAAGATCTTCATCGGGCAGAAATCTCGGCAAGCAAGCCGCAACTGAGTTCGGGATAGTCTATACCGACGGCGCACAGCGCGCCGATGACAGTGCCGTCGAGCTGCAGGGAAACCATCTGGCGGGTCGTGAAAGGCTTGAGGTAGATGCCCTCCAGCCGGTCCACTCCGCAGCCCGCCAGCGCCACGTCGGCGCTCAGGCTGCCCATCGTATAGTAACGTTTGTGGCCGAGCAGCAGGTCATGCTCTGAAAGCCTGGTCACGTCGTCGAGCAGACCTGCCAGTTTGCCCAGTCGACGGTTCAGCACTTCGGCGTTTGGTACGGCCAGGAATATTTTTCCGCCGGGAGCGAGAAAGGCCCGATAACGGCGCAGGATCAGCACGGGATCGTCCACGTGTTCGAGAATGAAGCCCATGACGATCACGTCAAACCGTTCTTCGGTGGAAAATTCCTCAAAATAGGTTTCGACGATCCGAGCCCCGCAGTCCGGGTTTTTTTCGCGGAAATTCCGGATGACTGCGGGCGAACCTTCCAGTACCACGTGCCGCTCGAAGCGGCCGGAAAATACCTTGGTGGCATAGCCATGCCCCAGGCCCAGTTCCAGCAAGGAGCCGGCCGCGCCGGCATGATGCAGTATCCGTTGCGGATACCGGGTCAACAGGATCTCGTTGTCGAAATCGTAGAGATTGTCGCCCTGATATGCGGCCGCATGCGTGTCCAGCGTATTGCTCATGAGCATCCTCGATCGGTTGTGCGTTCCGCGTCAGACCTGAATTGAGCATCAGACCAATTCATAGCCCTCCCTCACTTCAGCGCCGACCCGTTCCGGTGCATTGAACATCAGCACATCCACCATGGATAACCAGGGCACGAACGGCGCGCCGAACTGGGCGTATTCAAATGGCCGGGAGCGGATGAATTTCAGTTCGATGCCCTGCGCCAGGAATGCGTCCTTCGCGTACAACTCCGTGCCGCCGATGGCGTTGATGTAGATTTCCGCCCCCATCGTCCGGCACAGGGCCAACACCTTGTCTTGGCCTTTCAGTTCATGATCGATAGCGACGTCCGAAGAGACGCAAATCTTCGTGTTCAGCCCCAGATGAGCGCACATGCTGACGATGGAGTGATGCAGGTAGCGAAACAGGTTGGGTTCATCGTGCCGCACGATGCGCTCCAGCAGCGGCCAGGTCTGGTCAAAATACGGCGCATGGGCATAGGCGCCACGGAACTGGCTGAGCAGCTTGTCAGGGCTGTAGTCACTGGCGAGCTCGCGCTCACGCACGTGAAGCGAATCCGAGCCCTTCTTCAACGGCAGCGAGAACAACGTATCCGCGCCGGATCGTAGCATGCGGTTGCGGTTGATCCAGCCCTTCTTCGTATACTTGATGTTGTCATAGACGACGAACTGATCGACCGCCGCGATCAGCTGAAAATATCCGATATAGGGAAGGAAGTATGGTTGCATGATCGCCAGCCTCATCTGGTCGCCCCCAACAAGCCATACGTTTGCCTCATGCCCACTATTATTGATCCGCAATGAAGCGGGTGATTTCGTCGACCACCGACATTTCCAGGTCGGGATAGATCGGCAAGCACAGAACCTGCTGCGCCGCAGCTGTTGCCATTGGCAAATTGTCCCTATGGGCAGATGACAAGCCCCGATACATGGGAAATTCGGAAATCAGGGGATAAAAATACCGGCGCGGGTGTATGCCGATATCCTTCAGTTTCTGATACAGGTCGTCCCGACGGATGGGAAAGTCCTCCTTTACCAGGATCGGGAAATAGGCGTAGTTTGCAACGGCCTCGCCTGCGTCGTTCAGACAGGCAATGCCGATCACGTTCTTGAGCCGCTCGCGGTACGCCAAATCAATCTCTTTTCGACGCGCCAGGGCCTGATCTATGTATTTCAGCTGCAACAAGCCCAGCGCTGCATTGAATTCGCTCATCTTGCCGTTGATGCCGGGCGCCACAACGACTGTTTCACCGACATGGCCGAAGTTCTTCAATTGATCGATACGTACTTTGGTCTTGGCGTCAGGGCAGACGATCGCGCCGCCTTCAAACGTATTGAATACCTTGGTGGCGTGAAAACTCAGTACCGACAAGTCGCCGTGGTTGAGCACGCTACCGCAATGGCAGCGCACGCCAAAGGCGTGCGCTGCGTCATAGATCACCTTCAGGTTGTAGTTGTCGGCAATCTTCTGGATGGCTTCAACATCGCACGGATGTCCGTAACAATGTACCGGCATGATCGCCGTGGTCTGCGGTGTGATGGCAGCCTCAATCTTCGCCGGATCGAGATTCAGGGTATTCGGATCAATGTCCGCGAACACTGGCTTGATGCCATTCCACAGCAAAGCGTGGGAAGTCGCGACGAATGAATAGGGAGTAGTGATGACCTCCCCGGTGATGCGCAAAGCCTGCAAAGCAGTCACCAGCGCCAAAGTGCCGTTGGTGAATAGGCAGATATGTTCTACGCCCAGGTATTGGCAGAGTTCTTTTTCCAACTGTTGGTGAAAAGGCCCTCCGTTGGTAAGGATCTTGTTGTCCCATATTTGCCGCAGATAGGGGATAAACTCGTCCAGGGGCGGCAATGTCGGCTTGGTGACGAAAATATCTGCTTTTTTCATATCTTGGTCTCATAAACTCGGAGGTTACCGTTCACGCCGGCGTTTCGCACACTCCAATACAGGAAAGCGCCGTTTCATCCTGAATCCTGAGCGCCTGCTTTGAGCGGCGCTTAACCTGGATTCGCGCGCACTTTCGCCAGCGTCGCGGTGGTCGAGCGGTCGAACAGGAAAGGGATCGAATGCACGCTGCCACCCCAGGCGCGCACCTCGGCCGCGCCGACCATCTTGTCCAGCGCCCAGTCGCCGCCCTTGACCAGCACATCGGGATGTGACGCAAGTATGGCGGCCAGCGGCGTGTCCTCGGCAAAGCAGGTCACCAGGCTCACGCATTCGAGCGCCGCCAGTACCGCCATGCGGTCGGCCTCGCTGTTGATCGGCCGGTCGTCTCCCTTGCCCAGGCGTTTGACCGACGCGTCGCTGTTGACCCCGACGATCAGGCTGGCACCCAGCGCGCGCGCCTGCGCCAGATAGGTTACGTGGCCGCGATGCAGGATGTCGAACACGCCATTGGTGAACACCACCGGGTGCGGGAGCGCGGCGGTGCGCGCCGCGAGTTCGCCGTACCCGCAAACCTTGGCTTCGAACGCAGGCGCGACAGTCTGGGAGGCCATCGGAGTCAGCTCTTCCAGTGCGGCGGCAGGGTCTTGGCGAAATAGGGCAGGCCCTCGATGCGCGCGGCCCACGCGGCCAGCGCCGCCGGGCACGCCGCCACCATCCCCAGGTCAGGCTTTTTCAGGTCGCAGCGCGCCAGCATCGCCAGCATCGGATAAAGCGCGAAGTCGGCCGCCGTAAGCTTGTCGCCCGCCAGGAAATCGCCGCCCATCTGCGCGTCGACGAAGTCGAGCTCGGTCAGCATGGCAGTGCGCGCCGCGTCGATCTTTACCGCGTCGCGCAGTTCCGGCTTGGTCCAGATCACCGCTTCGGTGAGTTGGTTCAGGGTGCTGTTGAAATTGTCGTCCAGATCGGCAATCCAGCGCCGCACTTGCGCACGCGCGCGGGTGGTGCCAGGGAACAGCGGTGCCGTCGCCGGGTATTGCTCGTCGAGATACTCGACGATGGCGTTCGATTGCGCCAGCGCGAAACCATTATCGACTATCAGGGGCACCTGGCCGCGCGGATTGAGGGCGCGAAATTCCGGCTTCTTCAGGTCGCCGCCTGAAAACGACATGAGTTTGAACTCGTAGTCCAGTTTCTTGTGTTCCAGGGCCAGCCAGACGCGCCAGGCAAAGGGCGAACCGGACCCATAATAGAAAGTGATGGCCATGATAGGTGGTGGGTAATGCAGGTGAACCGGGGTCGGGCGGCGCAAACGGCGCGGCGCGATTCCGGAAAGACGCAATTGTGCCGCATCTGGGACGCGGGCGCCTGGCATCCCGGCACCAGCGCCACGCGGGCAAGTCAGGCTTGCCCGGCCACCGGCTATATCTCCGGGTATTGCCCGATACCAGGGCGCTGCGCGCGCCCGGGCATATTCCGACAGCCAGGCAGCTTAAGCCGCGCGCGCCGGCACTGCCAGGGTCTCGGAGAGCCGCTCGCTCAGGTTGCGCGTCACTTCTTTCCTGTAGCGATTCAGATCCTGCACCGATCCGAAGCTGCGGTCGAACAGGATCGATACGTTGTGCAGGATGCGGTCGACCACCTTGGTCTCCCACTCCTTGTTGAAGTCGATCTGGCCGTCCAGCCAGCGCTCCAGCCAGCCCGGGTCGGGCAGCTTGGACTGGACCGTATCGAGCGGAAACATCGACTGGTTGACGTGCAGGTTGGTCGGATGCAGCGCCTGGGCAGTGCGGTGCGCGGAAGCCATCAGCACGCCGATCTTGGCGAAAGCGGCGCGCGCGGTGTCCCCGAAGGTGTTCACGGCCCGCTTCATGTATTGCAGGTAGGCGCCGCCGTGGCGTGCCTCGTCGCGCGAGATCAGATTGTAGATGTGCTTGATCACCGGCTCGGTATGCCATTCGGCGGCGCGCCGATACCAGTGGTTAAGACGGATCTCGCCGCAGAAATGCAGCATCAGGGTCTCGAGGGCCGGCGCCGGGTCGAACGGAAAGCGCACCTGGTGCAGTTCCTCTTCGGTGGGCATCATTTCAGGCTTGAAGCGGCGCAGGTACTCGAGCAGCACCAGCGAGTGCTTCTGCTCCTCGAAAAACCACACGCTCATGAAAGCCGAAAAATCGCTGTCATGTTGGTTGTCGCGCAGGAACATCTCGGTGGCCGGCAGCGCCGCCCACTCGGTGATCGCGTTCATCTTGATGGTGCGGGCCTGCTCGTCGGTCAGCTGGCTTGCGTCAAACGAATCCCATGGCACGTCGCTTTCCATGTTCCAGCGCACCGCTTCCAGGGATTTGAACAATTCGGGGTACAACATGAGATGCTCCTTGGCGGCTGCACGGGTCGCCTTGCGCCCGCCAATCAGACCGCACCAAAAACCCGGGTCGCGCCCGTCATAAGACCACTGCGACGCCCATGCCAACACAATATTGGCGGGTGCATTCTAGCAAGCTATTACGACAGCCGCCTGACAAACAGATGCGTCTGGCGACGCTATTTCCGGAGCCAACGCCAGAATACGCCTAATCGCGCCGTTGAGGCGCCACAGTTGTTTTAATACCACCAACTTTTACTCCCCTGCTCGGGGACCGGACTGTGCGGAACAGCACATATGGGAGTCCGCAGCATCATGCGATTGGCATAGACCCGGGGGGCCGCCCCACTTGCTTCGGACAAGAGCGGGCCATCCGACCGCGCAGCCGCGCTCAGCGCCCCGACCTTGCACGCCAGGCCTCCACCTCAAGGTGGATCGCTTCTAGCCCCTGCAACACATGCACCCCGGGCGGCGGGCGGCGCGCCAGGCTGGCCGCGCTGCCGCCAGCCCAGATTTCGACATCATCCGGAAGCCGGGCGCGCAATTGCGCCAGGCCGTCGGTCACCTGCGCCGCCGGATAGGCCGCGCTGAAGGAGAGCGCGACCACCTGGGCCCGCTGCGCCACCGCGGCCAGCCCGATGTCGCGGATCGGAGTCTGCACCCCCAGCGAGATGCAATGGGCCCCTTCCAACGCCAGCAGGGCCTCGGCCATCAGCAGCCCCAGGCCGTGCGCCTCGTTGGGAAAGGTGGTCAGGAGCACGCGTGGCGTCTGCCCCTGGCGCGCCAGGCTGGCGATCGCGCCGCGCAGCACGATCTGCATCGATTCGGAATACAGGTGCTCCTCGAAGACCTCGATGTCACCGCGCATCCAGGCATCGCCCACCTGGCGGTTCAGGGGCCCCACCGTGGTGATCACGAAATAGCCCAGTCCATGCCTAACCACCGCCTGGGTCAGGGCGCGCCGCAGGTCGTCCACGCTATGGGACTTGAGCAGGGCCAGGAAATCCCGCTGGTCGGGACCCGCCGCCGGCGCCGCCGCCGCCGACGCCAGGCCAGGGTCCTGGATCAGAGACAGCAGTTCCGCCAGGCTGCTGTTGACGAGTTTGCCGGGCCGCAGGCCGCTGTCCATCAGACGCTTGATCAGGCGCAGCTTTTCCACCTGGTCCGGCGGATACAGGCGCTCACCATGGGC
>Ga0302322_100000267_pt1 | contig 38237 bp, 33 predicted proteins | sample Fen_T0_2_FD_203757 | JGI IMG/M metagenome (GOLD analysis project Ga0302322, IMG submission 203757) | Peat permafrost microbial communities from Stordalen Mire near Abisko, Sweden - Fen_T0_2 | ecosystem: Environmental > Terrestrial > Soil > Wetlands > Permafrost | place: Sweden: Abisko...
CCCGGCCGCCCCGGCTGGCACATCGAGTGCTCGCAGATGTCGATGAAGTATCTGGGCGAGAGTTTCGACATCCACGCCGGCGGCGAAGACCTGATCTTTCCCCATCACGAGAATGAGATTGCCCAGTCCGAGGCGCTGACAGGCAAGCCGTTCGTGAAGTACTGGGTGCACTCGCGCTTTCTCCTGGTGGAAGGCGAGAAGATGTCGAAGAAGCTCGGCAACTTCTATACGGTGCGCGATCTGGTGCTGATGGGCCACAAGCCGTCGTCCATTCGGTTTCTGCTGATGTCCGTGCCGCACCACAAGCAGCTGAACTTCACCTTTGATGGCCTGACACAGGCGGCAAACTCGGTGGAGCGATTGCGCAATTTCAAGCGGCGGCTTGAGACATCGCATTTTGCAGCAGGGTCGAACCCGGCGATTGCGGAGCTGGCGGCGAAGGCGTCAACGGAAATGCGCGCCGGCATGGAAGACGACTTGAACACGGCGCGGGCGCTGGGCGCGATTTTCGACCTTGTGCGCGACGCGAATGCTGCTGCCGATAACGGTCAGGTTCAGCAGGACAACGTGCCTCAGTTGCTACAGGTGCTGGCACAGTTTGACGAAATTTTCGCGGTGCTGAACGATGACGATGCAGCCAAGGTGCGGGCAACCGTCGAATGGGCCGCAGCCGAAGGCAAGTCCGACAAAGTGAGCGCGGCAGCAGCGGAGTTCGCCAAGGCGGCTTCCCTGTCCGACGAAGATGTCGAGAAGTTGGTGGCGGAACATTCGCAGGCGCGCAAATCGAAAGACTTCGCGCGGTCGGACGCAGTCCGCAATCAGTTGGCGGACAACGGGATCATTCTGGAGAACACAAAAGACGGCGTGCGGTGGAAGAGGAAGTAGCACCTCTCTCGATTGAGAAATATGACCATTATGACTATAATGCGAATATCGGGAGGCAATGTTTGAGCACACAAACCACATGGACTGTAGCTGAGGCCAAAGCGAAGTTCAGCGAACTGCTCGAGCGGGCAAAGTCAGAAGGCCCGCAAAAGATCACGAAGCACGGTCGAACGACCGCCGTTATTGTTGCTGCTGATCAATGGAAAGAGAAATCGCAGCGCAAAGGCAGCCTTGCCGAGTTTCTAATGGCATCCCCCCTGCGTGGCTCTGGCATCAAGATTAAGCGACTGCGGGGAGGCCTGCGTCGAGTAGACCTATGAACTATCTGCTTGATACCAACGTAGTATCCGAGATTCCCAAGCCGCGGCCTAACCAGGGCGTGCTCGGCTGGTTAGGCGAAATAGACGAGGACAGTATCTTTTTAAGCGTGGTAACCATCGCCGAATTGCGTCACGGCATTGAACGCCTTCCGGCCGGTCGGCGCCGCCGCGCGCTGGACGATTGGTTTCGCAATGGCTTGCAGGAGCGTTTCGAAGGGCGGCTTATTCCTGTTGATGCCGTAATAGCCGATGCCTGCGGGAAACTGATGGCCGCATGCGAGGCGTCGGGACGCACCATGGAACTCGCGGACGCACTCATCGCAGCTACTGCAGAAGTCCACAGTCTGGCCCTGGTCACGCGAAATGTTTCCCACTTCCAGACCAACGTCAAGCATCTCGTGACGCCGTGGACGTAGGCGTCTCGTTAGGTTTTTGTTTCAGACTTCCGATTCGAGTTCGGGCAAACCTTCTGCGGCGATGGATTCGTTCTTGCCGATCTTAACTTTTGCGGTAGTCACCAGCGCAACGGCCGCAACGATGATGATTGAGCCCGCCAGCATGAATCGATCGACACGTTCGTGCAGCACGATGAATCCTAAGATCACCGCAACGATTGGATTGACGTACGCATAAGTTGCGACCTTCGGCGTGGGAACGTGCTTCAACAGCCAAACATACGCGGTGTAACCGATCCACGAACCGAATACAACCAGATACAACACTGCCATCACGCCGCGATGGTTGAAGACCGCGCGGTGATATTGTCCGGTGACAAGCGCGAGCATCGTGTGAGCGAGGCTGGCGAAGAACATTTCCCATCCGGTCGCGACCAGCGGATCAACCTTCATCTGCCATCGGCGCGACAAGATGGAACCGACTGCCCAACTGAGCGACGAGAACAACAGGCTGATCGAGCCGAGCAACTGCATCGTGCCGAGCGACTCGCGATGCGCGATCTTGGGCCACACCAGAATGACAATTCCGGCAACGCCCATGAGAAGTCCGATGGCTCCGCGACGCGAGATGCGGTCGCCACGAAAGACGAACGTCTCGAGCACTAGAAACCAGATTGGCGTCACCGCAATGATGAGCGCGGCGAAGCCCGTTGGCACATACTGCTCGGCCCAAGCCAGAGTGCCATTGCCGCACACCAGCAACAGGATTCCAATGGTCGCCAACCGCACAGCCTCGCGGCCAGTAATGCGGATGTTCCTGCCAAACATGGTGCACGCGGCCAGCATGATCGGCCCGGCAATCAGGAACCGCATGGCGCACATGACGAATGGCGGAATGCCTTCGGCAGACGTGATGCCGATGGCGAGATACGTCGATCCCCAGAAAACATACACCAAGCCAAAGGCAATGATGACCTTGAGGCGAGGACTGCCCGACGCGAGCTGCACTTGAGAAACGTTGGCCATTACTCGACGGGCAACCGCTGGTTGTGGGTTCCGAGACGCTGCCCCGTTACCAGGATGTAGTGAATGCCCGAGAGCAGCGTGAATCCGAACGTGGCGTACAGAAACACGTCCTTCAGCGCCAGCACCCAAGGCTTGATTACCACCTGCGCCAGCACGACGAAGAAGACAGCGGAGATCTGGCAAACGGTGTTGATCTTCCCGAAGATGCTGGGACGGAAGTCGCGGAAGCCGACAGTCGCATACAAGGCCGTGCAAGTGGCGAGAATGCAGACGTCGCGGCTCAGCACCAGCACCGTGTATTTCCACGGGATCTTGTGGGCAATCGACAGCACCAGAAACAACGAGCTAAGCAGGAGCTTGTCGGCGATGGGATCGAGATACTGACCGAGCATGGTGCGCTGGTCGAGAGCTCGGGCCAGCCAGCCGTCGAGCGCGTCGCTCAGGCCGGCGAGCACGAGAAGCCCCAACGCCCAGCGCCAGTTGTCGTCGAGAACGTTGGTAATGACAAACGGAATGAAGATCATGCGAAGCAGCGTGAGCTGGTTTGGCGCTGTCCAGAATTGGTTCTTCACCCCATCGCTCCCTTGCACGAGCATCGCCCAGGAACTAGTGAATCAGAGTCCCCGCAATAGATTGTGAGGTTTGATGCGGCTGCTTGGCAACACTCTGCGTATAAGAGCTATCTGGAGTGAGGCATCGCAAACCCGGCGGAGTGACGAATGTCACAGAATCTCAGGCGGAGATTGCGTACCGTACCGAAAGCGCTGACACCGTCTGGTGAGAAAGTATGATCTGGTTGATTCGACGGGTGGCCCGATTCCTGGGCGCGGCATCGAAGCATTTCCGCAGTGCTTCGCCGGAGCACCTTCTTACGGCCCGATGCGGGGAGATGGAAGCTTATTTCTATCTGCGCAGCCTGGGCTACCGCATCGTGGCGAAGAATTACCGGTCGGCCCGTGACCATGGCGAAATCGACATCATTGGCTGGGACGAAGGCGTGCTGTGCTTCGTCGAGGTGAAGACACACTCGAAGTTGGGAATGGTGCCTCCGGAGATCGCGGTGGATGCGGAGAAGAAGAGCCACATCCGATCGGTAGCACGGCGGTATGGGCGGCATTTGCGAACAGACCAGCCTCCGACGTGCCGCTTTGATGTGGTGAGTGTGGTTCTGGGTGAAGAAGGTCGGGAGCCAACGATTCGCTTGCACAAGGGAGCGTTCTCGTGGAAGTCGGTGGACTTCGCCAGGAGCGGATTCTATCGGCAGCAGCGTCATTCGAGTTGAAGACCTTGGCTGATTGGATTTCGGCCCTGCCGACGCATGCGACGGATGTGGCGCACTTGCTCCGACTCGACTGGGCGTCTAAAATAGAGGAACTCGCGATGTAGGCGCGTAGCTCAGTTGGTTAGAGCGCTACCTTGACACGGTAGAGGTCAGGAGTTCGAGTCTCCTCGTGCCTACCATTTCTTTCAATGGTTTAGCAGCAAACAGTCGAAAAACCTCAACCCACAATCCAACCCACATTTTCACTGTACAGCTCCCGATGGCATGCCGAGGGCCTTCAGGAACTGGCCTTGCGCGGCCCGTGTCTCATCACCGTCTTCCTGGGTGTAGAGATCCAGCGTCGTTTGAATTCTCGAATGACGCAGGATGCCCTGCACGGTCTTTGCTTGCACCTTGGCAGTATTGACCAAATAATTGGACAGCGAGTGCCGGAGATTGTGAAGGCCAAAGCGCTGGCCGTCAGCAATCTTTACGCCCGCTGCTCTTGCCGCTGGGCGAAGGTGGTCCGCGACAAAGATGGAGGAGGAAACGGGAACCTTTCCCTTTGCCCTCAGAGACGGAAAAACGAAATCCGAGTCGGAAGCATAGGGCGTTCGTTCCTTCCAGTAGCGCAAGTGCTCGGCGAGTAGAGGATGCAGGGGGACGTGACCGTCCGATGCATCAGTTTTGGTGGGGCCTTCCTTACCTTTCGACCAGCGTTTGGAAACCCTGATTTCTTCCTCATCCCACAGGATGTCATCCCAGCGCAGTGCCAGAATCTCCGATGAGCGGAGCGCCGTTGCCGCGCAAGTCAACACGAGCGTGAAATGCAGGATGTTACTCAGTGCTTTCAGAATGCCAAACGTCTGAGCCGGGGTAATGATGATAGCCCGGTAGTTGGTTTTGGCACGCGTCTCGACATTCGCTACGGGATTCCTGGAGACTCTTCCATAGAGCATGCCGACCTTGAAAATGCGGCTCATGACGCCCCGCATCTTCGAGATCGTTGTCCAGGCGAGACCTGCGTCATCGTGGAGCGACTTGAGCCAACGCTGCAGCTCAAGGGGCTTGATGTCCTCTGCGACTTCGGTGCCCCAGCGGGACATGAGATAGTCGCGAACGATGTGGTTTGTGATGGTTATAGTGTTGTCCGACTTCGGGCGCACGGCATACTCGCCAAAGTCAGCCTTGAGGTAGTGCTCTGCAAGGGCATCGAAACCGATGCGAACGTCGCTGTGTTCATCGTTTATGCGAACGAGTAAGCCGCGCCGGTCGACTTCACGCCATGCGTCTTTCTCTTTCGGAAACTTCCGAACGAGCCCGACTGGCATGATATGTTCGACGCGCCTCCCGTCCGGCTTGGTGACCCGGAAACGAAGCACCCAGGTTTCTCCTCCCTTGCGGGGTAATTTCTTAAGTGATCCACGCTGATAGGTCATGCTTCCCTCTTTTCAGCGCGGAGACTGCCTGAGTGGGATCGTAACGTATTTTGGGCCTGTTGTGATCAGGCTATTTCGGCTTGCGACTGCGGTCGAAAGTTCAGAGAGGCGAAAGACCCATAATGTACGCTTGCTTCCCTTTCCCAACGCGTACGCCCCGGCAATGCCTTGGCGTGCCAAGGCGAGCAGGTGGCGGCGACTGATCGACAGGAACTTCGCAGCCGTCTCTGCAGATACAAAGGGTTCGGGGGTCATGGGTTTAATCTCCTTTTCGCGAGTACCAGTTGGCGTTCGCAGGTGTCCTTTTCGGTCAATGCGGACGGGCTCGAAAACGGCTTCTCCAGCGCTCTTATTAGCTTCAAACCGAGTGGTAGTCAAACGGCCTGATCAGGCGAGTACTGTCCAAGCACGATGGGCGTCCGTGGGGATTGGCTCGTAATTTGGCGGAGTTGGCAGGAATTTCTGGCCGAAACCGGCCTCACCGCAAAGAGGAGGTACTCCGCCTGCGACGGCGCGGCCTTACCCTAGAATCACGGTCGTCAATAGATTTATTTCACCAATCACACTTTGACTGGGAGAAGCGGCAAGTAGGCACGAAACCGCCGTCAAATCGAACCCCACAAAAGTGTGCGCGCATGGGTCCGTGATTCACTCCGCCATGCCCGCTGCGAAGTCGATTCCCTCCCCGATACTTTGCCTGACTTCCTTGAGCCACACTCTTGGGTTGGTGCCGTGAATGACGCGCCCCAGAAAGCCCAACTGCTCGGCTGCATTATTGCGGTTTCGCCGAATGTCGTCCCTCGTGATCTTGGTGTACAGATCGAGAAAGGTATCCATATTCCGGGGCTTGGCAAACACGTAAGTCGCGTGGCCAAGTTGAGGGGTTTCGACGACCACGGCTTTCTCCACGTCGAAGATGTATTCCTCCCGAAAGAGATAGATCCGGCGTGCCCGGCGTGCGAGCTGGCGATAGAAGAACGAATCGTAATCCGCGCGCCAGCTGATCTGGGCGATATCAAAGTCACCGGGAATACGCATCTCGGAACATATTCGCTGCAACTCCGCGCGCTCGACCGCGCGATGTTCCAAGCACAGTCGGATCTGATCCAGTGCGCGCGAATACTGGCCAAAGCGATGATAGGTAGTTTTGGCAGATTCCATTTGCAGATGGAAATCGGACGGCAGTTTGACCTCCAACCGGCTCGGCAATGCAGTTTCCCAGGTAACGAGTTCCCACTCCTCACGACGCTTGCGGTACTTGCCGCTCTGTACGAACGTGCCCTCGACCTCGATTTTGGTTCCCAACAGATGCTTCCACTGATTCCACGTGCGGTCCCAGACAGTATGGAGGAGGGCTGGGTCGAGCCACAACTCCAGCTTGCGACGCATGTCGCGGCACAGTGCCCGGTCGTCGTAGAAATCACATTTCCGCAATGTCACATGGAACCGCCGTCGCCGGAGATCGGGTGAAAACGCGAGGATACGATGGGCAAAGAAGGTTTGTCCGTCACGGGAAGGCTCGCCAGCAACGAGAAGAGAGCCAAATCCACCGTAAGGAAACAGAGCCGGCGCTTCGGGATCGGCCAGCAGCGCGTCATAGCAAGCGCGCAGTTCTGGCTGACCAACGATGTTGAATGCCCGCTCCAGCGCCACTCGCTCTCGATGCCGCACGCCCGCCGTCCTTAGCTCCAAATCACGCAGTTTGAAAGCGACGCGAAGCTCGGGGGGCGAAGCGCTGGCGGGGATACGCAAGCTCTCGTACAGGGTCGGATGATCGACTCCGTTGGCCGTAGGCGTTACTCGATAGAAGTATTCGCGGAGGATCTCGCAAGGCAGGAAAATCGTGCCCATGCCAAGGCTTCCTCCGCGAACCTCGGCAGAAACGTAGTGCTGATTTCGTTTGTCCCGCTTGGGCTGGCTAACGTATCCGACTGGCGCGTGGTAGAGATAACGGTTCGGGCCGGAACCTGAGTTCTTGGTGATCAAGATTTCTGCGCGAATCGTATCTCTGTTGGGGACGGGGAAGGCGATCTCGTCGCCAATGCCGATGTAACTTGTCAGAAAGGGCCGTAAGAGAATCTTCGCCTGATTAGCCAACACGAAACCGGCAGGATCGTCCTGCGGATTAATACTCACTACCCGCTCACGACAGATCGGAATGGGTGGCGTGGCAGCCATACTCGGCAGGCAGTGTAGCCGGGTTTCTTCAAAAGGTCGAACACGCCTGTAACGGTCACGGCCCGGATCCTCTAGCGCCCAAGGCGCAGTCCCCAGTCACGTGCCTTCACACGCAGGATGGCGCGGCTATCCTCGCGCCGTCGGAAGTATAAATATTTATCGAAAAACAATTTCTTGCTGAATCCGAAATCGCGGGGCCAGCATCTATCGGTGACATCTTTTTTCTGTGCCCAAAAGAAACCTGTAAATGGTGCGTTGTAGAGCGCAGTAGAAGGTGTCCTTCAGAAGAGTGTCCCTTCGTCCCGTAGGCTGGCCGCGAGCTAACTTGCTCTGCAAGTGCTGACGTTTGCGGAGCTCAAACCAGATCAGTTCCACGGGGAAACAACGTCTGAAATCGCTGAAACTTGACTTGTGTGGCCACATTTCGCGAAGGGGTGTTTCGAGACCCGCAACTCAGGCTACGCGATATAACGGGACCCAGTCATGCGCGGGACTCTGCGCCGATCAGGCAATTCGGGCAGCAAACAGCGGGCAGCCATCGATCAACTGTTGATCGCTGGGATTATCCTCGGGCCTGCCAAGAAGCGCGATGCAATTAAGAAGATCCTTGAGCTTGTCCCGGGATGGACCCGTGAGGATTGTTGGCGGCGCATTAAGGAGTTGCGGAAGGCCCCTGAATGCGCACGTGTCGCAGAGGGCCATCCCGATCGAGCAAAGAGTTCCGGGGAAGCGCGTCCAGTCCGAAGATCGCCTTCCGTGCCGTGGACGCCGGAGGACGATGACAATTTGTTTAAATTGGCTGGGTCCGATCCAGTGAAGAAGATTGCTCAACGCCTGGGCCGTACCGAACGTGCCGTACGCTTCCGGCTTGGGGCGCTCGGGATTAGTGCCAAGGTCACCGACGGGTGGTCGCTGCGGGAGTTGCGGAAGATGTTACGCGTAAGCCCTGCCAGGCTGAGGTATCTCGTCGGAAACGCCATGCTCCGAGTGCGCGATCCGCGCATATCTGCGCGCTCCCTGGCGGTACTCTGCGGCAAGATTCGTACATCTTTGGACTCTTCCACAGTCGAACGAATTGCGGCCTTGGCCAATGGGGATGACGCATACTCCTGGGAACGCGCAGCGAATCTTCTTGGCGTACCCGTGGCCCAAATACAAGCCTGGATTTCTGCTGGCCAACTTCGAGTCGTGGACACGTTTGTCACCGACAGGTCGTTTGAGGAGTTCTGCAAGAATCATGGCGAGGAGCTTAAGGCTTCGCTGATTGATGCGCCCATCGCGAAATGGTTGGTGAGCGAGTACGGCGTTTCAGAGGCCGCCGCGAACGGCGGGAACGTATCGCGCGCTAGAAAGCATGCGTTGGTGATCAGAACATGCAAGTGCGGAAGGAAGATAGCCGGAAACCCATACTTTCGGCATCTCCGTGCCTGTTCGTCCGCAGGCGCAGCGCCTAGCGGAAGTCCATCCAATCAGATGGAGTCCAGCAGTCGAACTTTTACGAGCGTTCAGTCGTCCAGGTCAACGTAAGAATCGGCGTCTCTGCGCCAGTCCTCAAAAGAGGGGTAAGGGCTCGGCAACTCTGAAATCCAGACCTCATCACAGTGGTCGGCGTATTCCATGGTCCGAATGGCCCGCGGATGGCTCCGCACTTGAATGAGAATGGCTTCGAACCAGCCCTCGGTTTGCGCGTCCTGGAAGAAGTGGTCAGCGATCCAGAGCATCAGCCGCTGCCATTCTTGTGTAGCAGCACTGGCGTCCTGCGCTCGCGCTTTGAGCCCGGCGTCCAAGTACCCTGGGCAACGACGTTCCAGCTCGCGTACAACCTCTGGGGGAGGTTCTGCTCCCCGCTCCAGCGCCTGTCGTGCCCAGTAGGCAAGAGCCTCACAATCCATGTAACGAGTAGCAGCCTCGGTGAGGCGATCAGGATGCACCAGCTTCGCCGATGCCCGGGCCTTGCGCTCCCGCGCCGTCAGATGGGCAGTCTCGTCACATTGCGCCGCCAGGCCTTTCCACTCCTCGAACGACGGATACCGGATCGGTTTGGCTTTCTTCCACTTCTCGGTGCACTCCGACCAGCACACTTCGGCTCGCTGGTAGCGCGGGTCTCGTACTGCGTAATACGTACTTGCGAAGAACGAGCCTTCCTGCTTGGCGAAGCCAAAGACATGGTCCTCAATCCAATCTTCCAGGCGGAGGACCAGAGGCCGGGTGTTGGCTGCTTTGGGTGTGAGCGCTTTCTCGGTTTCAAGAAATCCCGGACAGCGGTTCTGGAGAATCTCGGCTAGCCAGTCAATGATTCGCTCCTCGACTTCGAGGATCGAGCGAGCCCAGAAATTAAACTCCTGCCAGTCGATGTATTGATTGCGAACTTCGTAGAGACGCTGCCACGGTATCCGACGGGCCTCTTCGTCAGCGCGCTCGCGGGCGGCCCGCTGAAGGCGCGCGGTTGAGTCGCGCACGGATTGCCTTTTGGATTCCTTCACACCGGAGTACCTGGGATGGGGACGCAGGGCTGAGTGTCGTCGATCGTCGTTTCGGAGCCTGCTGCCTGCCGCCCTATTTTAGTCGATTTCGTTCATATCGGAAGCACCTTCTCATGAACATTTCCGCCGGACTTGACCTTCGGTTCCCTGCCCAACCGGCGGGAGCCGGCGACTCATTTTCGGAGTGAAAACCTTGTCCTCAAGCAAGCACGAACTATAGTTCCTCAATCATTTACCGTCAAACGACAACTATGGGGTGTGCCCAAACAGATTGGTGCTGATAAACGGCGTGAGTCCCGCACGTTAGGGGAGGCTGTCGGCGCTGAGATTACCCGATTGCGTGTGGATCGCGGATGGAGCCAGGCGAAATTGGCGCACGATCTGGGATATACCGAACGCTACATCGGCCAACTGGAACGGGGCACCAAGAGCCCAACGCTACGAACGCTCGCCGATCTTGCCAAGGCGTTCTCAGTAGAGGTTTCCGCCATAATCAGATCTGCCGAACGGCGACACCGGAACAGTGGCAAGCGTTGACCAATTGACCGCCGCGAAGAGACTCTCGTCGTAGTACATTTCCGCAGCGGCTATCGCAATCATTTCCATATTCGGGGCTACTCGAAGAGGACTGGCTCCAATATCGTCTCTTCGGGTTCCTGAAAGTTGCTCAAGCCGACGCCAACGAGTCGAAAGCGTTGCTTTGGATCGAGATCAACCCGTTCTCGCAGCTTTAAGGCGATGTCCGTTAGTTCATCGCAAGAGGCGGGCGGGGAGCCCGGCGTATGGCTGCGAGTCAGAATCTTGAAGTCGCTTGTCTTCAGCTTCAGGACAACTGTGCGTGCCGTCCGTCGTTCTTTTCGCGAAGCCGACCAAAGCTTCTCTGCGAGTCCCCGAATCATCGGTTCCGTTTCCGGTAACAGCACGTCATGTTCAAAAGTATCCTCGACGGATATCGATTGTGTCAGCCTGTCAGGGACGACCGGGTTGTGGTCGATGCCGAGTGACAGCTGGTGCAGGCGCTGACCGTATCGGCCGAAGTTCTGTTCGAGTAGGGCCGAGTCGAGACCTCGTAGATCGCTGACGGTCTTTGCCCCAAGTTCCTCCAGCTTCTCTCCCGTAACTTTTCCGACGCCGGGCAAGCGTCCGACAGGCAACGGCAGCAGAAACGCGTCTATTTCTTCAGGCCGAACGACAAATAGCCCATCAGGCTTGCGCCAGTCAGATGCAAGCTTTGCGAGGAACTTGTTTGGCGCCACTCCGGCAGACGCGGTCAGATTCAACTCTTCACGAATTTGTTTACGGATTGTCCGTGCCACCAGCGTGGCTGTCGGTAGACCGGTCTTGTTCTCGGTGACATCGAGATAGGCTTCGTCCAGGGACAGTGGTTCTATCAGGTCAGTATGACGCTGGAAGATTTCCCGCACGCTGCGCGATACGGCCCGGTAGCGTGTGAAATCCGGAGGCACAAATACGGCATCGGGACACAACCGTTCCGCGCGTTTTGCTGGCATGGCCGAATGCACACCGAAGCTCCTGGCCTCGTAGGAGGCAGCGCAAACGACGGAGCGATTGCCCAGCCAGGCGACGATCACGGGCTTGCCGCGTAGCTGCGGATTATCGCGCTGCTCAACCGAAGCGTAAAACGCGTCCATGTCGACATGGATGATTTTTCGCAAGATCTAAGGCCACGAATACGATTCTTAGTCAGAGTGGGCCGAATGGGCGTCACGCCGACTCGACCGTTCCATTACATTATTACTTGATCTGAGGAGTGCACGATGTGTGGCCGCTATCGTCTGTCTAGACGTAAGCAAATGATCGAGGAATACTTCGAGACCGAGAACGAGGTCGATTGGGAGCCTCGCTACAATATTGCTCCGTCGCAGCCTGTCGGAATAATTCGCCAAGACCCATCCACACCGGAGCGGCATTTCTCGCTGGCTCGCTGGGGACTGATTCCGTCCTGGGCCACGGACGCTAGCATTGGATTCAAGACCATCAATGCCCTCGCGGAGACGGTCGCCGACAAACCCTCGTTCCGGGATGCCTTCGTTAGCCGTCGGTGCTTGCTTCCTGCCGACGGGTTCTTTGAGTGGCGAAGAAGCGGAAAAGAGAAGCAGCCCTTCCACTTCGGAATGCAGGACGATTCCCTGTTTGCCTTTGCCGGTCTCTGGGATCGCTGGAAAGACCCGGGCGGCACAGTGATTGAGTCTTGCACGATTCTGACCACCACTCCGAACTCACTATTGGCGGACGTGCATGATCGAATGCCGGTGATTCTCCGTCGAGACACCTACGATCTATGGCTCGATCCCAGCTTCCAGGATGTAAAGGCACTGGCGGAGGTTCTGGCACCGTTCGATGCGGCGCAGATGAAGAGCTTTCCGGTCAGCACAAGGATCAACGCGGTGACGAACGACGATCCAAATTGCGTTGTGCCTTGGCAGAGTCCTCCGCCAACTCAAAGCGCCCTTTTCGGGTAGCACAGCGGCTTTATCATTCACGGGCTTGCTTCACCATCTCGACGAACGCTTCTCTGGTTTGTGACCCGTCGCTCACTTCCCGCAAGAAGGCGACCCGAGTTCCCTTCACGCCATCCTGGGTTTTCAGGCGCAAATGGAAGCCGACGCGGTCGACCGAGGTCAACTCTGCTTCCTGTGCCTCAATGCCAGGAAACCGCTTGGCCAGCAAGATGAGCGCATCTTTGTGGTCGGCATTCATGTGCTGCATGATGTCGTTCTTCTGCTCTGCCAGCGGATCGGATTGCGCTGCGGAGTAGTCCGAAGCCGGCACCCATCCCATCACTCCGAAGCCGCCCACGTAATAAACATCCAACACGTCCATTCGGTAAAAGAAGAAATCGTCAAAATCGACCCAGTACTTGCTGTCTGGGTAACGCGTCAGATAGACCGTACGCGTGGCTGCCAATTCTGGCTCCGGGATTCTGCTAACACTCCCTATCAACGTGACTCTTGACGCTCCGAGCGGGTCACCGCTGGCCTCGGGCTCTGTCACAAACAGACTGGCGCGTGGGTTCACCTGCAGATTCTGCGTATGCATGGCCATTGTGCTGATAAGGAAAACTGGGCGCCCCTGGCCGTCCAGCGCATACGGCATCAATGAACCGAACGGGAAACCCTGCTGTTTCCGCGACTGAGTCGAGAGACTGCCGATGCGGCCGGAGTGCATCAGCGTGCGTGCCCTCTCGGCAAACGACGGCTCAGGCACTTCAGGCTGACTGCTCGTCGCGCCACTCGCGTGTTTTCCGAAGGATGAGGAAGACATTGCTGAGCCCTCTCGCTATGCAACGAATTATATGACGGCACCCTTCTCGTTCTACCGCCGGTTGTCTCTATTGCATTCCTTCTCATGGCGGACATCGACACTCCACGGAAAGGTCTCATTCATTCGGCTCCCCAAAATCTCATGAGCCTATTCGAGTCCATGCCGATGAACTTGGCCCGTTCCAGAGATGTTCACAGATGTTCACTTTAGCTCAGACCTCGGAAAGTAGAGAGATTACAAAGGTTACAGTCTTCCTGGAGACTCAAGTAAGAGTCGTCCAAACTAGCGCCGGTCGGACCTGCTTTGTAACGAAGCCGATGCAACACTCCGACCCCTTCGAGCAGGCACAATGGGTACGGCAGACAAATCGAGCTCTCGTTGGCTATTTCTGTTCGTTAGAGACAAGCATGTACAGATATTGCGAGTGTTCATCCTTCTTTGTGGCTGCGCGGCACTCGGGCGAGTGCTATTTGGGCCCGATGTTTGGGGAATAAGCCTGGTTGTCGCGATAGGATCTGCCGTCCTGGTCAGGTATGAGGTCTGGCTCTGATTCTGCCATCCGTACCACTACAAGGATTAGCTCTGAAATTTCATTCATCTCGAAATCAGGGATGCCTCTTTGGCCGTGGCACGGCGACGTCAACTCGCAGGAGAGGCATTGCACAAGACTTCATGACGGCTTCCTGGGAACCTCCTGCGGAATGATTACCTCCGGGAGCGCTTGTAAGAAGGCAGAAATCCACGCATAGGCCTACCCACGGTTCGGAGAACTGACGCCGTAGAATTGCAGGACATCGCCCAGGGTCACAATGCCTTCTAACCTGTGCACGTTCGCGCGATCCACAACCGGTAGGACGTCAATCTGGTTAGCACCCATCCGTTCGAGCGCCAGATCAAGGCCTTGATCGGAGTGAACATGCGGAAAATCGAGTACGTCGACAATCTTCCGAAGCTCCAGGCTGGCATCTTGCGTGAATTCCCGTTCCAGCGTCGTGCGGTTAATTACTCCGACTACGCCGCCGCTATCCAGCACGAGCCAGGTTTGGAATTTACTCAAGTTGGCCCGTTGTAGTGCTTCCCCAATCGTAATCTCGCTCGGCAGCGACTCGGTCAGAGCGCGCATGATTCGGATTATCTGACGCTTTCCTTGTCGTTGGCGGGCCTCCGCCGAGGGCAGGTGTATGCCGTCCTGCACTGCCAGGGCTTCGTAGATAGGCTCGCGTTGCAGTCGTGAGGCAATGAACAGGCTCACCAAATTCGCAATCATCAGAGGGACGATGACAGCGTAGTCCTGCGTCATCTCGAAGATCATCAGCACCGAAGTCATCGGAGCCCGCACGATACCCGCAAAGACCGCGCCCATCCCGACCAATGCATAGGCACCCGCTGTCGCGGTGTAGGCAGGCAAGAAATGATGCGCCACCGTGCCTACAGTACCTCCGAGCATCGCGCCAATGAATAGTGCAGGTCCGAAAATTCCTCCAGCATTACCCGACGCATAACTTGTGGTCACCGTTATAAGCTTCAGAACCAACAACAGAACCATTAGGTTTAGCGCCATCCGTCCATTCAACACATCGCCCACGTACCCATAACCCACACCCAAAACCTGTGGCACAAATAATCCCATGAGGCCAACTAAGAATCCACCTGCGACCGGTTGGAACCAGACGGTCTTCTTCGGAAAGCGCAGGAAGCGCGCCCGCATGCCCAGAAGAAGTTTGGTAAAGCTCACGGAGACCAGGCCGCCAGCCACGCCAAGAACCGCGTAGATTCCAAACTCCAGTGGATTGACCAGTTGGTATTCCGGAACCTTGAAGAGCGGGTGATTGCCGAGCAGGAGCCGAAGCACCATCCATGAAGTCGCCGAGGCCAACACCACCGAGCCCAGCACTGGCGCGTGGAGGTCGCCCACAATCTCCTCCAGCGCAAATAGCACGGCAGCCAGCGGCGTATTAAACGCGGCCGCAATGGCCGCTGCTGCGCCCACCGGTAGAAGAGCCTTGACCTTTTCGGGCCGCAATCCCAGACGGCGTCCAATCACGGAAGCAATGCCCGCACCAACTTGGACCGACGGCCCCTCTCTCCCCAGTGGAATTCCGCTGGCCAGCGTAGCCGACGTGCAGAAAAACTTTCCGATCACAGTGCGCATTGTGATGCGGCCGCCGCGGGCGTATAGCGCAGCTTTGGTCTGCGGCACGCCGCTTCCGCGCGCGTCGGGAAAATAGCGGTACAGCAAGTAGCCGATACCCAGGGAGCCTCCGACTGGGAGCAGCAGACGTCGCCACCGGGCGCTGCCCACCGGATACAACCTTATCCCCGCTCGTTCTGTCAGCAGAATGAAAGCGACAACCGCCAACCCAGTCAAAGCACCTATTACTAGAGCCAGCACCAGGAATACTTGGTCCTCACGTTCCTGCAGTCTTGCCGTGAGAGACAAAAGTGGCGATTTCCACCAACTTCCATTCGCTTCTTCGACGCTTTCGCGAATCTCTCCGTCGGGCATTCCAAAAGCATATCGCACTGGCCACCCAGGAAAAATGCCTCAGCGCCTGCAATCGAACGGGTTTCGGGCAGTTAACTCAAGGGACCTGTGCGGAAAGAAGCAGCAGCTATAATCGGGAAAGCGGTGAAGTTCCTCCTCATCACTTCCTTTCTAGTCGGTATGGCTCTGTTCCTGTCCCCGGTCGTGGCGCAGAACCCTGGGCAGGAATTGACGTCGGCATACTCCGCTGCGCGACCGAATAGTCGGCTTCAGACTGCGGCGTCACAATCCGCAGGTTCTCAGCCCGAAGCTTTTTCTCCGCCGAAGAGAATCAGCGCTCATGCATCGGTCACCAAGCCGGTCGATAGTAAAGCGACCAACGTAGCTTCGGCCCAAACAGACTGGTCCCAGAGGGCGGCTACGAATAGCTCCACCTCGGGCGCGCCAGCAGAACGTGATGAATCGGTCTTCACAGTGCGCAAGACGGTGAACGAGGTCCATCTCGTTTTCACCGTCACCGACAAGCACGGCCACTACATTACGGATCTAAAGCAGGACGATTTTAAGATTCTGGACGACAGCAAGCCACCGAAAGAGATCCTCAGCTTCAGCAGCGAGACGGATCTGCCCCTGCAAGTCGTCCTGTTAATCGACGCCAGCGAATCGGTGAGCGGTCGCTTCAAGTTCGAGCAGGAAGCAGCAATCCAGTTTCTGAAACAGACGATCCGGCGGAAGTACGACCAAGCCCTCGTCATCGGCTTTGACCTGACTCCCAAGGTCGCCCAAGACTTTACCGACGACACCGAGCAGCTTCTAGTTGGCATTCGCGCGCTGCGACCCGGCAGCCTCACGGCAATATACGATGCTCTCTACTTTGCATGTCGGGACAAGCTGCTGAAGCAACCACAGGCTGGCCCTGTCCGGCGCATCATCATCCTGTTGAGCGACGGCAATGACAAGGCAAGCTCCGTGACCCGCGAAAAGGCTATCGAGATGGCGCAACGGGCCGAGGTCTCCGTATATACCATCAGCACCAACCCGGCCGGCTCCGGCGGACACGGCAACAAGACCTTGGAACTCATTGCCGACGCAACCGGCGGGAGATCGTACGTGCCCTCCCAGATCACCGAAGTAACCAACGCGTTCACCGCCATTCAAGAAGAGCTTCGCAGCCAGTACGCGGTGTTTTACAAGCCGGCAGCGTTCAGTACCGATGGGCATTACCGCACCATCAAAGTTCAAGCGCAGAACCAGGAAGGCCTGCGTATCCGCAGCCGTAAAGGATACCGCAGCCCTGCAGAATACGACGGGCGCAATCCGTAGCGCTGAACTACTCTCGAACAGGTCCGCGGGGGATCCAGACACTTTCGTAGCTTCTTATAATGCGGGATGTTGCCGGTGGTTCAGAATAATCCGGCATGGACTTCAGATGACTGTTCAGACGAAACCGCGGTACGGAATCATCGCTGTGGGTGTCTTCCTATTCTTCGGGGCAACTATGGCTCTACTCGCCGGAAGCACTCTGATTTGGCCGGGCACTATTTTCGACAAGGCCTGGGTCCTTAGTGCGGCTGCTCATGCGCGACTTGCGCCATTCGGAACGAAAATTGGGATTCCCTTTCTGCTGCTCGGTGCAATTCTCGCAGTCGCCGGTACTGGTTGGTTTAGACGGCGCGTTTGGGGGTGGCGATTAGCGGTAGCCGTCATCGCAACCCAGGTTGTAGGAGATATAGCGAATGCTTTTCTTGGTGATATCGTCAGAGGTGTGATCGGCTTCCTTATCGCCGGGGCGCTGCTTTTCTATCTTCTACGGCCTGAGGTCAGATCTGCGTTCGCGAGCGGAGATGCGTAGAGTTCCGGCTAACGAATTCGACCAGTCGAAGGCGGTACAGTTCTGAGATGACTCCGAGCTCGGGTATAGAATTTCTGGTTTGGTTGCTCATTGCTGCCGCAATCATCGCCATTCTGGCTGAACGTCTGAAGATTCCCTACACGGTATCCCTTGTCTTCGGCGGGTTGCTCCTCGGAATCATTCATATCCCGATGTTGTCGCCACTCCAGGCCGGTCACCGGCCCGATTGGTTGACGCCCGATGTGATCTTGATTCTGTTCCTTCCAGCGCTGGTCTTTGAGGGTAGCGTAAAGCTCGACGTGAGGGCGCTCATTCGGAACTCCGTTCCTTTATTGTTGCTCGCCAACGTTGGTGTGCTGGTCGCTGCGCTTGTGACGGGATATCTTGTGCATTGGTTGATCGGGCTACCGGTGCTCATTGCACTTCTCTTCGGTTCCATCATCTCCGCCACAGATCCCATTTCCGTATTAGCTATCTTCAGGGATCTCAAAGTCGACAACCGTCTGTCTCTCATCATGGAAGGAGAAAGCCTGCTCAATGATGGAACAGCTGTCGTGCTCTTTGGAATCCTGTTAGGAGCTGTCGCTGCCGAGAAGTTCAGCCTACTTCAGGGCGTCGAGCAATATGTCCTGGCGGTCGTCGGGGGAGCAATTCTGGGATCGGTCCTGGGATACTTAGCGAGTCGAATGACGGACGCGCTGGATAACCCGCATGTTGAAATCACGCTCACAACAATTCTGGCGTATGGCAGCTACTTGATTGCCTATCACTTGCATTGGTCAGGCGTAATCGCGACTGCCGCTGCCGGGCTGATGTTGGGCAACTTTGCTGGAAAGAAGACGATGAGTCCTGGCGCCCGTACCGCAGTGGAGTCGTTCTGGGAGTACGTGTCGTTCGTCATGAATTCCCTCGTGTTTCTCTTGATTGGCCTCGAAGTTTATGTGCGTGAACTTCTACAAAATTGGACTTCCATCGCAGTGGCCATCGGCGCTGTGCTTGTGGGACGTGTGTTGTCGGTGTACCTGCTGGTTCCGCTGAGCAATCGCTTCGCAGAAGACATACCGTTTCGCTGGCAGCATGTGGCGGTTTGGAGTGGGCTTCGCGGAGCCCTTGCGCTTGCGCTGGCCCTGAGCTTGACCAGCACCTTCCCCTATCGCGACCAGATCTTGAACTTAACCTATGGGGTGGTCATCTTTTCAATACTGGTGCAGGGTCTCACGATCAAACCCCTCCTAAAAATCCTCAAACTTGCGAATGGCAGCAACGTACTGCCAGCATGACACTTGAAGTCTCCGCCCAGGCGAGACTCGCTGCCTGGAAGTTGATGTCAAGCGCCACAGTATCATCAGGCCATCACATTTCGAACCTCACTTGCTCCTTGTCATCTTCCTCATGATTGCCTTGCCCGTGGGCCGTCATCTGACTGCCGAACTGTCTCGATCCGCAATCGTTAAGGAATACTTCATCCGGGGCTCTCAGGGGGTGTGCGAGGGACAAATCAACTGAAGGGATGCGACTTCGGCACAACGAGACGAACGATCAACTACTTAAAGAGCTGCTTGGCCAGCCCCGGTTCGAATGAAGGGCTGACGAAGCAATGGCCTTCTTCTAGTCGTTGCAGCGCTTCGATCAACAGCTCCTCGGCCTCCGTCTTCAAGAGATAGCCGGACGCGCCCACCGCCGCCGCGGTATGCAACATCTCCTCGGAGTCATGCATGGTGACAAATAATACCTTGATTTCAGAGACCGATTCGCGGAGTTTGGCGGCCACGGCTAGGCCGTTGGGCGGAGGCATCGAGATCTCCATGCCAACGCATCCTAACGGAAAGGTAAATACGGCGAAGGCCGTATTCTGAAAGGTAAGGGGATTGCAGAATCGACAGACCTTGCGGACTGCCTGTTGGCAATTGGCATCAAGATGCTTCTGCAGGAATAGCCCCAGCGGCGAGGCCACCAATCTGGAGCTCCTCATCGTCGGGAGTCTACATCGGGACTCTATAGCTTTTTGACGTATACGAAATCGTACTCGGTTACCCAGGTCTTGCCGGCGTCAGTTGAACGTTCTGAGAGCTGACGCACGCTGCCATCTGGCAGCTTCGAAAAAGTCAGATGACGGGTTAAGGTTCCCCCTGACGCCTTGGGCATTTCGTAGACGTAGCGCATCTCTCCGTTCACTAGCGAGCCCTTGAAGTAGTTTGTGGTGCCGCTGTCAGAAACCCAGAATTGCTCCCACCTATGTGCGACCGGGTCGTACTTGTTAAAGCTCTTCCCGTCGCCTCCCTGTAAGCCACTCCAATTTTCGAAGACCACGCAATCCTTCAATATCAGTTTCACGCTGCTCTCGCCGACCTTTTGTTTTCCGCTGTAGACATTCCACTCGCCGACCCAGAAGTCGAGTTGGCGGTATTCGGGATTCGCTTGGGCATTCTTGCAAGGCTCGGCGGCCTGCTGCGCCGCTTTCGCCAGCGCTTGAAATCTCGGCTCGCCGATGAGACTCGCCAGGTCAGGGTCGTTGGCGATCGGAGCAGGAAAACCCACGGCGGCGATAGACTCCAACAGATCAATCGCCTTCTGTTTATCGCCCATGCGAGCATAGGCGCATGCCAGGTTGTACTTGCCTGTTTGTGGCGGAAACCCATTGTCCAAGGCCTTCTGCAAAGCCCTGGCGGCATCCTCATATTTTCCCGCCTGAAGATAGTCGGTTCCAAGTTTCTCCCAGCCATTTGCATCCGTGGGTGCGCTCTGCGCGGGTGATTCATTCGCGGCGAGAGTCGGCGCGGAGCTCGAGCCAGCGGCTCCCGCCCCAGCGTTTTGTCCGGAACAGTTACTGACCGACGCCAGAAGCACTAACAACGCACATCCAAAGCTGTGCAAACACGTTCGCCCCATTTCGGCCCCTTTCAAACGCGAGACTTCCCCGCTGCAATCCCTGTTTTTGACGGCGGCAGAAGGTTTTGGTGAGAGCTCAATCTGATAAGGGGCGACAGTGCAGAAGCGGCACGTGGGCGTCAAGACTCTTGACCTCAAGAGCCGATAACGAACGACGCTACAAATTCACCCTGGTGCCCTCGATTCGAAACTTTTTCCCTCTTCGCGACTCTCAATTGGTGTTCCTAGACCGCGCGAACCCATCGGCTCATATGTTTAACGGGAGTCCACGATGAAACAATTTGTCCGGCGAGCTGTAATCGGTTCCCTGGCGGGCGGTGTTGCTTCGGCTGCCCTGATCGCAACCCTCGGTCACGCCGGCTGGAGCTTACTGCTCGGTGCTTCGATCGGAGTGGCCTTTGCAGTCACCACCGGACCATCACCTGACGCCTATGTCGACAACATGATGGCGGCCGGCGCCCTGGGCGTGCCGCTCTGGGGAGTTTTCAGCGTCATCGTTTTTCCTTTGCTGACGGGACAGACGCTGGAGTGGAGTGCTGAACAAATGCGCGAGCACTTTCCTGCCCTGGTGGGATGGGTGCTCTATGGCGTGACGCTCGGGTTGTTTGCGCAGATGTTAAACGACGTGGCGGAGCGCATACTCGGTTCCGAACCAAAGCCACAGCCCGACACTGCAACACCGGCGAAACGAATCCTTATTCTGGGTGGCGGGTTCGCCGGAATGAAAACAGCGGAGTGCCTTGAGAAGGAGCTGTCGAGAGATCCGTCGGTCTCCATTTCGCTGGTCAGCGAAACCAATGCACTGTTGTTCACGCCGATGCTTGCGGAAGTGGCCGGCAGTAGCCTGGAGCCGAGCCATATCAGCACTCCCCTGCGCACCACGCTGCATCGTACGGAGTTCGTGCGCGGGCGCGTCGCCTCGGTTGACCTGGAGAACCGGCGCGTCGTCCTCGATGCCGCCATGGGTGCCAACGAAAGCTGCCGCACTGAATTGGCTTACGATCAGCTCGTTCTCGCGCTGGGGGCAGTTTCCAACTATCTCGGGCTGACCAACGTACAAAAGCTGGCGTTCGACTTCAAGAGCCTGGTAGATGCAATTCGCATCCGTAACCACGTGATTGAGATGTTCGAGCGAGCCGACCGTGAAAATGATCCAGCAGTGCGCAAGTCGCTTCTGACCTTCGTGATTGCCGGCGGAGGGTTTGCCGGTGTCGAACTCGCGGGGTCGCTGAATGATTTTGCGCGAGGCATTCTTGCCGACTATCCCAACCTGAGCCGCGAGGATGTGCGGATCGTACTAGTCCATTCTCGTGACCGTATTCTGCCTGAGTTGAGCGAGTCGCTTGGCCGGTACGCGCAGAGCCGCATGGAAACACGTGGCGTCGAGTTCCGACTGAATACCCGGCTGACTGATGCGCGCCCTGGCATGGTGGTTCTCAGCGATGCCGAAATTCCCGCCGAAACGTTGGTATGGACGGCCGGAACTGCGCCAAATCCTCTGAGCAAGTCTCTGCCTTTGGAAAAAGACAAGCGCGGCGCTGTGATCGTCGACCCGACGCTGGCCGTGCCAGGCCATGCCGGAGTTTGGGCATTGGGCGACTGCGCCGCCGTGGTGGACGCCAAGACGGGTAATTCCTGTCCGCCGACCGCGCAGTTTGCACTGCGCGAAGCGGCAACGTTGGCGAAGAACATCCGCGCCCGTCTGGAAAGCCGACCAGGCCGAGGATTTCACTTCGACTCGCTCGGCGCTCTTTGTGTCGTAGGACACCAGACGGCGTGCGCTGAACTTACTGTGCCTTTCGCACGCGGAAAATCGATGCGCTTCTCGGGTCTCCTCGCCTGGATGATGTGGCGAGGCATCTATCTAGGAAAGTTGCCGGGGTTAGAACGGAAGATCCGTGTGCTGGTGGATTGGACGGTGGAGCTCTTCTTCCCGAAAGACATCGTCCAAACCATCGATTTGCGATAGGAGAGAACGCAATATGTCCGCCTTAGAATCGCTCGCTGCGCTGACGATCGAAACCGAGCCGAGAAGTTGGGTGCGAATTGAGCCCGCCCTCGGTCTAGTGACTGGGCTCGGCGGTGGCATGGTGCAGAGCCTCGCGTTAGGCACGCCACTCACCCACGGACTGGCGGTCGGTGGTCTGTTCGGTTTGGCGTTTGGCTTCTTCTTCGCACGGCGCGCCACCAGTGCCGGAGCCGGCCTGATTTGGGGATTGTCCGCAGCCTTCCTAATGTGGCTGGTGTTCCCCGCCGGGCTGCGGCCCATATTCGCCGCGGGCTTCCATTCCATGGCTGCGTTGGGCGACGCACGAGACGAATTTCCTTTACTCGTCGGCTACCTGGTGTGCCTCGGAATGCCCGTCGGCCTCGCCCTCGGCATAAGGGGTGGGTTGCGCCCGACCGCTGCTGATCCTCATTTTCACTGGGGTCGAGCCATAGTGGCGGGTGGCCTGGCGGGACTGTTGGCAGGATTCATCTTCGATCGCTGGATGTCCGCAGGCGACTATTTCCCGCTATTAGCAGGAGTGAACGAATTGCCCTCACGGACCGTCAGTATGGGTTTGCAATTCGGCATAGCTGTGTTGATGGGCGTGATATTCGGAATCCTCTTCCAGCGTGACGTTCGGGGCTACGGATCGTGCATGGGATGGGGCGTGGGGTATGCAATTTTGTGGTGGTTCCTAGGGCCACTCACCCTGTTGCCCCTGATTACCCGTACGCCACTTGACTGGTCTGCCGACAACGGCAGCGCCGTGTTCGGCTCGCTGATCGGTCACATACTTTACGGAATGATTTTGGGCGTCACCTACGCCACTCTCGACAAGATGTGGGTACGCTTATTCATCCAGTCGGACCCCCTCAATCGCGAGGCCCACGGCCCCGGCTTGCGGGTCTTGCAGTCTCTTGGATGGGGAGCGCTTGCCGGCTTCGCCGGCGGAATCGTGTCGAGTCCAATCATGCTGCAAACCGGAGTACTCTCCAAGGTCGCAGGCATTGATACCAGCCTCACTAACTTGCACGGGTTGGCACTGCACTTACTGGTCAGCGCGTCGATCGGGATGAGCTTTGGGCTACTGTTTCGCAATGAATCCCCGAACCTCGGATCCGGTATCGCCTGGGGATGGCTGTTCGGCCTGATGTGGTGGTACCTGGGTCCTTTGACACTATTGCCGCTCATGCTTACCGGCGTGTGCGACTGGAGTACCGATGCTGCTTCAGCGCTCTTGCCGTCGTTGATCGGGCACTTGATCTTCGGCGCGGTGACGGCTTATGTGTTCTTGAGACTTGAAAATCGCTACATGCGTTGGCTGCTGCTCGACCCAAGAATTGCGATGCGGGAAAAGCGGCGTGTACGTCCGTTTGGCACTCCAGCGCCTGCGTTGTGGTTCATGGTTCTCGGACTCGGCGTGCTTTTGCCAATTCTGTTGGGATGAACTGCGAGCAACGAGAGGCTTAGTCAGCTCGATGTCGGTTCCGCAGCGCAGGTACGATTGACGAACTGTCAAAGCTGATAATAAGGTTCGATCTTATGAATGACGTCTACGCCATCAACGTAGCGAAATCACAGTTTCGCGATGGATTCAACACGGGGGATCCGAACCTCGTGCTTTCCGTATTTGCCCCGACATTTACGGACATGTCGGACGGCCGCCCCAGTCGCTATGGCGCGGACGCGGGCATTAAGCTGCGTGCAGACCTGGCGAACCTTTTTGCGGCCTACGATGCGAAGATCAACATCATCATTATCGCCATTCGCGTGCAGCAGGACATGGCGGTCGATCACGGCTGGCACGAACTGACGCTCACCCCTAAGGGGGGCGGAGAGGCGATCTACCGTCGAACACGTTACCTGGAGGTGTGGACTAGGCAAACCACCGGCGAGTGGCGCATTTCGTTCTACATGGATAACACGGACCTTCCTGACACGGTTTAAGACCTAGATTGCGGAGACCAAGTGCTGCGCTATTTGTTAGGACCGAATTAGTCGCGTCGGCGTGACTTCAGACGAAAGCTCACCCATTAGCCTGGAGGCAAGATTTGCAGCCACCGTTCCGATCTAGGCAGGAGGTCATCATTAACGCGCCTTTGGAAGCAGTGTGGTCGTTCACCATGGATCTCACCAAGATCCCGGAGTTCCATCCTCGTGTGGTGAAGGTTGATCTTCTTTCTGGCAAGACCCTGCGCGAACCAGGTGCGTCCTATCAATGTCATCTTTCGGGCGGGAAGCACTGGTGCATCGAGAAGGACATTGAAATTATCCCGCTACAGAAGATCGTCACTGTGCTGCCCGAGGACACCTTCGGTATCAGCAAGATTCTCAGCGATTACACAGTGGAAACGACGTTCCAAACCCTCGGCCCCCGGTCAACCAGGGTGGAGATTAGCCACTATTACTCGACGACCACCCTGAAAGCCAAGCTCCTCAACCTAATCGCAAAAGGTAAGATCGCCCGCGATACCCAGGCAACATTGAATGCTGCCAAAGCCACGATAGAGGCTACCTGCCGTTTGGGATAGGGGTTTATCAGACTGGTTCTAGGATTTCCCAAGCTGGGCGTCCAGCTTCGCGTAAATCCGCTGTCCCAGGTTGGTGGGAAGTTCAAATTCAGCGTCGTCTGCCATGAGCTTCACAACATTCCTGGTTCCATCCAGAATGGCAGAGCAATGCTTGCACACTTTGAAATGCGCCTCCATGCGGGACCGTAACTCAGGGTCGGTGGCTTCGTCGATATAATTCGAAACCTCCCGCCAGACCTCAACACAACTAATTTCAATCACCATAGATATAGATGCGCGAATAGAGATTTTGTTGCGTCGTAACCCACAATTCGCATTACCATGGCCGCACTTTCTTAAACTCGGTCCTGGCGGTCATCCAAGAGCCGTCGATTCCAGGCGCCAGGGCATCGCGCATCTGCAGTCGCGCTCGCAACAGGCGGGTTTTAACCGATGCTTCCGTGATACCGAGCATATTGGCAGTTTCAATGATGCTCACGTGTTGTACGTCGCGCAGAACTAGTACTTCACGATACTTGGGGTCCAGTGAAGCCAGCGCCCGCTTCAACGCTTCGCGCAGTTCCTTGCGCTGCAGCGCTTCCGAGGGGATGTCTCTCCAATCTGCGAAGTCCTTCGGCAGATAATCGCCATCTTCATCCGATCTCTGGTCATCGATCGACTCGTAAAGGCTCTTTCGGTCTTTGCGGAACTTCATGCGTGCTTCGTTGATGGTGATCTGAATCAACCATGTGCTGAACTTCGCTTCTCGTCGAAACTTCGACAGGCCATTGAAAGCCTTGAGCACAGCCTCCTGCGCCACTTCCTCTGCGTCGGCGGGATTGTTGACCACACCCATGGCAGCAAAGTAAACCGCGCGTTCGTAGGGGCGCATCAACTCGTAAAAGGCATTATGATCTCCGCCGAGACAACGGTCGATCAGCTGGCCTTCAAGCGCCTCGTTGTGAGGTGGGGTCGTAGACATGTCGTACCGAGGCAACGTTTTACGGATTCAGTCCTGGAGAATCTGGGCCCAAAGAAACGGAAAGATTGTAGGATTTTAGCGTTTTTCCAGGCAATAGCAAACGCAATACGCCCAATTTCGTTGACATTCTGTTGACAATTCAATTTCGCTTACCACATCCGACCTAAAGCAACGGCTAACCGCAAACAGGGCGGGATGTGCGTGATTTTGTTCTTCCGCAGTGAAACATTTGCCGAGAATCCGAATCCCACCTCGCATGAGAAGCGAAACCCAATGCACACCAGCCATGGCGGTGAAAGTCTTCGCAGCGCAACTGCTGGAAGAACCAGTGGCTGCCAGTTTGAGGACTGGGTGCTGGGCTGACGACGCCAAACGGGCGATAACCGCGCACTGGCCGGAATACATGATTGAAGCCATTTGTCTTGGTACATTCATGATTTCGGCTTGTGCCTTCTCAGCATTACTGGAACATCCCGCATCGCCAGTCCGCGCGAGCGTGATGAGCGCCGACATTCGTAGGTTTCTGGTAGGACTAGCGATGGGCATAACCGCTATCCTTCTTATCTATTCGCCGCTGGGACGCCGCTCGGGCGCACACATGAACCCTGCGACCACACTGACGTTCTACCGCTTGGGAAAGGTCGAGGGTTGGGACGCGTTCTTTTACATGCTGTCGCAGTTCACCGGAGGCGTACTGGGGACCGCGCTGGCCTTCGTCGTCTTGGGGCAGACGCTGGCTCATCGCGACGTGAACTTCGCGATTACTCATCCCGGTATGCGCGGCGAATCCGTCGCTTTCATCGCAGAGATATGCATCACGTTCCTTCTGATGACGGTCATATTGAATGTTTCGAATAGCCGCAAGTATGCGCGCTTTACCGGAATCGCGGCTGGGACCTTGGTGATGCTGTTTATCACGTTCGAGAGCCCGCTATCGGGGATGAGCATGAACCCGGCGCGCAGCTTCGCCAGTGACTTTGTGGGTATGCAGTGGCAAGGACTGTGGATTTACTTCGTCGCGCCAGCGATCGGAATGTTTTCCGCTGCCGAGTTGTTTGTGCGGACGCGCGGCATCCATGACGTGATCTGCGCCAAGCTGAATCATTCGGAAAACGCGCGATGCATCTTCCGCTGCGGCTACATGGCGATGCCTGGCACAGCGTCAGGCGACTGAGTTCTTCGGTACGGGGCCCATTTCAAATCCAGAGGTATCGAGAAAGCCCGTTCGCGGGCAGAGGAGAGGATTGCTGTGTCAAACGACAACCGCTACGAGGTGATCATCATCGGGACAGGCGCTGGTGGAGGGACTCTCGCATATCATCTCGCGCCCTCCGGCAAACGAATCCTTATTTTGGAGCGTGGCGACTATGTCCCCCGCGAGAAAGCTAACTGGGACCCCAAGGTCGTTAATGTCGACGCCCACTACAACACCAAAGAATCATGGATCGACAAGGACGGCAAGGATCTTCATCCCCACACGAACTACTACGTCGGCGGCAACACCAAGTTCTATGGTGCGGCGCTGTTTCGCCTGCGCGAGCGCGACTTTGGCGAGCTGCGCCATTACGGCGGCATCTCTCCCGCTTGGCCCATCTCCTACGACGACCTCGAGCCTTATTACACACAGGCTGAGAACCTCTACCACGTGCATGGTGAGCGTGGCGAAGATCCCACCGAACCTGCGGCCAGCTCGCCATATCCTTGGCCCGCCGTGAGCCACGAGCCCCGTATCCAGCAGTTGTCGGACGACTTCGCCGCTGCAGGCCTCAAACCGTTCCACGTTCCTGTTGGAGTAATGCTCGATGAGAAGAATCCCCACAAGAGCCGCTGCATTCGCTGCGACACTTGCGACGGATTCCCCTGCCTGGTGTACGCGAAGGCTGACGCCCAGGTGCTCTGCGTTGACGAAGCAGTGAAGTATCCCAATGTCACGCTGCTTACGAATTCGCTGGTTCAGCGACTCGATACCGATTCCTCAGGACGCGAGGTGAAATCCGTTGTGGTAGAGCGCGACGGTCGCGAAGAGCGCTTTTCCGCCGATGTGATCGTCGTCTCCTGTGGCGCGATTAACTCGGCTGCCCTGCTGCTGCGTTCCGCCAACGACAAGCACCCGCGAGGATTGGCCAACAGCTCCGACGTCGTGGGACGCCACTACATGGGCCATACCAACTCGGTGATGATGGCTATTTCCAAGTGCCCAAATCCCACGGTGTTTCAAAAGACCTTGGGCGTGAATGACTTCTACTTCGGATCGGAAGACTTTCCGTACCCAATGGGCCACATCTCGTTTGTGGGCAAGCTTGATGCGGTGACGCTGCGTGCGGGCGCACCTGCAATCGCCCCCAACTTCACGCTGGAGCTGATGGCCAAGCATTCGCTCGACTTCTGGCTCACGTCGGAAGACCTTCCCGATCCAAACAACCGAGTCACTATCGATCGCGACGGCAAGATTGTCTTGTCGTACACGCCCAACAACCTGGAAGCGCACTCTCGGTTGCAAGCGAAGCTGAAGGATGCGCTGAAGCACCAAAGCTGCCCGATCCACGGACACAACTGCCATGAGGGCCTCTTCGGTCGCAACCTGTACGTTGGGCAGCGCATTCCTCTGGCGGGAGTTGCGCACCAAAACGGTACCATTCGATTCGGCCATGATCCTCGGACGTCAGCCCTGGATGAGAACTGCAAAGCCCACGATCTCGAGAACCTGTACGTGGTCGATGGCAGCTTCTTCCCATCGAGTGCCGCTGTGAATCCGGCGCTCACCATCATGGCCAATGCGCTGCGGGTGGGTGACCACATTCTGGATCGCATTGGAGTCGCTAGCCGCGAGAGCCTAGATCAACCGATAGGTGTGGGGGTGGGCAGTGCTTCGTAGTTGGGTTTTCAGAAGGCTGAGCTTGGCATGGCTGCTGTTGGTAGCCTGCCAGGCCTCAACCTTCGGCCAGTTGGCGACGTCCGGCGGCCATGCGCTCCAGATCGGGCCGGTAGTGATGACCGTCTCCGACATGAACCGCTCCGTAGACTTCTACACGACTGTTCTTACCTTCGAGAAAGTCAACCAGATCGATCGCAGTGGCCCCGAGTTCGACCGGCTATACGGAGTCCTCAATACCCATGTACGCGTGGTTGACCTCAAGCTGGGGGATGAGAGCATTGAACTGCTGCAGTTCGTCGGTGCAGCCGGTGCACCAGTCTCTGCCGACGCGCGCAGTAATGACCTGTCGTTCCAGCACGTCGCCATCATCGTTAGCGACATGGACCGAGCCTACAGCGTCCTGCGACAGAACCGGGTGCAGCACATCTCGCCGTATCCCCAGACGCTCCCCGACTGGAACCCGAACGCCGCGGGCATCAAGGCCTTCTATTTCCGCGATCCTGATGGTCACCCGCTGGAGATATTGCAATATCCACCCAGTAAAGGCGATCCAAAGTGGCAAATGACCAGTGGACGGCTCTTTCTGGGAATCGACCACACGGCGATCGCCATCTCGAGCACCGAAGCCAGCAAGGCTTTCTATGGCATGCTGCTTGGCATGCGGGTCGCGGGCGAGAGCGACAACTACGGATTTGAGCAGGAGCACCTGAACAACGTATTTGGCGCACACCTCAGGATCACCGCGCTGCGGAGCCCGTCGGGAATTGGCGTCGAATTCCTCGAATACCTTGCCCCGCGAGACGGTCGATCAGTTCCGGCGAATGCCAGCCCGACCGACATCGCGCACCACGAAACGGTCGTCATGGTGGACGATCTGGGGGCTCTGCATGAGGCATTGCAGGCCGCAAATATTTCCGCGGGTTCGGTGAAACAAATCACGGACTCACGACTCCTACTGAATGCGAGTCAAGCTGAACTGATTCGCGACCCCGACGGACACTTTCTGCTGCTACTGCAGCGCTAACTCCAAGGAGAGATGTATGGATGCACCCAAGAAGATGACGGCGGAAGACAAGCGACTGGAAGAGAGCCGCGACCGCAACGCGCACTGGAAGCGCTGGGGCCCCTACGTCAGCGAGCGCGCCTGGGGAACGGTGCGCGAAGACTACAGCCAGCATGGCAATGCCTGGGAGTATCTGCCGCACGATCACGCCCGCTCCAAGGCCTATCGCTGGAATGAGGACGGCATCGCCGGCATTTGCGACCGCCACCAGCATATCTGCTTCGCTCTGGCACTGTGGAATGAGAAGGACACCATCCTCAAAGAGCGCATCTTCGGCTTGACCGGAAACGAAGGCAACCACGGCGAGGATGTGAAGGAATATTACTTCTATCTCGACAGCACGCCTACGCATTCCTACATGAAGTATCTCTACAAGTACCCTCAGGCCGAGTTCCCTTATGCCCAACTGGTGGATGAGAACCGGCGACGCGGCAAAGACCAACCTGAATTCGAATTGATGGATACTGGCGTGTTCGACGGAGACCGATACTTCGACGTGGTGGTCGAGTATGCCAAGGCGTCACCCGAAGATCTGCTGATTCGAATCAGCGCTACCAATCGCGGTCCCGAGCCAGCGCGCCTGCATCTGCTGCCGACCGTCTGGTTCCGCAATACCTGGTCGTGGACGAAAGAGGCCATCAAGCCGCGTTTGGCCAAAGGGCCGAACGGCCGTCCCGGCACCGTGATCAATCTCGACCACCCCACGTATGGCAGGCGTTACCTCTATCTGGAAAACAAGCCGTCAGTATTGTTCACGGAAAACGAAACCAACACGCGTCGTCTCTACGACTCGCCCGGCCCTGTGTTCTGCAAGGACGGCATCAACGATTTCGTAGTGAATGGTCGCATCGACGCCGTGAACAAGGCGACCGAAGGAACCAAGGCCGCGCCCGATTACCGTTTCACCGTCGCGCCGGGCGAGACCGTTACCGTCAAGCTGCGACTCACAGACCAGGAATGGCCGGCGGCGAAAGATCCGCTCAACGGCGAATTCGATCGTATGTTCATGACGCGCAAGTTGGAGGCGGACGAGTTCTACGATCGGATCATCCCCGAAGACCTTTCGGAAGACGCGCAGAACGTGATGCGGCAAAGCGTCGCTGGGCTGTTGTGGTCGAAGCAGTTCTATCACTACGTACAGCGCGAGTGGCTCGAAGGCGATCCGGCTGGTCCACCTCCTCCGACTGAGCGGAGGAACGGCCGCAACAAGGATTGGACACACCTCTACAACGCCGATGTGATTTCCATGCCCGACAAGTGGGAGTATCCCTGGTACGCCGCGTGGGACCTGGCATTTCATTGTGTGCCGCTGGCGCTGGTCGATGCCGAGTTCGCCAAGGAGCAGCTCGTGCTTCTGACGCGCGAGTGGTACATGCATCCCAACGGACAGCTTCCGGCTTACGAGTGGGCGCTGGGAGACGTGAATCCCCCCGTCCATGCCTGGGCTGCATGGCGCGTGTACAAGATCGACAAGAAGCAGCGCGGGTTTGGCGACCGAGCATTCCTGGCGCGTATCTTCCACAAGCTGCTGTTGAACTTCACCTGGTGGGTCAATCGCAAAGACGCCGAGGGCATGAACATCTTCCAGGGAGGATTCCTGGGCCTCGACAACATCGGTGTCTTTGACCGCAGCGCGCCCCTGCCCACCGGTGGCCATCTTGAGCAGTCCGACGGCACCAGTTGGATGGCTATGTATACCCTGAACCTGCTGGCCATTGCGTTCGAACTGGCCAAGGATGACCCGGCTTATGAAGATGTTGCCAGCAAATTCTGGGAACACTTCCTCCATATCGCCAATGCCATGAGCAATCATGGCCGCGACGGCGAGAGCCTGTGGAGCGAAGAAGATGGCTTCTTCTACGACGTGCTACACACCACCGACGGACAGCGCTTCCCCATGAAGGTCCGTTCGATGGTCGGTCTGATTCCCCTGTTCGCGGTGGAGACGCTGGATTCCGAGCTGCTTGACCGCATGCCGTCATTCAAGCGTCGCATGGAGTGGTTCATCGAAAACCGTCCAGACCTGACGGCTAATCTAGCCTGCATGCGCACTACCGGCGAGGGCGAACGGCGCCTCATGTCGATCGTTGATCGCGACAAGTTGCGCAGCGTCCTCAAGTACATGCTTGACGAGAATGAGTTCCTGTCGCCCTATGGAATCCGGGCGCTCTCGAAACATCACGAACGCAATCCCTACGTGCTGCATGTTGGCGGAGCCGAGCACCGGGTGGACTACGAGCCAGGCGAATCCAGCACCGGACTCTTCGGCGGCAACTCTAACTGGCGCGGTCCCATCTGGTTCCCGGTGAATTTCCTGCTGGTTGAGTCGCTGCAGCGCTTCCACTACTACCTTGGCGACGAGTTCAAGGTTGAGTGCCCAACTGGTTCGGGACAGTACCTGACATTGTGGGAGGTTGCTGCCGAGCTGTCGCGCCGCATGAGCAGCATCTTCACCCGCAACAAGGATGGGCTCCGTCCCGTGTACGGCGCCATCGACAAATTCCAGGAGGATGAGAACTGGCAAGATCTCATCCTCTTCCACGAATACTTCCACGGCGACACAGGTGCTGGCATCGGCGCGAGCCACCAGACAGGCTGGACAGGGTTGGTGGCAAAACTCATGCAACAAAGTGGCGAAAAGAAAACCCAATTGACCGAAGCGGCGTCGGCCGTAGCGGCAGACTAACGAAGGAGATTAATACCGAGATGAAAGCGATAGCAGTGTTTCCCGGCCAGAGCGGCACGGTCCATCTGGCCGACTTGAAGAAGCCGAGTGTCAACGATGTGCCCAACGGACGCGGCGTCCTGGTCCGCATCCTCAAGGTTGGTGTCGATGGCACCGACAAAGAAATTAACGCCGCCGAATATGGTACCGCTCCCGACGGCCATGAATTCCTGGTGATCGGACACGAGGGCTTCGGTCAGGTGGAGGCGGTGGGTCCGAACGTCACCGAGTTCAAGCCTGGAGATTACGTGGTTGCCACGGTTCGTCGTCCGGGCAGCAGCCTCTACGACAAGATCGGCACCTACGACATGACAACCGACAACGAGTACTTTGAGCGTGGCATCAGCCGCTTGCATGGCTTCCTGACTGAGTACTACGCGGACGACCCCGAGTACATCGTCAAGATTCCGCAAGGACTGAAAGACGTCGCGGTACTGTTGGAACCGATGACAGTCGTACAGAAAGGCATAGTGCAGGCTTATGAGATCCAGCGTCGCTTGAAGGTCTGGAGGCCGCGCACTGCAGCTGTTATGGGAGCCGGCACCATCGGACTTCTCGCAACACTCGTGTTGCGCCTGCGCGGAATACAAGTTGATACCTTTGCCCGCAGTCCCAAGCCCAGCCGCAATGCAGAACTGATCGAATCGCTGGGCGCGCATTATCACGCCACGCAGCAGTTGCCGTTCCTGGAGTGCGCTAAGGAGTGCGGGCCGTACGACATCATCTTTGAGGCCACAGGTAATTCGGCTGTGGTGTTCGATGCCATGCAGGGCCTGGCCAAGAACGGCGTACTGGTTCTCGCCAGCGTGACCGGCGGTGACAAGACGATTGAGGTTCCAGCCGACCGCATCAACCTCGACTTCGTTCTCGGCAACAAGGTGATGGTCGGAACCGTGAATGCCAACCGGGAATATTTTGAGTCCGGCGTGCGCGACATGGCTCAGGCCCAGGCGGAGTATCCGGGATGGCTGCCGCAGTTGCTGACCAATCCTGTACAGGGACTGGAGAACTTCGCTGAATTGTTCAATCAACTGACTGGCGACCGCAGTGCTATCAAGGTTTACTGCGAGGTAGCCGAGGCCATTGCAGAATCGCAACCAGTTCTAGAGACCGTCACGGCGGCATAAGCCGACATTCGACAGGACAGGGGGACGCCATGATCGCGTTTGACGAGAATGTGTGCGCTCAACTCGACCAGGCCGCGCAGCGTGAATGGCTCGAGACCAACGGTATCGGCGGGTTTGCCAGTTCCACTATCGTGGGCATGAATACCCGCCGGTATCACGGCCTGCTGGTGGCGTCACTGAGGCCGCCGGTCGATCGCTATGTGCTGCTCTCCAAATTGGAAGAAACGCTGGTTATCGACGGCGCCGCGTTCGAGTTGTCTGTCAATCAGTATCCGGGCGCGATTCATCCCGACGGGAACCAATACCTGAAAGCCTTTCGCCTCGACCCCTACCCTATATTCACCTACGAGATCCAGGGCATCGAGCTGGAGAAATCGCTATTTCTCGTGCATGGCGAAAATACCGTCGTAGTTCAGTACCGGGTCTCGGCCAACGTCGGTCATTTTCGCGACCTGCAACTCTTAGTACGTCCCTTAATTGCGTTTCGCGACTATCACGGCACCGCGCACGAAAACGGAAGTCTGAATTCCCACGTAGAGCTTGCCGACGGTCGACTGTTCGTCCAACCTTATGAATCGCTGCCTGGCTTGTACATCGCGCATAACGCTACGTCGGTCGACCCACAGGGCGCCTGGTACCGGAACTTCGAATACGAAGAGGAGCGGAGGCGTGGGCTCGACTTTCGCGAGGACCTGTTCAATCCGTGCGCACTGCACTTCAACTTGTCCCAATCGCGCCGGGCTACGCTGATCGCTTCCCTCGATCCTCAGGAAGCGGAAATGGCATCGGCTTATGAAATCGGGGAGCGGCAACGCCGCAAAGCGATCGTGGCCGGAATCGACGATGCCTTCGCCCGCGATTTGACTGCAGCCGCAGATCAGTTCATCGTCACTCGCGGGTCTTCCAAGAGCATCATCGCTGGCTATCCCTGGTTCGCCGACTGGGGACGCGACACCATGATCGCTTTACCCGGTCTAACCCTGGCCACCGGCCGATACGATGTGGCCCGAAGCATACTGCAGGAGTTTGCGCGTTATGCCGATCGTGGCATGCTGCCCAACCGTTTTCCCGACGCTGGCGAAACCCCCGAGTACAACACGGTTGATGCCACGCTTTGGTTCTTTGAAGCGATTCGGCAATATGTCGCGCACACGAATGACTACGATTTCGTGCGGCGAAAGTTGTATCCCGTGCTCACCAGCATCGTCGACTTTCACGTCGCCGGTACACGCTACGGCATCAAGGTCGATCAGGATGGCTTGCTGCAATGCGGCGAGCCAGGCGTCCAACTTACTTGGATGGACGCCAAGATCGGCGATTGGGTGGTAACGCCGCGACACGGCAAACCAGTGGAAATCCAAGCGCTGTGGTTCAACGCTCTGCGTACCCTGGAGAGCTTCGCGGCAGCATTTCGCGACATCGAAAGGCAGCAGCTCTGCGCCACCCTCGCGCAACGAGCGAAAGTCAGCTTCAACCAGCAGTTCTGGAATCCGGGTGCAGGGTGTCTGTTCGATGTAGTGGGCCTAGATGGGCCAGATCCATCGATTCGCCCCAATCAGGTATTCGCGGTGAGCCTCTATTACTCAATGCTGGACAACGATAGTGCCGGGCAAGTTGTCGCCGCTGTTCAAAGAGAACTTCTGACGCCCTGCGGGCTGCGCACGCTCGCTCCCAACGATCCTCGCTATGTGCCGCAGTATCGCGGCGACCCTGTCGCGCGCGACTCCGCTTATCATCAGGGAACCGCTTGGCCATGGCTGCTTGGCCCGTTCATTGAAGCCTACCTACGCGTAAACGAACGTGCTAAGGAAGCAGTTGACGAGGCCCGTCAGTGGCTGGAGCCGCTACGTCAACGCATGTCGGAATACGGCCTTGGACAGGTTAGCGAGGTTTGCGATGCCGAGCCGCCCTACACTCCCGGTGGATGTTTTGCCCAGGCTTGGAGCGTGGGGCAACTGCTGAGCGCACTATCCAGCATCAAAGCAATGACTTCACAGCCAGTCGCAACCGCTGTGACGAGGTGAGGAGTGGCACGACACTTAAGTCCGCGTTGATGCATTTTTCGCCGTGGCTCGCCACCGAAACGGGTGTAAACTCTGATGAATTCCGCAAGTCTTCGCGGCATCTGCCGAAATTTAGGAGCCCTTGACTTAGACCGCGACTTAACTTAGGCGTGGACATCAGCGAACGATCAGGAGCGTGGGCAATTGGATTCCGTAATGAGTTGTGCCGAGGTGCTGCGTGAGCTCTCGAACTATATCGACGGCGTCGTCTCACCGGAACTGCATAACAAGATCGACACCCATCTCCAAGCCTGCGAGTCTTGCTCCACAATGCTGGAAAGTACCCGAGCTGTTGTCCAGGCACTGAGCGATGATAACTTGGTCGACGTTCCGCCCGGCTACAGTGCGCGGCTGTATAACAAGCTGAACGCACAACTGGAAGGCTTCGGCACCGGGGTGACGATGTCCGAACGAAGGATCCCCCTCGGTATCACCGCCGGCCAAGTCGAGCTTGGTTCGCATTTGATCCACTTTTGGGAGAACGATAACGAGTTCGCCCGCGGCGTTCGATTCCTCGAGCCAGGCCTCGCCGGCGATGACCATTGTGTCGTATTCGGCAACGACTTGGTGACCGATAAAGTCTTCCGCAGACTCGAGGCTAGTGGACTTGACGTTACATCGCTGCTTAGCCAGCGGCGAATTACGCTACTTCGCAGGGAGACTTCTGCTGGTACCACATTGACAGACATCGAGGATATCTTCGAAGCAGCGGTTCGTGCCGGAGCGCCCGCTATCCGATACCTTGGCAACCTCGACTATGGCAAAGTGCCGCTTCCTGGCTCCGGTATCGACGATGTTCTGGAGCTTGAGGCCAAGGTCACGTCACTCGCTCGTCGTTTTCCCGCAGTCGTGGTTTGCATGTACGACGTAAATACGCTGCCCGGGAAGTTAATACTGAAAGGCGGCTTTCAAACCCATCCGTGGGCCGTGTGTGGCGATCACTTGCAGTCCAATCCTTACTACGTTCCAGAAGCCCAGTTCCTGCACCAGCTTCACGCCGCGCAGTAACTAGGCCTCCGTGCCTCTGCTGAATGTCGCGATCCTATCCTGAGATCATGCTGGCTAAAGCCTAGGCTGCCGCAGGCTGCGGCGTCGATCTGGAGTCGCGCCGGGATTGCCGCCCCTCTCGGATTCCCTGAATGACGCGATCGGCCGAGAAATATCCGGCGCCGAAGAGCAGCACTAGCAGTGATGCCATGAGAAATGTGAACGGATCAGCGTTATAGAACTTGCCCGGATCGGAAAAGACCGACGCTAGGGCTTCCCGGTCGGCGGTGACATAAGCCATGAACATATTTCCGGTCAGCACCAGAGCGATCAGTCGCGAGCCCAGTCCGAGTACAAGCAACGCGCCGCCAAATAACTCGAGGTTCGAAATCGCGATAGCCGTAAAATGCGGGGCTGGCAGACCAAGCGACGTAAAGAACTCGGTTACCCCTGATAGATTGTGGAGCTTGCCCCAACCGCTTTGCATAAGCTGCCAGCCCCAGTACAACCGGACTGCGAGCAAGAACGGCGACTGCAGCGATTCGGCAGCACGAGTCAGCAACTGGTATCCGCGGACGTAAATGTTAGACGACGATTGCACATTCATTTTCGTTCTCCTCCGAGACAGTGGATTGAGCCGTTGAGAGTTGCTCACTCCATATGCGCAATCAGATTCACGAGCAAAGAGAATGTGACAAACGAAAAGAAGATCCTAGGCGTTAGGTTCGATGGTGGGAATATGCCTGAACGGGTGCGTGCTCTCGCACCCCGGAACCCTCTATATGCATCTCCAGCTAACCCTTCATTTCCAGCCGAGTCTAAGAGCATCGTCAGTAGGGTGGATCGCACGATAACAAATACATCATGCTCCAGAGTGGGATCCATCAATCGCTGTGTTTTTGTGTTCAGCAAGTCAGATAAGGAGGGCAGCATGAAATACATACTCGCCGCGCTAATGTTCTTGATGTTCTCGATAGCGGTTTCGGGCCAGGAGACTTCGGAGATGTCCACACCTCCTAACGGGGACAACGAGCAGGCGGAGGTGTCGCAGTGGATCGGGCCCGTCAAGATTTCCATCCACTACCACAGCCCGAAAGTGCACCACCCAGCCAACAACGATCGCACAGGACACATCTGGGGCGAACTGGTTCAATACGGTTTCGTAGACGAGGGCTTCGGGCCGACGAAAGGCGCGCCGTGGCGTGCCGGCGCCAACGAGAGCACCTCCATTACCTTCTCGAACGATGTGAGGGTCGAAGGCAAAGAGCTGAAAGCCGGAACCTACGCGCTCTTCCTGGACGTGGAAAAAACCGGATCCTGGAACTGGATCTTCTCCAATCACCTGGGCTGGGGAAGTTTCCAATACGATCCCAAGGACGATGTTCTACGTGTGCCGGTAACGCCGCAGGACGCACCC
>Ga0302322_100000268_pt1 | contig 38232 bp, 14 predicted proteins | sample Fen_T0_2_FD_203757 | JGI IMG/M metagenome (GOLD analysis project Ga0302322, IMG submission 203757) | Peat permafrost microbial communities from Stordalen Mire near Abisko, Sweden - Fen_T0_2 | ecosystem: Environmental > Terrestrial > Soil > Wetlands > Permafrost | place: Sweden: Abisko...
CACCGTACCCAACTCACGCCCGCGATCCCTTTGCCGCATCGCGTGCCAGCGACGGGCAAAAAACGACCGCACTTTTTCATGCCTTCTGAAAACATGGATTTTCTAATTGATCGGATTAATTTTTCACTTCTTGAGGAAAAAGTCAAAGAAACTCGTTGAATTTTTAAAGTTAGGATTATTTATTCAACAGAACACCATCATCTGCGTCCTGAATCGCTGGGGATAGCTCTTTTATTCCACCTATACGCCGGACCGCAGTTCCAGCCGGGGGTGCCAACGCGTCGGCTTGCGCGCACGGCCTGGCCGGGCGACGGCGGCGAGGAATCTTGGTGGCAACGCCAGCCGTGCCCGGTGCGCGCGCCGGCCGGTTTTAGGTCAAGATTTGCTGCGGTAACGGCGCGGAAAGACGACCCGGAACGTGGTGCCCGTTTCTGCCGAGCTGGCAATTTCCAGGCTCGCATCCAGCAACTCACACAGGCGTTTCACAATCGAAAGCCCGATGCCTTCCCCGGGCTGATGCCGGGAAGGTCTGGTGGGAGTTGCGGTGTCCTTGGGCGGCAGCACATGCGAGGCTTCACCTTTGATGGCGGCCGACTTCTCGTCGGACTCCTTCGCACTCGCGGTGGCTTCCTGCAAACCGTCCGCCAGGGACGTTCCGGCTTCCGTTAACATTCCCGGTCCGGTGTCTTTGACCATCAGCCACCAATTTTCCTTTTCCTCGCCCCAACTGACCATGACGCCGCCGGACTCAGTATATTTGAGGGCGTTGACCAACAGGTTTTTTGCCACGCGCCGCACTTTTTCAGCATCGCCCTCGACGGGCAGCCGCGCGGGTCCTTTCGCATTTAAGAACAAGTTGCGTTCGAGGGCGAAGGGCCGGTTGCCGGCGCACAGATCCGCGAGCAAGCTGCCGGCGTCGAATCCGGCGACTTCCCGATGTTCCTGACCCGCCTCCAAGCGCGCCAGGTCCATCAGTTCACCCAGCATCGAGTTGAGTCCCTGGACCGCCCGCTGGAGGAAACCGGCTGATTCCACCCGGTCGGTTTCCGCCAGGCCGGTCCGGCTGATCTGGTTTGCCGCCATGCTGACGCCGAGCACGTCGCTGTTGAGATCGTGCACCGCCTGGTGAATGAGCGTGGCCCGCCGCCGTTCGATCTCATCCACGTCCGCCAGCGCGCGCATCAGGTCGCGCACCCGGCCGCCGGCTTCCGCCTGCTGCATCCGCTCGTATTGGCCGGCGCTGCCGCTGATGATGTCATTGATCAGGTGGAGCAGCTGACGATGCGCTTCCAGCCGCGTCGATTGCTCCAGTTCCGGATGTCCCGCAAAAATGTTGCCCAACTCCTCGAACACGCAGATCTGGAAATGCCCGCATTCGCTGATAAGTTCCTTCAGCCGGTAGCCCTGCTGCCAGCGGTGCAAGCCGTGCTTTACTCCTTCTTCCTCTTTTTCAACCTCGGCCGCCCGGGCAGCGGCTCCGCCGGGACGGGAGCGCAGCTTGAGTTCGTAGGCATCGAGGATGGGGGGAATATGATCGAGGAATTGCCCGAGGGTGAGGGCGCGCCCCGTCTTCTGTTCGGGATCGGCGCGATCCAGCTTGCGCCAAGCCGTCAGAATCGACTCCCGGCGGGCGGCGAGAAGATCGCTCAAGGCGACCAACTGCTCGCTCGGAGTCAGCGACATAAAAAGTTAAAAGGGGTGGTCAAGGCGTTGGCACATTTCCGTGTCTGGCGTCATTATGCTGCCGCGAATCGCCCTCGTCAATGCGCGCGATTGGAGCCAGGCAGTTTGGAATCGTTGATGGAAGAGTGGAGGCGGTTTCACCCGGCGGCGATTTCTCCAGGCCACCCAGCCGGGACGCCCAGACCCAGCAAAGCGAACGTCGAAGGCGCGGGCACCATGTTGTCACCGGTCAGCGTCAGCGACCAGTTCACGAGTGGCATCCGGCCGCACGACGACAAGTCGCCATTCCCCGCGAGCGGCGAGCCACCTCGGTTTACGCTCGCCCCGGCAGTTTGCGCCAAGTGGCCCTCCCCCCACGTCGCATTGTTCCTTCGTGACTTGGTTGTTCGAATACTTTCCAACCCGTCAATCGCTCCCTCCCAGCCAAACGGAGTGAGAACCAATTTTACTTCACGCCTTCCAGCAATTGTACCGGTCCCAGCAGCCCCGAATCCATCAGTGCAGAATCCTTCGTCAGCCGGCGGATGTTGGTCTTGGTCAACCGCTGTGCCGGAGGCAGCGCGTCGTCGCCGATGATGCGGTTGGGCCAGAAATTCACGACCTCAATGCGCAGTTTGTTTTCACCCGACTTCACGGCCTTGGTCACATCCACCCGGAAAGGAGGACACCACGTGACGCCGCAGACCTTGCCGTTCACTTTCACCTCGGCCAGTTCGTGCACATCGCCCAGGTCCAGGACGAAGCGGGTGCTTTTTTCAGCCAGCTTCTCTGCCGGGATTTTAAACGTGTTTTCGTAAGCGGCCGTGCCGGAATAATACTTGATGCCTGGTTCCGTCCGCTGCGTCCAACTAACCAACTGCTCGAAAGTCGCACTTTGCGGCCCCGCCCAAAGCGGGTCAAAGTGAACCGTCCACGGACCGGTGATATCCACCAGCGGCGTCAGCGGACTGGTGACCACCGCTTGGTCAACCGCCACGTTGGCCGGCGAACGAAAGATCACAAACCAGGAACCATATGGGGCAAATTCCAACGCCACACTCGTGCGGCCATTCTGGTCGGCTTTTGCCGCCACGAAATGGTGCTCCCCGGTCACCGCATCCCACAATTCCGGTGCCTTGCCCGTAACGCGGAAAACCATGGTCGCCGTCGCGGCAACATTGGTGCGGCTAGCGACGAAATAAATCTCCGTCGAGCCGTCGCAGCGGTGGAAATAATCAAAAGCTCCCGCCCCCGCCCCGTCAACTGCCTGGACCTCAAAGTCCGGGCTGACTCCATCCGCCAGCAAGACTTCGCGCGCGGTCTTGCCAGCAATGACGCGGCCGGCCCCGGTCTGGCCCGCCCACAAGGGATTGGCAATCGCGGCGATTTCGGCATCTTCGCCCGGATAATTTTGCAGCGTTTGGCTTTTCACCGGTTTCGGCCCGATCACCGTGGCCCCCGCCGCCACCAGTTCGGCCAGCTTCTGCAGCACCGGCAGCGAAATCACCTCGCGCTCCGGCAACACCAGCACGCGGTAGTTCATGCCGTCGGGCAGCACGATTCGGCCATCATGCACACTGGCGCGCGTGATCAGGGCCTCCGCCGTGATCACGTCGTAGTCGTAGCCGGGCAGGATTTTGGCCGGGTCCGATTTTTTCAACTGGGTGAAATTCGGGATATGGTCGCCGTAATAATACGCCACGTCCGCCACGAAAAGCCCCTGCTGGAGCAGCCATTGGCAGCGGTTGATGTAATTGAAAAACGGCGCGGATTTTTTCCACCACGTCACCTTGGGATTCAGGTGCGTGCCGGCGAAATACTGCTGGCCGGGAATGCCCATCTCGTCCGGCGAGCAAACAAAGGCATGCCAGACCAGGACGTTCATCCCCTCGCACAGCGCCTTGTCGAACGCCGGTTTCAGGTTGGACCAGAGCGATTCCTGCCAGTGGGGTCCGATGTCGGTGAAGCCTTCGGCAAAAATGTATTTTCGTCCGTAGGTGTGCGCCGCGCTGGCCGGCTGCTTCACGAAGAAACGGTTTTCATCACCGATGCGGTGTTCCCACGACCACGCCCAAAACTCGCTCATGGGCACATCATTCCAGCCGAGGCAGCGCTGGGCGTCAATCGGCACCGCGTGCGGCCCGCCGGATTCCGGATGAATGAGCAGGCCATGCTTGTGCGCATTGTCGCGGAACAACCGGTAGTGGTTGTCAATCGCCAGGGCGCCAAACGTGGAGCGGAAGTCGGACAGAAACCGGTCGCTTTCTTCCCGGTTGTTCACGATGCGCCCGGTGATGACCGGCAGCCACGACAGCAAATCGTAGCCATGGCGCTTCTTGAATTCCGCCCGCAAGGTGGGTGTCCAGTTCACCGCCTCGACCTCCCAGCTGTCGGTATGAAGATATTTCAGGCTCTTGCCCGTCAGCGAACCAGCATCGGCGATGAGCGGTTCCACCACCGCGTCCCAGTACCGCTGAAAGGCCCCCGCGTCATAAACATCCAGCGCGTAGCCGTTCCAGCCTTCGCTGCACGTCGAGACAAAGGCATGATCGCCAATGGTGCTGCCGAAACGAATGATCTGCCAGTCGCCCGCCGGCGCGCCCCAACGCAAAATTCCATCCGCCGCCAGATTGGTCGTCAGGTCAATCACGTCGGTAACCCGGGCATCTTCCTCGTTGGCTGTGGCCGGTAATTCATCGAACAATGGCCCGGTCTTGGGAGCCGAAAACGGTTCCAACGCCTTGACCAGCGCCTTCTCGCGCCAGTTCTTGAGCGGTTGATGCTCGGCCTGGTCCGCACGGATGCGAAAGGCGACCACCGCAATATCGCGGTAATAATTATCGCGCTTGTTCGGCACGGGCAGCGCGGCGTTGAAGTTGGTTGGGCCTGTGAAGCGCAACTCCGACCACGTCAGCTTTTTGGTGGCGTCGTCAGCCGAGACGATCGGCCCGCCAAGGTTCCAGCCGCTTTGTATGTTAAGGCTGATTTCGAGGCCGAGCCGGTCGGCCTCGCGCAGCGTGTGCTTGTAAAGCTGGCGCCACGCCGGCGTGAAAAACGTCGGGCCGTGCGGCACATTGTCGTTGCCGCGCTGCTCCGCGCCGTTGGCATCCATCATCACCGCGCCGCCAAAGCCCTTGGCCTTCATTTCTTCCAAGTCATGCGTGATGGACGCCTTGGTGACGTTGCCGTTGAGCCACCACCAGTAGGCATGGAGCCGGGCCTCATTGGGCGGATTCTGCCAGCCGCCTTCCAAGGTGGTCTCGGCCGCGAACGTAGGGCCGGACAGCGTGATTAAGCCCACCCAAAGGCAGGCAGACAAGATCCGGCAGATTCCGCGATTTGGCCGGAAAAATTCAGCAAAACGATGCGACATGAAATATTGTTGGATAATCCGGCCATAAAGTAGCGGACTGAGAAAAAATGGAAATCCCGCATTTGAGGGAGGCAGCCACTGCGATAGGTCATGCCGCTGCGCCCGTGAAGCTCAAGGGGACAGGCGCGCGGCCACCGAGGAGCAACCGGCCAAGATCTGAGCCGCGCCGTCGAATCGGGAAAAACCTCCCCGCCATCAAGGCCGTGGAGGTCTCCGCCAAAAGATGAAAATCACGAAACAAACCCAAACATGCATTTATATAATATATTGAACCAGACTAATATGCACCGTTTTTCAAGCTGGAACCGGACGAAAACCAAACCCAATTTGCAAACCGGTTGGCGTTCGTCGTCGCCAGCCCTCATTTCGATGGGGACACACTGTGGCCTCAAAATGAGGCTTTCGCGTTGCGCCCATAAGCTCGAAGAATTCTTTCACGGAGATTGAATCTTCAACCCAAATTCCTTAGCTTAAGCTTTTGCGCCATGAAAAATTGCAGTTTAACCCGAAAATCTGTCGCGCCGCCGGTGAGGTTGGGGCCAGGTGCTGAGAGACGGGCCAGTCAGCGGGCGCCATTTTTAACCGGACTGGCCGCTCCGCCGACTATTTTTGATTCATGGATGCAAGTCTGGTAATATCAACCGCGTCGGTATGACCGAAAACGAAATTTCATATTGGGCATTCCTTGGCTATAGCCAACAGGACAATTGCGAGCAACGTCCGGACGCACCGGCGGTGTCCCGCCTGTGCTGGGGCGATTGGCTGCACAACGCGCTAAAGACCTTTTCCATTCCGGCTGAATTCGCCGGCCAGATCAATGCCCGCGCTGAAATCATTCCCGATCGGATTGCTCCAATTTTCCAGGATCAGGAGGAACAATCCGGAAACGCCAGCCTCAGCGAAAGCGTTCGTCAGGCCTTGGAACAATCAAAATATCTGATTGTCATTTGTTCGCCCCGTTCGGCCCAAAGCCTCCATGTAAATGAGTCCGTGCGCTTTTTCAAGCAACTCGGTCGCGGTCATCGTATTTTGCCCGTCGTCGTTGCCGGGGAACCCCATGCCAGCGACGGCAACCAGACTGGCGTTTCGCCGAATGACGAATGTTTTGTTCCGGCTTTACGTCACCCAGTCAAGCCGGATGGCACCCTCGACACTACCCGAAAAGAGCGCGGGTTTATTTTTGCGGATGCCCGGTATGGGCATGACAAGAGGGAGATGGTGAGCAAAGATGAGCAAAACGCGGAAACCAATCTGGAAACGGCCAAGATTCAACTGATTGCCGGACTGTTGGGTGTGGGATTCAACGGGTTATGGGGACGCGAACTGAAACGCCGCCTGGCGGAAGCCCAGTTTCAAGCCCGGGAAACCCAGCAGCAGCTCCAAGCCGCCCGCGCGGAGGTTCAGGAAGCCCAGCATAAAGTACTGGCGATGCAGAACTTGCCGCTGGACGTTCAAAGCCAGATTCAGGACGCGCAAAACCAAGCCCGCGAAGCTCAAAGCCAGCTCGAGACCGCCCGCACCCAAGCCCGGGAAGCCCAAAATGAGCTTCAGGCCATCCAAAACCAGCTTGAGGAAGCCCGCAACCAAACCCGGGCCGCCGAAGACAAAGTCCTGGAAGCCCAAAAACAGGCTCAGGAAGCCCAGCAACAACTTGAGGCCACCCGCCGTGAATTCCAAGAGGCGCAGGACAAGGTTCTGGCCATCCAAAACATGACACAAAACAATCCACAAGAGGATATTAACAAGATGAAAGATGTACCAACCAATGACGGCGAGGCTCAAAGCCAGCTCGAGGCGGCCCGCCAACTGGCGCAGGAGGCCCTAAGCAAAGTCATGGCAGCTCAGGAACAAGCCCGCGTCGCTCAAGAGCAAGCCCGGGATGCTCAAGCCCAGCTTGAGGAGGCGCGCAAGGAGGCCCGCGAAGCCAAAAGCCAGCTTGAAGCGGTTCGCAATCAGGCTCATACAACCGAAAGCCAGGTGCCAGAAATCGCCGGCCAAAACCGCCTCATGCAAAGCCAGCTCGAGGAAGCTCGCAACCAGGCCCAAGAGGCCGAAAGCAAATTTCTGGCAGCGCAGGAACATGCCCGCGCCCTTCAAAACCAGGCTCAGGAATTTCAGAACCAAACCCAGGACGCACAACGCCAAGTCGAAGCCGCCCGCGATGAAGTGCGGGCGGCCGAAAGCAAAGCCGTGGCAGCGCAGGAGCAAACCAGTGCCGCCCTAAGCATGGTTCAGGAAATAGAAAAGCAGATCCAAGCCGCCCGCCAGCAAGCCTTGGCCGCAGAAGCTCAAGTCAAGGAGGTTCAAAGCCAGTCGCAACGTCAGGCGCAGGAAGCGCAAATCCAAATTCTGGCAGTGACGAGCCAGGCTCAAGCCGCCCAAAGCCAAGCCCGGGAAGCGCAAAAGCAAGCTCAAGCAACCCAGACCAACACCCAGTCGGCGCGCCGTCTCACCAAAATTTTGGCGGTCCTGGCGGTGCTCGCCTTGATGGCGGCCGGCACGGTCGCGGGCATTGCCTTCTGGCAACGCAAGGCTGCCAGCCAAACACCAGCCCAAGCCCCAGTAGCACCGGTCCAGGCCGCAGTGGTGGAGGCGAAGAAGCCGGAACCGGCCGTGACGAAACCAGAACCGGCCACCGCCCTGCCGAGCCGGGAACCGATTCAACAGTCGCTCCAGAAAATAAGCGGCACCGCCTACCTGGATGAACTGGCGGCCCGGATTCCCATCGGGGAAATTCCGGAGAGCTTGAAGGCGTCAGCGGTCATTTTGGATGACGGGCAGCGCCGTCATTTCCAGGCGCAGTTGCTGGACACCTGGATGAAGACGGATTTAGCAGCCGCCTTTGACTGGAGCGGCCAGTTGACGAACGCGGAGGACCGGCAATCCGCCCTGGCGAAAATCATTCCGGCCATGGCCGTCGACAATTTTACGAACACGCTGGCGCGGTTGAACGCATTGCAACCCGCGCCGGGCGAACCGAGCTACACGCTGCTTTTCCAGAGCTGGGCCGCCAAAGATCCGGGGCAGGCGATCGAACAGCGCCAACAGATTCCGGGTCACGATGCCAACGCCCGGATACTATCCACCATCCTGACGGTTTGGATGGAACAACAACCGACGGCGGCTTTAAACTGGCTGACTTCCCAGCCCGACTCGGAAGCGCTGCCCGCCGGAACCTGGCGCAACGCGTTGATTGTCCAATTGTTAAGCGACCTGGCCACGAAAGACGTGGAGGCTGCCGCCACCGCCTGCCAGCAGCTGCCCGATGGTACAGTAAAGGAAAAGGCCTCGGAAGGCATTCTGAGCCAGCGAATTGTAAAAACGCCGGCCGCCGCAGCAGAGCCGGTCAAAAACCTGATCCCCGGCAACTACCGTCAAAAAGCCATCGCCGAATTATGCCAACATTGGGCCAAAGCCGATGCGCCCGCAGCCTTGGCGTGGGCGCAAGCCCTGCCCGCTGACTCCGAGCGGATTGCCGCCGTGAACCAAGTGGCCGCCATCTGGGCGTCCAAGGATCCACAGGGAGCCCTGCAGTTTGCCACTCAGCATCCCGAGTTGTCCGACGCGGTGTTTGGTGAAGTCGCCGGCGCGTGGTCGAAAACGGATTTGCCGGCCACCACCAACTGGGTCGGCAGCCTGCCCGAGGGCGGAAAAAAGGAGGCGGCGCTGCTGGCCCTGGCCAGTTCCACTGCCGCGGGTACGCCGCAATTGGCCGCGCAATTTTTGGCCCAGCTCACCACGCAGCCGCCGCCGAAAGAGGTGGTCCAAGCCATCGCCGCGTCGCTGGCCAAGAACGATGTTACCAACGCGGTGTCATGGGCCCGCAGCCTGACCAATGACATTGCGCAGCAGACGGCCCTGGGCGCCTTGTCCGCCGCCTGGGCGCAGCAGGATCCGCAAGGCATGGCGACTTATGCGCTCGCCCTGCCCGCCGGGGACGCCCAGGCTCACTATCTGACGGCCGCCTGCCGCCAATTGGCCAAGCGTGACTTGCCGGGAACCGTAGCGTTGCTGCAGCCGTTGGCCGATGGCGAATTGCGGCGCAAAATTTTGGAGCAAGCCGGCCGGGACGTCGATCTGGCCCATCTGGATCAGACGGCGAAGTATGTTGCCACCATGCCCGCGGGCGACGACCAGAAAGCGGCCATCAAGGGGCTGCTGGCGAGTTGGACCCCGGCCGACCCTGAAGCGGCCGCCAACTGGCTGATTTCGTTTCCGGAAACCAATTCCCAACCTGAGCTGGTGCAAGCGGTCATCAAGGCCTGGGCGCAACCCGAACCGGCCGCAGTGGCCAAATGGCTTGCCGCCCTGCCCGCCGGCGCCGCCAACGAAGGAATGGTCAGTGCCTTTCTCGCCGGTGCCGTTGACAAATATCCGGAATTTGCCGGTCAATGGGCGCAAACGATTACCGATGACACCCAGCGGCAAAAATTTCAGCTGCAGGTGGCTGGTGATTGGATGAAAAAGGACCGGCCGGCCGCTTTAAAATGGCTCGACAGCCTGCCGCTGCCCGACGAAGTCAAGCAGTCGCTAAAAGCCCAGTCGCCATAGATCCGGTTTCACCTGAACTCAATTCCATGCTGGTGCGTGCGCCGCCCTGGAGGCGGCGCACGTTCCAATGGCCAAACCGCTGATTGTTAAGGATGAACAAAGCCATCCGGGGTTTCTCGCTGTTGGCAGCGGAATGGACGTTCGCTTGACCGGTTGGCACTCGTAAGCGCCGGGAGACAGGGTCAACAGCGCGGGCCTGGAGCATTGACAGTTTTGAACAACCAGGTTTCTGAGGCTGAAAAGCGTCTGCTTAAGAACAGTTAACTCATTTAGGAGCAAACAATTGGCCTTCTCTCCCCTGCCCTCTCCTCCCTTGGGGGAGGCGAGGGAGGCGAAGAGTGTGCGCCGGGTTGAAGGTGGCGGGGGCGCGGTTCGGAGACGCTCGGCCTATCGACGTAAGGATGGGCGGGACCAATGTCTAATGACGAATGTCTAATGACGAAAGAATGACAAAGCCCGAATGACGAAGGGGCGGTGGCGCGCGTGGCAAAAAAGGTTCCTCGCCGTTGGGGTAGGCCAGACTGCGCCCCGTTGCGTTGGATGGCTTGGTTAGGTGAAAGCGGGTATTCCGCGGGGATTTCCAAAAACGCAACATGTTGCATTTTTGAAGCCGGTTTCAACCACGGCCTTGGGTTTCGAAATACAGATCCAAGACATTTCGGGGTGGCTGGAATGCCCGGCCATGGTCATGACGAAGAGAGGTGTCGGGGCGGTCACACCGTAGCATAGCCCGATTTTGAGGCCGGGATTTGAGGTTTTTTAAGCCGCAGGGGTGGCGAACGTCAAATCGCTGGTGGCGGCGCCCCCCTTGCCCGGGTCAGCCCGCAAATCCTTCCGGCCGGTTCTCAAAAACTGAAATCCAAATCTCCGATGCCACCAAAAACAGCGAAGAACCATAAAGCCAGGGCCACATCATTGATGGGAATGATCTAAACCCAACCGCGTTCGACCAACTCCGTCACGTCGTAATACCGGTTTTCCAGAGGATGTGAACGGATGGCAGCAATGATCTGCCCCACGCCTTCGGCATAGGGCGCGGCCCCAAACACCAGCGTTTCAATGGTGATGCTGCTTTGGGCGGCGGCGATCACAATTCGGTGAAACGCATGCCGGGACAAATATTCGGCCGGTATTTTCAGGTTCTCGGTCTGCTCGACGGGGTCCCGGACGGAGACGATTTCCCCCGGCGGCACGCCCAGATATTCGGCCATGCTCACGGCGGTTCCCGGGGTGGACGACTTCGTGGCCTGATGCGACTCGATCACTTGCTTGTCGTAGTTCTTAAAATCACGCCCGCTCCTGGCCAGCATGGCCATGAGTTTTAGCATCAGAATGTTGGTGTTGGGACACAGCACCACGGGGAAATGAACCTCACGCTGCCTGAGTTCCGAGCCCGTGGACAGTTCCAAAAGTGTGGCTCCGGTCTGGCCGCAGTAAGCCATGACCTCGGCGAGCTCGCGACCGGAACCGGCATGGACAACCACCGGCTTTCCCTGAGGTTTGTCCGTTCGATTCGCCCACGCAATCACTTCAGAGGAACTATCGCCCGGGAGATTTGCCAAGAGTTCCCGGGCCAGTTTTCCTGATCCAACCACCAGTATCAACATAGAGTGCATTCGTTCTGTGGGCGAATATCCCACCCACGGTTATTAATAATTCGGGGCCTAATGATTCAATTCAACAACAACTACCTCTCCGCGACTTCCGAACTCCCCAGCGGTGTCGCCGGGTCGGTATTGGGTGCAGCGCATGGTTGGGAGCTCTCAGCAACCAGCAACATCTCAACCTCATCAAGAACCGCCAACATCGCAGCATAGTGCTTCGCCTTTTCAGGATTGGTGCCGACAAAGAAATCCTTCCGGGAGCCCCAGCGCCCACGCCGATCGGCGATAAAGTGACCAATCCGCTCGCGCAAAAGGAACTCCCGCCTGGAAGTCTCTCCCGACAGCTCCTGAAAAGCATGGCAAGCGTGTGAAAGCCTCACCACCTTCTGTCGTAATTCCTCGAGGTCATAATCACGCTGCGAGCATGACACGCCAGAACACTGCATACGAGTGACCGGAATCCAATCGCCGGAGATTTCGATAATCACGCCTTCCTGGTTTGGGGTAACCTCGAACCAGACTCTCTCACCGAGGCTCTTGGCAAGGTCAGCGCGAACCCCCTGTTCGATGATCAGCCCGCGACAAATAATCTCATCCACTGGGCCTGACAACTCTCCGACAATCCCGTCGCCATCCGGCTCGATCACAAACATCAAATCAGATCCGTGATCGCCGAAACGCACGAGAATGCCCTCAAACATCTGAGGTTTTGCGCTGCTCATATCAACGGAGAAAACGGCGTTGCGGCCGACGCGTGACCAGAACCACGTCAGCGGAACAACCAGCGCCAACGGCGGTTAGGGGCACCAGAAATTTGTTGGTAATCATATCCAAAACTATCACCATTTTTTGTTCCTGTGATGCTCAATAATCCGGGCGGGGGCACAAATATTCTCCCGCGCGTCGCTGCCATACTGCGCTATCGTCCCGGCCTGAACAAGCTTCTCGCGACGGTGCTTGCCACGAGGCGGGTGACAGCGGCGGCGGATCAATCCGCCGCAAACACGCGGTAACGTCAACGTATCCTGGGGCTGCGTGCTGCGCACTGCGCCCCAGGCTGTCATATTGCGGGCTTTCAGCCCTTCCGAGTGGCGCGACTGGCCAGTGATGATGATTAGCGCAGGAATATGGCCTGTCGTTCAGCGGGTCAGCGGCCACGGCACGATAAAACTGCCGCTGCCAACAGGAAATCAGCAAAATTGCCCGGCCAGAAAACACTCAAGCGGGGGGCAATTCGCACGTTGAAAGGCATTCTGAAATATAATAATTCGCCCGGCCAGCACGCCGCTTATTTTCCACGACTAAGGTCCAAAGTTAACTCAAACCGGGAACTAACGTAGCGGACTTCGGCATATTCAAACGGCCGGTTGCCCGGGTCAAAAACGGTGTGGCGGCGCAACAAGAGCGGGGTGCCCCTGGCAACCGCCAGCCAACGGGCCATCCGGGCATCGGCGCTCACGGCGGAAAATTCCTCGCGGGCGTGGTGCGGCTGGATGCCGGAGACCATTTCAATGACTTGATACAGCGGCTGGTCAAAGGTTTCAGCGCCGGTAAGACCCAAGCGGGGATGAAACCAGGAAATGGATTGCAGGACCGGTTTTCCATGCCAGCCGCGAATGCGTTCCAGACACCAGATGGGAGCAGCGCCGGTTAATTGCAGGGACTGAACCACGTTTGGACCGGGTTTGACCAGCCGGCAGCTCAGTTTGAAATTTTCAACCGCAATGCCCTTGGCCGCCATCTCGCGGGAAAAACTGCGCCAGGCATGAATGCCGGATTCAGCCTGTCGTTTTGAAACCCGGGTGCCGACGCCAGCCTTGCGTTCGAGCAAACCTTCATGCACCAATTTGGTGAGGCTGGTCCGGACGGTGCCCCGGCTGACTCCCAGCCGGGCAGCGAGCCTCACTTCATCCGGCAGCAAGGCGCCATTCTGGTATTCGGTCCGGCGCATCAAATCGCGCAATAATTCCTCCACCTGCGCCCGCAAGGGAACGGCGCTGTTATGATTTATGGAAAGCATATTTTATGGGGGCAATGATCACGGATGCGCCCGGACATTCAAAAATACAAGGTCACTTATGCAACCCCAATCCTATTTTGCATCCGAAAGCGAAGGGGGCGGCATTTCAATCCCCCATTTTTCATTGGGAGTGGCTCCCAAAACAAGGCGCAGCTTTCCGCCGCGTGAAACCAAGTCACGCCAATTGATCCAGCATCGCTGCAAGGGCACCCCGTTTAAACTCGCCGATTGGATATAGCCGTCCCGGGCAGGATCACCGGCGACTTCGATCTCAAATGATTTGCCGGGGTAGTATTTGGAATTCAAACGAACCAAGATCCGATTGAAAAGCGGACTGGCAAGCTGGAGCGTGGGGTGTGAGCCGGCACCTCCCTGCACATCAAACAAGCCCATGCCTGCCAGGACATACCAGGCCCCGAGCTGGCCCTGGTCTTCATCCTGGCCGTAGCCGTAGCCGTGCAGCGGGTCGTTGCCGTAGAACACATCGCAAACGCGCCGCACCCAATGCTGGGTCAGCCACGGCTGGCCGCAGTAGTTGAACAGCCAGGCGACGTGCAGGCTGGGTTGATCGCCGTGGTTATACAGGCAATCCAAACCGGAGAAGGCGTCCAGGTTTTCCCCACCGCCGAACCTGGTTTTTTCAGCGGACTTAAAAACCTCGTCCAGCCGGGCCTGAAAAGCCGGCAGGCCCATCAGCCGGATCAAGCCGGCGGGATCGTGCGGCACGTAGAAAGTATATTGGTAGGCATTGCCTTCCTGAAAACCGCGCCACGGTTTTCGGGGATTGAATCCGGCCACAAAATTTCCACGCGCGTCCTTGGGGCGGATGAATCCGATTTCCAGGTCAAACAAATTGGTCCAACTCCGGGATTGCCGCGCGAGAATTTCAAATTCATTGGTTTGATCCAAGGCCCGGGCAAACTGCGCCGCCGCGCCGGAGGAAAAGCAGTATTCCAAGGTATGCGAGGCGGAGTAGAGCGAGCCTTCCGCCGTGGAGCCGCTGTAGTCGGGCACAGATTGTTCAAGCAGCGGAACATAGCCCTGTTCCACAAATGGTTTTAAATCAGACTTGCCGACCCCGGCCAACCGATTTTGCCAGCGGGTTTCATTTTTGAACACGGCGGCAAAGGCCAGGGGCACATCGTAATCGCGAATTCCCCAGGCGTAGGCGCCGCTGATCAGCACGCCGGTAAAATCGGTGCCGACACCGGAGACAAATTTTTCGGCGGCAATTGAGTCCGGCAACCAGCCGCAATCGCGGTAAACATCCAAATGGCAGCGCACGTATTCGCTGTAAAAGTCAGGATAGGCCAGCGCCCAGAGCTGATTCAGATTCCAAAAGGATCCCCAGACGGAGTCCGAATTATAATGGTTATATGCCGGCGAACCATCGGCCTGGAGGGGGATCTGGCCGATGCTGCCGTCGTTTTTGGGATACGCCCCGCTGGCGTCGCTACAAAGGCCGCGTCCCAGCAAAGCGTGATAAAGGCCGGTGTAGAATTTCACACGATCCTGTTCCTTACCGCCGCTGACCAGAATTCGCTCCAGCATTTCCTGCCAACCGGCTTGCGCTTGCGATCGTGCCTGATCAAACGTCAAATCTTTTGCCTCGGCATCCAGATTCGCGCGGGCATTGGCGAGGCTGGTGTAGGAAAGCCCCATTTTGACTTCAATGCTTTCTCCCTGGTTCAAGGAAAAATCCAGATACAGACCAGCACCCGGGCCTTGCGCTGATTTTTCACCGGGAACCACCTTAGCGCCGTGGAAGGTGCCGCATTGCCCGGCAGTTTTATCCAAACGGGCCACGAAATACATTTTCACGGAAGCACCGGGTTGATAGTGCTTCACATACGCCGGCAAGGTATTGACGAAACCTTCAATTTCCCGTTCGCCTGTGCGGGCGACAAAAGCATCCGCAACTTCGCCGCTTTCACCTTGTTGATTGCCCACGTCAAAAATCAGGTGTGCCTGGTCGGTCTTCGGAAAAGTGAAACGATGGAAGGCGACCCGTTTCGTAGCCGTCAGTTCCGCCCGCACATCATAATCTTTAAGACGCACGGAATAGTAGCCGGGTTGGGCGGTTTCATCCGCCTTGTCAAAGCGCGACCGATAACCTTCCGCTGGCTTTTCCAATGAGCCAGGAATTGTTTTTAATTCTCCGGTCGTTGCCATGACGGCGATGCCACCCACTTGAAATTCCCGGAAGCTGACAAAGCTCTCGATGGAATCATGCCGGCCATCATAGCCCACCGCCTCCCAACCTTCCTTGGTGCCCAAATGAGCATCGGTGCATGGGCCCGGCTTGGCCATGCCAAAGGGCATGGCACCGGGCGTGAAAAAGAACCAACGCGAATGAACCGTGCCAATCGCGGGATCAGCCAACTCCAACGGGGGTTTTTCCGCGGCCATAACGGTGGCCAAGGTGACATTGAAGACGGCGAGGCAGATCAAGCCGGCCCATCTGCGAGACAGGGATTGGATGGCGTGAGACATAGGATTATTCATTATAAAACGTTGAAAGTCTGACGGACCGGTCGGGCCATGTATAAAGTTACTTTTCGGGCCGCGACCAGGACATTTCAATTTCTTCGAGACTGCGTCCCTTGGTTTCCGGCACGATGGCCAGGACAAAGAGAAACGCCAGCAAACTGAAGCCGGCAAAAATCCAGAACGTCAACGCCGGGCCGATTTTCGGGTTGTCATTCAGCAGCGGGAAGGTCTGTGCCACGAGGTAGCAGGACGTCCAAATGACAAAGGTGGCCGCGGACATGGCCCGACCGCGCACCCGGTTGGGAAAAATCTCCGAACTCATGATCCAAGGAATCGGGCCCAGGGCCATGGCAAAGGCCGCAATGAACGACACCACCGCCACAAGCAACGCCACGCCATTGATGCCGGCATGAAACATCCAGCCGACCGATGTCAACGCGATGACTTGTGCCGCCAGTCCCACCAATAGCAACCGGCGACGGCCGATTTTATCCACCAACGCCACGGCCACCAAGGTAAAGAGCAAATTTACGAGCCCGATCAACGTCGTGGCCGCAAAGGAATCTTTGACCCCCACCCCGGCGGTCGTGAAAATTTTTGTGGAATAATACATGATGGCATTAATGCCGCTGAGTTGGGAGAAGGCCATCAGCGCCACAGCGATGATCAACGGGCGCCGGAAGCGGCGGCCAAACAATTCGCCCAGCCGGCCGCTTTCCTGGGTGTCGGCGAATTGGATTGCGGTCACTTCCGTTTGGGCAAACGCGGTGCCGCCAATCTTTTCAAGAATGCGGCGAGCCGCCGACTCCTGGCCGGTTTGCAACAGCCAGCGAGGACTTTCGGACACAAAAATCAAGGTGGCCAAAAGAAAAATTGCCGGAACCACTTCCGCACCAAACATCCAACGCCAGCCGGCTGTGGCATTCCACGTTTCATCACCCAGACCCTGGATGCGCGCATTGATAAACAGGGTGATGAAAATCCCGATCACGATGCCAAATTGGAACAGCGATCCCAGTCGTCCGCGCCACGCCTTGGGGGCCATTTCGGCGATGTAAACCGGGCAAATCATCGAGCAGGCTCCAATGCCCAGACCGCTGATGAAACGCGCCGCCAAGAATTCCGTGAAGGTGCGGGGAAGGGCTGACATGCCCCCCGAAATGGCGAACAGGAAGCCGCAAACAAACAGTACTTTTCGTCGCCCAAACCGGTCGCTGAACCAGCCGGCGAACAGGGCTCCGGGAATGCAGCCAAGGATGGCGCTGGCCCCCGCCATGCCTTCGCCCGCCGAATCCAGGGCAAAGTGGGTTTTCAAATACTGGTTGGCACCATTGATGACCGCGGTGTCATAGCCAAACAGAAACCCGCCGAAGATGGCCACCAAGGCGACCAACCAAAGGGTGCCGCCTTGGAACGGGGATGAGTTCAGGCGGGTGGGATCAGTTGAGCGGGGCGTTTGAGTCATATCACGGTTCAGTTCATTTGAATTCAGCGCGCAAGGTTACGAGTCCAAAACCCGGCACACAAATACCGTCGGAGCCGACGGCATTCCCCGGCTGCTCGCTGGTGTTGCTGTAATAAACAGCCTTTGGTGAATGCGTTCCCCAGTTGATTTTGGCGGTGGCGGGCTTTCCTGACGCACCATAGAGCCTGATAATCTGCGCTTTCCCGTCGTCACTCGGCTTGAGCGTGGTGACCAGCACGTCGGCAGGTGATACATGAAGCAGTGGCGCGGACGGCGTTTTGCCAGATGCCACCCGGGCCAGCAGCGGTTGCGAAAAGACGGTGGCGAAGCGCGTGGCTGCGGCAAGATCAGGTTTGCGATGCGGCCGCAGGATGAAACGAAAGAGCGTCGGGCCTTCCTGATAAGCGCGGTAATTGGTACCCCAATGATTGTTCATGGCCCAGGAATACAATTTCTGCGTGCGCTTGATGTGCTGGCGCCAAACATCGGGATTGGTTTGCGAGTTCAACAGCCGGGCGCTGAGTTCGCCCACTTCAATCAACGGAGCATCCAAGGTCACCCAATTAATGCCGTAATCCGGGTTGGATATGTCAGCCCAGCGGCCCACGGTCAGCCAATTTTTGCAGGCACCCGGCATCTGATCCGTTTCCGGGCGCATGGCCCCCAGCGGAATATCCAAAAGCATATCGCCATCCGGCACGTTGAACGGAAAGGCAAAGTTGACGCTCTCCTTGCCTTCACTGGCCCGGTAGCTGGTGGCAGGCAGCCGCGCCTTGTCCAACAGATTGAACGCTTCGACATAGTCCTGCCCGGCGGTAAGCCGCAATTCCCGGCGCAGCGTTTTGCAGCCCGGCGCGTCCGATTCAATGATCAAGGAGGCTACCAGCGGCCCGTTTTCGCCAATGGAGATGCGCACAGGGCCGTTGTGTTTCAGATCCTTGAGATCGTCGCCGATCAGGTAATCGTAGTTGTTCAAAGCCTCGCCGCTGCCGGTGTTTGCAAAGTTGCAGGGAATTCCTTTGGCCGACAGTTCGACAATGCCACCGGTGACCGCGTCCACCCGGACATGAAGCTTGCCATTGTCCAGCGTGGTGCCCGCCGCCCTGGCCCCGGCTTTGGCTTTCGGTGTTCCGGTCGAAACAACGTAGCGTTTGGTGGCCAGTGGCGGCACATGCGCGGCCAGAAACACCAATTCGCCCGAACGAAGTCGTTGCGAGGGAACCGGCTTGCCTTGCTCGTCTCGCACCACATCGCCAACCTTGGAAAGTTCCGGCGAGAGCGTCACCAACTCCGTTCGCGGCCAGGAGAGCGTGTTCACCACTTCCATTTCGGTTACCTCGCCAGCAGGCAGGCCACCATTGGAAGCAATTGCCCTGGCCAGCAGCGCCCGCGATTGCGTGTCGGCGGCTTCGGCATAGGACTGCTTGATTCGCCATTGCTCCACGGTTTCTTTGCGGTCCGGTTCATCAATGCTACACCAGGCACCCCAGGTGTGTTCGGAGTAAAGCAACACGTTCCGCCAGGTCTTTTCAAAATCGGCGGCGGAAAACAACTGCGGATTCAGCATGGCAAACGCGGCTTCTGCCTGCACCAGCCGGTCGGAACTTTGCCGGTTCATGGCGGTTTCGCGGGCAGAAGACCCGGCCCCATCTTCCCAATACGGAGTCCAGTCACCGCGCACCACCGGCAGCGCGTCGCCGTAACGCTGCTCCAGCGCCTTGAATGCCTGGCTGGTGCCGGAGATGACAAACTTCGGCCAGGTGTATTTGGCATTCCAATCCCTGATGAATTCGCAGATTTCCGGGTCCGGCACGGCGTTGTCGCCATGCCCGCTCCACCGCACGTAGGCAAGATCATAGGGATAGGACTGCTGGTCGAGGCCGGCGAAAAAGTCGTCCACCAAGGCCGAAGACATCCGATTGTAGAGGTGCGACATCGCATAGCCGTGGAACGGAATCCACACGAGCACCTTGGATTTGCCATCGGGGCCTTCCCAATAAAACGGCTTGTTTTCCCACTCGCGCAGAATCGTGCCGATGCGGTCGAAATAATTGGGGGCAGCGGAGAAATACTTGATGCCGGCCTGCGACATCGCGGTGACGGTGCCCCAGGTGTAGCCGGGCACATCGGAGATCATCGCGCTCTCCATCGGCACACCGGTCTGCTCCGAAAGCCGGGTGGCAAAACGGAATAGCTGGGTCAGTTCCTCGGGGCGGCAAAGCCCGGTGAGTTCGTTCAAATACATCCCATTCAACACCACCCAGCCCTTCTTCACGGCCTCAAAGAAGTCGGCGCGCTGCGGTTCGTTCATTCGTTGCAGATACAAGTCTGCCGCCCAGAGCACCTCGACGTTCCATACAAACCGGGAGCCGACCGGATAGTTCGCGGTCTGCCGCGCCGCCTGGATGCCCGCCAGGAGGTTATTCACCTGTTGGGTTGCAACTTGCGTTTGGATGGCCGTGTAGCCAATGTCCGTATGCGAATGCGGCAGAACGTAAATTGTCATTTGTCGCACGGGCTTCAGGGTGACTGCGCGCGTGGCGAGAATCTGGCCGCCCGCTTCCACGACGACATTTTTGACCAGTTCCTGACTTACGGGGAACGTTGCGAATTCAATCGTTTGGTCACCGATATGCAATGGAAACGACTGCGGCGCGTCCCCCTCCACGCGAACGGTCAGGGTGTCGGCCCCACCGCCAAAACGGCGCACTTTGATTTGAAGGGGTTGTTTCAAATGATCCTGTGAACCAACCAAAGCTCGCACCGATTTTAGATCCAATACCGCCGCGTGAACGGAAACTGGCGCCAATTCCGTTCCCGCCGGGGTGGTTAGTCCGATCCAGTCATAGAGCATCCAACTGCCTTTGACGCTGGTGATTTGAATGTCATTGTTGCCCGCCCGCAATAGTTCGGCCGGGAAGGTGATTTCAAAGTGATGGGGCTTTCCGACGGCAGCCTGGCCATTTAATGAATTGTCCCCGCCACCGCGAGGCAATGTCCGGATAAATTCCCGGCCGTTAATCAGAATGCTCAAAGTGGGCGGAGCAATTGAGTGGGTATCAACCAAACTGACCTGAAGCTTGCACGCACCGCTTAGCGCCGCGGTTTGGAGCGCAAAGACGATGCTGGCGGAATGCCTTTGATTTCCAGCCCAGTTGTCATCAGGGCCAGGTTGCACGTAGGGCCAGTCCCGGCTCGCAGCCGATTCGCCAACCACAAAAAATCCGTCCCGGCTGTATTTGGCGTATTGATCGGGCGCGAGGTTAAACTCGGCAAACTGGTGGTCGGGCGTGCCCAGTTGCCAAAGAAAATGGGCGTCCTCAGCCGCCTGGACCTTGTTCACTGCCGGACCAATGCCGCTCAAAAGCGACACGATGGTCAGGCCGCGCAAAACCAGGGCCAGCGACGATTTAAATCGAAATAGATCCATGTCAGTTCAGATTTCTTTCGGGTTGCGGCTGGAACTATTTGGCCTGAGGTAAGGCAGAGATTACTGGCGCCATTGGTTTCAGAAACGCTTTAATCACTTTTACCGGTTGGCCGGTATCGCTGGTTAACCGATAGGTTCCAGTCGCAGCCGGCACCACAAAGGTTTCGGCAAAAGCAAATCGTTGCGGCGGCGTGTCAGGGGTTTCGAGCACGACCGAAGGACCTGCCACCACATTGAGCACATGCGGCGAACCGGCGGTATGGCTTTCCACCATCATGGTAAAGTCGAACCGGTGAACGTCATAAAAATGCTCGGCGTGGGTCGGCAAATGCGTCAGTTCCCAGCCTTCGCCGTGCGCCAGGAGCTGTGGCTGCGAGATGAATTCGCGCGGGATGCGTTCGCCCTGCCGGTCGAAATAAAGATTCTCCATCGCCCGCTCAATGTTCAACGGCCGCGGCTGACCGTCAAGATCCAGCCGCATCCAGTCATACATCTTGAACGTGAAAATGTAGGGCGTGGCGCTGATTTCGAGCACGAGATTATTTTTTCCGGAACAATGGATGGTGCCATTGGGAATCAGATACAGCCCATGCTTGGTCGCGGCGTGCTTCTGGACAAAGCGCTCAACATCGAGCGCGCCCGACTCGTGAAAACTTTTTTCCAACGCCTGCTGAAATTCTTTTGCATCCACGCCCGGCTGGAAGCCGAGATAGACTTCTGCATCCGCGCCGCAATCGGTGAGGTAATAGGTTTCATCCTGCGTAAAATGTTCACCAAAATGCCGGGACGCATAGTCAGGCCGCGGGTGGCATTGCACGGACAGGTTGCCACCGCCGAAGGTGTCGAGATAGTCGAAGCGAATGGGAAATTCGCAGCCAAACCGGTCCGCGAAATCACCCAGCACCGCCCGATGATCTTGAAACATCAACCAGTCAAACGCCGCTTCCAGCAGCCGGTTGCCGCTGGCAAAGGCCAGACCGTTTTCCGGCGAAATGAGTTCAAACGACCAGGCCAGATTGGGCGTTTCCGGTGCGAATCCAGGAAAACGTTGCTTCATCCATTGACCGCCCCAAGGGCCGGGCTCAAACCACGGACGCACCCGGAACCACGAGCGGGCGGCCTTGGCCAAGCCATGGCGGAAGTCGGCTCCACCCATAAAAGCCGGCTCATCCGGCCGCTGGCTGTCCACGATCAAATCCAGCAGCGGAAGCAGATCCGCCTGATGTTTTCGAAGCGGCGGCCAATCGACGAAGTAAAACCGTTTATACATCGGTTTTGGCGCCGCCGGCTGGCTTGCGCCGAGATTGGTCACGGTCCCGGAGCGGGAACGGAATTGAATTTCGTTCTTCGGCACATCCACATAGATCAGGAAACCTTGCCTTGAAGCCAAGGCCGCGCCGGTGCCGAAAAGAATGGTGCGCTTGCGACTGGTTGCTCGCCGACTTAACTCGGCCAATTTTTCAGGCGCAAAAAAATCGCGCAATGGCCGGGGATTACGACGACCAAAAACCGGATCGTCCCCGCCGAGAAACGGCGCGATCAACTGGTCCACTGCCGGCTGGCTCAACAAGGCTTCGTTGATATCCAGCCATTCATATTTCAGCCCCAGTTCCGCGAGGGCGACGGTCAGTCGGTTGCGAAAGTCCGACCACATCACGCCGCCCATGCCATCCAGAATGACGGATTCATGCGCGGCAATTTTTTGCGCCAGGGCCGCAAAGCCAAGCTCGATCTGGTCGGCCCCGATGGGTTGGCCGGGATAGAGATTGTAGCCCGCAGCGGGCACATGCACCGCCGGAGCCAGAATCTGGGTGGTTTTCCGAAAGGACGTGTTCATTCTAAAATAGCTCAAGTTTTGCCGCCGACCATGAGTTGTTGTTGAAACGATTTCGCCGGCCCCAAAACTGGAACCAGGTCACGCTTCACCAATTGCAAGCCCGGCAACCTGCCGGCTTCATCGGCCAGGGCCGGACGCCGCACAGCGCCTCCACCATCAATTCCGACCGCAATCGACAAGCTTGGTCTTAAACTTGAGGGGACGGCATTGGTCGTGCAATCAATGATGCGCTTTATTTGTATATACATTTATATCTTTAACTCCACCACCGTCAACCTGCAAATTATCACCGCAGCTTGAATGACTAAAGACCGGGCCAATTGCGGGCGGCTGACAGCTTCCCCTTGCGGAATCGTTATCTGACCAAAGCCGCATAAACACGTGGCCAGTTAAAACTTCGTTACAACCGATTTAGCCGGGACAAGCGCCAGGTTTATCACCGATCGAACCACGCCTGCGAATTTTCAAAACCAAGGAAAAGCCCGACCGCGGCACGGCGGATCGGAGGTGAGCAAGAACCGTAAACCAGGGCACCATCCCCTGCCCGGCTGCGTGAACTCTGCTGCATCCCTCCGAAAATGGCGGCGTCAGCGGCCACGGCACGATGCAGTTGCCGCCGCCAATAGGAAATCCGTTAAGCAATATTTCATGTGGTTCGCCGGTGTTTTCGTTTGCAACCGATCAGAGCAAACCACCGCTGCGAAACAAATAGGCAGGCGTGCAACTCCAGGCGTGGCAGTAGCTGTTGATCAGTGGATCGCGATAGGGCGAAAGCATTGGGTTGGCGGGATCATAGACCTCCCAGAAGGTGTCCGCGCCGTCCCTGACCATGCCACCCCAGTATGTCTGCACCAACTCAAGCGCCCCCGCTTTGAGGCCACACCGGATCATCGCTTCCACAAAGTAGTGATACAAGTAGGGCCCGCCAGGACGAACGGCGTCGGGTTGTTTCATGACGGCCTCGAGCGTGGCCGCGCCCTCCGCGGGAGTGGCGATGCCGGCGAGCACCATCCACGCCTGGGACGCCCAAGAGACTTGCCGATTCGGGCCACTGACGAAAACCTGTTTCTCGGCATCCCAAAATGCCTTCCGGGCCGCGGCGGTCGACTGCTCGAGGCGATCCCCATATTCCGACACTTTTGCATGGTCCTTCAGGGCGCGCGCCAATTCTTCCGCCTGCCGCAGGGCGAATACATAAATGCCATGCATCGCGGCCGTCCGGTCCAGACCCTCCTTCCAGTCAATGAAGACCCAAATGTTCGGATGGGCGGAGAAAATCCCATCCGGCCCAATATAGCCGGACAGGATTTCAAGTTGGCGCCGGACGACCGGCCACAGGTCTTTGGCCGTGGCCCAGTCGTTGGTGGCACGGGCGTAATCGAGCACCATGGCCACGTAGAGCGCGGCATAATCAATGATGTATTCGTGGCCGCGCATGGCCCGGGGATGTTCGAACATGCAGGCGGGCAGCAACCCGTCCTCGCGCGGGAAGGCGGCAAACAAATAGAGGCACCGCTTGACGAGATCGTAATTTTGGAAGGTGTCGTAGTTGGCAAGCGCCTGTAATCGTGCGTCGCCAATCCAAAGCCGTTGATCCCTTTTGGGGCCGTCTTCAAAAACCGTTTGCATGCAGTCGCGCAGCGTATTCAGGCTGATGTCATCAATCTGACGCAGCGGCTCCGGGGTCCCGGGCGGCAGCGGTTGGTGATTCCTGCCCGCAGATGTCAGCGCGACCGCCCGGGCTTTATCGAAGCGCACCGCAAAATGCGGGGAGATGCCAACGACCTGTAATTTGACGTAACGGAAGGCGTAGCGTCGGGGCAGGTCGATGGTCGCCGGCAGCACGTCAATGTTCATGACTTCCTCCTGCAACCAGGAGCGGCTCAAGCTGCCCTGATATTTTTCAAGCGGCTCCGCCACTTCCGCGGGCACTTCACCCAAGACGATCTTGATGCGGACGGGTGAATCAATCCCGCGGCCTTCGCCGGTGATCGTGAAGCTGAAGTGTCCGGTCAGGTGTTCGCCAAAATCCAAAATCACGAAGTCGCCTTCATGCAGGAGGCGTTGGTTCAGACCGGCGGCGGGCGCCACGGAGTCCATGCGCCAGCGCAGGAAGCGGGTGGCGTCAGCGGCGGGCTGCACGATGGTCCGGGGAGTTTTGGCGGTTTGATGCAGGGTTGGTTTTAATTTTTCGGCAATTTTCAACCAGCGCTGCAATGTGGCTGGATCGCTGGCCAACGATGGTTCGACTGCCCAAGTGAATGACGGCGCGAGCGCAGCGAGGGCGGCCGCCTGCAAGAATTGTCGGCGGTTCATGATCGTGGATCCGGCTGCGGCGCGAGCACGGTGGCGGGCGCGGTGATTTTCAGGACGGCCTTTCGTGGCATGAGTTGATGAAAGCGGACGGACGAATTTCTGTCAAAGATTATCCCCGTCCGCCGGCGTTGAAATCCAGCTTACGCCATCGCCAGCTCGGCCGCTTGCGGCACCGGCGGCTGGTCATCCATCTTGTGGAACTTCACGCTGACGATCTTGCTCACGCCATGGTCCTGCATGGTCACGCCGTACAGCGTGTCGGCCATGCCGATGGTGCGCTTGTTGTGCGTGATAATGATGAACTGCGAGAGCGAGATGAAGCGCTGCAAAATCTTCACGAAACGAATCACGTTAGATTCATCGAGTGGCGCGTCCAATTCGTCCAGCACGCAAAACGGGCTGGGCTTGACCTGGTAAATCGAGAACAGCAGCGACACGGCCACCATCGTCTGCTCCCCGCCGGACAGCAGCGAGATGCTCTGCAACTGCTTGCCGGGCGGGCGGGCGACGATCTCAATCCCGCTTTCCAGCACATCGTTCGCATCTGATAAAACGAGGTCCGCCTTGCCACCGCCAAACACGTCCACGAACATCGCGCGGAAATTGTCGCGGATCTTCTCGAACGTCTCGATGAACATCTGGCGCGTCTGGGTGTTGATGCGGTTGATGACTTCGAGCAGCTCCGTCTTGGCATTGACCAGATCGTCATGTTGCTGCGACATGAACTGATAACGCTGCTCGGTCTCCTCGTATTCCTCGATGGCCACCAGGTTGACCGGGCCCATGTCGTCGAGCTTCTGCTGCAACGCTTCCACCTGCTGCTGCACGGAACCCCAGTCGGGGTCGGCCCCGCTCTCGGCCATCTGCTCGGGCGTGAGCGTCTCGATCTTCGCCGGCCCCTCGTCGGCATGCGTGATCGTGATGCAGCCGCTGGGAATCTCGTCGAGGTTGAGGTGGTACTTTTCCTGCACCTTGTCGCGCAGGTTCTGGACGCTCATGTTTTTCTGCGCCAGCAGCACCTCGAGCGCCCCGCGCTGATTTTGGATTTCCGTCAGCCGGCTGCGCTGCAAACGCAACGCCTCGTCGCGCTGCGCAATCTCGCCGTCCTGCGTGTTCTTCAGGCCAACGATTTCGGCGGTCTGGGCATTCACCTGCCCGAGCTCGAGTTGCAGGCGCTCGGTCTCGACCTGTGAATCCTGAATCTCGGTGGCTGCCTGCTCCTTGCGCGTGACGAAGGAGGCGCACTCATTGCGCCGGGCCTCCACCAATTGACTCAGCTCGCCAATGCGATAACCCAGCGCCGTGCGCTGCTGCCGGAAGGACGAGGCCAGTTGCTCGTCGGACGCAAGCCCCACCTTGCTCTCGGTCAGGGCCGCGTTGGCGGCATCGCGGGCCACGCGCAGCTCTTCCAGCTCGGTGGTCAGAACGACGACCTGTTCCTGCGCCGCCCGCTCCCGCGCTTCCAGCTCGTTCAACCGCGCCGTCAGCGCCTCGCGCTTTTGAAAACCTTCCGCTTCGTGGGCGGCGAGGCTTTCCACCTCGAACACCATCGTGTCGATCCGCTGGTGCAGGACGCGATTGGAATTATTGAGCGCGATGAACTCGCCTTCGCGCGTGGCCATGGCGACTTCCTGCTGGCGCAAATCCAGTTGCGCCTGCTGCAGGCCCGCCTGCAATTCCGTTTGCTCGTTCACGCGCGCGGTGCGCTGCTCGCCGGCGCCGGCCACACGTTCCGCCAGTTCGGCCAGCTCCGCCTGCAGCTCGGCGATCTGATTCTTGCGGCCCAGGATGGAGGACGGCGCCTTGCCATCCCCGCCGGCGGCCAGGTTGCCGCCCGTGTAAACGCCATGCCGGTTCAGCAAATCGCCGCCGATCGTCACAAAGTCGCAGCCCGCGTGCCCGTTCTGGAGCCGGGCCTTCGCGGTTGCCAAATCCGCCGCGATGAACGTGCGGACCAGCAAGGATTTCAGCAGCGGCTCCACCCCCGGCTCCGCCTGGATCACGCTCAGCGCGTGCACGATCTGGCCGGGTTGCAAATCATTCACCGGGCCGGAGACCGGCGCCATTTCACCGGCAAAGGCCATTTGACTGGCATCGTTGTTTTCCTGGAACGAGAGCGCCGCGACACTCGCGCGCCCGGATTTGTTCGCGCTCAAGGCCGCAAGGATTTCCTCCGCAGCGGACTGCTGTTCCGTGAGCACGAGCTGCAAATTGTGGCCCAGGGCGTTTTCCACCGCGGTGATAAATTGATCCGGCACCCGGATCCGGTCGGCGAGCGAACCGATGACCGAGCGCGATTGGCGCAGGGCGGCCACGGCGCCGGCCGCGAAGCCTTCATGCGCCCCCTCCAATTGTTCCAGCACCAGGAGTCGGGAACGTTTCTCCGCCTGCGCCTGCAAAAACTTGTCCTGCTCCACGGTGGCGGCCTGGAGTTCCCCCTGCAATTCGCGCAAACGGACCTGGCGCTGCTCCACCGAGCCGCGCGTGGTGGCGACGTTGAGTTTTTCCACTTCGACGCCGGCGGTGAATTCCACCAGCCGCGCCTCCAGCCGGAAGCGCTCCTCCTCAAGCTGCAGCTTCTCCGCCGAAAGTTTTTCGAGCCGCACAAGGTTGTTCTGCTTCTGCATTTCGAGCGCACTGACTTCGTTGCGCACGCGCGCCGATTCCTGCGCTGCGGCGAACGCCGCCGCCTGGGCCTGCCGCAGCGCCTCCTGGCGCTGGCGCAGGCCGTCCTCCACTTCGCGCAGGGCGGTCTGCTTGGTTTGCAGGGCTTCCTTGTGCTGCGCCAGCGACTCTTCCGCCGTGGCCAGATTCCCGGTGACGATGACCAACTCCTCCTGCGCGGCGCGATGCCGCTCCTCGGCCTGCGCGATCTCTTCCAGGGCCTTCAAATTCTGCGATTCGATCTCGTGCAGGCGCTCCTGGTTGAAATGAATCCGGCTCTCGTGCCGGTTCATCTCCGACTTCAATTCCAGACCGCGCTGCTGCTGCACCGAAACCTGCTGTTCGAGGGCGGACAACAGCTCACGCAATCGGGAAATTTCCGTTTCGAAGCGCAGCACGTCATTGGAACCCGTCTCAATCTCGTTGCGGAAATTTTCCACCAGCGTCTGGCGCTCGGCGATTTCCGCTTGCAGCACGTCAAATTGATGGCGCACGAGCTTGGTTTCCAACTGTTGCAGCTCCGTCGAAATTTCCTGGTAGCGCCGCGCCTTGCCGGCCTGGCGTTGCAGCGAACCAATCTGCCGCTTCACTTCCTGGATCGTGTCGGCAATCCGCAACAGGTTCTGCTCCGTGTATTCCAATTTACGCAGCGCCTCCTTCTTCTGCGACTTGAACTTGGTGATGCCCGCCGCTTCCTCAAAAATCATCCGGCGGTCTTCCGGCTTGCTGGACAGAATCTGCGTGATGTGACCCTGCGCCAAAATGCTGTAGCTCGTGCGCCCGACCCCCGTGCCCATGAACAACTGCTGGATATCCTTCAACCGGCACGGCGTGCGGTTCAGAAGATATTCGCTGCCGCCATCGCGATAAATCCGGCGCGTCAGCGTCACTTCGTCGTAAGAAACCTCGACGCCCGCCGCCTTCAGACTTTCCTCCCCGACGCCCCCTAAAGTCAGCGAGACTTCGCACATGCCCATGGGCTTGCGCCCGTCCGTCCCGTTAAAGATGACATCCGCCATCTCGCCGCCGCGCAAGGCCTTGGCGGATTGTTCGCCCAACACCCAGCGGATGGAGTCGGAAACGTTGGATTTGCCACAACCGTTCGGTCCGACAATGGCGGTAACACCGGGCTGAAAGTTCAGCACCGTCTTGTCTGCGAAGGACTTAAAACCAAAAACTGTGAGATTCTTTAAATACATCAAATTGCAGGTGTTAGCCAACCAAAGCCCTTATACCCTGTAAAGGGAAAACCGCAACAGGTTGTACACATGCACCCAGCACAACACTACTAATTGTGAATAACTTTCATTTGACTTAAAAATCGCCTTAAAGCGGCTTCGACATGTCCGGGCTAAACCGGCGGCTTGCCAGGAGTGGTTTGGACAGGGCTTAATCGCTTGAGTTGCCAGTTCTCGCCCGCAGCGTGTCCTCAGCGGAATTGAACGTAGGTGCGGCTGCCTTCGCGGCGCAGAGTTGCGTCCGTACCTTCCTTAAGAAAGACGCGGGCCGCTTCCACCTGCCCGCTTTGCAGCAGATAGGCACGCGACGCTTTGGCGCGATTGACGGCGAGCGTCTCCAGATCCGCATCGCTGACGGGATAGGTGACCAGCAGGACGCTTTCCATCGGCGAGGGTGGCGGCACGAGTTTGGAGGCGGGCGCGGCGCCAGCGTCCTCCGCCGGGGTGGCGGCTGGCTGGGAAGGACGCATCAACTGGCTGGCACCTTTGGCGGGCGTGGACGGACGGACGGTGATGGTCTTGACCACCGCCGCCAGGCTGGCGTTCGTGGCCAGAAGCTGTGGCGAAATCTTGCCGCTGGACAAGGCTTCACTGTAAAGCTTCTCAATGTACGCCGCGCGGTCGGCGGCCGTGAGTTCCACCTGATCCACGGTATTGGAGGCCTGTTCCGCCTTGCGCAGTGTCAGCCATTTGCTGGTACGGATTTCGCGGTCGATGGCCGCGCGTTGCAGGCCTTCGCGGTCGGCCCCGGGCGCAACACTGCCGGCCAATTCCACCTGCAAACCGGGCCGGGCGTAGAGCCCCTTGGCGAGCGTATCGAGCTTTTGCCGGGCCGCCGCGGTCAGTTCGGTGCTGCCGGGAGCAAAATCCTGATAACTGAGTTCGGCACCGCCGCCGCCAAAGACAGCGCCCAGCAATGAGAACGGTGAGGTGGCGACTTTCTCGAGAATATTCACGATGGCATAGGTGATTACTTTGCCGAGGCGAAACTTTGGATCATCCAAGCGGCCCTCGATGGGCACGTCCATGACAATCTTGCCGTTCCGGTCTTTGAGGATGGCGATGGCCAGCCGCACCGGCAGATGGGTGGCGTCGGGGCTAGCGACCTGTTCGCCAAAGGAGAACTGGTTGAGGGTGATGACATTGCGGGCGACGAGCAGAGTTCCGACAAGTTGGTAGTCGAGATCCAGATTCAGTTTGCCTTCAGCGATGCGGTAGCCGGCGAATTTTCCAGCATACGGACTGGCCGCCGTCAAATCGACATCCTGCACGGAAATCTTGAGCGTGTTCGTTTGGGTGCCACTGAACGGATTCAGGAGGCCGGTGAGGTGCACGGGGCCAACGCCGTCCACCAGCGCGTTCAAGCTGACCTCCGCATGCTGAAGCTGCTCGGTGGAAAGCCCGGCCACGGTGCCGTGCACCGACTGCACGGCCAGATTCACGTTGGGCGACATCGACCGGTCGCTGAAGCTCACGCCGGTGTTGGTGATAATGATGGAGCCGACGGAGATTTTCGGCAGCGGCGCATTGGTGGCTTTCGGTGCGGCGGCCATTTTCACCTCGTTCGTGGCCGGCGTATTCGTATTGGTCAGGCGCAGGGCATTCAGCAGATTGATCGTGCGGTTGGTCTCGACCACCAGTCGGGCATAGGCGCCATCGACGACCATTTCGCGCAAAGTCACGGCGGGCGGATTCAAATTTGCATCAATGCCATGAAAGCTGATGCTGCCCCACTTCACGAGGTCCTCGGCCCAAATGCCGTCCACGGTGTGGAACTGGTTTAAACTGGCATCGCCATGGAAGGCCACCTGTGGCAGTTCGTTTTCGGGCGAGCGCAAGCTGACGCTGCCATGCAGGCCGACTTTGCTGTCGAGCACGAAGAGGTCCAGCTTGGGCTCCAAATAAGGATCCAATGTGCCAAGATCGAGTTGGTCCAGATCCAGGCGAACGTCCACGGTAGTTGGGTGGAACGAGGCGCTGACCGTGGTTTTGATGGAGCCTTCGGCATTCCAGCGCAGCGACAACGCGGCGGTGAGATTGGTGCCGGGCACATTGGAAATGTTCTTCGCCTCGAATGTAATATCACCCAGGTCCAGTTTGGCCGGCCGGGAATTAACGCGGTCTTCAAGGTGCAGCGCGCAATTCGTCACCGTTACATTATGCACCGTGCCGGACCATTCGTTGGTGCTGTTGAGCAGCAACGCGACCACGTTGGTGACCGCGCGCAGCAGAAAAATCACGCCGCCCGAAACATTCGTGGCCGATTCCGCCGGCTTGGCCAGTTCGACGACATTGATGGTATTATCATGGGCGCGTTGCAAAGTGGCCTGGACACCGGAAAGCACCACCGAATCGATCGAAGCGGTGTGGCGCTGAAGATCCGCACTGGCACCCGACACCCCCGCGAAGGCCACGGACACGAGGTTGGTGGGGTCGTTCGGGATCGCGAGCTTCAGATCACGCAAGGCAAACGCCGCATTTTCCACCACCGCGACCCGGTTCGTGGCGCTCAATTCAAACCGGTATTTCACGGCCAGGCCGATGGCCCCGTCGTGGATTTGAAACCGCACGAGATCCTGATACAACGCCGCGTATTTGTTCAAGGTGAAGCTGAACAACTTCAGCTCGCCCTCTGACCGCAGCGGGTCGAGGTAGAAGAATCCGCTCCACGAAATCTGCTCGCCGGCGTCGGTGGTGCCGGTGAAGGAATAGGGGTTTTTATTGTCCGGGTCGGTGTCGAAATTTTCCAGCGTGACATCCAACGGCCCGACCGTCCGCTTGAACGCCTCGCGAGTCGTGTAATCGGACAGCGCGGCCACGGCCCCGCCAATGTGCAGGCGGTCCACATGCACGATCAACGGTTTGGACGGCACGTTGGTGGTGGCAGCGGGCGCGTTGGTGGCGAACTTGTTTAGAATGTCAGTGAAATTGAACGTGCCATCGGCGTTCATCCGCACCCGCACATAGGGCTTGGAGGTGCTGATTTCCTTAAATGTCCAGGCCTTGCTGACCAGCGAGCGGAGTTCAAAATCAACGAACACCTCATCCCACGAGACGAAGGTCTCCCCGTCCGGGTCTTTGATCGTCAGTCCCTCCACGGCCACCGACAGCGTCAAGGGGTTGAGGCGCACCCGGCGGATGGCCACCTCGCGGCCAAGGAGCTGCGACAATTGCTTGACCGCCACACTGCGGATGATTGGCGGCAGGATGAAAAAACCGGCCACGGCAGCGGCGGCCAAAAGTGCGGCCAGCCAAAGAACCAGGTTGCGTTTGCGCTTCGAAAGCAAGTTCCAAATCGGAATGAGCATATGTACCCCAGCAAGTTCCCATAAAACCACCGCGCGTCAATGCCGGGCCGCCCGGGCTTACGGTTGCACCGGCGTGGCCAGCCGGAAGAAACCGTTGGTCGCGGGGTTCATGCCATTGGTCAGCCACACGACGCCGTTGCTGGAGACGGCGGGAACATCCTGCCACTTCTGCCATGTCGCGGCGCCCAATGGCGACTGGAATTGCACGCTATAACTATGGTTCGACATGGCGGTGAAGTTTAGCACGAGGTTCGTGCCGTAGAACGGCAGGGCTTGCAGTTGCAACACGCTGGCGGCGTTGGTGGGACTCGTACCGGCGAGATATTCCTGCCAGTTGCTCATGCCGTCGTGATCGGGATCGTTGGTGGCGTCATTGAGGTTGGGGTTGGTGCCATTGGCGATTTCCCAGACGTCGGGCAGGCCGTCACCGTCGGTATCAAGCGGGAGGACGGTCAGGGTGGCCACGAGGCTCGCCACGGAACCGGCGGCGTTGGTGACGGTGACCTGATAATCGCCCGCATCTGCATCGGCGACGGCCGGCAAGCCGAGGAAACTGGCCGTGGCCCCGGGAAGATTGGTGCCATTGTGCTGCCATTGATACATCAGCGGAGCATTGCCACTGGCGGTGATGGCGAAACTGGCGGGCTGCCCATTGGTTTTGACCAGACTCAGCGGCTGCAGGGTGATGGCCGGGCCGGTAAAAATCCCGAGCAGCGTGAGCCGCAGGTCAAACGCAAGGTCGCTGCTGGAAAGACTCGATTGATGAACTTCGGCGGCGAGGAGATTGGTGCCGACCAGCAGACTGGTCAGCGGCAGGGTGACTGCATGCCAGGTGCCGCCGTTGTCGGTGGCGTTAGTGGCAAGCTGGGAATAGAGCAGCGTGCCGGCGGGCAAATTGTCGCGATAAAAATTGGTGCCGTTGAGATACAGCGCCACGCCGTCATCCCGCTGCACTTCGAGGTAGAGATTCGTCATGCCAGCAAGGGAAGGCGCGACAAATTGCCGCCGGAAATAGCTGGTCACGTATTTATTATTGGCGTCCGAGCCATAACTCAAAACGGTCGCGATGCCAGAATTGGCGCTGCCATTGAACCCGAGTTTGGCCGCGCCGCTGGACCAGGCGCCATCGGCGAAAGCGGGTGCCAGCCAGTTCGTGCCCTGATTGCTGCCGTCAGCCAGATAACGCCAGACAGAGGCGGCGGGAATCAGCACGGGATTCAAATTATACGCCTGGACAAAAAAACTGACGGAGGCGGTCTGGCCGGTGCGCCCCTGCGCATCGGCAGCAATGGCGGAGAGCGTGTGATAGCCCGAGGCACCAGCAGTCCAAGACAAGGTAAACGGGGAACTGACGGTGCCCAGCAAGGCTCCATCCAAGTAATAACTCACGGTGGCAGCCATCCCGCCACCACTGGTGGCAGTCGCGGAAAATGTCAGCGTGGAACCCGCCAGCAACACCGTGTTGTTTGTCGGCGTGAGCAGGGTTACCACGGGTAGCGGAGCCAGCAAGGTAAAGGCGACCGCCGGCGATTCTGTAATGCCCCCGAGATTATCCGTGGCGCGTACCCGCAAAGTGTGGCTGCCGGTGGCCGCGCCGTTCCAGACGTAATTGGATGAACCCGCCACCCAGCGGGCCAGTTCAGTGCCGTCGCCAAACAATTGCACCAAGGCCAGCGAACCGTCGCTGTCGCCGGCGACGACCGCAACGGTCAGGTTGCTGGCGTTAATCGTTGCGCCATTGATGGGGAGAACTATGGCAACCGTGGGGGCCTGGTTGGGAAGATTAGTCCGGCCCGCGGTAACCCCGGCGGCGAACCAGTTCGTCGGATCATTGCCAAAGCCAGTGTTCGCGACCCGTTGCAGGGAATTCCCCACCCCGTCCGCACCCGTCGCCCACGGTGCCGTGTCGGCGTAAGCCACCTGGTCAATCAGGATGTATGGCACCACGATGTTCGAGACCGTGACGTCCGGTTTGTCCGGCAGCTTCAATTCAATCCTCTCGCCGGAATTGTCCAGCTTACCGCGCCACGGGCCATACACGGCCAGATTGTTGGAGACGCCATATTTCGTCCGGAAGGCGGCCAGTTGCACGGTGTTGGTGGGATCAAAGCCGACCACCAGCAACCGCGCCCCGGCGGCCAGGTTTTGGTTGGTTGGAAAATCAAAGTCCACCGCATTGCGCAGTTGCCAGGTATTGGTGGCGGCGGCGGCACCATAGCCCGCCTCGCTGGTGAAATAGCAAAACAGCGGCACATTGGTCGGGCTCGTATTTTGCAGTTCGATGAATTCATCGAGATCGTTGTCCACGCCGTTGGTGAGGCTGGCCGGATGATACATGATTTCCGAAATCACGACCGGCCCGACGCGGGGATAGGCGTTGGCCGCGCCGGGCGTCGGCGTGCTTTGCAGGGTGAAGAAAACATTCGTCTGGCTGTTCGTGTAACGGCCGAAACTCACCCCGTTGGGTGACGCGCCAAAGTCATAGCCTTGCACATAACCCGACAAGTTGGTGGTGGCATCGCCAGAAAAGAGATAGGCCGATTCGCCATATTCACTAAAACGGAAACCATTGGTGCCGACATTGAACTGGCTTTCATCGAACACCCGATAGCCGCCCGGGGCGATCATCGTATCCGCCGGAATTCGATATTTCCTGGGCGTATAAAAATCATCCGTCAAAAACCAGCCACCCAGATTTACCGTGTTCGTGGTGGGATTGAACAGCTCGACGGAATCGAGGTCCGGCAGGTCGGTGTGGGCGAGCACTTCATTGACCAGCACCGGGCTGAATACGGGTGGCACGGGATCGGTCAACCCGGGGGAACCGTTGAGCTGACCGCTCGCCCGCCAACTGGATTTATCGCCCCAAGAACTCCAGGTGGCGTTTTCATTGACGATCACCAGGGAGAATCCCAGCCCGTCGGTCAGGGGGTGCCAGCTATTATTAAAGGCGAACTCCAGGATTTTTTCGCCGGCGGCATCTTCCAGGCGAAGTGTTTCGCCGCCGTTGTTCAGGGCACCGGTGTATGTTCCGGCAATCGTCGCGGCACTGCCGTAGCGCGCCGTGAACGCCGTCGCGTTGCGCACGACCAGGACGGTCTGCTGCGGCGCCAGACTGCCTACGGCGCTGCCGGTGAAATTGAACGCAATGCCATTGGTGAAGCGGACGCCGGTCAGGTCGAGCGTGGTGTTGGTCGAAATATTTTTGAGTTCAATGTATTCGAACTGTTGCGCGTCGCTGTTGATGGCCGCAGCCGGCGACGGGTTATACATGAGCTCGGTAATGCGCAGGAATTGCTGCGCCAGCGACGGCGTGCCAGCAAAGCCATTGGTGGATACGATCCGGCCGGTGCCATCCGTCAGTGAGAGGGTCTCGCCCCAGGCATTGAGATGGCCGGCGTACGGTCCGACCACATAGAGCCCCTGCCCACCGTGGGGGCTGAGGGCGCGATTACGGAAAGCCTTGGTGTCCGGGCTGACGTAGAGCGTGCCGCCCGAGGGAATGACCGTGCCGAACTTGAATTGGAACTGAATGCCGCCGTCCAGTTTCCACCCGGAGAGATCCGCGGCAAAGCTGTTGGCGTTGGTAAGCCGGACATATTCCTCGGCCTGATTGCCGGAGGCCGGATTGTAGTCCCAGCCCACAATGGCAACGACCGCATTGGCCGGCTGGGCGGCGGGAATACCGGCGTTGCTGGTCTTGGTGATGCCAACGGCAAGCGCGGTGTTGGTGACGCTGTGTTTGCCATAAAAATGATTCCGACGCTGGTTGATGAAATCATTGCGCAGGCTGCTCACGCCAGTGGTCAGGTTGATGCCGGGATCAAAGTTGCATTGACCGCCCTTCCACGGCCATCCCCACCAGGCGCGATCCACCGCAGCCTCCACCGCAATCGAGTTCTGCCATTGGATGACCACTTTATCCACCGGGGCCGTACCAGCCGTGGTTCCGGGCGGCAGGATGTAAGTATCGAGCAAGGTGCGGGCGCTGCGCAGGAACATTTCCCGCGTCTGCGGTACTTGGAAGATGAGATCATACATCCCGTTCCAGCCACCGCCATTGCTGGGGATGGCTTGCGAGGAACCGTACATGGGGAAACTCTTGAGGTCGTCATTGGTCGCCTGAATGCCACTGTAGGCATCGGCGTCCATGTACGCGGCGCCCCAGGAAAGGTTCTGGTCGTAAGGCAAGATCCGCCAGAGATCATCGCCATCGTTGTCGTGATAGAGCGCCATGCCGGCCCAGACGTCATCGTTCTGATGCGTAAACCGGGCCGCCACCACGTAGCTGATGGCCTCCGGCAAATCCAGCCGGTCGAGCAGGTTGGTCCACTTCTGGCCGGCGGACAGGGCGGGCGCCAGCGCATTGATCAACGTGTTGTAGTCGGTGTTGTCTTCGGTGAGGCGGGTTTTCTTTTCAAAATTGCCGGTGCTGTAACCGCCGGGCTGCGCGGTGCCGACATTGGCATAATAGGCACCCGTCGGATTATAGCCGATGCGCTCCAGCATTTCTGTTTCCTGCACGTCGGTGTGGTTGGCCAGCTCGTAAAAGGCTCCATTCAATTGCAGCCGCATCGGCTGATAAAGCGGCGGCGGCACGCCCACCTGCCCATCCAGCCAGAAACTCAGGCCCTGGCGCATGTAACACGGGTCCGGATAATCAGCCACAAACGAGGTCTTGGTGATACGTTTGGCGGAAGCGGAATATAGGAAGGCGTGTTCCTTGTTGAAATTGAGCCGGTGCGATTTTTTGTAAAAACCGGCCGTGGTGTTACCGCGCAGGCTCATCCGGATGTTGTCATAAAACTCCCCGGCAAAATAGGCGGACACCCGGCCGCCAGTCTCGGAATCGGCCCCGCTCAAGGCGGTGGAACCACCCACCCCGGTGCCGGGTTGCAATACCGACGCCGGCGCAAACAGGTGCAAGATTGGAATGGCGCTGGTAACGTAGCTGGCATTGATCACCGTGCCGAAATATTCGGCGGTGGCCGCGGGATCGGTGAACACCGGCAGCCGGGAGACCGTATTGCTGGCATCGGCCGCCGTAATATAGTAACGCACCATCTGGCCGGAAGTGCTCACGCTGGCGGGAATCGTAGCGCCATAAATGCCATCACCGGAAGCCCCGTCACCGTGGGCGCCGTCATCCCACATGGGGGCACTCGTTTCGGTGGCAAACATCACCCGGTAATGCAGCGTGACATTGGTCACCGCCCGGGCCGTGGCAAACACGTTGGCGGTGACGACGAGGTTGTCATTCTCAAGCGGCAGCTTGGGCGTGTGGTGCACCGAAGTGATGCCGGGGCCCGGGGTGATGGAACCACCTAAATTTTCGGTTCCCGGCGTGGGCTGGGTGAAATAAAGTGCGTTGTTATCGCCAGCAATCGTGACCCCGGTGAGTTCCGGCAGCATTAAAAACGTCCCGTCGGCGACGGCGGCATTCAGCGCCTGCAGCGCCAGAATATTCGTGCCCGGGCGCAACGTCCCGGCCGGCAGACCAAACGTCAGACTCTCAAAGTCCGTGGCGGAGTGCGTGGCGGTGGCGGCGGAGTTCCAAGCGAGATCTTCGAAGGGGGCGTTCGCCCGCGCCACCTCCACGCCATTGAGCCAGGCCACGAAACCATCGTCATACTTCAGCCGCAGCGTGAATTGTGAAAAATTCGTTGGATTGGCCACCACGAACGCCAGGCGCACGAAAGCGGCCGCATTAAGATTGAGCATGGGCGACTGGACGTTCAGCCCGACATCGCCGGACGCCACGCCAAAGCCGATGCCGGTGGCGCCCGTCAGCCAGGCAGTCGCGTCGAAAGGCTCATTCGCCGCCGCACCCGTCCAGGCAGCATTCAAAGCATTGCCGCCGTTCGCCGCCGACGGCACCAGCACGTGCGCCACGGCCCCCGTGGCCACCAGCGTCACATTGCTGGCCGTCAAGGCGAACCCATACGAGACATCCGGCACCTGGCCCGGATACGCCGGGGCGAACTCGGTTGCCTTGGTGATTCCATCCGGTTTGACCAGGGCCAGATAGCCGCCGCTGGCGGCCAGTTTGAAATTGGTATGCAAGGGCGAGCCGACGATGCGCCGGTCTTTGTTCGAGGCAAAGACCACCAAAAAACTTCCCGCCGGCAGATCCGTGGCGGGAAACTGCCATTTGGACAGCTTCGCCGCATTGTCCGTCAACGCCCAGTTCAGCAGATTGACATTGGTGGGCGAGGTGTTTTGGATTTCAATCCAGTCTTCATAATTCCCAAAATCATCCGCGAGCGTATGGGTG
>Ga0302322_100000270_pt1 | contig 38121 bp, 32 predicted proteins | sample Fen_T0_2_FD_203757 | JGI IMG/M metagenome (GOLD analysis project Ga0302322, IMG submission 203757) | Peat permafrost microbial communities from Stordalen Mire near Abisko, Sweden - Fen_T0_2 | ecosystem: Environmental > Terrestrial > Soil > Wetlands > Permafrost | place: Sweden: Abisko...
CCACTCCCCCTCGGTCGACCCGGAGGTGCTGCGCCGGATCGCCTGGTCGTTGGAGGGCAGCCGGGTCGACCTGCTGGTCGCCCCGGCCCTGACCGACGTCGCCGGCCCCCGGGTGAACATCCGCCCTGTGTCCGGCCTGCCGCTGCTGCAGGTGAACGAGCCGCACCTGTCCGGGGTGCGACGCCTGGCCAAGGGACTGTTCGACGCCGTCGTCGCCGGGACGGCCCTCGTCGCGCTGGCGCCCGTGCTCGCGGCCGTGGCCCTGGCCGTCCGGCTGTCCGGGCCGGGCCCGGCGCTGTTCCGCCAGGTGCGGATCGGCCGGGACGGCCGGGAGTTCCTGATGTACAAGTTCCGCACCATGCACCCGGACGCCGAGCAGCGTCTGTCCGAGCTGCTCGACGATAACGACCACGGCGACAGCGTCCTGTTCAAGATGCGGGACGACCCCCGGGTGACCCGCGTCGGCCGCCTCCTGCGGCGCTACTCGCTGGACGAGCTCCCCCAGCTGTTCAACATCCTGCGCGGCCAGATGTCGCTGGTCGGCCCCCGGCCGCCGCTGCCGCGCGAGGTCAGCCGGTACGCCCGGGACGTGCACCGCCGCCTGCTGGTCAAGCCCGGCCTGACCGGGCTGTGGCAGGTCAGCGGCCGGTCCGACCTGGACTGGGAGGAGTCCGTCCGGCTCGACCTCTACTACGTCGAGAACTGGTCGGTCGCCCTCGACGCCGAGATCCTCTGGAAGACGGTCTGGGCCGTGGTGCGGGGCTCAGGCGCGCACTGAGGATCAAGCCCGCACGGGGCTCCAGGCCGGGTCGCGACCGATGAAGCCCAGCAGCCGCGTCTGCGCGTCGGCCTCCGCGGCCACCGGCACGCGGGGGCCGTACTGGCCCGAGCCCCGGATCACCGCCTCCATCGGTTCCATCCCGGCGAGCAGGTCGGCGCACAGGCCCGGGTCGAGACGGTCGTCCTGGCCGGTGGCGCGGGCCAGGTCCCAGGTGTGCATGAACACGTCGACGGTGTAGAACCGGTCGATCGCGTCGGGCACGGGCAGCTCGCCCAGGTACGGGTTCGACAGCGTCCGGCCGGCGGTGCCGGGGTCGTCGAGCAGGGCCTGGACGCCGTCCGCGTGGGTGGTCCAGGCGCCCGCCGGGTCGTCGTCCACGTCGGGACCGGCCGGCAACCGGACGTCCGCACCGGCCGCCAGGAAGGGCGGCAGCCATTCCACCAGGTGCGCCACGACGTCACGGGCGGTCCAGCCGGCCACCGGTGCCGGCGCCTGCCAGTCCTGGGTGCCGAGCACCCGGGCGGTGAAGTCGGCGGCGATCAGGCGGTGCCGCTCCGCGGGCTCGTCCGAGCGCACCGTCAGACCGTCCCGTCGGCCAGCAGCGCGTCGAGCGCCGCGTAGCCCTCGTTGACGCCGGTCTCCATCCCGGAGCGCAGCCAGGCGTCCCGGGAGGCGAAGCTGTCGACCAGGGACTGGATGTGCAGGCGGGTGCGGCCGTCGCCGAGGTCCTCGAAGCGCAGGGTCTCCAGCGCGACGCCGTCCGGGTCGCCCTCGAAGGTGAAGGTCTGGACGATGCGGTCCTCGCGGATCTCGTGGAAGCACCCGTGGAACCCGAACTCCGCGTCGCCGCGGGTGTTCACGAACCGGAAGCTCCCACCGGTGCGAGCGTCCCAGTGCTCGATCCGGGTGCCGACGGACGCCGGGCCGACCCACCGGGCGTACAGCTCGGGGTCGGTGTGGGCCCGCAGCAGTTGGGCCGGGGTGGCGTGGAAGTCGCGGGTGATCCGGATGACGGGCACCTCGGGATCGGCCTCGATGGTGGCCTCAGCAACGGCCTCGGTGGACACGGTCTGCGTCATGATGCTGCTCCCTGCTGGTCGTGGGTCGGGTGGTCGGGGGACGGATACGGGTGCGGCGCCCGCGCCGCGGAGGGCGCTTCGTCGTCCGCCATCGAGGCGAGGACGGCGTCCAGGCGGCGGTAGCGCTCCTCGGCGGCGCGCCGGTACCGCTCGATCCAGCCGGTCATCAGGTCGAACACCTCCGCCTCGAGATGGACCGAGCGCCGCTGGGCGTCCCGGGTCTTGGTGACCAGGCCGGCGTCCTCGAGCACCCGCAGGTGCTTGGAGACGGCCTGGACGCTGACGTCGTACGGCTCGGCCAACCGGCTGACGGTGGCGTCGCCGACGGCGAGCCGGGCCACGAGATCGCGCCGGGTCGGGTCGGCCAGGGCCGCGAAGAGCCGGGACAGCTGGTCGGCCATGGATGACGCCTCTCTGCAACCGATCGGTTGAGTAAGACGCTAGCCAGCGGACTGTCCGGTTGTCAACCCATCGGTTGAGGAGAGGCCTCGGGGATTCTCACCCGCTTCTTCACAGGCCCATGACGGAAGTCCGTCCTGAGTACTGAAACGATCACATAGTGTTCCTATCGGGTAGCTCCGGGCCTCCGGCCGGTCCGGCGCGCCCGTCGTCGTCCGCGCCGTCTTCGCCACCGTCGCCCGTCATCGCCGCCACCACGCCGGCGTCCGCGCCACCACCGCCGAGGATCCTCGATGTCTGCCACCGAGCCCACGCCCGACCGCCCGTCGGAGCCCTCCCAGCCGTCCTCACCCTCCGAGCCCGAGGGTCGTCCCACGACACAGCGCCCCGCCCGCCCGCACGGGCGCGGCCACCGGCCCCGCCGCCCACGGGCCCCGCGTCCCGACCTGGAGATCCTCACCGCCGAGCCGTCCCTCGCCTCGCTGCGCTGGCAGGGCTGGCAGCTGGACAGCCTGCCGACGACGAGCGTCGGCTGGGCGTTCGCCGGTGCGCTCGGGACGTCGCTGTTCGCCTTCGGGGCGTTCGGGGCCGCCCTGGTCGTGATCGGGATCGTGGTGGCCCTGCTGCTGGCCGGGTCCGCCGTCCTCATGCGCGACGTCCCGGCGGCCCGCGCGACGCTCCACGTCGCCCGCGTCGGGCTGCTCGGGTGCCTGCTGGTCAGCGCCGCGCACCTGTGAACGCCCACCCCCACCCCGCGAGACGAAGGTCTGCCGTCACCGAGCCGGTTCGTCCCCTATGGTCACCAGATGCCCACCTTCGGCGAACCGACACCTGACCCGGGTCCGGACGGCGCGTCGTCCGACGACGCGGGCCGGGACGGTGCGGGCGCCGGCGGCTGGTTCCCGGACGGCGACCTGGACGAGCCCGCCCGCGCACCCCGTCGTCCGGCGCGGGAGGTCCTGGCCGACCTCGACCTGCACCCGGAGCTGCTCGACCTGGCCCGCCGCGGCTGGCAGCTCGACGGGCTGCCCACCACGAGCGTCGCGGTGCCGTTCCTGGCAACCCTGCTGCTGACCCTGATCGCCTTCGGCGCGCTGGCGGCGGGGCCCGTCGTGGTGACGGCGGTCGTCGCGGGCACCCTGGCCGGCGCCGCGCTCGCCGTGGACGACGTCGCGGCGGCACGCGCCACCCTCGTCTCGACCCGCGCGATCATGATCGCCTGGGGCCTGCTGACGGCACTCGCGCTGTAGTCCGCCCGCCGGGCGCCACCCGGTCCGAGGACGGACGACGACGGGGTCACCGGTGGGTGCGGATCTCACCGGTGACCCCGCGGTCGTCAGTTGAGGACCACGTCGACCCAGTAGTTGCTGCCCAGGTAGCTGCTGGTGGGGACGACCCCGCCGGCACCGTACTGGTACACCCCGTTCCCGCTGCTCGGCGCGGTCAGAGGCCCGTTCGTCACGGCCGAGGCGAAGTAGTTCTGGTTCACCGAGTAGTGCCCGACCGGAGCCAGGTACGACGCGGTGTAGGTCGTGCCCGCGGTGACGTTCACAGGGGTGGCGAACGTCAGGGTCTGCCACCCGGACGCGGACTCCCCGGCGAAGGTTCCGGTGGCCAGGGCCGTTCCGGTGGACGACCACAGCGTGCCGGTGTGGGTGCCGGTATTGGCTGCCGCCTTGTAGAACTTGACCGCGGTGACGGTGCCGTTCCGCGACGGCGTGAAGCGCACTCCCAGTTCCACCGATCCGGTGTCTCCGGAGTCCACCGCCGACGGCACGCTCCCCGCGGCGAACAGCGAGCAGGGACACGTCACCGTGGGCACCGTCGTGAACGTCCACGAGACCGGCGCGGCGAGCGCAGCGCCACCCGTGGCCGTGCCCGAGACCTGCGCGGTGTACGCCGTCCCGCCCGCCAGGGCGGCGGTCGGCGTGAAGATCGCGGTCGCCGTGCCCGCGGTGTAGGTGAGCGTCCCGCCCACGGGCGAGCCCCCGGAGGGAGTCAGCGTGAACTGCAGGGAGGCCGTCTGCATGGGCAGCGAGAACGTCGCCGTCACCGGGGCGTTCACGGCCACCGCCGGAGCTCCGGCGGCGGGAAGGGTGGCCGTCACCGTGGGTGGTGTGCTCGCCGCCGCGAAGACCACATCCACCCAGTAGTTGCTGGCCTGGTAGCTGCTCGTCGGGGCGGTGCCACCTGCCCCGTAGACGTACACCCCGTTACCGGTGGCCGGGGCCGTCAAAGGCCCGTTGGTCAGCGCAGAGGTGAAATAGTTCCCGTTGGACGAATAGTGGCCCACCGGCGCGAAGTACGACGCCGTGTACGTCGTCCCGGCGGTCACCAGGACCGGGACGGGGAACTGCAGGGTCTGCCAGCCGGAGGCCGTCTCCCCGAAGAAGGTTCCCGTGGCCAGGGCGGTACCGGTGGACGACCACAGGGTGCCGGTGTGGGTGCCCGTGTTGGTCGACGCCTTGTAGAACTTGACGCCCGTGATGTAGCCGGCGGCGGACGGGGTGACCCGAACCCCCAGCTCCACCGGGGTGGCGTCACCGGAGTCGACGGTCGAGGGGCTGCTGCTGGACGGGAACAGGCTGCACGGGCAGATCGCCGCACCGGCCACGGTGAACGACCAGGTGAACGCGCCGGCCATCGGTGTGCCGGCGAGGTTCTTCGCGCCCGACACGTTCACCGTGTAGGCGGCCGAAGCGGAAAGGCCCGACGACGGCGTGAACGTCACCGTCCGAGCCGCCGAGACGTACGCCGTGCTCCCGGCGACCGCGGTCCCGCCGGGGCCGGTCACAATCATCACGATCGTCGACGACTGGACGTCGACGGAGAAGGTCGCCGTCACGGCGGCCCCGCTCGACACCCCGGTCGCCCCCGACGCGGGCGACGTTGCCGTCACCGTCGGCGCGGAGATCGACGTCTGGTAGATCGGGTCGACCCAGTAGTTGGTCGCGCCGAACGTGTTCGTCGGCGCCACACCCCCGGTGCCGTAGACGTAGACCCCGTTACCGCCTGCGGCCGGCAGCGTGACGGCCCCGCTCACGTAGTCGGTGGCCAGCGCGTTCGCGTCGGCCGCGTAGTGACCCGTCGCGGTGTGGTATGACGCCACGTAGGTGGTGCCGGCGGTGACCGCCACCGGCGAGGCGAAGGTCAGCGTCTGCCACCCCGTCGCCGACTCCCCGGTGAAGGTTCCGGTCGCCAGGGCGGTCCCGGTGGACGACCACAGCGTGCCGGTGTGGGTACCGGTGTTCGCGCTCGCCTTGTAGAACCGGACGCCGGAGACGAACCCGGACGTCGAGGGCAGGAAGCGCACGCCGAGCTCGGTCGCCGAGGCGTCACCGGAGTCGCTCACGGTCGGGACGGCCGCGGTGCCGAACACCGAGCACGGGCAGGAGGCGACCGTGTCGGTGGTGAAGGACGAGACCAGCGGCGCCATCACGACGCCGGACGGGCTGAGGGCCCCGGACACCGTGACGGAGTAGGAGGTCGAGGGCGTGAGCGGGAGCGACGGTGTGAACGAGACCGTCGTGGTGGCGGCGTCGTACGTGGTGGTGCCGGCGATCGCGACCCCGGCCCCCGTCTTGACGGACACGACCGCCGAGCCGGTGGTGACGGCCGAGGCGAACCTCGCCTTGACCACCGAGCCGACAGCCACGCCCACCTGCCCGGACCGCGGCGTGGACCAGGACACGGTGGGCGGCACCTGGCTGCTCGTGGAGAAGTTGACGTCGACGTAGTAGTTGGCGTCGCCGAACGACGCCGCAGGGAACCCGCCACCGTCCTTGTAGACGCCGTTGAGCGACGTGCCGATGGCGCGCAGGGCGGTGAGCGGGCCGGCCCGCCAGTCGGCCACCGTGAAGAAGGACGAGTCCGCCGAGTAGCCGCCGTGCGGCGCGAGGTACGAGGCCACGTAGGTGGTGCCGGCGGTCACGGCCACGGGTGTGGTGAAGGTCAGCGACTGCCACCCGGTCGCCGTCTCACCGCTGAAAGTGCCGGTGGCCAGCGCGGTGCCGGTCGACGACCAGAGCGTGCCGGTGTGCGGGCCGGTGTTCGACGTCGACTTGTAGAACCGGATGCCGTTGACGAAGCCCGACACGGTCGGGGTGAAACGGACGCCCAGCTCGGTGTTCGAGACGTCACCGGCGTCCGTGGTGCCCGGGACGGCGTTGCCGAACAAGGAGCACGGGCACGTCTGGTTGATCGTCACGCCGGCGCCCGGAGTCTCGGTGTTCCCGCTGTCGTCGGTCGCCCGCGACCTGATCGCCAGGGCACCCGAGCCGTGCGAGACGAACGTGTAGCTCCACGACGCCCGTCCGATCGCCGGGTGCCAGGTGGAGCCGCCGTCGGCGGACACCTCGACACCACCCACGACCCCGCCACCGGCGTCCGTCGCGCTGCCCGTCGCGGTGATCACGGTGCCGTTCGGGACCGTCTGCCCAGCGGTCGGGGTCGTCACGGTCGACGTGGGCGCGGTGTGATCGCTCGAGGCCGGGCTGGCGCTCAGTCCGGTGATGATCGTCAACGGCTGGGCGGACATGTCCGCGAGCAGGTTCACGGTCGCCTGCTGCATCCGCGGGTCGATCGTGCTGGCGCCGCCGTCGTGGTCGTCGTCCAGCCCCCACGCCCACTGGATGGTCCCGGCGGAGAACACGAGGGCCCCGCTGGGCGCCTTGTACAGGGTGATGTGGTGGGTGGTCGTGCCGGGCAGCGTGAGCGTGCCGAAGTCCTGCAGCCGTTGCGGTGTGCTGCCCGTCGTCGTCGACATGTCGATCAGACCCGCGGGCCGGAAGCCGTTGTCCAGATCCTCGTTGGACTCGTACCCCACCGTGTGCGCGGACAGGCTCACCGTCTGGCCCGCGGCGAGAGTGGACAGCGTGGTGCCGCGCCAGATCCGCATCCTGCCCTCGGTGGTGTTCACCTGGATGGGCAGGTCGGTGTTGTTCGACATGTAGAGGGTGCCGCCGAGCGCGTTCTCCGGGTTGCCGCCGTCCGACGGCGGGGAGAACCGCGGGTCACGCCACGTGCCGGTCCACTGCGCCGACGGGTCGATCTTGGAGTTGGCCCAGGTCTCCTTGTAGCAGACCAGGGTGCGGTACGGGGTGCTCGAACCGTCGGTGCTGTTCTCCCACCGGGTCTTCCAGTAGTTGTCGTTGCCGCTGAAGAAGGCCAGGTTGACGCCGGCGTTCCGCGCGGCAGTCACGTTGGCCCGCGCCTCGCCGGACCAGTACTCGTCGTGACCCACGGTGACGAAGGTCTTGTGCTTGGTGATCAGCGAACCGAGCCTGGCCGTGTCGATGCCCGAGAAGTACGAGACGTCGTAGCCGTTGTGCTCGAGGAAGCGGATCATGGGGTACTCGTTCGCGAACAGGTAGTCGCGGCCGCCCTCCCACCCGCGGGTGCTGAACGGCCGGTTGTAGCTGACCTTCAGGGACCGGTTCGGCGAGTCGTACGTGGGGCCGCCGTAGAGGTTGTCGCCGCCGTAGTTGTTGTAGGCCTGCCATGTCGTGTCGGACGTCTGGTACAGCACGTCAGAGGTGCTGGCGTCGTTGCGGACGATGAACGGGATCTGGCTCTCGCCGCCGGTGTCGTTGCGGTGCAGCAGGGCGAGGTAGACGCCGGACACCGCCGTCGAGGGGACCGGGTACGTCGCCGTGACCGTCCAGTTCCCACAGTCGACCAGGTGCCAGGCGGCCGTGCCGCCGTTCCCGCAGGCCGGTTGGACCCGCGCCGTGGTGGCCACGGTCGTCATCAGCCGCGCACCGTTGCCCTGGTACCAGCCGAGCCGGTAGATCGACATGGTGTAGGCGGCGGGTGAGGTCACCTTGAACGACACCGTGCCGCCGACGTTGACGCTGATGTCGGTGGCGAAGCCCTGGATCGACGCGTCACCGGCACCGGTGATGTCCCAGACGGACTCCGGGGTGCCCGGCTTTGAGTTCTCGCAGACGACCGGGTTGGTGGGCGCCGCGCAGGGGTCCGTCACGCTGGCCGACGCCGGGCCGGCGGGAACAAGGACGCCGAGCACCACGGCCGGCACGGCCACGAGCGCTACCAGCACGTTCCGGCACCATTGGAGCGAACGGCGCCCCTGGCGATCCCTGCTCATGCACACTCCCGATGTGATCCCGCCGCTCCGGGGCGGCCACGCTGAAGAAACGTCGTTGTATGACAGGCGAACAGCGAACACGGGTGCGCGACCCGGTGTTTCACCCCTTTTGGACACGGATGTCCGGTGCGCAGCCCTGCCCGGGCGGAAAGAACGGCCCGTTACGGGTGCGGACGGCATTGATGCTGGAGAACCTGTCGCCGAAGGGGTGCCCATGCCGGGGCTAACGGCTCGAGGAATCGCACGTCGGGCCGGGTCGGACCTGGACCCACCGGGGCCGAACTCACGACGGGTGCGGGTTCAGCGCGTACGAGTAGGTCACGGCGCGCACCGCACCGAGGCCAGCCGCGCCCCGCGGCCCGAGGACGAGCACCGCAGCGTCGTCGCTGAACCACGCCGCCGCGGGTTGCGCCCCACCGGCGAAGGCCAGGGGACGGCCGATGACCTGTTCGCGACTGACGACGCGAGCGTGCGACGCCTGCTGGACCAACTGGCCGACGACCTGCGCCTGGAAGATCGGATCCGTGGCGCGCGCCTCGGCGAACTGGTAGACGGCCACGTCCGCGACCGCGGTCGAGCCCCGGAACGCCCGGAGGTAGGTCACCGACACGGGACGGGCCGCCGTGGACTTCACCTGCGCGAACCGCGTCGCCCCGGATCGACCGATCACCTTGTAGGTGTAGATCACCGGCGCCGGCACCGGGCCCGTACCGAGCTTGCGCGGGGCCACGGGCTGCACCGGCCCCTCATGGGCCTCGAGCTGCTCGTCCACGGCCGGGACCGGCGGCCTGGTCCGGGTGGGGAGCGGGGTGTGGCTGGCCAGTGGACCCACCAGCTCGCCCGAACCACCCGCGCCGACGGACGAGCCGTCCGCGCCGATGGTCGTCGACACGGTCGCCGACCCGGCGCAGGCGGCGGTCGCCACGGCCATGGCGAGACACGCTCCGGTGGTCACGACACCGCGCACTAAACGCATCGAGGGCAGCACCCTTCTGGGCTCAATCGTCCGACACATCCGGATTCACTCCATCCGTCGAATGGACGATTCTCAGTTGTGACGTCACAGTAGAGGACCGCTCAGCCGTTCGTTCTCGTTTTGAGAACTGATCATGCCTTTGCTGCAGACGGTGACCACGCGGCGTGGAGAAGCCAATGCCGACCACCTCCCGAACCGCTATTCATGTACCCCAAGTCACGGCTCATGCGGCGAACCCGGCGTTCCGGTCACCCATTGTGAGAGGACGCGACGAGCTGGAGGGTCGCAGCGAGGACACGTCCTGATCACGCCGCGAACCCCGCCACCCGGCCCCCGCCGCCCCAGGCGTCCCGGGTTCCATGCCCACGTCGCCACCAGGGCCGCGACCCGGCCGATCCAGCATCCGATCCGGCATCCGATCCGGCATCCGATCCGGCATCCGATCCACTCGGGGCGCCCGGGTCCCCGACGTCCGAACAGCCGAGCACGCTTCTCGGCCGAAGTACTGAATGGGCTGGGTCCACTGGTCCGGACGAGGGTTCCGATGGATCCTTTCGTTATGCGGTGACCGATGGTCCGGCATCGCCAACCGAAGCTTCGCGCTGGGGGCCCGATGCGCATCCTGCACGTGCTCGCATCGGTCGACGCCGACGCGCGACGCCCGGGCGAGGTCTCGGCGTGCGTCGAGCAGTGCGGTGAACTCGTGCGGCGTGGCCATGAGGTCGACATCGTGCTCGGCTGGCGTGGGCGCCGGGCCGCCCCCACCACCCTCGGCGGCCTCCCGGTGGCCGGCGTCCGGCTCGGCGGTCCCGATCGGCACAGCACGTCGCCGGGCACCAGGGCGCTGCTCAGGCGGCTGCGTCGCGACGCGGCCGGCTACGACCTCGCGCACCTGCACGGTCTCGGTGACCCCGTCGTCGCAGCCGCCGCCCGAGTGCTGCGCCGCGCGGACGTTCCCTACGTCGTCCAGCCTGGATCCGGAGCGGTGCCGACATCCTGGCGCTGGGGCCGGCTCGGGCTCGACCCGGTCGTCACGGCCCTGCGCGGGGCCGATCACCTGCTGCCGGCCTCGGCCCGGCAGGAGGCGGACCTGCGCACCCTCGTGGGCACCGCGCCGCCCAGCCGGGTGCTGCCGCACGGCGTCCGGCCGGCCTCGGCGCCGCTCGGTCCGCGTGCCGGCCGGGACACGGACCCGTCCCGGCGCGATGTGCTGCTCCTGGCCCCGCTCGCCCCGGGACGCCCCGTCATGGCCTTCGCCCGTGCGGCCGCCCTGCTCATCGACGACGGGGTGGCCGCCGATTTCTGCGTCGTCGGGCCGGACCTGGGCGCGCGGTCCGAGCTCCTGCTCTTCATCGGGACGCGGCCCCAGCTGGCCGACCATCTGCGATACGAGGGTCCGCTCCGGTATGACGCCGCGACGGCCCGGCTCGCGAACGCCGACATCTTCGTCGCCACGGCTCCCGACGACGCCTGCCCCGTCGGGCTGCTCGAGGCGCTCGCCGCCGGACTTCCGGTGGTTTACGCCGGTGACGACCCGCTCTCCACCGGGCTGCCCGCCCTGCGGGTAGCCGCGGATCCCACGCCGGAATCGCTCGCCGGCGCCCTCCGGGTGCTGATCGACGACGACGAGCGCCGCCTTCGAGGTGGGGAGCGCTCCCTCTCCGCGGCGGCCGGCACCTTCTCAGCCGGCCCTGTCGTCGACGAGTTGCTCGAGGTGTACCGCTCCGTACGCCCACGGCGGCCGGCAGCGCGCCGGGTGCCCGAACCGCGCCGTGCGGAGCAGGTCGCCGGCCGTCGCCACCACCGATTCCTGCACCCCCTCCGCGGACCGCGCTGACCAGGTCACGGCCCGGCAACCCTCAGGACGGCGTCGGAACGGGCTGCCAGGACGCCGTCATGCGACGCGCAGGGACGCCTGCCCAGACCTCGCCCGCCGGCACGTCGCGCGTCACGACGGCGCCCATACCGATGACGGCTCCCGCCCCCACGGTCACGCCTTCGCGCACGAGCGCCCCGGCGCCAACATATGCGTCCCGACCGAGGTGCACCGCCCCGGACACGCGCACCCCGCTCGCGAGCGTCACGCCGTCCTCGAGGACGTCGTCGTGCGTCAGGATGCAGCCGGGCATGAGCACCACGTGATCACCCAGGACGACGTCGGCGGTCGTCACGCAGCCGGCCATGACGACGCATCCCGCACCCAGGGTGGTCGAGCGCGCCAGGTGCGCGCCGGGATGCACGACCGTGGCCCAACGCGCCGCCGGCAGGGCCACCCGAGCCACCAGCCGGAGGCGACGGCCCGGGTCGCGGGGGGAGGCGACCGTGGCCACGAAGCGGTGCTCGGGGCCCAGGCCGGCGGCCTCGTCCGTCCGGCCGAGCACCGGCAGGCCCGCCACGACGGTGCCTGCGAGCGCCGGGTCGTCGTCGAGGAAGCCGGCGACGAGAGGCCGCTCGTCAGGCGGAGCGACCGGGGCGGTGGCCGCCTCGGCGGTCTCCCGCGCCAGGCCGCCGGCTCCGAGCAGCACCAACCGCAGGGCGGCGGTCACCGCTGGCCCGCGGATTCCGGCTGGTCACGTGAGCGCAGGAACTCCTCGAACGACAGGGCGTCCCGCAGGTCGATCGCCCGGCGGCCACCGATGGCCGGCGGCACGGCGGCCTGCTCCGGCGCCATCCGGCGGTCGACGGCGGGCCACCGCACCTGGGCGCCGGCCGTTGCCGCGGCGGCCTCCCGGGCGCCGGTCACGCGGTCGAACACGCTGACGTAGGCGACCGCCTGCGGCTGCCAGTCCAGCTCCCGGGTGCAGCGGGACCGGGCGTGTCGGCCCATGTCGAGGCGGCGACCGGAGTCCTCGAGGAGGCCGTCCACGACCTCCGCGTAGCCCGCGACGTCACCGGGAGGCACGTAGACCGCGCACGCCTCGGCGCTGACCCGCGTCTCCACCAGGTCGAAGGTGACGATCGGCAGGGCGTACGCCATGTACTCCATGACCTTGTTGTGCGTGGAGATGTCGTTGAGCGGCGTCTTCGCGTCGGGGCAGAGACCGAGGCTCGCCGTGGACAGGTACTCGGCGATCATCTGCTTGTCGGCACGCCCGGTGAAGGTCACCCGGTCGGCGAGCCCCAGCTCGTCCGCCCGGCGGCGCATCGGCTCCAGCATGTCGCCGAAACCAAGTAGGGCGAGGTGGACGTCGTCCCGCCCGCGCACCCTGACGAGCTCGTCCATGACGGCGAGCAGCTGGTCGATCCCGTCCTGAGGACCCATGATCCCGAGGTAGACGAGCAGGTGCCGGGCCCCCCGTCGCAGCTCCGGCCGTGCCTCCAACGGGCGCATGGTGGCGGTGTCGGGGCCGCTGCGGACGACGGTCGTGTCCTCGGTGGACCGGTCGCCGCGCTCGATCGCCACGGCCCGGTAGGACCGGTTGGTCACGATCACGTGATCGGCGCTGCGATAGGTCCGCCGCTCCAGCCACAGCAGGCCGGCGTACTGCAACCGGGCCGCAAGGCCCTTCGGGCGACCGAACCGGGAGACGAACAGCTCCGGGTTGAGGTCGTGCTGGTCGAAGACGAACCGGACACCCCAGGGGCGCCACAGCGCCGCGAGCAGCCAGTAGGTGTCCGGAGGGTTGCAGGCCTGGATCAGCTGGAACCCGTGCCGGCGGTGCACGCGCACCGACAGCAACGCCGTCCGGAGCCAGCAGTAGACGAACTCGACGAGGTACCCGAGCAGGCCCGCAGCCTCGGGCGGGGCCGCATACTTGTACAGATGCATGCCGTCGAGCTGCTGATAGCCGGGATCGCCGGGCCCTTTGGGGCAGATGACCGAAACCTGATACCCGGCGTCACGCAGTGCCTGACATTCCAGCCAGACCCGACGGTCCAGCGGAACAGGAAGATTCTGGACGATGATGAGAACCGGAACGCCACCCATGTCGCACCCTCACCTTTCCGGCCCGCGCCGCCTCCATTACAGGGCAGCCGTCAAGGATGTGTTGCACAGACGGCAATATTGCTCCATGTCACTTTGCGTTATGGCACAGCACCAACAGTAAAGGCCCGTGATCAGAGCGGGGTGGCGCCACTCGGCAATCACCTGATGTGTTCGTGAGGTCACATTGGGTCTCATCTTGGTGCTGAACCGGGACCATTCGTCGCCGACGTCACTCGCCGGAACCGGCCGAACGCAATACTGACCAGGTGACCACAGTGATCGTCCCCGCCCACGACGAGGAGGCGGTGATCGGCCGCCTGCTGCGCCGGCTGACGGCGACGGCGGGCACGCCCGGCGGCGCCCGGGCGACGCCGCCGAGGATCATCGTCGTCTGCAACGGCTGCTCCGACGGCACGGCCGACGCCGCCCGGGCGCACGCCGGCGTCACCGTGCTCGAGACGGCGGTGCCCTCCAAGCACGCCGCCCTGCGGCTCGGTGACGCGCACGCCGACGACGACTTCCCCCGGGTGTACCTGGACGCCGACGTGGAGCTCGACGCGGACGCCGTCCGCGCCCTCGCCGCCGCCCTCGAGGCGCCGGGCGTGCTCGCCGTCGCGCCCACCCGGGTGATCCCTCGGCGGGGCGCCTCCAGGCCCGTGCGTTGGTACTACGACGTCTGGGAGAGCATCCCGGGGGTGCAGACAGGCCTGTTCGGCCGCGGGGCCGTCGCGCTGTCCCGGGAGGGCCACGCGCGGCTGCAGGACATGCCCGAGCTGCTGTCTGACGACCTGGCCGTGTCCTCCGCCTTCGAGGAGCACGAGCGCGCAGTGGTCTCCGAGGCCGTCGTCGTGGTGCACCCCCCTCGGCATTGGGCGGATCTCGTACGCCGCCGGGTGCGGGTGGTCACCGGGACCCGCCAGGCCTACGAGGGCACCGCGTCCGGCAACCTGCGCATCGACTCCCGCACCGGATCCGGCGACCTTCTCCGGGTGGTCCGGGCCGATCCACGGCTGTGGCTCAAGGTGCCGGTGTTCCTCCTGACCACGCTCGTCGCTCGTCGCCGAGCGGCTCGCGCGGTCGCCGCGGGCGACTTCACGACCTGGCTCCGCGACGAGAGCAGCAGGGCCGGATGAACGTCGGCTTCCGACCAGAACGTTCCTCATGGGCACAGGAGAGCATCGTGTCCACTTCTGTCACATCCACCTCGGAGTTCGTGTGAGATTCCATCCCCTGCCGTCGCTGCAGTCGCGGCCCCTGGTGAGTGTCGTCATTCCGTGTTACAGGTACGGCAATTACCTGGCAACCGCCGTGGACACCGCAATTCGCCAGCCCGGGGTACGGGTAGAGGTGATCGTGGTCGACGACGCCTCCCCCGACGACAGCGCCGAGGTCGCCCGCGAGCTCGCCGGACGGCATCCGGAGGTGACCGCGGTCGTCCACGAGGCGAATCGCGGGCACATCGCGACCTACAACGACGGCCTCGAGCGCGCCACCGGCGACTACGTAGTGCTGCTGTCCGCCGACGATCTCCTCGCCCCCGGCGCCCTGGCCCGGGCTGCCGCCATCATGGACCGCGACCCCGAGGTCGGCCTCGTCTACGGCTTCGCCCCGGACTTCGAGCAGTCACCGGCACCCACCCGCCGCCTGCTGCCGCACTACGCGCGGTGGACGGGCGAGCAGTGGATCGACCGGGTGTGCGCCAGCGCGCAGAACCCGGTCTGCACCCCGACCGCGATCATGCGCCGGCAGGTGCTCACCGCGTGCGGAGGGTACGACCCGCGGCTGCCGCACACCGCGGACCTGCTCATGTGGCTCCGCGCGGCAGGCCGGGCCGGTGTCGCGTACGTCAGCGGCGTCGACCAGGCCTACTACCGGGTGCACGGCAGCAACATGCACTCCACCACCTTCGCCCAACTCGCCGTGGACCTGGAGCAGCGCAGGGAAGCCTTCCGGGTGTTCCTCACCGAGTTCGGGGGCGACCCGGCGCGCTCGGCCGCCCGGCTGAGCACGGTCACGCATGCCCTTGTCGTCGAGGCCGAACGTGCGCTGCACCGCCTGGACCCGGCGGAGCCAGGCAGCGCGGAGGCGGCCGAGGCCCTCACCGACCTCATCGAGCGCCACCGCGAGCCTCGACCGGGAACCGCCCGCCGCCCCGCTGCGCCCGCCCCGTGGGCGGCCCGCGCCGACGCGGCTCGCGGCATGCTGGACTGGCGGTACTGGCGCCGGTTCGGACTGCGCCTGTGACCGGGCCGGCAGCGGTCGAGGAGACGCCGCGCGGGCGGGCGGTGACCGTCGCGCTCGCGTACGGCATGCTCAACAACATCGCCCTGCGCTTCGGGAACCTGCTCCTGGGCGTCCTCCTGGCGCGGCTCCTGGCTCCGGCGGAGTTCGGGGTCTATGCGGTGGCCCTCACGGTGCAGGCGGTCCTCGCCAACCTGACCGACCTGGGCATGGCAGCGTTCATCGTCCGAACGCCCGACGTCGAGCGGAAGGCGCCGACCGTGCTCACGGCCGGCTGTGCCGTCGGCGTGGCGCTGGCAGCAGCGATGTGGGCGCTGGCGGCCCCGCTCGCGGACCAGATGGGCAGCCCGGCGGCGACCCCGGTGATCCAGGCGCTGTCCCTGACCCTGGTTCTGACGGGAGCCGGCTCGGTCCCGGCCGCGTTCATCCAGCGGCGCCTGCAGCAGAACCGCCAGCTCGTCGCGGACGGCAGCTCCTTCGTGGTCGGGGCGACGGTGGCCGTCGTCCTGATCATGCTCGGACAGGGCGCGATGTCGCTCGCCTGGTCCCGGGTGGCCGGGCAGCTCGTCGCCGTCGTCCTGCTCTTCCGGTTGAGCCACCACCGTCCGGTGCTGGGATTCGACACCCAGGTCGCGAGGGAGGCCGTCCGGTTCGGGCTGCCGCTGGTCGGCGCCAACGTGCTCTCCTGGTTGCTGCTGAACATGGACTACGTGATCGTCGGGCGGCTCCGGGGCGCCACGGTACTGGGGATCTACGTGCTGGCGTTCAACATCTCGTCCTGGCCGACGTCGGCGATCTCGCAGGGGCTGCGGGCCGTGGCCCTGCCGGTCTTCGCCCGGGAGCAGAGCGCCGACGCGTCCACCCGGACGCGGCACGTGGCGGCCGCGGTGGGTCTCACGCTCGCGGGGTCCGCCCTGTCGGGCGCGCTCCTGCTGGCACTGGCCTCCCCGGTGATCATCGCGGTGTACGGCGAACGCTGGGCGGCGTCGGCGGCACCGCTGGCGACGCTGGCCGCCTTCGGTGCTGTCCGGCCCGTCTTCGACCTGCTCGCGACCTACTTGACGGCACGAGGGGCCACGCACGCCGTGTTCGCCGTGCAGGTGGCCTGGACGGTCGCGCTGCTGCCGGCGCTCGTCGTCGGCATCTCCTGGAACGGACCGGCCGGTGCCGGCCTGGCCCATCTGACGGTCGGGCTGCTGGTCGTGCTCCCGGCCTATCTCTTGGTGCTGCGCCGCCAGGAGATTGCCCCAAGCACCGTATTGCGGGCCGCGATCGTCCCGCTCACGGCGGCGGCCGCGGCGGGCGGGGCGGCTTTCGCCACGGGGCGGTTGCTCGACAACCCCTGGGTGGCGGTGCTCGCGGGCGGCAGCGTCGCGACCTTGGCCTATGCCGGGGCGATGCGTGGCTGGGTGCGTCGCAGGGTCGGCCACCTGCGGGGTCCTGGCGGGATCGGCGCCTCCGAGGGAGCTGGCGCGCCCGGCGGGCCGGCGCCGGTGGAGCCGGCGCTGGGACCGAGTGCGGGGAACGGGCCGGGCGTCACCCTGCACCCCCTGCCCGCCGTACGGGAGGAGTCGTGACCCGGCCGCGACGCGTCCTGCTGGTCACCCACGAGCTCTCCCGCACCGGGGCGCCGCGGATAGCCCTGCTGGTGGCTCGCAGCCTGGGACGGCGCGGCGCGCGCGTCTCCGTGGTGAGCCGGCGTCCCGGCCCGCTGGAGCCGGAGTTCGCCCAGGCCGCGCGCACCCGGCTCGAGCCGTTCCTGCGCGTCCGTCGCAGGCTCGGGCTCGTCAGCGCCCTGGCTCCGGTCGCGCGCGCGGTGGACACCGCCTCGGCCGTGGCCACCCTCCTGCGGCACCGGCCCGACCTGGTCTACCTGAACTCCACCGCATCGGTGGCCTACTTGCGTGCCTGCCTGCTGCTGCGACGTCGGGTCGTGCTGCACTCGCACGAGTCGACCGAGGTGGCCGAACGTTTCATCGGGCCCAGCCGGGCCCGCGCCCTGCTGCGCCACGCCCGGCTGGTCGCGTGCTCGCCGTCCGTGCAGACGTCCCTCGCCGAACTGGCCGGCGTCCCGGTGGACGAGGTCGTCATGCTGCCGTCCGTGCCGGACGGGCCTGCCGTCGAGGCAGCTGCGGACCTCCCCCCGGACGTGAGCTACCGGCCCGACGAGATCGTGGTCGGGTGCTGCGGCAGCGTCGAGCACCGGAAGGGGACCGATCTCTGGCTCGAGGTGGCCGAGCGGGTGCGCGCGGCCCATCCGCAGTTGCCGTTGCGATTCGTCTGGGTCGGCGAGATCGTGGATCCCGAGCTCACCGGGCGTGCTTCGGACGCTGCGCCGCCCCGGACACCGTGGGCCGAGGTGTTCGTCGGACCATCGGCGAATCCTTACGCGCACATGCGACGCTTCAACATCGCCACTCTGCCGTCGCGGGACGATCCGTTCCCACTGGTCGTCCTGGAGTCCATGCTGCTGGGCACGCCCGTGGTCGCCTTCGCGGTCGGCGGGGTGCCCGAGCAGATCGGGGACGCGGGGATCGTCGTGCCCCCGCTCGACGTGGCGGCCTTCGCGGACGCCGTCGGCGCACTTGTCGCGGATGCCGACCTGCGCTCGGACCTGGGACGGCGGGCCCGCGAGCGGGCCCGGACCCGGTTCAGCGTCGAGGCTTTCGCCGAGCTCCTCGACGAGGTGGTCGAGGAGCCCTGAACCGCCGGAAGGTCAGGCCCGGTGCTCGTCGACGAAGGCGGCGAGCGTGCCGATCGTCTCGAACGTCTCGGCGGAGATGTCCGCCTCGTCGACGGTGATGCCGAACCGCTCCTCGAGCTCCGTCACCAGCGCCACGACAGCCATCGAGTCCAGCTCGGGCAGGCTGCCCAGGAGCCCGGTCGACGCGCTCAAGGTCGCGGCGCGGTCCTGCAGGCCCAGAACCTCGACGACGAGCGCCTTGACGTCGTCGACGCTGGCTGCCGTGGTGTCCATGATGAGTCCTCACTGGGTACGGGGGTGACGGGCGACCGGGACGGCTCCGGTCAGACGAGCACCTCGACGGGCGCCGGATGGCCGAGGAAGGCGGTGGGGCTGGCAGTCAGCCCGTAGGCGCCTGATTGGAACACCACGACCAGGTCACCGACGTCCGCGGCGGGCAACGTCACCTTATCGCCCAGCACGTCGAGCGGGGTGCACAGGCACCCGACGACATTGACCACCTCGTCGGCGTCCTGCGCCATCCGGGTGCCGACGGCCAGCGGGTAGTTGCGCCGGACGACCTGGCCGAAGTTGCCGGAAGCCGCCAACTGGTGGTGCAACCCCCCGTCGACGACCAGGTAGGTGCGCCCGCGGGAGATCTTGCGATCCAGGATGCGGGTCACGTAGACCCCGCACTCCCCCACGATGTACCGACCGAGCTCGGTCACCAGGCGGGCCTGCGGAAAGGCCGGCAGCAGGACGTCGTCGAGGACGGCGTGCAGGTTGGCCGCCACGGCGTCCAGATCGAGCGGCTCGTCCTTCGGGAAGTACGGGATGCCGAACCCGCCCCCGAGGTTGACGTACCGGACCGGCCCGTCGAACCCCTCGGCGAGACGCACCACCAGGTCGGCGGTCTTGCGCTGGGCCTCGGCGATGACGTCGGCGCGCAGGTTCTGGGAGCCTGCGAAGACGTGGAACCCCAGCAGGTCCGCACCGCCGGTGACGACGAACTTCACGAGGTCCGGCACGTCCTCGCTGTCCACCCCGAACTGTTGCGGCCCGCCGCCCATGCGCATACCGGAACCCTTGACCTCGAAGTCCGGGTTGACCCGCACGGCGACCCTCGGCCGGATGCCGAGCGCCTCGCCCACGCCGAGCACCCGCCGCGCCTCGCCCTGGGACTCCAGCTCGACCGTCACGCCCGCGGCCACGGCCTGGGTGAGTTCGTCGTCGGCCTTGCCCGGCCCGGCGAAGCTCACGTGGTCCGGCGCGACCGTGGTGTCCAGGGCGAGTCGCATCTCCCGGGCCGACGCGACGTCGAAACTGTCGACGAGGCCGGCCAGGTGCTGGACCACCGCGGGCATGGGGTTGGCCTTGACCGCGTAACTGAGTTGCAGCCTCGGCGGGAGCGCTGCCCGTAGCCGCTCGACGCGAGCCGTCAGCAGACCGCGGTCGTAGGCGAAGAACGGGGTGCTCCCCACGATCTGCGCGAGCCGGTCGACAGGGACGTCACCGACGCACAACCGCCCGTCCCGGACGGCGAACGCGGCCACCGCCGGATGGGTCATCGGTCCAGCTCCTCACGGATGCGGGTGCGGTCGAACTTGCCGTTCGGGGACCGCGGGATGGTCGCCTGGACGACGACGCTCCGGGGGACCATGTACAGCGGCACCGAACGCTTGAAATGTGCGACAAGGTCGTCCGACGCGAACTCCCCCGCGCCCGCCCCCGCCCCGGCGGCCGGGCTCACGACCAGCACGATGTGCTGGCCCAGTTGCGCGTCGGCGACGCCGATGGCGACCGCGTCGGCCACCAGGCCGCTGTCGTAGGCGATCTCCTCGATCTCCGTGGGGCTGATCCGGTACCCGGACGTCTTGATCATTTCGTCGTTGCGCCCGACGAAGGACAGGAAGCCCTCCTCGTCCCGCACGACCACGTCACCGGACCAGACGGCGGGCTCAGGAAGGGTGAGGCCACCGACGCGGTCCGGTACCGGCCGGAAACGGGCCGCCGTCCGCTCCGCGTCGTTCCAGTAGCCCAGGGCCACCAGCGCCCCCCGGTGCACGAGCTCGCCCTCCTCACCCGGGTCGCACTCGGTGCCGTCCGGCCGCAGCACGAGGATCTCCGCGTTGGGGATCGCCTTGCCGATCGAGCCAGGGCGCCGGTCGATCTCGGCCGGGTCCAGGTAGGTGGACCGGAAGGCCTCGGTCAGGCCGTACATCAGGTAGGGCGCGGCCCCCGGGAAGATCGACCGCAGCTGGTCCAGCGTCGTCTTGGGCATCCGACCGCCGGTGTTGGCGAAGTAGCGCAGGTGGGCCGACGCCTCCGCCGGCCACCGCTGCGCCGCGATCTGGATCCACAGGGGCGGCACGCAGGTGAGCCCGGTGACCTTGTGCTTCGCGCAGAGCCGGACGACGTCGCCCGGCAGCAGGTAGTTCATCAGAACCACCTGTGCGCCGACGGCAAAGGCCGTGGTCAGCTGACTGAGGCCGGCGTCGAAGCTGAGGGGCAGCGCCGAGAGGATCACGTCGTCGGCGGTGTTGCCCAGATACTGGCTCACGCTCTGCGCCCCCACCAGCAGGTTGCGGTGGCTCAGCACCACCCCCTTGGGCCGGCCGGTGCTTCCGGAGGTGTAGAGGATGGCTGCAAGATCGACGTCGATCCCGGGGCTGCCCGCCACCGCCGTGGGGCTGCCCGGCTCGCCCGCCCCGACGACGTCCACCCAGGCACTCACCCGGTAGGAGTCATGGTCCGCTGCGGGGCTCGGGTCCGCCCCGGGGACGGGGTCTCCCAGGACCACCACATGCCGCAGCTCGCCGCAGCGGCGCAGACCCTCCTGGAGGGCACCCAGCCGCTCCGCGGAGGTCACCAGCACGCGGGAGCCGCTGTCGGCCACGATGTGCTCGACCTGGCGGGCGCGCAGCAGCGGGTTCACCGGCACAAAGACGCCTCCCGCCGCCGACGTCCCGAACAGGGCCGCCACCGTCTCCAGGCTCTTGTCGAGATAGACCGCGACCCGGTCACCTCGCCGCAGCCCCAGCCGCACCAGGCCGGCCGCCACGGCGCCGGTCCGGTCGCGCAGCTCGCCGTAGGTCCACCCGGAGTCCTTGTAGATCAGCGCCGGGCGCTCGGGGGCCTCGGCAGCCGGCCGAAGGACGAGGTCGTGGAACTGGGTGAGCATGCGGTGCGGGCCTTTCGGTCGTCGGTCACCAGGCGACACAGGTCAACTCACTGTAGAAGTAGTCGACGTCCTCCGAGCCTGTTTCCGGCCCGCGGTACATCTTCGGGCGCGCCTGTCGTAGCCGGATCGCAGGTATCCCGAGCCGACCGGCCAGGCGTTCCTCGACCAGCACCGCAGGAATCCCCCGCCGGACCAGAAGATGACGGGAGAATACCGTCAACCCGGCCTGGAAGACCTCAGGGTCCCCCACGTGGAGCACCGACGCGAACAGCGGCAGCCCCTTGCGCCGGTCGCGCCGGAAGGCCACCCAGCAGTGTCGATCACCTTGCCGAAGCACCAGGTGGTGGGCCGCGGTGGCCCGCCGGTGGTCGCGGTACACGGGCAACTCACGGGGGTCGAGCAACCGTTCGACGGCCGTGGGGTCGCTGACCACCGTGATCCGGCCCGGCACCGACGGCCACGGCAGGCCCGGGACCAGGAAGGTCGTCGTGTCCAGCTCCTGGAACCCCAACCGTCGGTTGAGCGGGACGACGCTCCCGCTCGGCGAGAAATCGGTGAACAGGTCCACGCCGGACTGGGCCAGCAGGGCCTTGAGCAGTTTGAGGCTGTGCAGCCGGTGCGAAGGAAGCACGCACCACGCAGCCAGGTTGCACACCCGCACGGCCTTTCCGGCAATCACCCGGTCGGCGTAGAAAGCCAGGTGGACACCGACGATCCGACCCTCGTCGCGCAGCAGGAAGCCGCGATTGGGGGCGTCCCCGGGCCACGGGGCGACCACCATCCGCTCCCAGACGTCCGCCGGCACCCGCTCGTTGAGGTTGGCGTGCAGGAAGGCCGCGGTGGCGGCGACGTCCCCGTCGCCGATCGGCGCCAGCTCGACCGTCACGCCCGGGTCGCCAGGAGCGACTTGGGCAGACCTGCCATCCGTTCGAAGCCCACGTCGGAGTCCGGGAAGAGCGCGAGCATCTCCGTCCGGCCGACCAGATCGGTCCAGAGCACCTCCTGCACGGCGTCCGCCCGCGAGGCGGGTCGGCTGTGCGCCAACGGCCAGCGCATCGAGATCGCCACCCGCAGGCGGACGGGGAGCGCCTGCATCCCCGGGAACAGCCAGTGCGGTTCGACGGGGAAGTACCGGTACGGCGTCTGCACCCAGTGCCGTGGAGCTGCCTTGCGGATCGTCTCGGCGAGCCGGACGCGCATCGCGTGCCCGCCCACGTGCTCCAGCAGCGAGTTCGAGACCACCAGGTCGAACTCCCGCTCCGGCCGGTATCCGCAGGCGTCACCCAGGACCGGTTCGAGCCCCGCGGACGGCGTACCAGGCTCGAGCAGGTTGACGACGGTGACGTGACGGGCGCTGACGGGCGCCCGGCGCCAGTACTCCGTCGTGCCGCCGAGGTCCAGGACGGTCAGATCGGCGATGTCGGGGAAGAGCGCCCGGAACTGGTCCCAGCGCCGCATCCGCATCCGGGAACCGACCGACCGCGGGCTGTCCACCAGCAGATCTCGTGCTCGCACCGTGCCCAACTTTCCGGACGGCGCTGAAGCCGTCCTCTCCTCGTCGTCTCGAGAAACCGTGCGCGCGGCTCAGCGCCAACGCTTGACCAGGCCCACCGCCGCAAGCCTCGCCGACTCGATGGCCGGCGGAGGCTCCAGCACGGACCGGCGCACGGAATCGCCGTCGTCCGAGTGCAGCATGCTGTAGCGGGGCTGGATCCAGGCACCGGACCGGGCTCGCCTCCGGTCGCTCGTGTGAACCCGTTCGTAGCCCAGCCGGCGCAGCAGGCCCAGCAGGGTGCGGTCGTACCGGCCCAGCGGGCAGGCGGCCTCCGTCACCGGGGTCCCGGCGACGGCGGAGATCCGGGCCCGGGCCTCCACCAGTTCGGCGCGGCGGGTGGCCTCGTCCATCCCCCGCCACGGGCGATGGTCCATGCCGTGGGTCCCGATCACCATGCCGGCGCGGCGAAGCGCCCGTACACCGTCGTCGTCAAGGCTCCCCGGCTGACCGAGCCGGCCGGCGAGGACGAAGAACCGGGCGGTCAGGCCCCGCCGGGCAAGCGCGGGAAGGGCGATCGCCACGTCCGAGGCGTTGCCGTCGTCGAAGCTGATGACGACCCGCGGCCGATCGACGATCGCGTCGAGGATGTCCTCGAACCGGTCCTCGGTGACCCAGTAGGCGTCCTCACCCGGTTCCAGCGACCGCGCGGGCGCACCCACGCCGTGGAAGCACACGTTGACAGTGCCCCGGTCAACCATGTCCACCTCTCCTCAGGCCGGCATCAGAGGCGTGCCGTCATCCATGGTGTTGCCGTGCCACACGTTCCCGTTCCGCGCCGTCGCGGGAACCCAGCCACCCACTACGCCGTAGAGGCCGCACCTGCCGTTGCGACCCCGCTGGAAGACGTTGTCGGTGACGGTGATGTGGTCGAGGTCTCCCGGTTTGGCCGGGTGGTTGCTGCCCGCATTGATACAGAATCCGGAGTCCGGGGAGGCAAGGACCAGATTGCGGTCCAGAACCACCCGCGAGATGTCGTCGTCCGGGATGAGCGTCAACGGGCTGGTGCAGCCACCGACACAGCCTAACGTGCTGTGGATCACTTGCATGTCGCTACCACCGTTGGTCAGGAATCCGTTCTGGTGCCATCCGAGTGACTTGCCGACGGTGTACTGATCATGGATGTAGGAGTCCCGGACAGTGCAATGACCGTAGCAGTGCACCCCGTGCTGGTTGTTGTGGACGTCGACGCGCAGCAACGTCACGTTGCTCAGACCCACCGCCTGGGCCTTCACCGCCAGTCCGTCCACCTCGGAGTCCACGATGGCCACGGACGCCGTCGGGCTGTTCGTGTTCACGAGCCCGTTGACCTTGCTGTTGCGGATCGTCAGGTTCTTGGCGTAGACGAGCATGCCGGCGCAGTTGACCAGCTTTGCGTCGATGACGACATCATCAGTGCGAATGTCACAGGGGCCGTCGTACGGGGTGAGCCGGACGACCGGACGGACGTCCCCGGGCAGGCCGTGGGGATACCCCGCGGTCCAGGCTGCCGGCCAGCACCCTCCCCAGGGGTCCTTGCCGCCCGGCTGGTACGGCGCGCCCGTGCACCCCGAGGCGGCTGCGGGCGAAGTGGCGGCGACCGGCGGGTGGCCGGGTTCCGCCGACGTGCCCCACCGGCCCCACGCACCCCACCCAAGAACCGCCGCGAACGCAACCAGAGCCAGCGCCATGGCGACCCGCGGCACGGTGACCCGCGAGTCGACCCGGTGCACGGCGCGGGGCACGGACGGATCCATGACGTCCTCGAGGTCAGGCAACCGACGGCCGGCCGGCGCAGCGGCGGTTCCGAGCCGGGGCCGACCGGTTGGAGAGTTCTCGTCGTGACATCACGGTCTCATATCTGCGCAAACGCGGGCGCGGCGGGCGGACAACACAGGAACACCACAGGGCCGAAAGAGTACTGTGCGCACACAGGGGGACGCGTTCATTCCGGTCAATCGCCCGTCAGCAAGTGGCACAGAGAACCACAAACTGCTGTGCGTATTTGCATGGTTACACACAGCGAAGCGGCCGATCGAGCCCTGGCCGGACTCGCCGGCTCCTATCCTGGTCATGTGGAGATCCCTCGCATGCCCGTGTCGATCGTCTGCGTCTTCAACTCCCCCGAGGTACGCCAGGACTGCCTCGACCGCTCCGTCGAGCGGTTGCGCGGAGAGGCTCCGGACGTGGAGTACATCCCGGTCGACAACGTCGACTCTGCATTCCCCAGCGCCGGCGCCGCGCTCAACCACGGCGCCCGACTGGCGCGACATGATTACGTCGTCTTCGTTCATCAGGACGTTTACCTGCATTCACTCGCCGCTCTCGAGCGCGCCGCAGGAATTCTCGCCGGTCCGGACGGTTTCGGTGTGCTCGGGGCGTGCGGGATCGACCACGAGGGGCGGGTGATCGGCCGCGTGCGGGACCGCGTCGTGCTGATCGGCGACGTCGCACAGCAGCCGCAGGACGTCGACAGCCTCGACGAGGTGCTGTTCATGGCGCCCCGCAGCCTGCTCCTCGAGCACCCGCTCAGCGAGCACCCCGACCTGGCCTGGCACGCCTACGCCGTCGAGTACGGCCTCCGGGTGCGCGGGCTCGGGCTTCGCGTGGGCGCCGCGGACATCCCCCTGACCCACAACAGCCTCACCGTCAACCTCGCCCGGCTCCACGAGGCACACGCGGCGGTGGCCAAGGAGTACCCGGCCCTGGTCCCGATCCGGACCACCTGCGGCACGATCACCGACCGAACGCCGACGACCGTGGACCGCGAACCCTTCCTGGCGGCCCACCGCTGGCGCTACCGGTGGCTGCGCACCACCCGGACGGCGCACGCCGCCCGTCGAGCCGCCGACGGAGCGCCCGTCGTCCTGAACGACATCCGACTGGATATCGACGAGGTCATCGCTGCCGTGCCGGCGCCGTTCCACGTCCTGAATCTCGAGCCCGCCGGGCTGGCCGCGGGGAGTCTCGGCACCCCCGAGCCGCTGGACCTGTTGCGCCGCGGACGGCCCGTGACGTTCCGGGCGGGCGACGTTCGGATGCTGGCGGAGGTGCTGAGGGCGCGCGACCCCGGCACTCCGATGCTCGTCACGAACCTCGGGATCGGCGACCTCGGCACCCTCGCCCGGCTTCCCGGCACGACGGACCGGATCGTCGGGTGGCACGAGTCGGCCGGGTACTGGCTGCTCCTCGGCTGTCCCGCAGACGTCCTCCCGGCCCCGTGGCGCGGCGCGCAGGCCACCCCTCTCGGGCTGCGTGCCCTCGCGTGACGACGCCCCTCCGGGCCCGGCGCGCGTGGCGGAGGGCCCGGAGGTGACGGCGTGGGGCGGAGGACAATACCGCTCCTTCGCCCTCCGCGTCAGGGAGTGACGGCCTTGCCGTTGGTGTAGACGTTGTTGGACCAGACGTTCCCCGCGGCATCCGTGTCGAAGGACGTGACCGTCCCGTAGAGCCCGCACTTGCTGTTCGTGCCGGGCTCGAACACGTTGTTCCGGAAGATGATGCCGGAGACCTTGGTTCCGTAAGGCTTCCCGGGGTCGGTGCCCCCGTAGGCGCAGTAGGAGATCTGGGTCGACGCCAGGAACAGGTTGTTGTCGAAGGTGTAGCGGTTGTTCGGCCCGAAGTCACCGAAGATCGCCGCATCCGCGGTGCAGCCACCGTCGTTCTGGGTGATGGGCACACTGCAGCGCAGGGTGTTGTGGATCAGCGTGTTGTCGGCCCCGCCGTTGGAGAGGAAGGCGTTCATGTGCCACGCGGCGCCGGCGGGGATGTACTCGATGTGCACGTAGCTGTCCTTGATGAGGCAGTTGTCCTCGCAGAGGATGCCGTGCTGCGCGTTATGGACGTCGACCCGTTGCACCGTGAGGTTCCGGTACCCGATGGCCGGCGCCTGCACGTTCTGGCCGTCCACCTCACTGTCGGAGATCGCCAGGGACGCGTCGTTGATGACGTCGATCCGGCCGTTGACCTTGCTGCGTGAGATCGTCACCTTGCCCGCCGTGATGCTCAGCCCACAGTTGATCGTCTTGCCGTCGATCACGGTGTCGGCCTTGATGGTGCACGGTCCGCTGTAGGCGGACAGCGACGTCCCCGCGGGCACGCCCGTGGTGGAGGCGTTCGGGAACCCCGTGGTGCTCGGGGCACCTCCTGCGGGGGGCGCACTGCTCGCGGGGGGCGGTGTGGTCTTGGGCGGGCTCGACACCGGAGTGGTCGGCTTGACACTCGACGACCCGGAGGGGGAGGCGGACGAGGAGGTGGGGCCGGAGGTGCTGCCGGTGGGGCTGGACGAGGGGGACGAGCTGGCCGAGGGCGACCCGGTCGGGCTCGCCGACGAGGACGTGGCCGGCGACGACGGCGCCGAGGTCGGAGCATCGCTCGGGGGTACCGACGCGCCAGGGGAAGAGGTCTTCGGCGGCAGGGTCGTGGCCGACGACCCGGGGGCGGGTTGCGTCGGCGGGACATGCGGCTGACCGGAGCGGTCGTGGCGACGATGGACCCAGCCCGAGCCGGGCACCCAGTGACTGACCTCTCCGATGGTCACCCCACCGATGCTTCGACCGTCAGCCTCGCCGGTCGCTATGAGTCCGGTGGCGAGCAGGACCATCGGAAGGACGCCGACCACCAGGGCCCGGCGACGACGGCTGCGCGGCAGCGGCAGCGACCGGCGCCCCGAGCGGGGCCGCCCATGCCGTCCCGGTTGCGGAGTGGTCTCGTGCTGCGCGGCCGGGCGCCCCGTCGTCGGTGCGTGCGCCTCCTGCTCCGCCAGACCTCCGCCCGCTCTGGGCCCATTCACCGGGCACGTCCCGTCGTCGGTTCTCCACCGGGTTCACCGGCGGAGAGGAAGCGGGTAAAGGTGCCGACAGCAGCGGACTCCATACTCGCCATCCAACCGTCGCTACGGCGCCGGATCAATGCGGTTACGTTCAGCCGCACCTATGCGGACGTCAAATTCAATTTAGGGTTACACAGCGCAACGAAGGTACTGGAGCCGGACAGCTTCTCCAAAGCAACGACCGATCATGACCCGACCGGCCGCCGTTGGAACCACAGGTCATCGGGCGATCACGCACCGTTCACATGACCGGTGCGACACCCTCGGGACGGGACGGCGGCCCGACCGTGCCCTGCCCGGGGCCGCCTTGTGGTGGCAGGGGATCTGCGCTTTCCAGCGCCAGTCTCCGCATCGCCCCGCTCGTTCCGAGCAGGAGGAACATCAGTCCCGGCACCATCGGGAACGACAAGGCGTCGAACAGGGCAAATCCCAGCACCCCCGCAGCAATGGACGCGGCCAGCGCGGCCCCGAGCGTCGGCGCACCCCCCACGATCCGTCCGGCCGCTCCGAACCGGTGCCGCCATGCCGTCCGGATCGCCACCCAGAAGAGAACGAGGAGTGCCCCGCACCCGACCACTCCGGTCTCGATGAGCAACAGCAGATACTCATTGTCCAGAATGCGGTACTGAGGCATGAACGTCCCGAAACCACGGCCGAACACGGGCCGGTCGAGGATGAAGGACCACGCGATCGCATAGCTGTTCGAGCGCGACTGGGCACTGGCGTCGTTGCTGATCCCGGTGAACAGCCCCGCCAGCGATCCGAGCATGCCCGGACGCAGCACGAACATGGCCCCGACGAGTGCCACGACACCGGCGTAGGTACGGCGCCGGACCGCTCGCGGCCAGGTGGGCAGCAGGATCGCCAGCCCGGCGACCGCCCCGACGATGGCGGATCTGGAGATGGCGAACGGCAGAGCGACGCCGATCGCCAGGACCGGGAACCAGCGGCTCCGTACCGCCCGGTGCCGGTCCGTCACGGCGTAGTGCAGCGCGATCGGAAGGATCATGGTCAGGACCACGCCGAACTCGATCGGGGACAGCGCGGTACCAGCCGGCCGGAAGAAGCCCTGCCGACTCCCGACGCTGGTCAGGTCCCCATTGACCGCCAACCCCGGCAGGCGCAGGTACTCGGTGAAGGCCTGTCCGGTGAGGTACTGCACGATGCCCAACGCTGCCACCGCGCCACCGAGCATGGTCAGCCGCCGCATCAGGGTGTCCAGACGTGGCCGGTCCGGGATGCCGTCGAGGGCGACGAGCAGCACCGCACCCCAAGACAAGGCGCTCAGCAGGCCTCGATCGGCGGCGGAGATTTCGCTGGCGGAGATGGGTCGGAGGGCGGCCGCCGCGTAACTGGCCATGATCGCGGCGAGGAAGACCAGTGCGGCCCGCCGGACCGGCTGCCGCAGTGACGTCTCCGGGCGATGCCGGGCCAGCCAGTGGGCCGACCACCACAGGGCCGCCGCCAGTCCGAACATCTGCGCCGGCGTGCCGGCGGCACCGAGCGGGGCGAAGACGTAGCGCGACGGAAGGCAGAGCAGCAGGACCACGAAGACGGTGAGGACGATGGAGCCACTGCCGTGGGGACGCCGCACCGCCGGGAACAGCCGGTACGCGCCCGCGCGGCCGTCCGGGATGGGCGGCTCGCTGGTCACTCCGCGCCGTCCCGGCGGACTCGCTCACCGGACCCCTCGTGCGACCCGTGAGCCGTTCCGTCATCGAGCACCCGGTCAGGGTCCGGGTCGCCCTGCTCCCCGCTCGTCGACGCGGTGTGCTTCCGGATGTCCTCGAGGTTGATCGGTCGGGTGGAGTCCGGAGGGGCTTCGAGCTGCACGGCCGACCTGCTCGCCAACCACTCGAGGAGCGCGGCGGGGCGATCGTCGTCCGCGGGCCGGCTCTGGCGACCGGTGACGGCGACGTCCTCACGGTCGTGGTGGCTGCGCTCGTCGACCCGCTCGTCGCGGTGCCGGTCCCAGCCGTTGTGCTCGGCGGGGCCGGCGTCCCTGCTGTCCGACCCCGAGCGGTCGCCGGCCCCGACGCCGGCGACCTCGCCGCCCTGGGCGCCGCCGTCGCGTGGACCCGCGGCGGGGTGAGCGGGCGACCGCGGCGAGGAAGGCACGGCAAGGGGGTCGAGGTCCGCTCCGGTCAGGCGGGCGGCCTCGAGCAGCGCTGCCGTCGAGATGGTTTCGGTCCGCAACGAAGCATCCCCCCGGTCCGGCTCTCCGGAGGGGCTCCACCGACCGAACCCGAGCGTCGACAGTTCCCCCTCCGGCTCGGGGGGCGGAGGGGGCGCCCCGCCGTCGTGGTTGTGCCGGGCCGCCACCCGCGCCAGGGTCTCCCGGCGACGCCCGGCGACGGACTCGAGCAGGGACGCGCTGAGGACGGTCAGCACCAGGCCCAGGACGACCACGGCGATCACGGCCCGCAGCTGGTCCTTCCACTGGGCCTGGGGCTCCCCCGCCGTGCCGATGACGGACGAGGTGATCTGGAACTGCGGGCCGACCGAGTTCTGCAACTTGGTCATCGTCATGGGGACCTGGGCGACCACCGCATCGAGGGCACGCCTGGCTTTGGCGCGGGTGGTGTCCTCCACCGTGACGATGATGATCGGGGCGCCCGCCGAGGGATCGAACTCGGCCGAGTAGAGGTTGGTGACTCCCCGACCTGCGAGCGACTTGGCCACGGCGTCGTCGGCCATGGCCCGCGACACGACGACCGCCATGTTCTCCAGACCGCCGAGCCCCAGATACGGATTGGTGCCGTTTCCGGAAGAAGCCCGTGGCGGCAGAAGAACCATTTCCGACTTCGAGCGATACGTCACCGGCACCAGGACGGCCGTTCCGAAGGCCAGCGCCCCGGTGATCACGAGGCCCACCAGTGCAGTGATCCATCGCTGTCGCAGGAGAGTGCTCCAGCCGGAAAAAGACATGAGACCTGACGACTCCCCAACCTCGGGCCTGCACGGGAGCGGATTGCCCGTGCACGGGTCTTCCGACCTCAGCTTAGCGCCTGTCCTTCGAAGCCTCCCGGGCTTCATCGAACGCACCTGTCCGACGCCCGGGCCAGGTAGGCTGAACCCCAGTCTGACCAGGGGAGGAGGATCGATGACCGCATGGCTCATCCTCGCTGCGGTTCGTCGGCGCTGGCGGATCGGCCTCGCGGGAATGCTGGTCACGATCCTTGTCATGGGCTGGAGCACGACGACGACCGGCACCTACTACAGCCAGGTGTACGTGGTGCTCCTGGCACCGGTCTCGACAGAACAGCCGAATACCTACCAATACATCGGACGGAGCTTGGTGGCGGCCGCGGGCCTTGTCGTCCGCGAGGTCGACCCCACCGCGACGGAGCCGGCACCGGTATCACCAGAAGTGACATTGGTCGACCGAGGAATCACGCACGGGTATCGCGTCCGAATGCCTAACAGCGGTGGCCAGTGGTCGTTCAACTTCGAACGCCCCGAACTCGACGTGGAGGTCGCCGGCTCGAGCCCGGAGGAGGTCCGGGCGACGATGGCGGAGGTGGTCGCGAGGATTCGCCGCACCCTCGACGACGGGCAGTCGAAGGGCGGCACCGCCCGCAGCCAGATGATCTCCACCACGCTCAGCCCGCCGGATCCTCCCGTCTTCTACGCGCGCGGGAGCCGGTTCCGGGCGCTCTTCGCGATCCTCGCGCTCGGGATCGGCCTCACCCTCGGCATCGTGGTGGGAGTGGAGCAGTGGCTCATCCGCCGCATGATCCGACCGGCCGATCGGGCTGCGGCCCATGCTCCGGACGGCGGCACGGGCAACGACCCGCCGTCCCCCCGGGCCGGCGAGCGGGCCCTGAACACCCACGCCTGACGGCGTCGTCAGGCCACGCGGGCGGGCTGGCGGCCGCGGCGTGAGCGGTCACGCGGAACGACCGACGCCGGCCCAGGCGTCTCGCGCAACCGGCTCGGACTGGTCAGGGCGCGAACCGCCTCGCGGGCGATGCTGTGCCCCAGCACGGCTCGGCTCGCCTCCCGCAGCAGCAGGGCGGCCCAGTAGCAGGCCGTGGCCGCGCGGCCGTGCCGGCGTCCGAACAGCCGGACCCGGTTGACGGTGAGCAGGGCCCACAACCCGGGCGACGTCCTGGAGTCGCCCTCCAGGTGTACGGCGACTGCCGCCGGCACGTAGCGGGTGACCAGGCCGGCGTCGCGGGCCCGCAGCGCGAAGTCGGTCTCCTCCGAGTAGAGGAAGAACGATTCGTCCCACGGTGCGCAGCGCCGCCAACAAGCGCCGCTCACGAGCTGAGTGGACCCCTCGGCCCAGTCGCAGATCCCCGGTTCCTCGTACCGGCGGACGTCGGTCACCACCTCGCCGAGCAGCGCGTGGCGCCCGGCGCGCCGGGCGCCGAGCAGTGCGTCGCCGAGGGCCCGGAGCACCGAGGGCTCGCGGCGCATCGTCGTGATGAGCGTGCCGTCGCCGTCCGTCAGCCGCGGCACCGCGATCCCCGTGCCGGGTTCGCGCAGGGCAGCCAGAAGCTCCCGCCCGCAACCGGGCCCGAGTCGGACGTCGGGGTTGAGGACCAGCACCGCGGTGTGCGGGGCGGCCGCAGCGACCCCCGCGTTGATGCCCGCGGCGTAACCGCCGTTGCGCCCCGTCTCCACCACCAGAGCCGTGGGCGCCAGCCGACGCACGACGTCCGTGCTGTCGTCCGCCGAGGCGTTGTCCACGACGGTGAGATGCCAGCGCACTCCGTCCAGACCGAGCGGCAGCGATGCGATCAGACCTGGCAGCACCGACGCACTGTTGTACGCCACCACGACGACCGCCACGACGTCCGCCACCCGTTCGTCACCGGCGTGCGCCTGCTCGGCCGTCACGACAACGCGGCGCGCAGGGCGGCGACCACGCGCTCCTGCTGCCCGGCCGTGATCCCCGGGAACATCGGCAGGGAGAGGATCTCCCCCGCCAGCCGCTCGGCCACCGGGAACGCGCCCGCGTCGCCCAGGCCGAGGCCCGCGAACGCGGGCAGCAAGTGAACCGGCGCCGGGTAGTGCACCCCGGCGCCGATGCCCGCGGCCTGCAGGGCAGCTGCGACGGCGTCCCGGTGCGCGACCCGGACGACGTACAGGTGCCAGACGTGTTCGTTGCCCGCAGCCACGGTCGGCCGCACGACGCCGTCGACGCCGGCCAGGAGCTCGTCGTACCGCGCGGCCGCGGCCACCCGCTCGGCATTCCAGGCGTCGAGCCGCGCCAGCTTGATCGACAGCACCGCCGCCTGGATCCCGTCGAGACGGGAGTTGGTGCCGATCAGCGTGTGCTCGTACTTGCGGACCCCGCCATGGTTGCGCAACTGGCGGACGGCATGGGCGACGTCGTCCGAGTCGGTCATCACGGCACCGGCGTCACCATAGGCACCGAGGTTCTTGCCCGGGTAGAAGCTGGTGCCGGCGGCAAGGCCGAACGCGCCCGCGCGCCGGGAGTCCTGCGTCGCGCCCTGGGACTGCGCCGCGTCCTCCAGGAGCAGGACGTCGTCGCCGCAGACGTCCCGCAGCGCCTTCATCGGCGCGAGCTGGCCGTACAGGTGCACGGCGAACACCGCGCGGGTCCGCGGGGTGATCGCCCGGGCGACCGCGACCGGGTCGAGGAGGTAGTCCTCGCCGCAGTCGGCGAGGGCGAGCGTGGCGCCGGCCCGGACGACCGCCTCGGCCGTCGCGACGAACGTGTTCGCGGGCACGATGACCTCGTCGCCGGGCCCGACGCCCGAGGCGCGCAGCACGAGCTCGAGGGCGTCGGTGCCGTTGCCCACGCCGATGCAGTGCCGCACGCCGCAGTACTCGGCGAACTGCCGCTCGAAGGCGTCGACGGGGGGGCCGAGCACGAAGGCGCAACTGTCGGTCACGGCCGTGATGGCGGCCGAGACCTCGTCGGCGATCCGGCGGTGCTGCAGCCCGAGGTCGACGAAGGGGACGGGTGCCTGGGAGTCGGTGGTCACGGAGCGCCCCTTATCGTGCGGCCTGGACAGAGGGCACGCGGCCCTCGGCGGCGGTGCGGACCGCGGTGACGACCCGCTCGAACTGCTCGTCCGTCAGCTGGTGGAACAGCGGCAGGATGAGCGTGGAATCGGTGAGGTGCTCGGTGACCGGGAGCGGGGCGTGCGGGTGGCCGGCGTACGCCGGCTGCCGGTGCGCGGCCATGATCCCGCGGCGCGCGGAGACGCCGTCGAGGGCGAGCGCCTCGAGCAGTTCCTCCCGGCCGAGCGGGAACGGCGCCGTCAGCTCCACCCAGAACGACTGGAAGTTGCTGGTGCCCGTCGCAGGGTCGGTGACGCAGCGCAGCCCCGGGATCCCGGCCAGCGCACTGGTGTACCGGGCGGCGATCTCCCGGCGGCGCGCCACGACGGCGTCCAGGCGGTCCAGCTGGACCAGGCCGACCGCCGCCTGCAGGTCGGTCATCCGGTAGTTGTAGCCGACCTCCAGGTACTCCTCGGCCGGCGGCAGGGTCTGCAGGTGGCGGTCCGCGGCCGAGATGCTCATCGCGTGCTCGCGCAGCTTGCGGGCACGGTCCGCCCAGTCCCGGCGGCTTGTGGTGATCATGCCACCTTCACCCGTCGTGAGGATCTTGCGCGGGTGGAACGACCAGGCGGCGATCTCCGCCCCCGCCCCGACCGGGCGCCCGCGGTAGGTCGAACCGGCGCCGCACGCGGCGTCCTCGACGACCGTGACGCCGAGCGGGTCGGCCAGGGCCCGCAACGCATCCAGGTCGACCGGAACACCGCCCTGGTCGACCGCGACCACCGCGCGGGTCGCCGAGGTCAGGACCGTGGCGACGGTGTCCGGCGTCAGGTTGCCGGTGACCGGGTCGACGTCGGCGAAGACCGGGTTCGCCCCGACGTAGCGGACGGCGTTCGTGGTCGCCACGAAGGAGAACGAGGGAATGACGACGTCGTCACCGGGGCCCACCCCGGCCACCACGAGCGCGAGGTGCAGCCCGGTGGTGCAGCTGGACACCGCGACCGCGTGGTCCGCCTGCATCCGGCGGGCGAAGGCCTCCTCGAAGGCCGCCACCCGCGGACCCTGCGCGACCCAGCCCGACTCGATGACCGCGGTGACCGCGGCGACCTCCTCGGCGCCGAGCCACGGCTGCATCACGTTGATCCGGCTCATGAGCGGGCCACCGATCGCCCGGCCGCGATCTCCTCGCGGAGCGGGCGCCACCACTCGACCAGCTCGCGCAACCCGTCCTCGAGGCCGGTGGTCGCGGTGAATCCGAGGTCGCGCGCGGCGGCCGAAGTGTCCGCCAGCCGCCGGGTCACGCCGTTGACGGCGCGCTCGGGGCCGAACTCGACGTCCAGGTCGGAGTCCATCGCCGCGAGCAGGCTCTTCGCCAGTCCGAGCAGGCTCGTCTCGGTGCCGCTGGCGATGTTGTAGACGCCCTCGACGACGTCGGAGCGGGCCGCGAGCAGGTTGGCGCGGGCGATGTCGCGGGTGAAGACGAAGTCCATGGTCTGCAGCCCGTCGCCGAAGATCAGCGGCGGCTTGCCCTCGACGATCCGCTCCATCCAGCGCACCAGGACCTCGGTGTAGAGCCCGTGCACGTCCATCCGCGGCCCGTACACGTTGAAGTAGCGCAACATCACGTAGTCGATGCCGTGCATAGCCCGGAAGCTGCGCAGCAGGCCCTCGTTGAAGGTCTTCGCGGCACCGTAGAGGGTGTCGTTGTCGTAAGGGTGGTGGTCCTCCGCCGTCGGGAACGACGTCGCCAGGCCGTAGACGGACGCGGACGACGCCGCCACCACCTTGCGCACCCCGGCGGCCGCCGCGGCCTCCACCACGTTGAACGTGCCGTCCACCAGCACCTCGAGGGCCAGCCGGGGCTCCTCGGCGCACTGGGTGATCCGGATCGCGGCCTGGTGGAAGAGCACGTCGACGCCCTGCATCGTTCGCGTCACCAGCGCTCGGTCACGGATGTCGCCGTCCACCACCGTCACCCGGCCGCTGGTCAGCGCCGGCTCGAGGTTGGCCCGGCGGCCCCGGACGAAGTTGTCGATGACGACGACCTTCCCGGCACCGGCCTCGACGAGCTGGTCCACGATGGTCGACCCGATCGTCCCGGCTCCGCCGGTGACCAGGCACGTCGTTCCCGCCAGTTCCACACTCACTCCTGGTTCCGCAGCGGCACGACCGCTCCTTGGAAGGCGAGGCTACGGCTGGCAGCCTCCAGTACGTCGAGGATGCGCAGCCCCGCGCGCCCATCCGTGACCGAGGGCTGCCCACTGCGGACACTCCGCGCGAATTCCGACATCATGACCTGCAGCGCCTCACGCTCGTGCAGGGCCGGGGCCACCATGTCACCGGCCCGGTAGGAGATCGTCGCCTCGCGGCGGTCGTCCTCACCGAGAGTCCCGGCCCGGGACAGGTCCACCCCGCGGTCGTACAGCGAGATCCGCTGCACGGGGTTCAGGTCGTCCCAGACCAAGGTCCGCTTCGATCCACCGATGATGATCGTGCGCACCTTGGTGGGACTGAGCCAGTTCACGTGGGAGTGCGCGATCGCACCACCCGGCAGTTGCAGAGTGAGGTACGCCACGCACGCGACGCCGGCGCCGATCGGGTCGGCACCGTGAGCGGCCACCGCGAGCGGCCGGCAGCCGTCGGGCAGGACGTAGTCGAGGATCGACAGGTCGTGCGGGGCCAGATCCCACAGCACGTCGACGTCGCTCTGGACGAGGCCGAGGTTGATCCGGACGGAATCCACGAACTGGATGTCGCCCAGCGTTCCGTCGAGCACGAGCTGACGGATCCGCTGAACGGCGGGGGTGTAGCAGTAGGTGTGGTCACACATGATCACCAGCCCGCGCCGCTCGGCCGCCTCGACGAGCCTCCGGCCCTCCTCGTAGCTCGAGGCCAGCGGCTTCTCGACGAGGACGTGCTTGCCCGCGTCGAGCGCCGCGAGAGCGATGTCGAGGTGCGTGGCAGCGGGCGTGGCCACGGCCACCGCCTCCACCGCGGGGTCCGCCAGGACCTCGTCGAGCGATGCCGTCGCCTCGACCCCGGCGTACGGTCCGGCGACGCGGGCGGCGCGCGCGACGTCCGTGTCGCACACGTACCTCAGATCGATGTCGGCACAGGTCATGGCATTCCGAACGAGGTTCGGACCCCAGTACCCAGCACCCACGACGGCCAAGGTGACCGGGGACGGCGGCCCACCGACCTGACCGTCGGGGGGTCCACCGTTCTCTGCGCCAGTCATCACAACCGCCTTTCACGTTCAGTATCACCAGATCGGTGCCGCCTCGTCGTCGAGACGCGCGTCGGGAAAGAACAGCCCAGTCCCCGGGACAGCTGAGGAGGGCCCACGGAGTCCTGAGGAGACGCCTGAGGAACGACTGTAGACAGCAGTCCCGGCAGGACAACCACATTCGGATCATCGTCACCCGCCCGGCCGTCAACCGAGGCGGACGAATCACCGCCGGAGCAAGCGCTGCGCGGCACCCCGCCCCACGACATGATCAGCAGGCGCTCATCTCCGGCCCCCGGAGGCGGACGACGGACAGGCAGTTCCCTGGCCCACGCGGGCGTGCTCGGCCGGGTGGGGCGCCGCCGCGGACCGCACGGCGCCAGGAAGAGGTGCATGCCGTCCCTGCCCGACGTTCTCCGGCCCGGCCGGCCAGGCCCCCCGCAGCGGCGTCCACCGCGAGCACGAACCACGGGTACTGCTGAGCATGTGCCGGGCGCCGTCGTCGACGACCGCCGGGCTCGACGGCAGGAGGGGCCACGCCCGGCCGAGGGGACCAGGTGCTGCAGCGCGGCTCGTACGGCGGCGGGGGCCCGTCGCCTCGACGTCGATCATCATTTACCACCCCCGGCTGCCACTGTCGTGGCGGTCGCGGCCTGTCTGCTCCCCCGAGCAACGATTGGACTATAGGCGGGGCGAAGATCTTGCGTGGGCGGTTCGTAGAACAAAGGCATCCCCAAGACACTGTTAAGGCAGGCTTTTCCGGACCATCACCAAGTTCGTCACCGTTCGCAATCATTGGTTGACATTTAGTGACAGTTGAGACGATGAAGTCCACCTGATGAGACGACTGATGCAACGTGGCACATATCGTGCATCTGCTTCATTCAATCCTGTAACGACGCAATCTCCTCAACGGTCGAGCCGCACGCCCACGCAGAGCACAGAGATCGACGAACCGTCACCAGATACCGAGATACGCCGCAGCACGGGAATCCGGTGCGGGACAAGGCCTGATACAGCCTGCGCCGTCAACAGCGGGATCAGTCCGAGTAGACGAAGGCGAAGGGGCCGGGATCGGCGCCCTTGCGCGGCCGGGCCAGGCCGAGCCCGAGGTAGCTGACCCACCCGCACCCCGGGGCCTGGTCACCGGCGGGGCGCACCTCCACGAGCGTCGCGCCGT
>Ga0302322_100000272_pt1 | contig 38069 bp, 40 predicted proteins | sample Fen_T0_2_FD_203757 | JGI IMG/M metagenome (GOLD analysis project Ga0302322, IMG submission 203757) | Peat permafrost microbial communities from Stordalen Mire near Abisko, Sweden - Fen_T0_2 | ecosystem: Environmental > Terrestrial > Soil > Wetlands > Permafrost | place: Sweden: Abisko...
CCTCGGGCAGGCCGGTCTGATCCGGGTGCGGCACCATCGACGGGTTGAACAGGGCCGCGCCCTCGATCGCGTACTCCATGGTGAAGTAGGCGCCGATGAGTTCGCGCCGCCTCATGGAGATGCCCTCGGCGTCCTGGATCCTGTGCACCATGAGGCCGAAGTTCGACAGCCAGGTGTCCCGCAGGTCGCGATGACGGTTGCCGAACGAGGCTTCCAGCTCGGTGACTGTTGCCTCGACCTCGTCATCGGAGAGGGCCAGCGCTCTGTTCAGCACTGCAGTCGAGCGTGACTCGCCGGTGTCGAGTTCCTGCCCGGGCAGGAAGATCGTGCTGATCACGCGTGAGTGATCGGGCCGCAGCACGTGCGGCGTGCGGCGGACCCACGTGCGAGAGTTGTTCACGGCGTACCGGCCAAGACCGGCATCAGCGCGATCTGGCGTGTCGACAGCCATGCGAGCGTTGACTCAGCACCCTGGTTCTGGTTGGCCGCGCCTCGTTCGAGCCCGTCGAACCCGGCTCCTGTGACCGCGTCGAACATCACCACTCCCACATCGTTGGCACCCTCGAACCACGCCCAGCACTGAGCGATCGCGGACAGCCAGCGAGAGTCGTCCGTGGCGACGTACGCCGTTCGACATGCCTCGGCGAGCGCGGCCGCCTCGATCGGTTGCTGGGCAAAGCCAGGAGCCTGATCGCCGGGGCCGCGTCCGCTTGACGACACGAGGGAAAGATGACCTTCGTGCTGCTGCTCATCGACAAGCCAGCCCAGAAGTCGCAGGCCTTCCCGGACCAGGTCCGCGTCCTCGAGATGCGTGCCGACGACGATCATCGCCTGCGGCAGGACGGCATTTGCGTACGTGAGGCGAGGCTCAGGCCATGGCCACGCCGACGATGGCCGGCGCCGGGGAAGGCTCCGACCGGCATCGGCGAGCACTGACAGTGCGGCCCCGTCGTCGGGATCGACGTCGAGGATGAGCCCAGCGCCGAGGGCGGCGTACGCCATCGACCTCGGGTGCGGCGATCGCGCCTGCATGGCGGTGGCCGCAGCCATCCTGGCCTTGGTCGAGAAGCTGATGTCGTCCGTGTCGGTCGCGGCGGCACCGAAGGCCCAGAGGGCGCGCCCCCAGTGGTCGTCGGTCGAGGGCTCGTCGGTCCACAGGCCCACGGCGCTGCGACGGTTGTGCATCCGCCCGTCGTCCTGCAGCGCCAGCACGAGGAAGTCGAGGTACGAGTCCGCGAGATGCCGTACGCGCGCCGGCGCGTGCCGTTCGCGGCTGGTCACCACGAGTCCGCGTGCGACGTCATCCACGCAATACCCATGCTGGATCCGCGGCGAGTCATAGCGAGCGTGCTCGTACAGACCCATCGGGGTCGACATGCGCTCGAGGTGAGCGAAGGCCAGTCCGGTCATCAGGCCACGTAGCGGCTTGGCGCGCCGACGAGTGACCCGCCGAGCTCGATATACCGACCCGCGACCGCGGGCCAGAGGAGCGATGTGGCCAGGCGCCTCGAGGACGCCGCCATGCGATCTGCGAGTCCGCGTTCGGTCAGGACGCGGCGGAGGGCCGACGCCAAGGCCTGGGGATCACGCTGCGGGACCAGCAGTCCAGCGCCTCCGGACAGGAGTTCGACCGCGTGGGGGAAGGCCGTCGAGACCACGGGCTTGCCGGCGGCCACAGCCTCCGTCAGCACCCCTGACGTGACCTGGTCGCGGGAGTCATACGGAAGGAGGATGACGTCCGCGTCGCGCACGATCTGGCGTAGTGCGGGCCCCGAGAGATAGTCGCCGTCGAACCGCACGATCGACGTCAGGTCAAGCTCGTGAGTGAGACCGATGAGGCCGTCGCGGTATGCCTCGCCGTGGTGTTCAAGAACGCGCGGATGAGTCTGGCCGACAATGCGGTAGAGCGGCACTGGAGTGATGTCGCGCAACTGGGCGAAGGCCCGTAGCGCCCACTCGATGCCCTTGCCGTCGCCGAGCAGGCCCCACGTGAGAACCGTCGGCCGCAGCCCGAGAGCAGGCCGGTTGTCGAGCGGGTCGGCGCGATTGTCCTCCGCGCCGTGGGTGATGACCGTGACGCGACTGGGATGGATGCCCCATCCGGCGATGAGCCGGCCGCGAGCGGTCTCGGTCATCGTGATGAGCGCCGATGACCGTGCGCACAATTCGGAGATCACCCGGTGCTGGTTCCGAGTGGGGTTGGTCAGGACGGTGTGAAGCACCGTGACCACGGGCACGTCCAGTTCGCGGACTGCGTCGAGGACGTCTTCACCGTCCGGTCCGCCGAAGATGCCGTACTCGTGCTGGATGATCGCGACGTCGGCCGAGTTGAGAGCCCGCGCTGCATCGACCGCTCCACGCCGTTCAGACGAGACCCACTGGTGCGTCACGATGCTCTTCATGGGCTGGAGGGTGTCGACCATGCGCACGACGCTGACGTCGGCGCCGAGTCGGCTCAGGTGGGTGACGAGGGCCTCGGTGAAGGTTGCGATGCCGCACGGAGTGGGGGTGAAGGTGGAAAGGACGCTGAATCGGACGGCCATGAGGGCCTGCTTCCTGCATTGCGGTCTGCAGCGGATCGCTGCCGTTCCTGACAGGGAGACAACACATCCCAGGAGACGATCGACCACGGACGTGGACCGAGCCGCGGAGCTGAGTCCGACGGTGCCTTCCCGACGAGAATAGCAGTGTTCGATGGCCGTTGATTCCCGCTACGTTGGAGACCCAGAGGCTGGAGGCCCCATCAGGATTGCCGTTCTCGCCTCAATCGCTCATCGGGTCCCGCCGCGCTCATACGGCCCCTGGGAGCAGGTTGCGTCGACTCTCGCCGAGGGGTTCGTAGCGCGCGGTCATGAGGTGACCCTGTTCGCCACGGCTGATTCGCTGACGACCGCGACGTTGCACTCCGAGGCTCCAGCAGGCTACGAGGAGGACGCCAGCGTCGATGCGAAGGTGTTCGAGTCCCTGCACATCGCGTCCGTCTTCGAACGTGCCGCGCAGTTCGACGTGATCAGCAATCAGTTCGACTTCCTGCCGCTCGTCTTCAGTCGGCTCACGGATACTCCGGTCGTGACGACGATCCACGGTTTCTCGTCCGAGCGCATCATCCCGGTCTTCAAGGCTTACGACGACATCGCGCACTTCGTCGCGATCAGTGAGGCCGACCGGCATCCAGGACTGACGTACGCTGCCACGATCCACCACGGCATTGATGTGGAGAGCTTCACGTTCGGCACCGGCGCGGGCGGCTACCTGCTCTTTCTCGGCAGGATCCATCCGGACAAGGGGACGCATCACGCCATCGAGGCGGCGCGGCGTTCGGGGCTGCCGCTGGTGATCGCGGGCGTCGTGCATGACGAGCAGTACTTCCGTGACGTCATCGAGCCTGCCATTGACGGCTCCACGGTCACGTACGTCGGCCCCGTCGGGCCATCCGATCGCGATCGCCTCCTCGGAGGTGCCGTGGCGCTGCTCCACCTCATCGACTTCGACGAGCCGTTCGGCCTGTCCGTGGTGGAGTCGCTGGCCGCAGGCACGCCCGTCATCGCCTCGCCGCGCGGCTCGCTGCCGGAGCTGATCCGCCCGGGGGAGACGGGCTACCTCGTCAGCGGGATCGACGAGGCGGTGGAGGCGGTGGCCCTAGCGCGCGGCCTGGATCGCCGCGCGTGCCGCGCCGACGCACTCGAGCGGTTCTCGAGCGAGCGGATGGTCAGCGACTACGAGCGACTGTTCGAGCGACTGGTCTAGGCGCGAGCCACGTACTCGCGCGTGCGCTCGTCCACTGGATCGCCGAAGACCTGGGCGGTGGGCCCGTACTCGACGAGAACGCCGTGCCGCGATCCGTCGTCATCGAACTCGACCGCGAGGAACGCCGTGCGATCGGCCAGCCGCGCGGCCTGCGGCAGGTCGTGCGTGACGAGAACGACCGTGTACTCGTCGGACAGTTCCCGGACGAGATCCTCGATGGTGCGCGATGCGACCGGGTCCAGCGACGCGGTCGGCTCGTCCATGAGGATGACCTCGGGCCCGACCGACAGGCACCGGGCGACCACCAGCCGCTGCTGCTGCCCACCGGACAGCTCCGTGGCGCTGCGCTTGAGGTCGTCCTTGACCTCGTCCCAGAGGCCGGCCCGGATGAGACTCCGCTCGACGATCTCGTCGAGGTTGCCAGCGTGACCGTGGATGCGCGGACCGTAGGCGACATTCTCGTAGATCGACTTCGGGAAGGCGTTGGGCTTCTGGAACACCACGCCGATCCGGCGGCGAAGCTCGACGAGGTCGGTGTCCACTCCGTGGATGTCGGAACCGTCGAAGGTGATCGTGCCGGTCAGGTGCGCACCCTTGACCAGGTCCGTCAGCCGGTTGAGCGACATCAGCAGCGTGGACTTTCCGCAGCCGCTCGGTCCGATCAGTGCCGTTATCCCCTGATGGGGGATGGCGAGCGTGATGTCGCTGACCGCCAGCAGCGTTCCGTAGGAGATGCTGACGGACTCGAGGCTGAAGACGTCGCCGTGGCTCATGCCGCTGCCCCGGCGATGCTGTGCCCGATACCGGGTGCGAGGGGGTTGATCAGACGCGTCGTGAGCAGCGCGGCGATGGCCTGGACGAGCAGCAGGCCGACGAGCACGATGAGCTGCACCTGGGCTGCCTGAAGCGGAGTCGCGCCGCCGAGCAGCATGCCCACGAAGGCGCCGGGGAGGGTCACAAGGCCGGCGCTCTTCGTCTGGTCCAGCGTCGGGAAGAGCGACTTCTCCGACGCCCTCTTCGCGAACTCGCGACCCGCCTGGCGGTACGTGGCGCCGAGCGCCACGTAGCCCTGGAAGGTCGTCATCTGATCGCGCACGTCGTCGCGGAACCGAACGCCGGCGAGGGAGGCCGTTGTCATTGCCCCACCGATCATCTGGGCGCTGAACGGCAGGAGGCTCTGTGCATCGAAGGGCAGTGCTCCGCTGATCGAGACGATCACGACCGTGGCCGACGCTCCCAGAAGGATCGCCAGGAGGACTCCGACGAAGTCGCGCCGATCCCCGCCGATACGCCGATTGGAGGTGAACGCCGCCACCACGACCATGACGCCCAGGTAGAGCGCGGCAGCCTGTGGATGCGTGAAGATCCACGCGATCACCAGGGCCACCACCACCAGCTGGACAAGCGCCCGGGCGGCCGAGACCAGCAGTTCGCGCCGGTAGCCCAGGCCGCCGAGCGTCATCACGCCCAGTGCGCAGATCAGCAGCGCCGCAAGGGCGATGGCGGTGCGCAGCGGCTCCACGGTCATTCCCGCATTGTGGACCGTCCCAGCGCTCGGCGAGCCCGTGGGTGCCCCATCGCGGGCACGGGTCGATTACCCTGCCGCCATGCTCCGCATCAGGACCCTCGTTGTGACCGCTCTGCTGGCTGCTGCCCTTGTTGCGGGGGTCGGCACCAGCCCCTCGCAGGCGTCGACGGCGGGCGAGCACGCCGCGCTGGCCGCCCTGCAGACCAGTTGGGACTCCCTCTCGCTGCAGCAGAAGCTCGGAACCTGCAATGCCTATCGACGCAGTCCTGCGCTCATGATCAAGGATGCGGCGGACTATCAGTGGACGAAGCCCGCGTCGCGCAAGGGCATGACGAAATCCGGATGGAGCCGCGTCTACCGCCGTTACTTCGTTTGGGCGTGCTCCGGAGCCGGCCGCTCGCCTCGGCCGTAGCGTCGGGCTGCTTCCTCGGGCACCACGGAGGTACCGTGTGGTCGTGATGAAACAGGCCTTCGCCCGCGTCGCCGTTGTCGCAGCCCTCTCCGCGTCCCTTGTCGCGGGTGCCGCCGTGACCCCGGCCTCGGCAACGCCGGCGGCGCAGAAGGCGGCCTTGTCGAAGCTCAAGGCGGACTGGGGCAAGAAGCCCGCCTCATTCCGGAAGGGCACCTGCCTGACGTACCACAAGTACCCCAACAGCACGTTGGTGCAATCCACGAACAAGGCGTGGGCCATCAAGGTGAACCAGAAGAACATGACCATCGCCGAGTGGCTGAAGGTCTACAAGGCATTCTTCAAGTGGGCCTGCTGAGCCCTCTCGTTCCGCCTTCAACCGCCTCGATGTGAGACCGTGGTGCGGGCAGTGCCCGGGAGCGGCTGGTGAGGTTCGTCACGTCGGTGGTGGGTTTCCTGGCGTCGGCGGTGGTCGGCGCCAGTCTCATGACGTCCCCTGCCGCTGCTGCTGAGGACTACAACACCTACCGCCTGGTCGGACTCCCGGCATACCTCACCGGCCCCGCAGAGTTCACGGTGGTTCCTGACGGGCCGAATGCCGTCTGCGCGATGCACTTCCAGGGCACGACGCTGACGTCCCCGCCGTGGACCTTCACGGCCGACGTCCCCGACCGGGGTATCGAGCGCCTGCATGTGCAGGTCGATCCGTGCTCCGGATTCCCCGACTTCGTGCCGATCACGCTGCTGCGCCCGGTGATCTTCCGCACTCCTGCGGTATTCGTCGATGGCATCGCCCCGACGACGATCAAGGTCACCAACAACATGGGGGTGCCCGTGACCCTGACACTGCTCGACCCGAAGGGAAGGGCGGTGGGCCGGTACCAGCTGCCCGCCGATCGTGCCGCGTCCGAGGACCTCGACCTGCGCATGCCGGAGAGCGTTCTCTCGGCGACGTCCGCCGAGCAGATCTACACGCAGACCGCGCTCGGCACCAACGGCGTGCGGGAGTCGGCCCCGCTCATCGTTGCTCGCGGTTGGGCGGTGTTCCCGTACTACGACAGCCCGTTGCGATGGAAGTTCCCGCCGTGCTCGACGGTCACGTGGTCCTACGACGATGCCAAGCAGCCCGCTGCGGCGACGCTGTTCAAGCGCGATCTCGTCGGTGCCTTCGAGCGACTGCACGCTCAGACGGGTCTTCGATTCGTCGAGGTCACGGGGGAGGCGTCGATAGAACTCGGCTGGCGGGCGATGGGCCTCGACGGGCCGAGCGGGGAGGGGGGCACCGATGGTCATGTGGTCTTCAACTCCCAGGACGCCTGGCCGACCGACCTGTTCGCCGGTTTCAATGCCGTTCACGGACGACCCGCCGACCGCGGCTGGCTCATCATCCACGAATTGATGCACACACTGGGGTTCGACCACGTACCTGGCCGAACCTCGATCATGACCCCCGTGAACTACGGGCAGCACCGGTTCAGCCACGCCGATCTGGTGGGGCTGCACACGCTCTATCCAAGAACGGGCTGCCCGGCCTGACGGCGGGGGGCCTGCAAGGATGGTCAGACCCCACTGCGCACCCCCGGACGAAAGGTCATCCCGCATGCATGTGACGCGCCTGTCCGTCACTCCGATCAAGGGACTTGAACTGCATCACCCCGACGCGATCGAGGTGACTCAGACCGGTGCGGTGGGGGATCGCCTGTTCTACCTCGTCGACGATCGGGACACCCTCGTTTCCGTGGCCAAGACCGGTGGGCTGTACGGACTGCGCGCGGATTACGACGACGTGGCCGGCATGCTGGCGATCAGTGCGAGCGGAACTCGACTGGCCGAGGGTCCGGTGGCGCTCGGAGCCGCGCACACCGCGAACTTCTTCTCCTTTCGGGAGGTGCGCGGTCACCTCGTCGACGGCCCGTGGAACGAGCTGTTCTCGCAGCGGGTCGGTCGTCGCCTCCGCCTCGTCAAGGCCGATGACCTCAACGGCGGGGTTGATGTCGAGCCGCTGACTCTGCTGGGGGACGCCTCGACGGCGGAGCTCGCGCGGACCGCCGGACTCGACTCGGTCGACGGCCGCCGGTTCCGGATGCTGATCGAGTTCACCGGTGCCGGGCCGCACGAGGAGGACTCCTGGCTCGGCAGGACGGTGCGGATCGGCGCGTCAGTGGTCGAGGTGGGCGGCCCGGTGCAGCGGTGCGCAGGAACGACGCGCAATGCGACCACCGGAGAGGTGGACCTGCGCACGCTCGCCCTCATCGGCGACTACCGCGGCCGACAGGACTCGATCTTCGGGATGGGATTCAACTTCGGCGTCTATGCGCGGACGCTCAGTCCAGGGCGGGTCGCAGTAGGCGATGAGCTGGTGCTCGATCTCGACGACTGATCACGACGTCAGGAAGTCCAGGACCGTACGAGCGAAGTCCAGGCCGGGCTGGAAGAGGAAGGCGTGCCCGGCGTGGCGGTACACCTGCACGTCCGACCAGCGGATGCCGTCGGCGAGGGCGTGCCGATTGATGCTCGGCACGACGACATCGTTCACCCCGCTCGCGATGAGCGTCCTGTGCGTGATGCGCCCGAGGCGGGTGCACGTGCCATGCCCCTCGCCGAGCCAGAGCGGTCCCGATGCCTGCACCTGGGCGGCCGCCGTGGCTGGTGAAACCGTGAAGGAGTCGTGCGGCTGGTAGCCATTCGCAGCGAAGGTCTCGCCGATCGCGGCGGACCAAGCGATGGCGGCGCCCGTGCGGTTGCGCGGGAAGAGGATGCTCAGCCGCTCGGCCTGCGTCGCCTGCGGGTCAGTGAGGATCCGAAGGGCGCGGGCTGTCGGACCGAGGGTGTCCGGTCCGCCGCAGTCGGTGCTCGCCAGCACCAGTCGACGAATACTGTCGGGGTAGGCGATCGCCAGTTCCTGGGCGATGTACCCGCCCATGGACCACCCGAGGACATCGGCCTTGCCACCGGCCACCTTGTCGATCAATCGCGCGGTGTCGTGGGCCATCTGCGCGATCGTCAACGCGTCGACGGCTCCAGTGGAGGTGCCCACTCCGCGGTTGTCGAAGATGATGACGCGTCGCTTCGCCACGAGGGTGTTGAGCAGTTGCGGATCCCACTCAGCCATCGTGAACGATGACCCCCCGATGATGACGAGGGGCAGGCCCGTTCCCGCGGTGCGGTAACCGAGCGTTGCGCCATCAACGGTCACGAACTGCAGCGGCGCCGTCATCACCGACACCTGATCGTTCGCTGCCGCCGGCGGGGCGACGGACATGATGACGGTTCCCGGACCGAGCGTGGCGGCGGACGCCTGGGTTGCCGTGAGCAGCCCCAGAGCGAAGGAGGCGACGACGATGCGACGAGTCGCAGCGCCGTCAACGAAGCCCGGCACGTTGTCCACGCTAGCCACGTGCCGACCGCGTTGCGGCTCGGATTCGCGGCCTGCGCGCGGGTTGTTCGGCTATATCCGCGGTACGAGCCGCAGAAGGGACCAAGGTCCGTGCCCATTTCGGGCCAAGGTCCTGCAACGGCAGTCATCGCTTACGGACTGAGGAGCCGCTCGACCTCGTCATCCGCCGTCCCCTGCCGCCAGGTCCACGTGCTGTTCGGTGGGGCCGTCTCGGGATTGATCCAGACCAGTCGTGAACCCGCGGTGTACTCGGGGCCGATCAGGAACGCGGCCGGGTACACGAGTGCCGAGGTCCCGACGGCAACGACGGTGTCGGCCTCGCGCATGGCGGCCGTGGCATCGCTGAATGCCTGCGCGGGCAGCGTCTCGCCGAATAGCACAATGCTCGGCCGGCAGACATCGCCGCAGGTCGGGCACGCGGGCGCCTCTCCGGCGCTCCACGGATCGGCGGGCACCGCGTGCCGGTGCCCGTGCGCGAGGCATCTCATCGTGCGCAGGCTGCCGTGCAGTTCGTGCACGCGCGTGCTGCCGGCCCGCGAGTGGAGCCCGTCGACGTTCTGTGTCACCACCGTGACCCGCGCGCTGCCGCTTCCCTCGAACCCGGCAATGGAGCGGTGGGCGCGCGAGGGGGCCAGGTCGTCGAAGGCCCGCAATCGTGGCCGGAAGCGGTCCCACAGGGCCGGAAGCCGTTCGCGCGTCACATCCTCCGCACTCGGCGGTGTGAGGGAGCCGGACTCGTACAGTCCACCTGTGCCGCGATACGTCGGCAGCCCTGCGCCCACCGAGATGCCCGCCCCGGTGAAGAAAACGACGGACCCGGAAAGGGCGGATGCTGGGCCGCTCATGGTGCCCACCGTATCGATGGTGATATCCGCGATCGCGCCGAGATTCGCCTTCGCGCCAACGTCGCTGAGTGGGGCAGCCGCGACGACGGCCCGCTGCCGACCCGTGCGGAGGCGGAGGATCAGGCGCGCGCTGAGCTGGAGGTCCTGTGCCGGGGGCTTGGCCGGTGGGCCGCTCTGGCGCCCGAGGAGGTCTTCCCTCCCGACTCCGAGGAATGGTGGTGAGACCGCGGTGCCTGTGGCACTACGCCGTCCCGGCAGACCTCCCTCGCCGCAGAAGCCGCCCGAGCTCGCGAAACGGGATCACCAGGTAGAGCGTGATGCCGAAGTAGGTCGTGACGGCGATTCCGGGGAAGACGAGGCCGACCAGGATGGCGATGACGTAGAGGATGACGCCGGACAGGTCCTTGCGCCGTCCGCGGGTGAGCTCCACGTCCGGTTCCCGGTCCGCGTACAGCCCTTCGCGGTCGGCGTAGTGGTCCAGGGCGATTCCGAGGAGTCGGATGGCGAGCATGGTGACGCCGTAGACCGTTGCCGCCACGCGCTCGGCGTCGCGGTCGCCGAACGCCTCCGTCACGAGCGAGGTCGGAAAGGGCAGGAAGACGACGACGAGCAGGAGGAGCAGGTTGAGCCGGAGGAAGACCGGATCGACGTGATCCAGCTCATCGGTCAGGGCCGTGTGACCGATCCAGGCGACTCCGATGGTCAGGAAGCTGACGACGTACCCGACGTATGACGGCCAGGCGCTGAAGAACTCATCCAGTGGCGAGCCGCCGGGCCGCACGGCGATGTCGAGCACGAGCAGGGTGATGGCAATCGCGAAGACGCCGTCGCTGAAGGCCTCGAGTCGGGTCTTGCTCAGCCAGCCCTTCTTGTTGTCAGTCGACGAGGCCGGGCTCACAGGACGTCATCATGCCGCCTCCCGGCCACGCAGGACCTCACTGGGCGTGCGCGAGTTGGGTGGCGCCCGTGAACAGTGCCGAGGCCTTGTTGATCACCTGGGTCGCGCCGGCGGCCATGAGCTCCTCGCGCTTCTCCATGCCGTGCTGGCCGGCGAAGACATAGACCGGTGTGGTCATCCCGGCTGCTCGCATCGCCTTGACCAAGTCCTCGCCGGCGTCGGCCTGGTACGCGCCGTTCTCGCGGCGGCCCATGTCCGTGACCACCAGGCAGTAGTTCTTCAGCTTGAGGCGCTGCATCGCCTCAGCGGTCGAGAGGGCGATATCGACCTGGACGCCGACCTGGTTCAGGGACTCCACCATTGCGGTGTTGTTGCTCGGGTTGTCGTCGACCCAGAGGATGGGACGGGTCGGTGTGCCGGGCGGGAGGGCCTTGCTCGACGCGAGCGCGGCCTTCGCCGCGGTGCGCAGTTCGCTGTCCGACTCCGGCGGCGTGTCCTTGAGCCCCGAGTTGCTCAGGCTGGTGACAAGCCGCTCCTCGCGCTTGGACGCCTCGGCCGCGCTCACATCGCTGGACTCCAGCAGGTACCTCATGCGCAGTCGGGTCCACAGGTAGGCGGTCACGAATCCCACGCCCGCTCCGTAGACCACGGCCGACACGCAGAACGCGGGCGCGTTGGAGATCGTCATCCCCGCGCCCAGGTAGGCGCCGACTCCGGCCACGTAGCCCGGCAGGTTCTTGAGCTCGACGAGTCCGGCGCCGACGAGCAGCTTCGTCAGCCAGTCGGAGATCTGCTCGAGGTTGGAGTTGGACTCGTATCGTTCGGTGGCCTCCGCGGCGTACCCGGGTCGCGCCCGCGGCACGCCGAAGATGAGTCCGCCGATCACGGCGATCGCAGCGCTCGCCAGCATGTACAGCGTCCACCGAAGACCATCGGTCCACTCGCCGCCGCCGAAGGCGACGATCACGGCGGCCAGGGTTCCCAGCACCAGCAGGATGCTGGCGATGATGTACAGCCGGCTGACGAACGATCCGGTGCGGTACTTCGATCGCCCACCGGGCGGCTGCTCGCTGATGGTGGGACCTGCGACGGAGACGGGCGGTGAGGCGAGCGGGGACCCGTCGCTCATGTGGACCTCCCCTCCGTCGACGGCTGCCCAACGGTAGCGGAGTGTCGGCTTTGCTGACTATGCCCTGATTGACCGAATCACGTGAACTGGAGCCGACTGCGCACCATCAGGTGATCGCTGCCCTGATAGGCCGGGTCGAACGATCCATCGGCGCGCCGGTACACGACCACGGCGTAGGCGAGGGGAGCGATGCCGTTGCGGAACATGATGTAGTCGATCCGCGTGGCGAGGCGCCACTTGTTGTAGATCGGCCGTAGTGGCCATCCGGAGCGCTGCGTGGGCGTGTAGTTGATGGCGTTGATCCGGATGTTCGCTCGAACCGGTGCGTTGATCGAGTCTCCCCACCCGGCGTCCATGAGGACCTGCTGGACCCCGTGCGGCTGCCGGAACTGGTAGGAGTTGAAGTCGCCCATGAGGACCACGGGGATGCCGCTGAGCCCACGAGCGGTGTTCATGGCATCGGCCCACGACGTGACCTCCTGCCCGAACGTGACCCGGTGCTGCTCACCTTCGGCGGTCTTCCGCGTCGATAGGTGCACGCCGATGGCGAGGAACGGCCCGGTCCCCGCGTTGCTCTGAAGGTAGGCCCACGCGACCTGACGATCGCGCTCGGTCGCGACGTCCGGAGCCACGTCGCCGACGCGGGTGTAGCCAGCACTTGGACGACCGTCGAAGTGCAACTGCTGGACGGTCGCTCCGTGGATCAGCAGGCGGGCGGTGTGCGTGCAGCCGTATCTCTCGCAGCGATCGTCCTCGATGCGCGGCGACGCGTACCCCAGCGGGGCGACGAAGGACTGGATGTCCTCCCACTGCGTGATCGATCCGTACGCGATGTCGGTGGCCTCGCTGAGCGAGAGCACGTCGGCACCGGAATGGTCGATGACGCGGGCCACGCGGTCGCGCCGGACGGACCACGGGGGAGCGGGTGCCTCGCAGGTCACGAGGCAGACGTTCCACGTCGCGAAGACCAGGGATGTTCCCGGCACGGTCGCTGCTGCGGGTACTTCCGGCGCGGCCGAGGCCGGCGACGTCGAGCCGACGAGGAGCGTTCCGACGAGCCCGAGCAAGGCGAAGGCCGTCGCGATGACGCGGCGGCCCGGCTGTGGGCTCATGACAGTCCGTCCTGTTTCAGTCGATAGGGCACGAAATGAGGCTAACTGCGCCAGCGGCGGGCGCTCGCCGCCTCTAGAGGGGCGGCGCCGTGTTTTAACCCAGATCTGGGATTCCCGGCGGCGGCGCCTCCCATTCGGGTTATCGGACCGTGGGTGCGCGGCCCCTGCCCATGTCGGACCCCATCGGCATCATGACGACATGGGAATCACCTGGATGGATCAGCAGCAGGACCTCGCGGTCACGATGTCGGTCCTCGGCCATCGGCAGTTCGTCGTGGTGCAGTACCTCACTGGCCTCGACCCCAATCCCTACGCGCAGGCAGCACCGGAGCCCGATGGCACCTGGTACTGCGAGGTCGTGTCCGAGCACTTCCTGCCGCTTGACCAGTGGCCCCTCGACGAGCAGCACCTCCAGTCGTGCGGATGGGAGGCACCGGAGCGTCCCGGCGAGAACTGGGCCTGCGCGGTGGCCACATCCGACGAGGCGGCCGCTCGGCTGATCGACGCCCTTGCCCGGGGTCGGGCGTGCGGTGATCCGGGCATGCTCGCGTGCGAGATCGGTCGCTGGCCGTCGGATCCGGACGGCGGCGAGGATGCCCATCCCTGGTACCCCCAGGGGCGGTTGGCGCTGGCCGCCTAGCCCGCACTGACCCGGTTCGGGCTGGTGCATTCGGGCCATTGACGATGCGCCCGGACGGGCCTACGTTGAAGATGCCCTGGCCAGCAGTGCGACCGCTATCAGCAACGGCGCTGTGACCAGGGCCTTTTCGCGGTCTGGATCGCGGACCGATAACGATCAGGTGAAATCTCGGCATGATGACGGGCTTCCTCAGCCCGCGGCTCCGAGGATGCGGCGTGCTGGGTTACCGTGACCGCATGTTTACGACGAGCGCGAAGCGCCTTCTTGTCCCCGCCGTCCTCTCCCTGGGAGCCCTCATGCTCGCTGGCTGCGGCGACGCCGCCGTGTCTCCGGCAGCGAAGGCGTCCTCAGACGCGGCCGCCGCATCTGCTGCGGCCTCGGCTGCGGGTTCTGCCGCCGCCGGAGCATCGGGCTCCGCCGCTGCCTCCAGCGCCCCGCTGGTCACCGATCTGGCCGGTTCGTCGTGGAACCTCACTGCGTTTGCCGACGAGTCGGGCTCCCTCTACCCCGCCAGCACCGCCCCAGACCAGGGCACGCTGACGTTCAATGCTGACGGGACCTTCACCGGGTCGACCGGTTGCAATCGCATCGCCGGCACTTACAAGGAGGATGGCGGCAACCTGACGATGGTCCCCGGGCCCATGACTCTCAAGGCCTGCTCGCCCGACCTGACGACGCAGGAGCAGGCGGTCATCGCCGCACTGCCCAAGGTGGCCACGTTCACCGCCAACCAGACGCTCGAGCTGCTGTCCAGCGATGGAATTGCACTCCTCGACTACGAGCCCGGTACCGCGGGACTTGCCGGCACCTCGTGGACGGCGACCGGGATCAACAACGGCAAGCAGGCCGTCGTCGCGCAGGCCGGGGTTGAGCAGGTGACCCTGACCTTCGGCACCGACGGCACGGTGAGCGGCGTGAGCGCCTGCAACAACTACACGGGCTCCTACACCACGACCGATCCTGACGGCCTGACGTTCGGGCCGCTTGCCAGCACCAAGAAGCTGTGCGAGGACGCGCTCAACCAGATCGAGCAGGAGTACCTCGCGGCCCTGGCGAATGTCACGACGTACCAGCTGGAGGGCAGCACGCTCACGCTGCGTGATTCGTCGGGCGCCACACAGGTGACCTACCAGCAGGCCGCCGCGTAGTCGAAGCACCAACGAGAAGGGAGGGCCGGTCGCGACGACCGGCCCTCCCTTCGCATGGTGCCTGCGGTGCTAGACCGTCGGCTGCGGGGTCCAGCGCAGGTACGGCTTGATCTCCTCGACGTTGTCGGCGCCGAACCGCGTCTTGGCATCCTCGGTCGACAGCGTCGGCGACACGATCACCTTGTCGCCCGGCGTCCAGTCGGCCGGAGTGGCGACCGGCACGAGGTCCGTCAGCTGCAGCGCGTCGATAACGCGGAGGATCTCGTCGAAGTTGCGCCCGACGGACTTGGGGTACGTGAGCGTGAGACGCACCTTGTTGGCCGGGTCGATGATGAAGACCGAGCGGACGGTGGACGTGTCGCCCTCACCCGGGTGGATCATGTCGTAGAGGTTGGCAACGGTGCGGTCGGGATCTGCGATGATCGGGAAGTTCAGGTCGGTTCCGCCGACCTCGCCGATGTCGCCGGCCCAGCCGCGGTGATCCTCGATCGGATCCACGGACACGGCGATCGCCTTGACGTTGCGCTTGGTGAACTCCTCCTTGAGGCTCGCAGTGCGGCCGAGCTCGGTGGTGCAGACGGGAGTGAAGTCCTTGGGGTGGCTGAACAGCACGGCCCAACTGCCGGACTTCCACTCGTGGAAGTCGATGGTGCCGTCCGTGGTCTCGGCCGTGAAGTCGGGTGCTTCGTCGCCCAGTCGAATGGCCATGTGCGGGTCCTCCAGATGAGACGGTGGGTGTCGGGCACGCAGCGGTGCCCTACGAGTGCCGTCATCCTGCCGGTAGGTGATTCGCGCGGTGCTGCAAAGGATGTGCAGGTCGAATTGAGCGGCATGAAGCCCCGATGGGCGTAGGTTCAGCCCATGGCGGGATTTCGCGCGGCGGCCGCTGCCGGCCGCAGCATCGTCGACCTCCTCGGGTCGCAGTTCGCAGCCGTGCTGCCCACGGGTTCCGGGCCCACGGTGCTGCTTGCGGGCGTCGGTGACCTCACGAACGCCGGCGCCATGGCGCAGTCGTCGGTGACGGTGCACGTTCATCGGATCGCAGTCGACACCCGCATCCGGCCGGTACCGCATCGGCTGCCCGACGGGTCGCTCGCCGCTCCCGAGCTCGCGCTCGAACTGCATCTGCTCATCACTGCATGGGACGCGTCCGCGGATCGCGAGCTCGAGTGGCTCGGTCTTGCAGCACAGGTCATCAACGGGGCACCGGTGCTCTCGGGACCGCGACTGCATGCCAGCGGGGAGTGGTCGCCGACCGACGCTGTCGAGATCGTGCCCGAGGCGTTGACGGTGTCGGACACTGCGCAGCTGTTCACGGCGCTCGGCATCCCGTTGCGTCCGTCTCTGCCCTACGTGGCGCGGGGCATACGGATCTCCGCTGCTCCGCCGGCCGTCGCGCCGCTGGGCGTGCCTAGGTGATCGACGCCTCATAGATCGCCTGGATGGTGGCGTCGAGCTCGGCATCGAAGGCGGCCTCGGACTGCTGGGCGCTGAGCCCCTCGGTCAACGCCCTCGAGAAGCTCGCGACGACACCGTGGTTGCGCGCCAGCCGCGCATCCGCCTCCTCGCGTGTGTAGCCGCCGGAGAGGGCGACGACGCGCAGCACGCGGGGATGGGCGACCAGGTCGGCGTAGAAGTCGTCGACCTCGGGGAGGGTCAGCTTCAGCATGATCACCTGGTCGGACGGGAGAGCGTCGATCTCCGCGATGAGGCCGGCCTTGAGCAGGTTCTCTGCCTCGGCCTTCTCCGGACTGTGGATGTCGACCTCGGGCTCGATGATGGGCACGAGGCCGGCGGCGAGGATCTGGCGGCCGACCGCGAACTGCTGGCCGACGACCGCGTCGACGCCGGACGGGTTGGCGAGCTTGATGACCGACCGCATCTTCGTGCCGAACACCTCGTGGGCCTTGGCGCGCTCGAGCAGCGGGTCGAGGTCCGGCATCGGCTTCATGATCTGAGCGCCGTCGGAAACGTCGGCGAGTCCCTTGTCGACCTTGAGGAAGGGCACGACGCCCTTCTCGTCCCAGAGGAACTCCGCGGTGCCCCGGCCGTCGATGGTGCGCTCCATGGTCATCTCGAAGAGGATGGCGCCGAGAATGCGGTCGCCGTCGAAGGCGGGGCTCGTGATGATCCGCGCCCGCATCTGGTGGATGAGATCGAACATCTCCGCATCGCCCGAGAACTGCGACTCGTCGATTCCGTAGAGGGAGAGGGCCTTCGGCGTGCTGCCGCCGCTCTGGTCCAGTGCCGCGATGAAGCCTGGGGCGCTGCGCATCTTGTCGAGCATCTCTGTGTTCACGAGGTCCTCCCTGGGGGGCGCCCTCCAAGGGTAGTGCGGGATGGCGGCCGGGGAGAGTGTTCACCAGATGGCCGGTTCGCCACGCGCCCTGCGATGTCGACCGCCGCGAAGTCCGGAAGGTACCCTCATCGAGGTCGAAGTGCGACCCCCCACCTGCGTGGGTTCAGCGTGAGGAGGGGCGATGAGGCGAGGCTCGGCTGTGGTGCGAGGCGCCGCGACCGCTGTCCTACTCGTCCTGGTCGGCCAGGCCACTCCTGCCCTTGCCGATGGCCTGACCTCAGCCACGGCGGGGGGCACCACCGTCAGCGTGACCATCCCCAACGTGATTTTCGAGGGCATGGGCTGCATGGCTGCCCCGGTCCGCGCCGTGTTCGATGGGGTCGACTCGTTCGCGACGATCCACCTCGCCGCAGCCATCGCGGGCTCGAACAACGCCCTCTCGATCTCCCTGCTGGCCAATGACTCCGGACCGATCACCGACACCTTCCAGGTGTGCCCGACGATCGACGGACCTGGCACGTACTCGACGACCGGGACGCTGAACACGGCCGTGGAGGCCGCACCGCTCCCCGCGACGACCTTCACCGTGTCGCGGGCCACCACGAGGTTCTCCACGCTGGTCGCCTCGGTGCGTCGGGGCACGCTGACCGTCGCCGGCAAGGTGGTGGCCCGCACGAATTCGGGCGACATCGGCGCGGCCGGGTCCATCAGGATCTTCGGCTACCTGTCCAAGCCGCGCGGCGGCAGCGGCAAGTGGATGCCGATCGGTACGGCCTACCCGGATCAGTTCGGGGCGTTCCGGGTGTCGGGGGCCACGAATCGACGGCTCAACGGAGCCTTCATCCGAGCCCAGTTCATCCCCGATGCCTGGTGCCTGGGCAGTCGGAGGATCGTCCGCATTCCCTGACGCTTGTCACGGCGGCAGGTGTTCGGACGTCAGCTGTGCCGCTGATGGACGGCGGGGGTCGCCGGGGCGATTCCCTTGCCGACGTGCGAACGGTTCTCGTACATGGCCTTGTCCGCGGCGTGAATGAGGGCGGTGAGGTCGCCTCGTGTCGTGGAGGCGGTGCCGATCGAGACGCTGCCGTCCCACGCTCCCTCGAGGTCGGTCAGGTCCAGGGCCTCCGCAATGCGCCCCTCGTAGACGCGCGGATCGGGCTGAGGACCGATCCCGACCACGATGAACTCGTCGCCTCCCCACCTCACCACGACATCGCTGCCACGACTGACGGATTCGATCGCCCGCGAGGTGCGCTGGATGACGAGATCGCCACTCGCGTGCCCGTGCGAGTCGTTGACGACCTTCAGCCCCACGATGTCGACGAAGACGGCGAACACCGCCTCATCGCGTCGCGCAGCCAGGGCCGTGATCGTCGGCCCTGCGACATCCAGGCCGTGCCGGTTGAGTACGCCGGTGAGCGGGTCGCGTGTCGCCAGAGCCTCGATCGTCATCGTTGCCGTGGCGAGAAGCGTCGCGGAACGCCAGCGTCCGTAGAGCAGCACCGCGCTCATGCCGATGGCCATGAACACCGTCAGGATCCAGCCGGTCATTCTGTACGGCGTGAAGGCCACCACCGTGTAGACGGTGACCGCCGCCATGGCGGCCATGGCGATGATGAACGGACGCCACATGAGGATGAGCGGGCCGCATGCGGCCAGCATGACCGCGATGATGCCGAGAGTGTTGCTGTCCGGTTCGATCGCGTACTCGAAGCACAAGGACACGAGGGCCACGACGACGGACGAGGCGAACAGGGTCGGCGACAGTCGCGCAGGGAAGTCGCGGTTCCTGATGAGCACGGCGACGGCGATGAGATAGCAGGCGAGGATGACGTCGGCCATGGTCGCCGGCAGCGAGTGCTCGTGCCCGTTCGCGACGCCGATGCCATCGAAGAGGGCCACGAGCACGACGAACGTGATCATGATGCGCGGGGTCTCTCGGGTTGCCGTCTCGGCGAGGATGTCGTTGCGGCGCGCGACGATAGCCGCTCGGTCAGCCGTCCCCTCCGGCCCGGACATGCCTCGACGCTACGCGCGGGCGGAGGAGGTCGATACTCCAGCCGAAGTTTTAGCCTCGCCTTTACCTTGGCTCCACACGGCGGCTCCCGGGCGATGTCGGACCCCTGCGGCACAGTGGTGCCGCAAAGGCGTCCACGGCGGGTCGGGGGTGGCGATGATGAACAGGCGCAGGAGCGGTCGGTGTCCAGCCACGGGCAAGGCGAGGTTCCGGGATCACGAACTCGCGGTCGAGGTGCTGCACACCGCCCAGCGCTCCCGCGCGTGGGCGGCCCTCGCGGGCGAGATCTCCCGGCGACGGGAGGTGCGCGTCTATCGATGTGACGCCTGCCACGGCTGGCACCTCACCAGTCAGGCCTCCTGGGAGACCGCTCGGTACGCTCCAGCCTGAAGCCGAGGTGAGGGGTAGAAATGGGTCGGATGACGGGAGCCGCCGTCCTCGGCATGGTCGCCGCGGGAGTGCTGATGGCTGCCGGCCTTGCCGGCTGCTCCTCCTCGGGCACGGCGTCGACGGCCGGCTCGACGTCGGTCACCGCATCCGCGACCGCTCCGGGTGCCTCGGGGTGGAAAACCCCGCAGGACGTGCTCGCCGGCATCAAGGCCGCTGGTCTGGACTGCACGCTGCCCTCGTCGGACACCGCCGGCCAGGTGCTGACCACCGACCCGTTCACGGGCACCGACCTTGCGGGGAACGCATTGGTGCGGTGCCCCGAGTTCCAGGTCATGCTCGCATCGGGATCGGTCAATGACGGCTTCGCGCTGCTCGTGAAGTGCCAGACGGTCCCGGCCAGCATTCGCCAGGCCCCGGAATGGTCGGTTCCGGTGGTCGTGGGGGCGAACTTCGTCGTGCTTCCCGCGAACCTGTCCGGAGGATGGTCGGGCAAGGCTCAGCCGGCCGGCATCATCTCGGCGTTCGGCGGCACCCAGTCGACTTTCGGTGAGCTGTACGACGCCTCGTGTGCGGGCCGGGAGTCCGCCGCGAGTCCGGCAGCGAGTGGTGCCTCGTCGCCCGCAGCCTCGCCCGCTGCGTCCTAGGCCCGCGTCCGGGTGATCACCGTCATCTTCTCCTCGAGGGTGGCGGGTACCACCTCGACCTGACCTGACACTCCGGCATGCTCGAGGACCTCGCGCACGACTGTCACCGGGGTGTCGGCCACGCGCACCTCGGTGCCGGACAGCGCGACCGGCAGGTCACGCTGCGTGAGCGCGGCGAAGGCGGCCGCCCAGTGCGGCGTCTGGACCCGCACTGCGGTCGTACCCGCGACGATGTCGGCGGTGGTTCCCTCCGCGACGACGCGGCCCAGATCCAGGAGCACGAGCCGATCGCACTGCTCGGCCTCCTGCATGTAGTGCGTGCTGACGAGGACCCCGACGCCCGAGTCGGCCTGGTCATGGATGGTGTCCCAGAGCCGAGCTCGCGAGATCGGATCGACGCCCGATGTGGGCTCGTCCAGCACCAGCAGCTCCGGTCGATGCGAGAGCGCGCACGCGAAGGCCAGCTGGCGCTGCCGGCCCAGTCCGATGTCGGCCACGAGCTCGTCGGCGACGCCCTCGAGGTCGTCAGGGGTGGAGGCGGGCTCGCCGTAGGCCTGCGACACGAACCGGAGGTTCTCGGTCACCGTGAGGTCGCGGTACAGGCCCAGGCCCTGCGGCACGTAGCCCAGTCGGCGACGGGTGTCCCGTGACGGGGGCTGCCCGAACAGGGTGACGTCGCCGGCCGTCGCCAGGAGGAGGCCGAGCTGCATGCGGATCAGCGTCGTCTTGCCCGCGCCGTTGGCGCCGATCAGCCCGACGATCTCGCCTGAGCCCACCGTCATCGTCACGTCATCGACCGCGAGATCATCCCCGAATCTCCGGCTGACGTGGTGCGCGAAGGCCAGTCGCGACTCGGCCGGGTCGGTCGCCGTACGCCGCGGGCGGGCAGTGCCGGCGGTCGCCGTCGGCCGGCGGCGGTCGAGGGCCGCAGCAACGACGGCATCCTCCATGTCGGGCGCGATCACGATGTCGCCCGCGGCGGCTGGGCCCGGGTGCCATTGGTGCCAGGCCTGTCCGCGCCTCCACGCCAGCGCGGGTTCCGTCGGCGCATCGACGAGGGTGACGGTCCCCGGTGCGGAGGCGACGACGCTGCCGGGCGTCCCCTGAAGCAGCGGGATGCCCGCGTCGAGCACGAGCACGTCGTGCACGCGCTCGGCCTCGTCCAGGTAGGTCGTGCTGAGGACCACTCCGGCGCCATCGGCGGCCGCCTCCGTGATGAGCCCCCAGAGCTCGACCCGACTGACGGGATCGACGCCGGTGGACGGCTCGTCGAGCACCAGCAGGGCGGGGGAGTGCAGCATCGCCATGCAGAAGCCGAGCTTCTGCCGCATCCCCCCGGAGAGCTCTGCGGCGAGCCGTGACCTCGCAGGCATCAGTCCGGCGGCCTCCAGGAGCCGCTCGCGACGCGCCAGGGCCTCTCGTCCCCTCAGGCGGTAGGCGCCCGCGACGAGATCAAGGTTCTCGTCGACGGTCAGCTGGCCCCACGCTCCAGACGTCGAGGGCTGGTATCCGATGTCATCGCGCTCCGGAGCGGTCACGACGCCGGTCGATGGGATGACTCGTCCGGTGATCGTGCGCAGCAGGGTCGTCTTTCCGGCACCGTCACCGCCCACCACTGCGACGACCTGGCCGGGACCGGTTCGCAGGGTGACGTCATCAAGAGCGAGCCGCTCGCCGAAGCGAACGGTGACGCCCGCGACACCCCACCTTTCGGGCACGTCACGCCTCCATGGCAGGTGCCGCAGTCGCCCTGCTGCTTCGCCGGGGCGCGAGATCACGTCGGAACCGGATGATCGCGAGGCTGAACACGACGAGGGCCATGACGGCGAGGACCGCGATCGGAAGCCACATCGCGAACGCATCGATTGGAGTCCCCCGCAGGAACACCCCTCGGCTGATCATGGTGAAGTAGGTCAGCGGCATCAGGTAGCCGAGCCATCGCACCGCCCATGGCATGGCGATGAGCGGGAAGATCATGCCCGACAGCAGTACCTGGGGCAGCAGCGTGAGAATGGCGAGCTGGATGGCCTGGCCGGTCGTCTTCGACAGGGTCGATATCAGCACGCCGATCCCCAGCACCACGAACAAGAACAGCGCCGACCCGAGGGCGAATACGAGCAGGCTGCCGTTGAAGGGCACGCCGAACAGCAGCATGCCCACCACCGTGATGATCACGAGGTCGATGCTCGCGAGGAGGAAGTAGGGCGCGATCTTGCCGACGATCACGTCGACCGGACGGAAGGGCATCACGGCGAGCTGTTCAAGCGTGCCGGTCTCCCGCTCCCGCACCAGGCCGATGCTGGTCACGATCGTGCCGATGAACGTCAGGATGAGGCCGATGAGGGACGGGACCATGTACCACGAAGTCTTGAGCTCAGGGTTGAACAGGATCTGTACCGTCACCTGATTGCCGGCCCGGGCGAGCGCTGCGCTCGCGGTCTGGGCGGAGAAGAGGTCTGCTCCGTCGATCCATGCGGTGGGGGGAGTGGTCGAGGTGTCGATGACGACCTGTGCCTCCCCGTCGGTGAGCAGCTGCTTGGCCTCTGATGTGCCTGCAGTGGCGTCCACGGACGTGACGTCGAACAGCGGCGGCAGCATCGTCGTGGCGATCGCCGACTGGGGTCCCACGACCACCGTGCGAAGCGTGCCGACGGAGAAGTTCGCCGCGTACCCGAAGATGACGAGCAGGAGGATGGGAAGGACGACGAGCATCGCCATCGTTCGACGATCCCGGCTGAGCTCGCGGAACTCCTTGATGATCATCGACTTCATGAAATGACCATAGGCTTGCTGGAACGCACCCGTCCACGGATTCGTCGTAGGGGCATGGAGGATCGACTCATGAAGCGACGCAACCTCATCGGCCTGATCACGCTGGGCGCCGTTGCCGCCCTGCTGGTCACCGCCTGTTCACCTACGACAGTCGTGTCACCGTCGGCCGCCGCGTCACCGCGGACCGTCAACGTGTCGGCCACCGGAAACGCCGACGTGGCTCCCGACGCCGCCAAGGCCTCGTTGACCGTGTCGGTCACGAACCCGACCTCGGCCAAGCAGGCGCAGGCGGAGGCCGCCGACGCGACCACCAAGGTGCTCGACGCGCTCAAGGCGGCCGGTGTCGAGGACAAGGACATCGCCACACAGGGCATCCAGGTCGGTCCGACCTATAACTACACGCAGGATGGCGGTCAGACCCTGACCGGATACCAGGCCACCCAGACCATCACCGTCACGCTGCGGGATCTCGCCACGGCCGGTGCCACCCTCGATGCCGTCGTGGCGGCGGGCGGCAACGCCGTTCGCGTCGACTCGCTGTCGCCCTACGTCACCGATCCCACCCTCGCGACGAATGCCGCGCGCAAGCAGGCCGTCGACATCGCAACGGCGCAGGCGGAGCAGTACGCCCAGCTCCTCGGCTTCAAGCTGGGGGCGGTCGCCAACGTCACCGAGTCCTCGAGCAACACCCCGCCACCCCCGATCGCCTACGCGGACTCCGCAGCGGCGGCCCCTGCCGCGAAGTCGACCCCGATCTCGGCCGGCACTCAGCAGGTGTCGGTCACGCTGAGCATCTCCTGGGCGATCGCCGACTGACGGTCCTCTCCGACGGTAGCGCTCAGGCCGGGAGGATTCGTTCTGCGGCCAGGGCCTCAGCGACGAGTTCGTCGAAGGTGATCGTTCGCGGGTCACCCGCAGAGGTCTGCACGGTGACCTGCGTCGGCCACTTGCCGAGATTCACTCCGCTCAGGCGCACGGCCTCCTGGATGCGCTCGGCGAGGTGCTCCGCTGCGGGTCGCGATCCGAGGCCGGCGACGAGGAATTCGTCACCGCCCCAGCGCGAGACGAGATCGCCCCGCCGGACCGTGCCCGTGACCGCTGTCGCCACGGCCTTGATCACGTCGTCGCCGTAGGCGACGCCGTACTCGGAGTTCGCTCGCCCGAGGTCGACGATGTCGAAGAACATCACGCAGATGCTCTGCTCCGTGCGTTCAGCAGTGGCGGCCATCGCGGGCAGCAGGGAGATCAGTCCCTGTCGGCTGAGGACCCCGGTGAGTGGATCCGTCGACGCGAGGGCACTGGACCGCGCGCGTTCGTCGGCGATCTCGTCGATCGCCACGAGGCGCAACTGAAGCAGGACGCAGCTCACGAGCAATGCGGTGATCGTGATGATGCTGATGCGCACGTCCTCGGCGCGGTTCGTCACGAAGCCGACGCCTACGACAGTGGCGAGCATGAGCAGCCCGACGACGATCGTCGGTCGCCATGCCAGTGTCACGGGGGCGAAGCTGGTCAGGACGATCAGGGCGAAGGCGACAGCGACGATGCTGTTCAGCCGTACCGCCTCGGCCAGCAGCAGCACGAGCAGGGCGAGTGCTGACAGTGCCCAGACCCAGATGACGGTCCACCCGCGGAATGGCCGACGCCCGAAGACTTGAGATACCAGCAGGGCGGAGAGTCCCAGTCCGATTTCGAAGAGCGGCTGACGTGCGGACTCGTTGGGGAACGAGAGGAACGTGACTATCGCCAGGCCGATGATCAGGAGTCCCATCAGCGCGAATCCTTGGGGGATCTCGCGTTTGGCGATGCTCAGGCGCAGGTTCTGGTACGGATCGTCGCTCTCGCGGACCTGAGGTACAGGGATCTTGGACATGCTGTTCTCCCAGCCGGGATTGATGCGGCGTAGCAGCGAGCGGACGCGTGACGGATGCAGTTGATGGGGCCACGGGATCAGTTTCGACAAGGTGAGCCCGACGTAGATGATCGTGTTGAAGGCGACAATCGTCGCGAGCAGGAGGAACCACGGCTGCGTGAGGGTGCTCTCGGGGAGCAGGATGCCGGCTTCGACCCCGGTCATGTCGTGCCGGCCGCGTTCGAGTGCTGGACATGTCCCCACCGCGCGCGCTGGGCGACGCTGATGTCGATGAGGCATTTCGCGAAGACGACTTGAAGGAACACGTCGTACGCGAGCTCGGGGAACAGCAGCAGTGCCAGGAACCGGGCCTTCCAGCCGCCCCGCCACACGGTGATGACCCGCTCTGCGACGAAGATGCAGCCGATTGCGGTCCAGAAGGGGAACCACACCCACTGATCAAGCGAGATGATGGTGAGGAGGAACAGGATGATGGCGAGGTTGAGGGCCACGGCGCCGTATCCGATGCCGACCTGCTGTCCCCAGTAGCGGATCGTCGGTCGAGTCAGGCCGTAGGCGCTGAGGTTCTCCAGTGCGCCGCGCTGCCATCGCTTGCGCTGCACCCAGAGGTTCTTCCAAGTGGGCATGATCTCGGTGGTGACGGTGCACTCGGGGGGCGAGGTCATCGTCGCACCCAGGGACTTCATGGCCAAGGTGAGCTCGTTGTCCTCTGTCAGCGCGGCAGTGTCATAGACCTTGCCCGTCTCGCCCGGGATGAAGACACCGCGAGCTGCCGCCACGTCGAGCAGCGCTTCGGCCCGGAACATCGAAGCCGTGCCGGTGAGGACGAAGACGCGCCCGCGACGGGCCCGGATCTGAAGCGAGTATCGGGTGTACTCGTTCCGCTGGAACTGGCCGACCAGCCCCTTGCCGCCCTCCCCGTAGAAGATCCCGCCGACGCAGGTCAGTTCCGGATCATCGGACAGTCGCCGCGCCGCCACCTCCAGGAATTGCGTCCCCAGACTCGTGTCGGCATCCATGACCATCACGACATCATTGGCATCCGTGGTGGGCAGCAGCATCGTCAGCGCCTGATTCAGTGCGCCGCCCTTGCGGTGCGTGTTACCGACGGTTTCGAAGGCGTCGAAACCCATCTCGTGGGCGATGGCAACGGTGCGATCGGTGCAGTTGTCCGCGACCACGATCACGTGGTCGGGCTGGCGCGTCTGCTGCCCGAGGGCGGCCAGGGTGGTCGGAAGGGAGAACTCCTCGTTGTGCGCGGGGATGAGCACGGTGACACGTACGTGCCCCTCTTCGATCGGCGTGTTGCGCAGGCTGGGTCGATAGGAGCCCAGAATCTGTCGACGAGGGCTGATGGACATGAGCGCGGCAACCACCTCGAACGTCACCGCAGCGGCCGCGATTGCCACCATCGCCAGCAGGGCGATGCCGACGAGGGCCACCGGAGGAAGTTCCTGCGACACCAGCGGTGTGAACGGGCCGACCGTGGTCTCCGTCGGTCGAATGGGCTGCTGCACCTCTACGAAGTAGGCACCCACCGCGGCCGCGAAGGCGAAGATGGTCAGGACGGTGCCGACGACAACGGCGACGATCAGGCGTCCCCGCTCGACGGAACCGTCGTCGGTGCGCTGGGGTACCTCGGGGACCGTGACGAACGGAACCCCGGTGGGGCCCCTGTCCGCAGTCATCGGCCCTCCCTGGCAGCCGCCCCTACGCCACCCGCACGTGCTGGTTCATCATGTCAGTTGTGAACCGTCCAACGAGCGTCATAACCCGGAGCCGTGCCACAGCGTTCGCGATCGTCATCGCGATGTGCAGCGCCTCAGCATCGGGCGCTGTCGCTTCCGCATCGCCGGGAGCCGCCACGCAGGGGTGTTCTGACGTGCTCGTGCTGGGAGCTCGTGGCTCGGGACAGCCGGCGGCGGGATCGTCAACCGATGGATCCACGGGAATGGGACCGCAGGTCTACCGCCTCTACCAGCGCATCGTCGCCGACCGGCCCGGGCTCAGCATCACGCAGAAGTCGTTGACCTACCCCGCGCTTCAGGCCGAGTTGCTGGTCACCGATCCGACCACGTACTTCATCGGGCTGGAGCGCGGTGTCGCCAATGCCAAGCGCTTCCTCATGCGCCAGGCCGCTGCCTGCCCGGACCAGAGGTTCGTCCTCGCGGGCTACTCCCAGGGTGCGATGGTGATGCATCGCGTGCTTCAGGACCTCAGCGCCGCAAAGGATGCGGGGAGTGCGCGCGTACTCCGACGGATCGACGGGTCGGCCCTGCTGGCGGACGGCGACCGAATGTCGAAGGACCATGTGACGGCTATCGGATCGGCAGCCGGTGGTCGTGGCATCAGTTATGCGCTGCCCAAGGATGCGAAGGTTCGGGGCACACTGCTGCCGCCGCGCCTCGCCGGGCGGGTGTTCAGCGTCTGCGAGCAAGCCGACGTCGTGTGCGACTACCACTCGCTCCTGCAGTCGAACGCGAGCGGCGTCAACGGCACATCCGTCCACGTGACGTCGTATACCGGGTCGCCCGACGTACTGCGTGCGGCCGACGCGATCGCAGCCCGCCTGAGGTGATCGTGCTCAGGCGGGGGTGTCGTGTGGGGGCTCCACGGGCTTCGGCGCCTCGGCTTCGGCCTCAGGGGCTGCGTCGCCGCCGGTGAGCTGGACCTTGACTGCATCGAGGAACTTGTTCGTGACGTCCTTGATGGCGGCGCCGACCTCCGGGTCGCGCGTCGTCTCGTCGAACTTGTCGACGGCCGCCTTGCCGCCGGCCTTGACCTGGTCCGTGACGGCGGAGCCCGCCTCTGTCGTGGCCGTCTTGACCCGGTCGCCGCCCTCGGTGGCGTGCATGCCCAACTTGTCGCCGAGCGCCTTCAGGGAGTCCCCGACGCCCTTCCAGTCAGCCTTCTCGCCCATGACTCCTCCTGCTGCTCGGTTGCCCGTCCAGTATGACTCCGCTCGTCCGCTGGGCGCGACGGCGACCCTCGGGTGCGGCTAGCGTGAAGCCCGACGATGGGAGCCGATATGCCGGACGAGGTGGGACTCGACGACGAATCAGGCGTGCCCGGCGATGAGGACGTCCTTGAGACGTCTGTGTTGGCTGTGGCCGACGACGCCACGCTTCTCGTCGCCGCGCGTGAGGTGATCGCGTCGGCCTTCGGCATCCAGCTCCAGGAGGTGCCGGGCGAGGCGTGGGGGGCTGAGACGGACCTCGGCTCGCTGTTCGTCGGCACGATGAGCGACTTCATCATCGGCCTGGAACTGAGGCTGCCGGGTCAGTTCGAGGCGACGCCGCCGCTCCTGGAGTACCTCAACGAGCGCAATGCGTCGACGACCTTCGTCACGTTCTCGATCCTCGACGATTACCTGTGGATCTCCGCCAATGTCGATGGCCACCCGTTCGCGCCGTCGCATCTCAGCCGGATCCTCGCCTTCATGTTCCAGGCCGCCGTGGCCGTCGGCGCCGATCTCCAGACGGAGGTGGACTGATGATCACCAGACTGCAATCCCGACGCGCCTCGGTGCGTGCCGTCGTCGGGCCACTTCTCGGCGTCGCGGCGGTGTCCCTGGTCGTGGCCGGCTGCGGGTCGGGCTCCACCGCCGGAACGTCTTCAGCCCCGACCGGGGCGCAGGCAGGTGCAGGCGTGGCCGCGTCCGGCGTACCGGCTCCTGCGGCCTCGGGTGCCGCAGCATCGGGGGCTGCCTCGGGGACAGGCAGCACGGGCCCCGGATCGGCAACCGCGACGCCGTCGCCGACCGCCACCCCCGTCGTGATCCCTGCGAAGGTGGGTGACTGCTTCAACTACAAGAGCATCGACCACTTCACCCTTGACGAGGCGACGAAGGTCGCGTGCAGCAAGAAGCACACAGCGACCACCGTCTACGTCGGCAGCCTGACCGACCTCAATGCCATCTCCTTCGAGCAGGCGGGCGACATCGATGCGCGTGCGCGAAAGGCCGGCGGGCTCAACAAGCTGCCCGCGACCGACCAGTCGGCGTGGGCTGCCTATGCCGCCGCTCTGGCACCGGTGTCGGCGGAGTGTGACAAGGCCATCGTCAAGGCGACGCGCGCGAAGCTGCCCAATGGCGTGGTCTCGTCCAGCCTGTTCACGTCCGACATGACGGGACCGAGCCAGGCCGAGTGGGACAAGGGCGCTCGGTGGGTCCGCTGCAATACCGTCGCCCATCTCGTACCGGACGACTTCAATCCGAACACGCCGTTGATCGCCCTGCCCGTGCCTCTGAAGAACGCCTTGACCAAGACCACCGCCTTCCGCAACTGCTGGATCCCTCTTCAGCAGAACAAGAAGGTCCGATCGGTGTCGTGCACGAGCAAGACGGCCGGCCGGGGTGCCTGGCTGACCCTGTCCGATCAGCTCGCGACGCCCAAGTCGGCGTGGCCCGGGCAGAAGGGCGCGGTGGCCGCGGCCAAGCAGCCCTGCCTCAACCTGACTCGGCATTTCACGTCGACCAGGTCGATCACTGCCCGGTGGTGGGTGTGGCATGTGGCCCCTGACGGCACGCCCAAGAGCGGTGGGAGCAAGGCGACGTGGGGAACGCCCAACTCGCACTTCGGCTGCGCGATGCCCAACTGGCAGTTCGGCGCCTACCACTGATCGGCTTCCGACTGGTCGCTACGCTGCGAGCGTGACGGGCGAGGGTCGTGACGACCTCTGCGCAGTGATCCTCGCCGCGGGCCTCGGCAAGCGTCTGCGGCCGCTCACCGAGGTGCTGCCCAAGCCGCTGTGCCCGATCGACAACGTCCCCCTGCTGGATCTGGCCATCGCGTCCGTACGAGGACTGGTCGACGACATCGCCGTCAACGTCCACTACCGGGCCGATGACGTCCGTCGGCATCTGGCCGGCACCGGCGTCCATATCTCTGACGAGACGGACCGACTGCTCGGCAGCGCAGGGGCCCTGGGTCACCTGGCGGGGTGGATCGACGGGCGCAGTGTCCTGGTCCGCAACAGCGACATGTACCTGCACGGTTCGCTGGACGACCTCGTACGTGATTGGGACGGTGAGCGTCCGCGCATCCTCGGAGTCGAGGTGCACGCCCCGGCCGACTTCGGCACGGTTCGGTATGTGGGGGCGTCGTTGATCCCTGCGCGTTCAGCGCTGCGACTGCCGGACGACATCGCAGCGCTGAGCGAGCTCGTATGGCAGCCCGCCTGGCTCCGCGGCGAACTGGAGATCGTCGAGGCCACCTTCCCGTGCATCGACTGCGGAACGCCCCGTGACTATCTGCGCGCAAATCTGCTGGCGAGCGGCGGCGCCAGCGTCATCGGACCGCGTGCTGTCGTCGAAGGAGAGCTCGAGCGGGTCGTGGTCTGGCCCGATGCGCGCGTCGGCCCCGATGAGCAGTTGCGTGACTGCATCCGCATCGGGGCGGACCTGACCATTGACGCACGCTGATCGTGCACAGGACAATCGACGGATCCGTCGGGGGGCGAGAGGAGTTCGCACTTGTCCGACACCTCGCTACAGGTGCCTGACTTCGCGAGCAGCCGGCGGATCATGACCGCCCTGGCCGAAGGCCCGTTCACCTTCCTGAACGATGCGCCGATGACGACGTCGTTATCGGTCCCCTGGGAGCGACTCTCGCGCGGGCCGACCGGCGGGCGCTTCAGCACGCACATCCGCGGCGAGGACACGTCCAGGAACCGGCCCATGGTGATGGACACGGCGTTCGAGGCTATCGCCTACAACGATGTGCGCTGCCCGGCGAATACCGACGACCTGATCGAGGATCGCGCCTTCCTCGCGCAGCACGCCTACGCCGTGGCGGCGTCCACGCTCGATCTGTTCGAGTCGACGATGGGTCGTCGACTCGGCTGGCGGTTCCGCGGCCACCGACTGGCGCTGGAGCTGTGGGCTCCGATCGACTTCGCCTCGAGTGGGTACGACGGGCAGCGTGGCGTGATCAACTTCGGCCACGAGAGGGATCGACGAGCCGACAAGCACGTGCCGATCGCTCTGTACCGCGACGTCGTCACGCATGAGGTCACCCACGCCATCCTGGACGGATACCGGCCGCACATGGCAGATCCGGATGCGACCGTCGACGAGCATGCGCTGCACGAGGGCATCGCCGACCTGGTCGCCATGCTCTCGGTCTTCTCGTCGTCCGACCGCGTCCTCGACCAGCTCCAGTCCCGTCTGGATTCCTCCGATCGGCCCAACGGCTCCGACGATGACCTCGTCACGTCCGGCCTGTTCGACATCGCCGATGGGCTCTTCTCGCGCAAGGAGCTGCGCCGCTCGATCACCGACGAGATTCCGCAGGACTGGCGGTCGATCATGGAGCCGCACGTCCGGGGGAGCGTCGTCGTCAAGGCGCTCATGACAGCCGTGCTCGACCTGTGGAAGACCCGGATGAACCTCCCGGGCGGTCGCGCGAGTGAGTACCAGAAGGCGCAGTCGGGCGCCAAGGTCGGCCGTCAGATGCTGGGCATGCTGATCCGCGGACTCGGCTACATGCCCCCCATCGACCTCACCTTCCGCGACCTGCTGCACGGCATGCTGGCTGCAGATCAGGTCGTCGTGCCCGACGACACCCTCGACTACCGCGGTTCCCTCCGCGAGGCGTTCAAGCCCTTCGGCATCACCGCCGATCCCGATCATGAGCTCGACGGGCTCACCGGCCTGCGCGACCTGCGGTATCCCGTGCGCCTGTCGGCGCTCGCGTCGGATCCAGAGGAGGTGTACCGGTTCCTCTGGGAGAACCCGGCGATCCTCCGGGCTGCGGCGGTCGACCCGGACGTCCCGATCCTCGTCGAGCGGGTCCGCCCCAGCCTGCGCGTCGGACCGGACGGATTCGTCGTCTCGGAGATCGGCGCGAACTTCACGCAGATGGTGCCGATGACTCAGCGCGAGGCCCTGAACCGACTGGGCCTCCATACTCAGGGCGACATCATCCTGCGCGGCGGTGGCCTCATTCGCTTCAACGAGGGCGGCCGTCTCGCCTACGCCACCTTCAAGCCCGTGCTCGACGCGGAGCGTCAGCAGCGGCGCTGGTCACGCCGGTCGCGCGACGAGATGGGAGACCTCTCAGCGCAGGAGGATCCCGATGCGCGCAGCTCGGTGTTCGCTCAGATGCACCGAGCCGCGAACACCGACGACTAGGCGCCTACCTTCACCTTCTTGGCGGTCGCCGCCGCCTCGAGTTGCGGGACCTGATCGAACCGATCCGACTTGAGCCCGGACCGGATGCCCTTGAGCAGGTCCGCACGCGATGCGGTGGGTGACTTCTTCAGCGTCTGCAGCAGGTAGTACGTGAATGCCCCGTTGCTGCGTCCCTTGAAGGAAGCGTCGGAGGATGTCTGGCTCGCTGCGCAGGCCGCGAAGAGGACCGGCGTCGAGGCGCTGGAGGTGCTGCGGCCCTTCCGCCGGAACATCTTGCTGTAGGGCCTGCGACGGAACGCGGGCAGCGCCCTGGTCTCAAGGCCGACCGACCGATCGAGGATGTCGTCGAGCCCGATCGGCGTCGGCGGAGGAAGGAACCTCGGCATGCGACCGGGCAGGAGGTCCATGGCCTTCAGGCCCGTCCCGCTGTGGCAGGTGTCGAGGTACACCTCGACGAGGACCCCGGCGGGAACCCGCGCGAACAGTGCTCCCAGTTCGTCGTCGACCAGCACGGTGTTCAGGTCCCACTGATCGCCGGCCTGGGCGAGGTCATAGGCGACGAGCGCCTCGTCCACCTTGTCGATCTCGTCGCCGCTGGTGTCGGGGACCTGAGTCCCATGGCTCGAGTAGGTGAAGACGATGTGCTTGACCTTCCCTTGCTCGGCTCCCGAGACCATGGCTTCGAGCTTTGCCATCACGGCCTTCTTCGTCGCCTTCGCGTCGGTAAGGACGGTGACATCGCCGGCAGTGAAGCCGTACTTCGACGTCAGCAGGGCGGACATGTCGTTGGCGTCGTTGACGCAGCCGTAGAGCCAGTTCGACTGCGGGATGTGCTTGAACTTGTTGATGCCCACGCACAGGGCGCGCTTGGCGGTCATGGAGCCTCCGGGTCAGTCAGGGGTGCCGGATTTGCGGAGATTGCTCCAGCGTAGGGCGTGCTCGTGCGGGGTGTGGGGGTTTCTGGGGAGCCGTCGGGAAGGATCGCAAGGCCCTCCGCCTTCTCGATCTCCCGGGGCAACCGCCAGACCTGCGCGCAGTCCATTGCGTCACGGGGACCAAGCGGCAGACGGAGTCGGGCGATCGCCTTGGCCTGACGCACGCGGGGAGACCCCTGGGGTGCATCGAGTTCGGGCAGGTCGATGACCGTCCATGCCCTGAGGGCGTGTGTGAGGGCAGGTCGGCGAGCGCGACGTTGGGCCCCGGTCTCCGACAGCGGCCAGCTGCGCGCGTCCACCGATGGTCACCACACCTGTCGGCTGGCGTGCTTCCTGCTCACTCGCCCAACCGAGGCGCACGGCGCACCGGGCGGTGCCAAGGTGAGGACATGATCGATCACATCAGCATCCAGTGCACAGACGTGCCGGCGAGCGCCGAGTTCTACGACGCCGTTCTCGGCGCCCTGGGCGGGAGGCGCATCTTCGACATGGGCGACGTCATCGGCTACGGCGTGGACGTCCCGTCCTTCTGGCTCGGACCGCACTCCACCGGAGAGGGATTCCGCGAGACCCACCTCGCGTTCAGGGCGCCCTCGCGCGATGCGGTGCTGGCGTTTCGCCAGTCGGCTGTCGACCTCGGCGCCGAGGTGCTGCACGAGCCGCGCGAGTGGCCCGAGTACCACCCCGGCTACTTCAGCGTCTTCGTGCGGGATCCGGACGGGAACAACGTCGAGGCGGTCACGCACGCCTAGGCCTCGATCCGATTGTGGTGGCGGGGGCGTCAGTTCCGCGCTGATGTCAGCCAGGGCTTGAGCCACTTGGTCAGGTACGGAACGCCCAGCCACGTCATCCACGGCACGATCAGGGCGGTCGACAGCAGGACCCGGAGGGCGATGTTCCACGAGGCGACGTGCGGGATGACCAGCCAGTTCAGCAGGAGCGATGCAGGGTAGAGCGCGCATGCGATCACGATCGCGGTCTTCCATCGCGGTGGTGGCGATGTCGTGGCGTGGACGCTTGGCGCGAAGATGCCCTCGAAACCGCTCAGCGAGTGGGTGTGGAGGGATCCCTCGCCCAGTGGTTCGGACCTGCGCAGCCAGTCGGCTCGTTCGGCGCTGGACTCCCACGCGCTCAGGTTGGCTGCTGTGGCAAAACTGAAGGCGATGACGAGGTCCTCGCGCTCGGGCGGAGACGGGGGATAGACCTGCGCTCCGAGGTGCCCGTCGAACTGCGCGGCGGCGGCGCTGATACCGCTTGCCCAGGCCACGAGATCAGCCTCACGACCGGGCACGGGGCGGCGTGACACCACGACAGTCACGGCCAGCGGTGGGGGCCCGGCTGCCGTCGACTGCTCGCTCACTGGTCCTCCGAGTCGGATGTTCGCGCTTGCATGCGGGGTGCTGCGGGGCGTTCGGCCCTTGCTTCTCACGGGTTCCTCTGAACGTTGTACCGGTCCGCGGGACAGGGGGGAAATTGGCGTTCCGCAGGCGGGAACGACACAGACGTGGGGGATCTCACGGCACCTAGTTTCCGGTCATCAGTCAGGTCGCCGATTGCACGTCGGGAGGGTAGATGACGCCGTTCATGGTGCGCGTTGCCGAAGCGCTGGGCGAGGACATCGATCCCCGTGACCTGCCGACGCCGGCTCTCCGCCCGTCGATGTACCGACCGGTCGGCAAGGGCAACGACATCCATGTCGCCTACCGCGGCCTCACCGAGCAACTCGTCTGCGAGGCCAACGCCGTGCTGGCCGACGAGGACGATCACATGAGCCTCGTCGACGATGTCGTCGGAAACGAGATGCTCTACTCGGTGTTCTACCGCGGCCGGGCGGCCGTGGTCTCCACAGTCTTCGGTGACGGCAAGGCCTACGGCCGCGTCGTCGCCGACGGTCTTGACAACTCCGAGCCGCACGAGCTTGCGGGCCCCGAGTCAGTCGAGGACTTGCTCCTGCTCCTGCTCATGGAGTCGGACACCCCGCGTCACCCGGCGCACTAGTACATCCACCAGTACCGCTCAGGAGGTGAGCATGCAGTTCGAACTGCGCACGCAGGTCATCGAACCCAAGAGGAAGACCTTCACCAATCTGGTGGAGAGGTACGGCGATCGACCTGCTTCACGCTACGAAGAGGGCTCGATCGACATCCAGGCAGTGGAGAACTTCCACTACAAGCCGCTGTACTCCGCTACTCGCGACGTCTACGACGCCGACTACACGGCGTTCAAGCTGACGGACCCGTACTCGTTCCTCGACCCCCGTCAGCTGTACTACGCGCCGTATGTGCAGTCACGGGCGGCCATGAACGACGCGATCGTGAAGACGATCGAGTACGTCGAGTCGCGTGACCTGCTGCAGAAGCTCCCCGCCGGCTGGGATGCCATCGTCGGAGACGTCCTCATCCCGCTGCGTCACTGGGAGGCCGGCGCACAGCTGGTCAGCATCGAGGGTTCCCGTTGGGCCTATGGCACGACTATCGACCAGGCCTGCACGTTCGCTGCATTCGACCGCATCGGCAACGCCCAGAACATCTCGCGCATCGGCATCGTCTACGCCGAGGGCCACGATCACGCCCTCACCGCGGCGAAGGAGAAGTGGATGAGCGACCCGGCCCTCCAGGGCCTGCGTCGCCTCATGGAGGAGGCGCTGGCAGGCGACGACTGGGCCAAGAAGCTGCTGGCCATCGATCTGGCCGACCGCCTGCTCTACCCGCTGATGTTCAGCCACCTCGACGAGGCCGCCCTGGTCGGCGGTGGAGGCGCCTACAGCCTGTTCGCGCAGCACTTCTCCTCGTGGTTCGCCGACCAGCGTCGCTGGATCGACCACCTGGTCAAGACGTGGTTCGCCGACGAGCAGTACGGAGCCGCCAACAAGGCTGCGTACGACACCGTGCTCGCCGCGCACTGGGCCCAGATCGTCGAGGCCGTCACCGATGTCGCCACCGCGCTTGACGCCCGTACTGACACGGGTGCGGTTGCCAGCGTCAACGCCACTGCCGCTGCCCTGGCCGCCGAGCTCGGCGCCCTTGGCCTGACCGTTCCCGGAGGCAAGTGATGTCCGTTGCAGCTGAGCCGCGCCCTGTCGGCGTCGATCTGCAGGAGAACGAGGAGAACCGCGCGCTCGTGGAGGCCATCGAGGCCGACAACGACGACCTCAACATCCGGCACATGCCCGGCATGATCCGGCTGACCAAGACCGGTCAGCTCGTCATCAACCAGGCAAGCGTTGAGGCCCGCCTGGGTCGCCCGTGGGAGACCCACGAGTTCCAGATGGCCATCATCTCGTACTTCGGCGAGTTCGTTGAGTGGGATGACGACCAGATCGTCATCGCCTGGAAGCACTAGGAGAAGCTGAACATGACCGTTCCCGCACAGAAGCCGGCCCGCAAGCTCTCCATGAAGCAGCGGTACACGGCGTTGACGCACGACCTCGACTGGACCCCGACGTACGTCAAGGAAGAGGAGATCTTCCCCTACACGGCGTTCGAGGGCATCAAGGTCCATGACTGGTCGAAGTGGGAGGACCCCTTCCGCCTGACCGTCGAGGCCTACAACAAGTACCAGGCGGAGAAGGACCGTCGCCTGTACGCCGTCCTCGACGGCTTCGCGCAGAGCCAGGGCCAGCTCGGCCTGACCGAGGCGCGGTACATGAACGCCATGAAGATCTTCCTGCAGGGCATCCCGATCCACGAGTACGACGCCCACCGCATGTTCTCCAACTGCGCTCGCTACCTCAACGGCCCTGGCGCCCGCTTCGCGGCGCTGTGCCAGAGCATGGACGAGCTTCGTCACGCGCAGACGGAGATCCACACGCTGTCGCACTACAACAAGTACTTCGACGGCATGCACGACTGGCACAAGTGGAGCGACCGGGTCTGGTACCTCTCCGTGCCGAAGTCGTTCTTCGAGGACGCCATGTCGGCCGGTCCGTTCGAGTGGCTCATCGCCATCGGGTTCTCCTTCGAGTACCTGCTGACGAACCTGCTCTTCGTGCCGTTCATGTCCGGCGCCGCGTTCAACGGCGACCTGCCGACCATGACCTTCGGCTTCTCGGCCCAGTCCGACGAGTCGCGCCACATGACCCTGGGTCTCGAGGCGATCAAGTTCATGCTCGAGCAGGATGAGGACAACCTGCCGATCGTCCAGAACTGGCTCGACAAGTGGTTCTGGCGCGGTTACCGTCTCATCTCACTCGTCGCGGGAATGATGGACTACATGCTCCCGCGTCGCGTGATGAGCTGGAAGGAGGCCTTCGAGCTGTACTTCGAGGAGCAGATGCTGAACGGTCTGTTCAAGGACCTCGAGTACTACGGCATCAAGCCTCCGCGCGACGTGCAGTGGGCGATCGACGAGAAGGAGATCCTGTCGCACCAGGTCTACTGGATCCTCTACCAGTTCTCGCACGCGGCAGCCTTCACCACCACGATCCCCGACGAGGCAGACCAGGCCTGGCTGATGGAGGCCTACCCGGAGACCTGGCCGGTGTTCAAGGCGGCGGTGTGGGACAAGGCCCAGCGGGTCGTCGACTCGGGAGGTCGGTACTTCAACCCCGGCCTGCCGCAGCTGTGCACGACGTGTCAGATTCCGATGGGGTTCACCGAGCCCGGCAACCCGCTGGTGCAGTGCCAGCGCCAGTCGGTCTACGAGGGTGAGCGCTACGACTTCTGCTCGGACGGCTGCAAGACGATCTTCGACAACGAGCCGGTCAAGTACCGCCAGTCCTGGCTGCCCGTGCACCAGATCTTCCAGGGCAACTGTGGTGGGCCAGGTGGCCTTCCCGCAGTGGCGGCCTGGTACGGCCTGCAGCCGGGTGACGGCGGCGAGTACCTCGGTTCCCCAGACAATCAGGCTTGGCTGGCATGGCACGGCCAGACCGCGAAGGAGGCGTGACCATGGCTGTTGTCGCGAACTACGACTACGACTGGCCGTCGCGCTCCCGCGCGGAACTGTACGGCGACGCCCAGCTTGTGCACGTGTGGTGGAACGGGAATCCGTACTTCGTCTCCGCCGCGACGTTCCCGTTCCCCAAGGCGATGCCGTTCGGCGCGCTCGTGAATGACGTTCTCAAGGGCTTCTACGCGGGCGATCCGGACTTAGTCCCGGAGAGCCTGGACACCGCCAAGTGGAAGATCGACGGGGTCGCCGTCACCCCCGACC
>Ga0302322_100000273_pt1 | contig 38048 bp, 33 predicted proteins | sample Fen_T0_2_FD_203757 | JGI IMG/M metagenome (GOLD analysis project Ga0302322, IMG submission 203757) | Peat permafrost microbial communities from Stordalen Mire near Abisko, Sweden - Fen_T0_2 | ecosystem: Environmental > Terrestrial > Soil > Wetlands > Permafrost | place: Sweden: Abisko...
TCAGGTGGCTGGTGTCGAGCGCGACCAGCCGGGCGAGCAGCGCGTCGTGCTCGGCGTTCGACGCCTCGATCGACGCGGCGTCGCGCGGCGCGAGCTTGTCGTCGAACCGGTGGTCGCCGATCGTGGTCGCCCAGGTCGGCGTCCACCGCATCGTGAACTCCCAGTGATCGGCGATCACCTGGCGCAGCGTGGGATCGGTGACGCCGGCGACCGCCTCGGCGGCGAGCGGCGAGGGCGTGGGCGAGCTGAGCCCGGCGGTCGGCATGGCGCTCCTCGAGGACCCGGCGCACGCGGCCAGCAGCGAGAGACCCACCGCGGCGAGCGCGCCGGCGCGGTAGGCTCGTGTACGCTGGGCCGGGTGCAGGTCCACCTGATCGATGGCACGTACGAGCTGTTCCGGCAGTGGTTCGGGGCGCCGCCGGCCCAGGCGGGCGGGCGCGAGGTCGGTGCCGTGCGCAGCATGATCCGGAGCTTTGCGATGCTGCTGTCGAAGCGGGCGCCGGACCGGGCGGATGGAGAACGCGCGAGACTGCCGATGACGCATGTGGGTGTCGCATTCGATCACGTGATCGAGTCGTTCCGCAACGATCTGTTCGCCGGATACAAGACCGGCGAGGGTCTCCCCGACGCCCTGGTGGGGCAGTTCGAGCTCGCCGAGCGCGCCGCCGCCGCGCTGGGCCTGGTCGTGTGGCCCATGGTCGAGTTCGAGGCCGACGACGCGATCGCCACGGCCGCCGCCCGGCTCGACGCCGACCCGGCCGTCGAGCGCGTCCTCATCACCGCCGTCGACAAGGACATGTGCCAGTGCGTCCGCGGCGGCCGGGTCGTGTGCTGGGACCGGTTCAAGGACCAGCTGCTCGACGAGGCGGCGGTCGTCGCGAAGCACGGCGTGGCCCCCCGGTCGATCCCCGACCTGCTCGCGCTGGTCGGCGATACCGCCGATGGCATCCCCGGGCTCCCCGGCTGGGGCAAGAGCTCGGCGGCCAAGATCCTCGTCGCGTATGGCCAGCTCGCCGCGATCCCCGACGATCCTGCGCGATGGACGACCGCGCTGCGCGGCGCCGATCGGCTCGCGGTCGCGCTGCGCGAGCACCGCGCCGAGGCCGCGCTGTATCGCACGCTGGCCACGCTGCGTACCGACTGCCCGATCATTTGTGACATCGATTCGCTCGCCTGGCATGGCGCCGACGGCCCGGCGCTCGACGCGATCTGCGACGAAGTGGGTCTCGACCGTAGCTCGCTGCGGTTGTAGGCGCGCGGCCAGGCCCGAAATCTTGTGCGCCGATGTCGTCTCGGGGTCGCGCGCGTCGCCTACCGGAGGAACCGAATCTGTCACGGCTGTGATCGTACAGCCCGGTTGTCACCGGCGGGTCCGACCCGCGTTCTCGTCAGAAGTCATCTCGAATGCACGCGAGCGAATGTGTTACAGAGGCAGTCGTAGATAACCGAGCTCGTCGTGATCGGCAGTCGATGGCAGCACCTCAGGACACCACGAGTCAGCCATGAACCCAATCTCGCAGGACCCGATCCGTTTCGATGGAGAGCGCTCCGCCGTGGTGTTCCGCGCGCCGCCACCACCACCTCAGCACTGGTCATCGGGGTTCTACCTGATGAGCGATGAAGGGATCCGCGGCGCGCGGATCGATCGCGGCCTCAAGGCCCTGGCCAACGCGAAGCGGTTCCGCGCGCTGCGCCGGTGATCTCGCGGATCCCGGCGCGCGCGATCGCTGGGGTTCAGTTGAACCAGTAGCGCGCGCCGATCGACACGTTGAGATCGGGGTAGATCGAGTGCGCGCGGTAGCCCGAGTAGATATCGAGGATCGGGACGACCTGGATGAACGCGTCGAGCGGGATGGCGTTGAAGTCGAACGAGATGCCGACCGGGACGCGGAAGCCGAACGCGACCGCGGTGTCGCCGTTGTTGTCGAAGTCCCAGATCCGGCCGCCGAGCCCGACGAACAGCGGCAGCTCGAACGCCTCGGTCGAGGCCAGCGACACCGGGTGGAACAGGTAGTCGCCATAGATGTGGAAGCCGTCGCGGTTGCCGTAGGCGAACGCGTCGCCGATCCCGAAATCGAGCGCGCGATCCTCCGACAGGAAGTACTTGCCGGTGATCCCGGTCGGCTCCCCTAGCTCGAGGCCGAGCCCGAACGTCTTGTTCGCCTCGAACGCCTTGCCGCGGATGTGCCCGTTCGGACGCGGCCGTGCCTCGGCCGAGCCAGCGAACGCGACGAACCCCAACGTGACTGCGAAAACTGCGCGTGCCGTCATATCGCGGGAGCGTAGCGGACCCGTCGCACCTCGCCTCGGCTTCGTGCACACTAACGATGTGGTTGGTCTTCGCACCCTGGCGTGCATCTTGACGATCGCGGCCGCTTGTGGGTCACGTCCCAGCGCTCCGCAGACGGTCCCGGAGGCCCCCCGCGCGCCCCCGCCTCGCCCGGCCGGCGCGCTGCGGCCCGCGATCGACGCCGGCGATCCGATCGCCCCCGGTGATCCGATCGCCGCCGTGGCGCTCGACGCACCCGACGCCGGCGCGCTGGTACCGCCGATCCCGCCGCCCCGCGTGGTGTGCGGCCCCGGTGCGAACCTCGAAGCCGCCCACGCCCCCGAGCCCAGCTGGTACTGCACCCGGCCCGACGGCGTGCGCGACGGCCCGTTCGTCACGGTGTTCCCCGACGGCAGCCCCGAGATCACCGGCGGCTACAAGGACGGCCGGCTCGACGGGCCGTGGCAACGCCGGGCCGCGGGCGGCGCCGTGGTCGAGACCGGCGGCTACGTCCGCGGCCTGCCGTCCGGCACGTGGCGCATGCTCGGCCCGGCCGGCAACGTGCTCGGCGAGTACGAGATGAAGAACGGCACCGGGGTCGAGAAGCGCTGGCTCGACGATGGCTCGCTGTACCGCGAGCGCGCGCTCAGGGCTGGCCTGCCCCACGGCCCCGAGCGGATCTACGCGCCCGACGGCACGCTGGTGCTCGCGGCGCAGTGGGTGGCCGGCAAGCTCGATGGACCGCACGCGGTCGGCACCCGCGCCGCGCTGCGGATCGAGGAGACCCTCGCGGCGGGCGTGCGGCGCGGCAGCCGCCAGATCTGGCAGTCCTGGCAGCTCCTGCTCGACGAGTCGTACGATCGGCGGGGCAAGCTCGACGGCGAGTACACGATCTGGCGCAACAAGAAGGCGATGCGCGTGCACGGCCAGTACGATCATGGCAAGCGCGACGGGCTGTGGACCTGGGCCGACCGCGACGCCAACAAGGAGCGCGAGGGCAACTACCTCGACGACAAGCGCGACGGGCCGTGGACCGAGTGGGCCGACAACAAGATCGTGTTCACCGGCAACTACACGCAGGGCGTGCCCGACGGCGAGTTCATCTACTACGACCGCAACGAGAACGAGCTCGGCCGGTTCACCATCACCGCCGGCACCGGCGTGATGATGACCTACTGGCCCAACAAGAAGCCCGCGTCGCGCCAGCGCCTGGTCCAGGGCAAGGCCGAGGGCGTGTACCAGGAGCTCACGAGCCGCGGCAAGGTCGTCGTCGAGGGCCACTACCGCAACGACGTCAAGCACGGGGTCTGGAAGGAGTGGACCACCGACGGCGTGCCGACGCTCGAGCAGAGCTGGAAGCGCGGCAAGCTCGACGGCGTGATCAAGAAGTTCGTCGACGGCAAGCTCGCCACCGAGACGACCTACAAGGACGGCAAGGTGACGGGGCCTTACGCCGAATACCGCGCCGGCAAGCCCGCGGTGACCGGCCAGTTCCAGGCCGACCGCAAGACCGGAACGTGGACCCAGTACGATCCCCTGGGCCACGTCACCCTGACCGCGAGCTACCGCGACGGTGTGCTCGACGGCATGTGGCGCCAGCGCGAAGCCGGCGCGGTGGTGGAAGGCAGGGTGACGCAGGGCCGCCGCACCGGCACGTGGACGCGAACCGACGAGGCCGGCGTGGTCCGCCAGGTCATCTACCAGACCCCGTAACCGGCCCCGGGTCGGCGATATTTCCACCGCGAGATCGCGTCGCGATCGCGATCTCTGCGTGCAACCAACCGGCGGCTCGCACGTTCTTACTTCATGACCGCCGTGACCCGCGAGCCCCAGACGCCCGCCGCCCTGATCGCGCTCGCCCGATCGCGCCGGATGCAGCGCGCGCTCGCCCACGCCTACCTGCACCGCCACGAACCGCTGCCGACCTTGCGCAGCTCGCTCGGTTACATGACCGCGACCACGCGGGTGACCGGCGACGACGCGGCGCGCGGTCACTGCATGACGGTGCTCGGGCTGTCCCGGTTCGACGGCATCGCCTACGTCGTCGAAGAGCTCGGCGGCGACGCCGCCCCGATCGTCTACCGGCTGTACCTGCGCGGGCCGCGCCAGGGTCACCTGGTCCCGCTCCACGCCTGGTGTGACCCCGCGGCCGAGCTGCGGGCCAAGATCGCGGCGCTCGCGCCCACGCTCGAGCCGGCGCCGCCGACCGCCCGCGAAGCCTGGATGCTGTCGACGCGGATCGTCCAGCGCCGCGCGCTGCGGCTGCCCGGCCCCGCCGCGCGGCCGATCCGCAAGCTCACGCTGCAGCTCGTCGTCGAGCCGGTCCGCGGCGACGGCCCGTCCGGCCACTCGACCGTGACCGCGTTCCTGCGGCCGCACGCGCAGCTCGCCGAGGTGTGGGCGCTGCCCGCGGGCACCGGCGGCGCCGCCGAGCTCGCGATCGCGCGCGTGACGTTCACCGGGGTGCCGTGCGGCACCGGGCTCGCCAAGGACACGATGCTGCTGCTGAGCTCCGAACCGCTCGGCGCCGCGCCCGATGCCCCACGTGATCCGCGAGATTCGCCGGGATGACCCGACGGCCGCCGAGCTGGTACGCTCAGGGGGTGCCCAGCTGGAACCTCCTGCGCTGCCTCGCCGTCTCGGCTGAATTCGTCGCGGTCGCCGCATGTGGGGGCAGCGGCGCGCCGCCCGATGCCGACGAGGCGCTCGCCTGCATGACCAGCATGCGCGGCGACGTCTACACCGCCAACCTCGAGCGCGACGGCGCCGCTGGCCTGCTCCACTTCACGCTGGTGAGCGCCGATCCCGCGCCCCCGGCGCGCAACCTCAACACCTGGGTGCTCCAGGTCAACGCGATGGCGAGCGGGGTGGTCGGCGCCCCCGAGGACGAGGCCGTGATGACGGTCACGCCGTTCATGCCGGACCACCAGCACGGCACGGGCGCCTACACCGTCGAGGTCACGGGCACGGGCGGAGGCCGGTACACGCTGTCGCAGATCAACACGTGGATGCCCGGCTACTGGGAGATCACGATCGACGCGCAGGTCGGCGCGGTCCACGACACCGTGGTCTACAAGTTCTGCATCCAGGCCTGACAGGCCCGACCGGCTGCCGGCCCGCGGCGTCAGCGCGGGCTGCAGTTGGTGTTGATCGCCGCCCCGGTGCCCTTGGTCGCCTGGCTCCACGTCCGCTGGGTGCCGGCGATCTCGAGCGTCTGCATCTGGCCGACCACGGCCGGCGCGAGGTCGTTCGAGCCGACCAGATCGGCCAGCATCGCGTACGGCAGCGGCCGGATCCGGACCCGCGCGGTGATGTGATCGATCGCCGTGAACGCGGCGCCGACGGCGAACGTGGCGGTCGACGAGTGGTCGAACGCGGCGGAGTTCTTGTCGAGCGTGACCGGCGGCCGGAGCAGCTTGCTATCGACGGCCGCGACGTCCCAGAAGAAGTGCGCCGGGGTGCCGTCGTCCTTGGAGGTGCGGTCCCACAGGCCGAACAGGTCCGGATCGCCCGCGTCCTCGGGATCCACGCCGTCGGCCACCACGCCGCTCTGGAACACGATCTGCGGCGGGACCGGCGGATCCGCGGTCGGGTCACCGGCGTCGTAGGCGATCACCTCGAGCCACGCGCGGCGGTCGTGGGCGGCGCCGCTGGGCCAGTCGTGCGCGGTCCCGATCGAGTCGATGCGGACCGACAGCACGCCCGGCGGATCGAGGCAGATCCCGCCGGGCTGCACGTTGCTGGCGAACGGCGCCGGCCCGACGATCGCGATCGCCGGATCGAGATCGCGCTTGATCCCGGCAGCCATCACGTCGATCCCGGGGAACGCGGTCAGCGCCTGATCGACGCCCGGCCACAGGTGCTCGTGGAACCCGTTGGCGCGCGACTTCACGGCCAGTCCGGGGGCATCGGCGATCACGCCGGTCGACGACGGCATGTGGCACGACCCGCAGCTCAGGTGGTGCCGCGGATCGGCGTCGGCGAAGAACGTGGTCTTCCACTCCTGGAAGCTGCGCTCGAGCGCGACGCCGCGCGGGGTGACCACGTCGTGGCACGACCCGCACAGCTCGGAGTTGTTGGTCGTCGAATCCATCCGCGGGTCGTACGCCGAGCGGTGCGCCGGCGAGTCGACGGGCGCGTGCACACCGCCGCGCATCGTCTGATCGCTGGCGAGCACCAGGCCGTTATTGTGGGTCGCCTCGACCGAGGCGATGTTGTGGCAGAAGTAGCAGGTGACGCCCCGGGCCGCGGCCGGCAGCGCCTGTGGATCGAAGTTGGTGCCGTCGGTGAGGCCGAGCGCGACCGCCATCGGCGCGTGGCACTGCACGCAGAACGTGCCGAGCGCCCCCTGGGTCTCGCGCTGGCCGCGCCGGTTCATCGCGACGAACACGGGATCGTCCGACGCGTAGGCGTGCATCGACGCCGACCACTGGGCGACGTGCGTAGCGTGGCACTCGTTGCAGGTCTGCGGGTCGGCGAGCTCCGCGATCGAGCGCGCCGGCCCCTCGCCAGCGCCGCCGCACGCGCCCGCGCAGGCCACGCCGATCGCCACCGCCAGCGCGCCGCGAAGGCCCGTCACGGCGCCTGCCCCGGCCCGGGAGCGCCGGCCTGGACCCACTGGATCAGCGCGCAGCGCTCGGGCTCGGGCAGCGGATCGCCCGGCGGCATCTGGTAGCCCGCGCCCGGCGAGTCGGTGCGCACGATCAGCTTGCTGCACGCCGGATCCCCCGGCGTGACCCGGCCGGCGAGCAACGCGGCATACGCGTGCGCCTCGTCCTCGAATGACATCCCCCCTTGTTTACCGGCTGCCGAGTGACACGACGAGCGCGCCGCGCCGCAGGTATCTCGCAGCGTGTGGCCGTACACGTTGTCGAACGTGGGCGCGTAGAGCGGCGCGCACGACGGATCGACGGTGACGCACGCGGGCGGCGGCTCCGACGCGCAGCCGGTGATCAGCGCGGCCCCGAACCACAGGTGTCGCATCGCGGCCACCTTACTCGGGTTTGCTCGCAGGCGCAGCGCGGCACGGGCGTTCGCCACGCGGCCGTCACGCCCACGGCGACCGCGCGAGCGGCGCGAGCTGCGCGACCAGCCGGCGGTACCTTCCGTAGGCGTCCGCGGCCGCCTGCCCCACCGCGGCGTCGGGCAGGAACCGCGCCGTGGGCGGCGGCACGAGCGCGGCGAGCGCGGCGAGATCCGGCGCGAGCCCGGCGGCGACCGCGGCGATCATCGCGGCGCCGACCGGCGCGGCGTCGCTGCGCGCGGCGACCAGGTGCGGCAGGCCGATCACGTCGGCGCGGATCTGGCCCCACACGCGGCTCTGGGCGCCGCCGCCGACCAGCAGCACCTCGTCCGCCCGCACGCCGATCTCGCCGAGCCGCACCACGACATCGCGCGCCGCGAACGCGAGCCCCTCGAGCACGGCGCGCGCGATGTGCGCGCGCTCGTGGCCGGCGGCGAGCCCGTGCAACGTGCCGCGCGCGTGCGGTCGCCACACCGGCGTCATCGCGCCGGCCAGCGCGGGGACGAACGTGACCCCGCCGGCCCCGACCGGCGCCGCCGCGGCGAGCTCGTCGAGCTCGCGATCGCTGCCGAGCCCGAGCATACCCGCCGCCCAGCGCACCGCGCCGCCCGCCATCCATCCGGGGTTCTCGACGAAGAACGCGCCGGTCGGGAACGCGTGGGTCTCGACCATCGGCTCGGTGGCCGGATCGAGCCACGGCGCTGCCGCCAGCCCGCCGACGACCTCCGCGGTGCCGATCGCGCACAGGATCGGCCCGGGCCCCACCAGCCCCGCGCCGAGCGGCGCGGCGAAGTCATCGCCGGTGCCGACCGCGACCGGCGTGCCGATCGGAAGCCCGGTCAACCGCGCGCCCGCGGCGGACAGCCCCCCCGCGACCTCGCACGCCGGCCGCACCGACGGCAGCGCCTCGGCGGTCAGCTCGAACGCGTCGAGCAGCGCCGGCGCCCACCGCTGGGTCGCCAGCGCGAACAGCATCGTGGTCGACGCGAGCGCCGGATCCATCACGGCGGCCCCGGTCAGCCGCTCGACGACGTAGCTCACGGGCTGGTGAAATCGCACCGCGCCCGCCACCGCGCGGCGCAGCCACGAGACCTTGGGCGCCATGTGGCCGGCATCGGCGACCTGCCCGGTCACCGCGAACAGCTGCCTCGCGTCGACGCGCGCGGCGTCGGCGACGGCGCGCCGATCCTGCCAGATCAACGCGGGGTGAAGCGCCGCGCCGGCGGCGTCCACCGCGATGCAGCCATCGAGCTGCCCGGTGATCGCGATCGCGGCGATCGCCTCGGGCGCCACCCCGGCGTCGGCGAGCGCGCCCGCGATCGCGGGCCCCAGCGCGGCCTCCCACGTCCGCGGATCCTGCTCGGCGCGATCGGGCGCGGGGTACTGCGTCGCGTACCCGATCGCGTGCTGCCCGCGCACCGCGAGCGCCGCGTCGCACACCACGGCCTTGAGGCTCTGCGTACCGAGATCGAGACCGAGCACGAGCACGCCAGGATGGTACCGCGGCGCAGCTCGGCGCGACCATCGCGGCGGCCCCGTGACGAGCCCGTGCCCCGCGATGTCAGACCCGCACCGCCATCGCCACGCGCTTCGATCGATGGTCTAGTCACGCCGTGAACTTCTTCGGTCATGCCGCGGTGGCCAGCTGGTCCAGCGCCGTCCCGGTGCCGGGTCTCGTGCTGGGCGCGATGCTGCCGGACTTCGCGTCGATGACCCGCGGCCGCGTCGATGGCGCCGACGATCCCACCGTGGCCGCTGGCATCGACCTCCACCACCGCACCGACGCGGTGTTTCACCAGCTGCCGGTCGTCACGGGCCTCATGCGCGAGCTCGACGACCACCTCGGCCGCCGCCTTTGCGCTCGCGGCCCGCGCCGCGCGGTCGCGCACATCGGCGTCGAGCTGCTGCTCGACGGCGTGCTGCTCGACGACCCGAACTACCGCGCGGCCTACCTGGCGGGCCTCGGGCACGACGCCGCGGTGCGCTGGCGCGAGCCCGAAACCGCGGACCGGTTCGCGACGCTGCTCGCGCGGCTGCGCGCGCGCGGCATCCCCGACGACCTCCAGCGACCGGACGCGATCGCCACGCGGCTCGCCCGCATCCTCGCGGACCGGCCCCTGCTCGCCGCCTCGCCCGACGACCTCCGCGCGATCCACGCCGCGCTGGTCGCGTTCAAGCCGCGGCTCGAGGTCGCCGCCGACACCGTCATGCGGGCCATGCGCGGCGCGTTCGCCAGCGCGCTCGACGCCGCGAGCCAGTCCGCGCTGTAACATCTCCCGGTGAGCCCCGCCGTCCGGACGTGCCGGGCTATGCCGTCCGCGCTCGTTGAACATCCCCCGGTCAAACCTGGCGGCGCGCGATGCGGTACGCGTGGTGGATCTTCTGGTCGCGGAAGTCCGGCGGGATCGTCGCGCGGGTCATGTCGGTGATCGCGAGCGCGTCGTCCGGGAGCTCGAGCTTGAACCGGCGGCGGTTGGTCGAGAACCACACGGTGCCGCTGCACACCGCCAGGGCGTCCTCGAGCAGCGCCGCGTGGTCGCGCTGGACGTCCCAGGTGCCGTCCATCCGCTTGGAGTTGGAGAACGTCGGCGGATCGACCACGACGAGATCCCAGCGCCGGCCGGCGCGCCGGGCCGAGGCCAGGAACTCGCGCACGTCTGCGCGGACCAGCTCGCTGGTCAGGCGGTTGAGCGCCAGGTTCTCGGCCGCCCACTCGAGGTAGGTGTTGGATAGATCGACCGTCGTGGTCTGCATGCCGGCGGCGGCCGCGTAGACCGAGAACGAGCCGGTGTACGCGAACAGGTTGAGCATCGAGCGCGCTGGCTCGGCGGCGGCGCGGGCGCGCGTGATGCGATGGTCGAGGAACAGGCCGGTATCGACGTAGTCGCTCAGGTTGACGCGGAACGCGTGGCCGCCCTCGCGGACGGTGCGCCAGACCGAGCGATCGGCCTGTCGCTCGTACTGCTGGCCCGCCGCGTGGTGGGCCAGCCGCTCGCGGCGCTTGACGAACACCTCCGTGGGCGCGAGCGCGGCCTGCACGGCGGCCACCGCGGCGTCGAGCCAGGCGTCGGCGTCCTCGCGCTCGAACTCGCGGTAGTCGTTGATCACCAGCGCGCCCTCGTAGGTATCGACCGTGATCGGGATCTCGGGGATATCGCGGTCGTAGACCCGGAAGCACGTGATGGCCTCGCGCTTGGCCCACTTGGCGAGGTGGCGCGCGTTCTTGCGCACGCGGTTCGCGAGCATCTCCATGGCGGTCACGCCGCCGTCATACCCCGGCGACGCCGCGCTGGCTCTTGATGCGGTACTCGAGCGTCACGGCCCGGCGGCCGAGCGGCGGCAGCGCGACCGTCCAGGTGACCAGGCCGCGGTCGTCGATCGCGCGGTCCACGACCTGGACGACGTCGGCGTCGCCCAGCGGCACGGCGTCGGGCGCCGAGGTCTGGATCTCGACCTGCTCGACCTCGGAGATCGGCACCCGCTCGGTGACCACGATCTCGCGCGGCTCGGCGGCGAGGTTCGACAGCCGGACCGCGACCCGGACGGTCTGCACGTTCCAGCCGCCGAGCAGGCCGGCGTCGTCGCGATCGCGGGTCTCGCGGCGATGCACGCGGACGTCGGCGTCGATCCCGAAGCCGAGCGCGAGCTGCTCGCCGGGGGCGACGAACCCGATCTCGGTACGGCCGATGTAGCCCGACGCCATCACGAGGTCGACCGGGCCGGCGAGCAGCGGGGCCGCGCCGGTGTTGGCCAGCCGCGCGCGGACGTGGACCCACGGCGAGCGCAGCGGGATCGCGACCTCATCGAGCTTCGCCGGCGCCGTGAAGCCGCCGACCGGCACGCGGTGCGGCGCGCCGTCGGCCCGGATCGTCGCGCGCGGCGCGGTGAGCGCGAGGCCGAGGCCGCCGTCGTCGATGCCCGGCACTTGCGGCGCGCCCTGAGGCGCCGCGCCGAGCCCGGTGGTCTGGAGCTCCTGGTCGCGGGCCTCGACGGTCACGGTCTCGGCCCGCCGCCGGGCGCCGAGCTCGTCGTCGACCAGCACGGGCGGCGCGACGCCGAGCGAGGGCCGCTCGAGCGAGAACACCAGGTCCGCGGCGGCCCAGTCCTCGCCGGTGGCCTGCCACACGCACGCGGTGGTCTGCCACGCGAGCTGCGCCTGTCCGGGTTCCGGACCACGGGTCAACACGGCGCGGTGGTAGGGCCGCCACGCGGCGCCCGGCACGACGTAGCCGATCGCGAGCAGGACGTCGCTCGCGGCGTCGGCCAGCAGATCGATGACGAGGTTGGCGACCTGGGTGCCCGACTCGGCCTCGGCGTGCGCGATCCGATCATCGAGCCGCGCGATCGCCGCCGCGAGGTCCTGGGCCTCTTGATCCGCGATCACCCGGCGCGCCCGGGCCGCAGCGTCGTCGGCGTCGAGCGCGGCGAGCGCGGTCGCGGCGCCCGCCGGCGGGGTCGCGCGGCCGGCGTCGACCGCGAGCTCGCGCAGCGCGGCGATCGCGATCTCGCCCAGCGCCGCGACCTCGCCCCGCGCCGAGGTCCCGCGGGCGAGCGCCGCCAGCCGCGCGAGCTGGAGGCTCGTCCGCTCGGCGCGCAGGCCGGCCACCGCCTCGCTGGACCCGCCGGCCGGATCCCGCCACGGCGCGAGCGCGCGCTCGCAGCGCACGTCGAGCACGCGGGCGCCGGTCGCGCTGGCGGTCAGCGTCTTGTCGACCAGCGCCGGCGCGACGCGCTCGATCACCAGGCGATGCTGGCCCGGCGCGAGCGACACGTGGCCGCGCCGCGCCACCGCCGCGCGGTCCTCGAGCACCGTCACCGAGGCGATCGGCGCGGTCACCACCCGCGGCGCGCTCACGGCTCCCTCCGGTTGCCGCCGACCAGCTCGAGCTTGCCGGAGATCCGCACCTCGTACGCGGCCCGCAGCACGCGCTGGGCATGGGCGGGAACGGCGAGCCGCCAGCGATAGCCGCCGCGCACCACCAGCTCGCGCGGCGACCCCGGGTCGGGCGCCAGGCGATCCCACGCCGGCTCGACGCGGCCGACCACGACCTCGACCTCGTCGTCGGCATCGCGGGTCACCGGCAGGCGCTCGCGGACCTCGAGATCGATCGCGCGGTCCGACAGGTTGTCGATGTCGATCGCGATCGCGTGGTGCAGGCGCAGCCCGCCGCGCAAAACGCCCGTGGTCTCCTCGCGGAACTCGGTGTTGCGCGCCAGCTTGACCTGGGGATCGACGCCGAGCCCGACCTCGACCGTGGCGCCCGGCGGCGTCTGGCCGACCTCGCTGGTGACCAGGAAGCTGCCGCGATCGTAGACGTCGATCGGCCCCGGCAGCAGCGGGCCGGGCAGCGGGTTCGCGATCGCCGCGAGCCGAAACACGTCGGCTTGCGCGCGCGGCACCGCGACGTGGCGCAGCTTGGCCGTGCCCGCCGCCGCGGTCACGGCGATCGAGTGCCACGCGGCGTCGGATCGAACATCGACCCTGCCGTCGGCCGTGAACGCGTAATCGTACGTGTGAGGCCAATCGGTCGCGTGGCCGCGCGGCAGGGCGAGCGCCTCGATCCGTGCCTCGAGCCGCGCCGTGGCCGCCCCGACCTCCCGGCTGACCGCGGCGAGCCGCGGATCGCGGGGCGCCGGGATCAGCGTGCCGCGCTCCGGCGAGCCAGCCGGCGCCATGCGGAGGTCGCCGTAGTCGAGCCGCGGCGCCGGGGGCCGCGCGATCACCGGGGGTGGCGACGGGGCGGCCGGCGACGGGCCGGCCGCGAACGACATCACGCGGGTCCGCCGGAGCTCGTCGTCGCTGGTGTCGCGCGCGCCGAGCATCACCGTCTTGGCCATCGCGACCGAGGCCGGCACCGGAATCGGCGCCGGCGCCGCGTCGCGCGGCGGCGCGGCACCGGTCGCCGGCGGTGGCGCGCCCCCCGGCGGCGAGAACACGGCGGTCTGCACCGCGGTGCTGAAGGCGTCGTCGTCCGCGGCGCCTGCTGCCTCGGCCGCCGCCGCGCTCCGGACGGCGCGGCTCGGCCTGGACCGGTGGTCGGGGAAGCTGCGGAGATAGTCGTGGTAGAGCGCCGCGGCGCCGCTCGGCGGCGGGCGAAACCCGGTGCGCGGGACCTCGGCCTGGCGCCGGCCGATCCGCTGCGCGGCGAGCTCGGGCAGCGTGGCGAACCGCTCCGGCTCGGCGGTCGAGAGCCGGAGCGCGACGCCCGTCCAATCCTCGCCGGTCGCCTGGGCCACGGTCGCGCGCAGCTCGAGCGTCACGCGCTCGCCGTCGAGCCGGGCGACGTAGCTCGGCGACCACCGCGCCGCCGCGACCTGGTACTCGAGCTCGACGGTGACCGTGCCGCTCCCCTCGAGCTCGAGCTCGACGTGCTTGCGCAGCTCGTGCAGCTTGGCCGGCCGCGCCGTGCCGCCCCGGCGATCGCGGTCCGCCGCGGCGGCCAGCGCGAGGCGCGCCTCGTCGGCCTCGCGGCGAGCCGCCGCCACCTGGTCGCGCAGCGCGAGATCGCGCTCGGTCCGCAGCCGCACCAGCGCCCGGCGCGCCTCGACCACCGCGCTCCACGCCGCCGGCGGCGCGCCGTCGTCGGTGCCCGGCGCCTGCAGCGCGACCGGCGCGGCCGCCAGCACGGCGAGCGCCGCGTCGATCTGCTCGACCTCGGCGTCGGCGCGCGCGACCCGCAGGCGCAGCGCGCGGAGCTCGGGCGACTCCTCGCCGGCCGCGACCTCGGGCGGCGGCGCGTCGAGCCCGACGTGCGCCGCGACGACCACCGCGCCCGCGGCCTCGATCCGCACGGTGTCGTCGAGCACCGCGACCGGCAAGCCGCCGATCCGCGCCCGCGTCTGCCCCGCGGCGATCGCGATCGTCGCCGTGCGGCGCACCCGCGCGCCCCGCGCGTACAACGTCACTGCCGTGATGCTCGACTCCACCGCCATGGTGGACGAGCGTCGACGCACGCCGCGCGGCTGTCAAGCGAGGGCGGCCGCGGTCGCGCAGCGCTGGGGTGGTGCGAGTCGCTCGGGGCGGAAAACCGAGGCGATGACGGGTCGAGGACGTCGAGCCGCGCCGAGCGCGAGGCGCCACGGCGAACGGGCGTGGCTCGACCGCGCGCACCAGCCCGATCGGCGATGGCTCGGCGGGATCGGCCGGTCCGATCCGCTGCGCCGAACGGCGCGGCGAATCCCCCGAGCCCGCGCCCGGCCGGGCGTCACGCGGGCGCGACGAGCAGCCGGGTATCGTCGAGCGCCGCGTCGCCGATCAGGTCGACCGCGCTGCGCGCAAACCGCCGCGCCGCCGCCGCGGTGCGCGGTCCAAACCCGTGGTCCAGGCACCACTGCGCGTGGCCGATCAGCAGCGCGAGCTCGAGGCTTCGGCCGAGCGTCATCGCGAACCGGCGCGCCCCGGCCTCGAGCCGCGCCGGCTCCGCCATCGCGTCGCCGAGCCACGCCGTCGCGTGGTGCATCGCCGCGCGCGCGAGCGCCGCGGGCTGGGCAAGCCCGGGATCTCGCGCCGCCGCGAGCTGGTCCTCGAGCTCGGCGTGCAGCGCCAAGGCGCCGGCGCCGCTGGCGAGCGCGCGCAGCGTATCGAGTGACAACACGTTCGTCGTGCCCTCCCAGATCGGCAGCACCTGGGCATCGGCCAGCACCCGCGGCAGCCCGGTATCCTCGACGTAGCCGGCCCCGCCGCACGCCTCGATCGCCTCCGACGTCACGGCGACGGCCTGCTTGCCCGTGACCAGCTTGGCGATCGGGATCACCACGCGCGACAGCCGCGCGGCGAGCTCGTCGGCCTCGCCGCCGGCGGCGCGCTCGAGCCGGCCGAGCAGCGACGCCGAGCGGAACGCCAGGCAGAACGCCCCGGCGTACTCGGCCTCGATCCCGGCCAGCGTGTCGGCGTGCAGCGGCTTGTCGGCCAGGACCGCCCCGAACGCGCTGCGCCGGCGGGCGAAGTCCCCGGCGAGCGCCAGGCCGCGCCGCATCGCGCTGGTCGCGAGCACCGCGTTCCACGTCCGGGTGACCGCCAGCATCGGCGCGATCGCGCGGACGCCATCGCCGAGCGCGCCGACCAGCATCGCCGGTGCCCCGGCGAGCGTGAGCTCCGCGGTCGGCACCTTGCGCGTGCCGAGCTTGTCCTTCAGCCGGTTGACCTCGATGTTGCGCAGCCGGCCGGCGCCGTCGCGCAGCTCGACCAGGAACAGCGCGAGCCCGCGGCTCCCCGCGGGGTTGCCCTCGGGCCGCGCCAGCGTGAGCGCGATCTGGGACGTCGTGGCCGAGGTGAACCACTTGGTCCCGTACAGCCGCCAGCTGTCGCCGTCGCGGCGCGCCACCGTCTCGGTGCGCGAGACATCGGACCCGCCGATCCGCTCGGTCATCCACTGACCGCTCGTCCACATCTCGGCCGGATCGCGGCTGGTCAAGCGCGGCACGTAGCGCTCGATCAGCGGCTGGTTGCCGCTCGCCAGCAGCGCGCGCGCCGCGCCATCGGTCATCGCGAGCGGGCAGGCATACATGTCGAGCGACGGCCCGAGCACGTGCGCGATCGCGAACTGGTGGGTGCGCGCGTGGGCGCCGTGCCGGGGCTCGTACGCCGCAGCGACCATGCCGTGGCCCGCCGCCAGCACCTGGGCCTCGCGCCACAGCGGCGAGACGTCGATCCGATCGATCCGGTTGCCCCACGCGTCCCACTGCGTGAGCACCGGCTCGTTGCCGCGATCCGCGAGCTGCTTGGCGTAGCACTCGACCGCCACCGTCCCGAGCTCGCGCAGCTCGGCCGCGACCTCCGGACAGAACCGGGCGATCCACGACACCAGCAGCGGATCGTCGTCGAACTGATTGCCGAGCTGCGGAGGCTCCTGAACGAACGCCATCCGGCGACTGTAGCGCAGCCCCGCGGCGCCCCGGCCACGGCGCCCCCGGCCTACGACGACGCGTTGGAGGCCTACCGCGCCGCAGGCCTGATGTAGAGCTGCCCAGCGCGCGCGGAACCTCCTAGCGACCGACCAGCCGCTCCATCGCGGTCGCCAGCGCGAAGTCGTTCGCGGTGATCCCGCCGGCGTCGTGCGTGGTGAGGTCGATCACCACCGTGGCGTAGACGTTGGACCACTCGGGGTGGTGGTTCATGCGCTCGGCTACCAGCGCGGCGCTCGCCATGAAGCCGAACGCCTCGACGAAGTTGGCGAACTTGTACTCGCGGTGCAGCTTGTCGCCGCGCAAGCTCCAGCCGGGTAGCTCGTCGAGCTGTGCTTTGACTTCGCCGGCATCGAGCTTGGGGGTGGCCATGCCGGGTTTATAGCGCAGCGCTGGACGAGGCGTGCGGACCGCGCCATCATCCGCCGCTTCCGTGAATCTCTTGCTCGTGGAACCCGCGGAAATTGCCGGCGACGCGACGTGCACGCTGCGCGATCGCCGCGCGGTCCACGTGCGCGCGGTGCTCGGCGCCGTGGTGGGATCGCGGCTGCGCGCCGGCGTGATCGGCGGCGGGGTCGGCAGCGCCGAGGTGATCGCCGACGATGGCGCCGCGGTGACGCTGCGGCTCGAGCTGGCCGAGCCCGCGCCGCCGCCGCTGGCGATCGAGCTGGTGCTCGCGATCCCCAGGCCCAAGGTGCTGACCCGGGTCATCGAGGCGGCCGCGGCGTTCGGCGTGGCTCGGATCGAGCTGACCAACGCCTGGCGGGTCGACAAGAGCTACCTGCGGTCGCCGCGGCTCGCGCCCGAGGCGCTCGCGCTAGCGGCCCGGCTCGGCGCCGAGCAGGGCGCGACGACGCATCTCCCCGCGATCGCGATCCACCGCCGCTTGATGGCGCTGCTCGATGCCCGCTGGCCCACGCCGTCCGCGCCACCCGGGCAAAAGCTCGTCGCCCACCCCGGCGCACCGCCGATCGAGCGCGCGGTCCGCGGCGCGGCGTCGCCGGTGTGCCTCGCGATCGGCCCCGAGGGCGGCTGGATCGACCGCGAGGTCGAGACCCTGGTCGCGCGCGGCTTCACCAAGGTCTCGCTCGGCGCGCCGATCTTGCGCGTCGAGACCGCGGTCGCCGCGGCGCTCGGTCAGCTGCTCGTGCTGGGCCGGCTCGGTCGCGCCTGAGCGCGATCACGCCGGCAGGATCAAGCACGCATCGCCGAGCTCGTGGCTCGACAGGCCGTGGCGCGCGGCCAGGGCGATCGCGTCGCGCAGCCGATCGGTCGCGGCGAACGCCGCCAGCAGATCGAAGTGGCTCTCGCCCGGGGCGTGCAGCCCGCTGACCAGGCCCGACACGACGCGCGGCCGGTAGGCGGCGTCGAGCCGCAGCGTCGCGATGCCCGAGCCGGCGCGAACGCCGCTGCGCGCATCCACCCGCGCGGCCTCGCCGGCGGCGGCCTCGAGCGCGCGCACCACGGTGGTGCCGATCGCGATCACCCGCCCGCCGCGCGCCCGTACCCGGCCGACCGCCTCGGCGGTGCGCCGCGGGATCTCGTAGCGCTCCGGCCACGGCAGCGCGCGGTCGAGCGCGTCGTCGCCGGTCGACGACAGGCCCGCGGCGTGGGTCAGCGCCGCCACCGAGATCCCGGCGCGGCCCAGCCCGAGCATGACCTCCCAGGTCAGCGGTCGGCCCGCCGACGGCATCTCGGCCGCCCACGGCCGCGCGGCATAGGCGGTCTGCACCGACCCCAGCGGCAGCAGCGCCGGGCGGTGTGCGTACTGGACCGGCGCGCCCACGGCGTACAGCGCCTGCCATAGCGCATCGCCGTCGCCGCGCACGACGAGCTCGACCCGCCGACCGGCCGCGCCGGCGACGGTGGCGGACATCCCGGCGACCACCACGCAGTCGCCGCGCTCGACCCGCGGCGGGGCGGCGCGGTGCTCGGTGCGCGTGCGGTGATCGCCTGGGCCGAGCACCACGCCGAACAGCCGCCCGGCGTCGATCGGCCCCGACAGCCGCAGCTCGAACGGCTCGCCGCGCGCGGCGCGGCCCGGCAGCGAACCCGGCAGCGTCGCCGCGTCGTTGACGACGACCAGATCGCCGGCGCGCAGGAGCTGCGGCAGCTCCGCGAACCGGCGCAGCCGCGGTGGATCCCCCCCCGCGACCTGCACCAGCCGGATCGCGTGGCGCGGCACCTCGTCGGCGGCGAGCTCGAGGCGCGGCGCCGGGGGCGGCTCGCCGAGCTCCGCCCCGCGGCCGGCGATCGCGGCCGGCGTCACGGCGCCGCCTCCCAGCGCGCCGCGATCAGCCGGCCGCCGCTCGGCGCCCGCCCGGCCTGCTCGATCATCGCGACGATCCGCGCCGCCACCGCCGCGGGCCGCTGCAGCGCGCCGGGGTCGGCTCCGGGCATCGCCGCCGCGTGCATCGCCGTGTCCATCTCGCCGGGGTCGACCGCCAGGACCCGCACGCCGGTACCATCGAGCTCGGCGGCGAGGATCCGGCTCAGGTGATCCTGCGCCGCCTTCGACGCGCCGTAGGCGCCCCAGCGCGGATACGGCTCGACCGCGGCGTCCGAGCTGATGTGCACGATCGTCCCGGCGCCGCGGATCGCCATCGCGCCCGCCAGGATCTTGGTCAGCCGGAACGGGCCGACCAGGTTGGTCTCGAGCACGTCCGCCAGGTCTTCGCATTCGGTGTCGAGCAGCAGCCGCAGCGGCGTGGGGCCGAGCGTGCTCGCGTTGTGGATCAAGATGCCGATCTCGCCGACGGTGCCCTGCGCCTGACCGGCGATCCGGTGGATCGCCGGCTTGGCGGCGAGGTCACCGGCGATCGCGTGGGCGTCGCCGCCGCGGGCGCGGATCGCCGCGACGACCTCGCGCAGCGGGGCCAGCTCGCGGGCGACCAGCGCCACGCGCGCGCCCCGGGCGGCGAGGTGTTCGGCGAGCGCCCGCCCGAGCCCCCGGCTCGCGCCGGTGACCAGCGCGCCCTGCCCCCGGATGTCGATCATTGCCTCCATCATTGCCTCCTGCGGAACACCCTAGTCAGCTCCGGACAACCTGTCATCGCTTTTGCTATTACGTTGGCAGGAGGCCACACAACGAGCCACCGCCACTTGGTCGTCCATTACGCTAGTCTATTGTCCGGAGGCTCACGCACGCCATGCCGCCCACGACCGCCGCCCCGAGCGACCACCTCGCCGACAACATCAAGGCGCTGCGCGTGGCGCGCGGGCTGTCGCAGCAGCAGATCGCCCGGGCCGCCGGCGTGCCGCGCGCGACCTGGACCCACCTCGAGTCCGGCGCCGCCAACCCCACGCTCGCGGTGCTGGTGCGGGCGGCCAACGCGCTCCAGGTCCGGCTCGACGAGCTGCTCGCCGCGCCGAGCCCGGCGGCGCGCCACATCCCGGCCTCGGAGCTGCCGGTCCGCCAGCGCGGCGAGGTCACGGTGCGCAAGCTGCTCCCCGAGTCGCTCCCGGGGCTCGATCTCGAGCGCATGGTGCTGCCGCCGGGCGCGCGGATGACCGGCGTCCCGCACACGCCGGGCACGCGGGAGTACCTGACCTGCGAGCGCGGCACGGTCGAGCTCGCCGTGGCGGGCGAGCGCTACCGGCTCGCCGAGGGCGACGTCGTCACGTTCCGCGGCGATCAGCGCCACGGCTACCACAACCCCGGCCCCCAGCTCGCCGTCGCGTACTCGGCGATCGCGTTCGCGCCGCTCGCGCCGTAGCGGCCCTACTCGGTCGGGGTCGGCGAACCGTCGCTCGGATCCGCGCCGGCCTCGCCGACGGCCTCGGCGGCCTTGGGCCCCTCGAGGCGGCGGTACAGCGAGCGGCGATCGATGCCGAGCAGCTTCGCCGCGTGGGTCTTGTTGCCGCGCGCGATCGCGAGCACCTGGCGGACGTAGCGATGCGACATCTCGTCGATCGTGACCAGCTCGGTCGGCGACGCCGTGGAGATCACGACCTTGGCGGTCTCGTGCTCGGTCACGCGCGGCGGCAGATCCTCGATCGTGATCTCGTCGAGCGCGCACAGCGCGACCGCGCGCTCGAGGCAGTTCTCGAGCTCGCGGACGTTGCCCGGCCAGTCGTACTCGAGGAGCTTGCGCGCCGCCGTGGTCGAGATGCCGCGCACTGGCTTGCGCGCGCGCTCGGCGGCGCGCTTCAGGAAGTACTGCGCCAGCACGAGGATATCGCCGGCGCGCGCGCGCAGCGGCGGCACGGCGATCGGCACGACGTTGATCCGGTAGTACAGATCCTCGCGGAACCGCTTGTCCTGGACCTCGGTCTCGAGGTTGCGGTTGGTCGCGGTGACCACGCGGGCGCGCACGGCGATCTCGACGTCGCTGCCGACCGGCCGCACCACGCGCTCCTGCAGGACGCGCAGCAGCTTGACCTGCATCTCGAGCGGCATCTCGCCGATCTCGTCGAGGAAGATCGTGCCGCGCTCGGCCTGGACGAACAGCCCGTGGCGCGAGTGGTGCGCGTCGGTGAACGCGCCGCGGGCGTGGCCGAACAGCTCGCTCTCGAGCAGCGGGCCCGGCATCGCCGCGCAGTTCACCGCGACGAACGGCTGATCGCGCCGCGACGACCGCGTGTGCAGGGCGCGCGCGACCAGCTCCTTGCCGGTGCCGGACTCGCCGGTGATCAGCACCGTGATGTCGCTGTCGGCGACCCGCGAGACCATCTCGACCATCGCGCGCACGGCGTCGCTGGTCCCGGCGATGCCCTCGGCGACCACCGCGCTGTCGGCCTCGCGCAGCCGCTTGAGCTCGCGCTTGAGCGAGATGTGCTCGACCGCGCGGGCCACCGCGATCGCGAGCACGTCGAGCTTGACCGGCTTGGTCACGAAGTCGAACGCGCCGGCCCGGATCGCGGCGACCGCGGTCTCGAGGCCCGCCTCACCGGTCACGACGATCGGCAGCACCTCGGCGTGCTGGGCGCGGAGCTGATGGCACAGATCGATCCCCGACATCTCGCTCATCTGGACGTCGGTCACGACCACGTCGCAGCGATGGTCGCGCAGCCGGTCGAGGCACGCCGCCGCGGAGTGAACCGCGTGGGTGGCGAACCCGCGCTTGGCCAGGGCGTCGCGCAGCAGCGCCGCCGTGTCGACGTCGTCATCGACGACCAAGATGGTTCCGTGCATCGCGCGATTGTAGGTCGTCCGGAGCCGCGCGGCCGCTACGACGTGCAGAACTCGCGCACCACCGACAGCAATTGCTCGAACTCGATCGGCTTTTGCAGCACGCGCGTCACCCCGACGGGCGCGCGGCTCGGCGCCGAACCGTGCGCGATCACCGGAACATCGACCAGCGCGGGGCGCTCGCGCAGCTTCGACAGGAAGTCGAGGCCATTCATCCGGGGCGTCCGCAGGTCGACCAGCACCATGCAGACGTGATCGATGTGTTCGAGCTCCTCCAGCGCGGCCTGGCCATCCGGCGCGGCCACCACGGCATAGCCATTCAACTCGAGGGCGTCACGCATCATCTCGCGCAGCCCCTCCTCACCCTCGACCAGCAGGACGGTGTGGTTCATTGCGTCTCCGGATGATTGTGAACGGAACCCGGGGACGTGCGAGGCGAAACGACGCGGAAACGTCGTGCCGTCGACCACGGTGGATCTCGCCTCCGGCTCGCCGCCGTGCGCGAGAACAAGCTCACGCCAAGGATCCCGGCTCGAGGCCGTCCGGCTCGACGCGCCGCCCGGCCAGGCTCAGAACTTGTAGGTCAAGCCAAACCGCGCATAGATCTGCGGATCGGTATCGGGCATCGACGCGGCGAACAGGCTGGTGAACAGCGCGCGCTCGCTCTGCTGGAACGGCGCCCCCTCGATGAGGACGAACAGGTTCCACTGCTGCTGCAGCGCGATCTCGCCGACCAGGCTGAGCATGAACCGCGCGCCCGAGTCGCGGCCGAACGCGCCGTCATTGGTCGCCGCGTCGGTGCCCAGCAGCTTCTTCACCCGGGCGCGGTCGGCGGCCGAGATGTGGCCGTTCTGTAGCTGCTGGCAGATCGGCAGCGGGTCGGTGCCATCGAACTTGTTGGCCGAGTTCGGATCGAGCCCCGGGCAGTGCCGATCGCTCCAGATCTCGGCGTAGGCCCGCCCGGTCACCGTGACGTGGCTCAGCGCGGTCAGCGACGCCAGCGCCCCGACGTCCCACGTCACGCCGTTGCGCTTGGAGTCGTCGAGCAGCTTGCTGCCATACCACAGGTTGGTGAACGCGGCCGCCGAGAACGGATCCTGGTCGACGACCGTCATCCGGCCGCCGAGCCCCAGCTCGGTGCGCGCGAACATCGTGCGCAGCCCGACCATGGCGTCGAACGCCAGCGGCTCGAGCCTGGCCACCCCGACGGTGATCCGGCCGTCGAAGTAATACGGGAACCCGAGATCGAGATCGACCGTCGAGTGGCCGCGCGGCAGCGCCCGCGCCCCGAACGACGACAGCCCGCTCTGCACGCCGGCGACCTCGCTCGGGTTCTGCGCGGCGGCGTGGAGCTCGCGCGACACGGTCTCGGTCTTGCCGGCGGTGATCGCGAGCGTCTGCTCGACCCCCTGGAACCCGGGCTGCTCGATCCGCACCACCGCGTCGCCGATCTCGACGTCGGTCTCGAGCGGCGTCTTGCCCGCCGGCAGGCCGTTGACCAGCACGGCCGCGCCCGCCGGGGTCGACAGCACGCGCAACCGCCCGACCGCCTTCAGATCGGCCTGCACGGTCAAGGTCTGGCCGGCGTCGACCCGGACCTTCTGCTCGAACGGCTTGAAGCCGTCGAGCCGCACCGCCACCGCGTGCTCGCCGGGCGGCAGCCGCTTGTCCTGCGGCACCTTGCCGACCAGCGCGCCGTCGATGAACACCGTCGCCTCGGGCGAGCCCGACACGATCTTGACGAGCCCGGTATCCGCCGAGACGTCGGTCGCGAGATCGAACTTCACGACCTGCGAGCCGCCCGCGGTCACGGTGACGTGGCGCTCGCTGGTCTGGAACCCGGGCGCCTTGACCTGGACGACGTGATCGCCGGGCCTGACGTCCTTGATGTCGACCGGCACCGGCCCCATGTCGATCGCATCGATTTCCGCACGCGCGCCCTGCGCGTCGCTGAGCACGCGGACCACGCCGACGCCGACCAGGGGCGCCCCGAGCTCGGCGCGCACCTTGGTCTGCTGCCCCGGCCGCACGTCGATCGTCTGCTTCCACAGCGCCGCGCCGGGCTTGCGCACCTCGAGGACGTGGATGCCCTCGATCACGTTGCTGATCACCGCCGGCGCGTTGTCGGGGTGCTTGTTGCCGTCGATGTAGATCTCGGCATCCGGCTGGTCGGCCTCGACCGCGATCGCGCCGTACTTCGGCCTGGCGATCTCCTTCAGCGTCGGCGCGTACGCCTGGACCTGGTTCTCCTTGATCTCGAGCCACGCCGACGACTCCTCGAAGCCCTCCTTCTTGATCTGCACGAGGTGGCGGCCGATCGTCGTCGCGATCACCAGCGGCGCCGGGCCCTGCGGCTGGCCGTCGAGCAGCACCAGCGCGCCGACCAGATTGCGGTCGGCATCGGCGCGCACGTCGAGCTTGGGCGCGTCGAGCTTCTTCACCAGCGGGACGAACAGCTCCTGGGCCTTGCGGACCTTGGCGACCCGGAACGGCCGGGTCGCGAGATCGTAGCCGGGCGCCTCGACGAGCACCGAGTACTCGCCGCTGTTGAGCTTGCCCTCCCACGGCGTCACGCCGATCGCCGGGCACGCCTTGTCATTGATGTAGATCGCCGCGCCCGACGGCGCCGATTCGATCTTCACCGCGAACCGCCCCGGCTTGTTACCGGGGCAGCTCGGTGCCTGCGCGTGGGCCGGGCGTGAATACACCGCCAGGCCGACCAGCCACGCCAGCGACCAGAGCCATACGAGACGCAGACGAGGAATCGTCATCGGGCACCCTCAATGGACGGACAGCTGAGCCTACCAGTAGTCGCAGGTGCCGCACGCCGCCACCGCGGGTTTTCACTGCGCGGTGCGTCGCCCGCTATGGCACATCGCGGACCAGCCGGGCCGCCAGCGCCGCCAGCAGCGCGAGCCCTGCGGCGATCCGGTACACGGCAAATCCCACCAGCTGGTGGGTACCGAGCCACCGGATGAACCATGCGATGGATGCGTATCCCACCACGCCCGCGACCCCGATCCCGACGGCGAGCGACGGGATCGCGTCGCCGCCCAGCTCGCTGAACGCCTTGCGCGCCTCGAGGATCCCGGCCCCGCCGACCGCCGGAATCGACAGCAAAAACGAGAACCGCGCCGCGTCGCTGCGGGCGAACCCGAGCAGCAGCGCCATGCAGATCGTGGCACCGGACCGCGACACGCCCGGCACGAGGGCCAGGGTCTGGCCGAGCCCGATGAGCAGCGCGTCGGAGTACGTGATCGACGCGAGCCCGCGACCGAGCCGGCCGCTCGCGTGGCGATCGATCACCGCCATCCCCAGGCCGACCACGACCAGCGCGATCGCGATCACGTACAGCGAGCGCAGGTCGCCCTCGATGTGCTTCTTCAGGGCCAGCCCGGCGATCACGATCGGCACGGTGCCCGCGGCGATCAGCCACGGCAGCCGGCCATCGGGGCTCGCCGGCGCGCGCACCATCGCCACGAGCAACGCGACGATGTCCTTGGCAAAATACGCGAGCACGGCGGCCAGGGTGCCGAGCTGGATCACCGCGGTGTAGGCCGCGCCGGCGTCCTGCTGCCCCGACACCGCCGCGGCGACCCGCAGGTGTGCCGTCGACGACACCGGGATGAACTCCGTGAGGCCCTGGATCAGGCCAAGCAACGCGGCGAACCACAACGCCATACCGGACACGCTAACATCTTCCGCATCGTGCGTAGGTTCGCCTGGTTCCTCGTTGCCGCATGCGCGGCGGGCTCGCCTTCACCGCGCCCGGCGCCGCGCCGGCCGCCCCGGCCACCGTGGAGCGATCCCCAGGCCGCCCCGGCGGCGCCGAGCGAGCGCGAGTGCGAGGAGCTGATCACCCACGCCGTCGTGCTCGGCATCGACGATGCGCGCGCGCAGCCCGACGGCCCGCGGTCGACCGAAGCCGACCACGAAGCCGTGCGCCGCGAGCTCCATGAAGATTTCATGGCCGGCTGCCGCACGCTCCCGCGCGGCGCCTATCGCTGCGCGATGGCCGCCACCCAGCTCGCCGAGCTCGCGGCCTGTCAGCCGACGCCGAGCAGCTCGACCTCGAACACCAGCGTCGCGCCGGGCGGGATCGCCCCACCCGCGCCGCGATCGCCGTAGCCCAGCGCCGGCGGGATCAGCAGCGTGCGCTTGCCGCCGACCTTCATGCCGGCGACGCCTTCGTCCCAGCCCTTGATCACGCGGCCCACGCCGAGCGGGAACTGGAACGGCTGGCCGCGGTCGAGCGAGCTATCGAACTTCTTGTCCTTGGCTCCGTTGACCCACAGCCAGCCGGTGTAGTGCATCGTGCACTTCTGGCCGTTCGCCGGGCTCGCCCCGGTGCCCACGACGGTGTCTTCGAATTTCAACCCGGTCGGCGTCTCCGTCATGACCGCGATTCTATACGCCGAGATCGCCGCCGCGCGGGCGCCGCGGCGCAGTTTCTGGCGAGCCAGCCGCGAGTCGCGATGATGTCCGGACGGATGATGCCGCACACCGGCGGCGCCGGGCCGCTCGGTTTCCGTGACGGCGCACCCGCCACAATGTAGGATTCGCGGGATGCGGCTTCCGGGGGGGGGCCTCTGGCCGCGATCTCCAGGAGAGAGCTGAATCATGTCGAAGCGCTGGCTCGGACTGTTGTTGCTACTCGTCTGGATAGGCGGGCGCGGGGTCGCGCATGCCGGTCCGACGCTCAGCGTATCGCCGGCCACCTCGCTCGCATTTGGCGACGTGCGGGTCAACGACAGCGCCGCGCCAGCGACCAAGACGCTGCCGATCACGCTGACCAACACCGGCGACGCCGATCTCGTGCTCTCGGCGATCACGCTCGACGGACCCAATAGCAGCGACTACCGGATCACGCCGCCGCAGAGCCTGACCGTGACCGCCGGCCAGAGCGCGACGGTCATGGTCGATTTCAACCCCAGCGATTCCGGCCCGCGGACCGCCACGGTGACGGTCGCCAGCAACGACCCGAACGACGCCACCCACGGCGTCGCGCTGACCGGCAACGGCACCACGGCGATCATCGGCGTGACCGGCGCCGACTTCGGCAACGTCAACGCGGGCGGCTCCGCCAACGCCACCGTCGTGGTCAGCAACACGGCGACGACCTCCCCGGCGCCGCTGACGGTGACCAGCGCGACGATCAGCGGAACTGCGTTCGTGTTCGGCACGGGACTTGGGTGCAATGGAGGCACGAGCTGCACGTTCGCGCCGCTCGTCCTCTCCGGCACACCGGCCAGCGTGCCGGTGCGCTGCACGCCTTCGACCAGCACCTCCGGACTGCAGACCGAGACCATCACCTTCGTCAGCGACAGCGACTCGAGCGCGTCGACCACCGCGCAGTTGACCTGCCAGGTCCAGCACCCCAACCTCGTGGTCAACACCGACCTTGCGTTCGGCGATGTGCCCGTGGGCGCCCCGGTGACCACCACGGTCACCCTGACCAACAGCGGCAACGCGCCTTTGACCTACAGCCTGTCCGTGCCCACCGCCGCGCAATACACGATCCCACGGGGCTGCACGACGGGCTGCTCGATCAGCGCGGCGGGCGGCGCCAACACCGCGACGTTTGACGTGACGTTCACTCCGACGGGCCCGACCTCGCCAGGCGCGACGATCACGATCACGAGCAACGACCCCGATCCTGGCGACGGCAGCACCACGCTGCGGCTGAGCGGCACCGGGCGGCAAGGCGTGCTCGCCCTCACCCCCACGTCGCTGGCGTTCGGCGATGTCGCGATCGGCGGCGCCCCCAAGCCCCTGACGTTCACGCTCAAGAACACCGGCAACGTCGACGTGGTCGACCTCCACGCCGCGCTCACCGGCACGGGCGCGGGCTACGTGTTCGACCTCACCTCGGTCCCCACCACGCTCGCCGCCAACACTTCCATCCCGCTCACCGCGTCGTTCGCGCCGACCGTCGCCGGCGCCAGCACCAACGCGATCGCGTTCTCGGCGCACTGGAGCTTCGGCAGCATCACCAACGCGAGCGCGGCCGTGTCGCTGCCGCTGACCGGCAACGGCCAGGTCGCGACCATCACGCCCTCACCGACGAGCCTCGACTTCGGTGACTTCCGGTTCGACGCGCGTCCGGCGCTCGCGATCGTCGTCACCAACACCGGCGACGCCACGGTCGTGATCTCCCCGCCCGTGTTCACCCCGGCGGCGGGCACCGCCGCGGGCGAGTACGCGATCGCCGTGACCGGCAGCACGACGCTCACCAAGAATCAGCAGCTCACCGTCACGGTGACGGCCACGCCGAACAACCGGATCGGCAAGGTCAGCGGCACGCTCGGCATCCACCCGAGCGCCGGCCCCGACCAGGCCGTCGCGATCACCGGCAACGCGATCTCCGCGGGCATCGCCGTCGACCCCATGGCGTTCGACTTCGGCGGCGTCGATGTCGACGGCCCGCCGGTCGCCAAGACGATCGCGCTGACCAACACCGGCGCGGCGACCCTCGACGTCACGTCGATCACCGCGGCGGCCGGCGGCAGCGCCGCGTTCCACGTCACCCTGCCCACGGCGGTGACCCACGTCCCCCCCGGCGGATCGTTCGCGCTGACGATCAGCTACGCGCCGACCGTGGCGGTGCCGGCGACCCAGCCCGAGCAGCTGATGCTGTCGGCCAAGCTCGTGGGCGTCGCCGGCGGGCCGAACCAGGCGACGATCCTGGTGAGCGGACACGGCATCGATCGCACCCTCGTGGTCGACGCGGCGGAGAGCTTCCCCTCGGCGTTCCGCAACCCCGGCGACAAGGCGCCGGTCCAGGCGGTCACGGTCCACAATACCGGCGAAGCCGTGCTGTCGATCAGCGCGGTCATGGTGACCGGGGAGCCGGTGTGGCACCTGGTCGATCCGAGCCCGGTCGAGATCGCCGGCGGCGGCGCGCACGACTTCCTCGTCAAGTTCTCGCCGACGAGCATCGGCCCGGCGCCGGCGGGCACGCTCGTGCTGACCAACAACGATAACGCGCGGCCGATGCAGAGCGTCACGCTGACCGGCGCCGGCGTCCTGCGCAACGTCGCGTTCGGCGTCGCCACGCCGCCGGATCCCGCGGACCCGACGGTGCCGGTGATCGACCTCGGCGAGGTCGGCGTCGGCGTGCCGATCACGCTGCCCGGCGCCCTCCAGGTCGCCAACCTCGACCCCGGCGTGGACTTCACGATCCGATCGATCGCGCTCGACGCCGGGGCCGCGTTCCAGCTCGACCACGCGCCGGCGGACGTCGCGTTGCCGGCGGCGATGACCAAGCAGTTCGCCGTGACCATCGTCGCGACCGCCGCGGGCCCGCTCACCGCGACGGCGACCCTGTACCTCGATCAAGATCCGGTGGCGCACGCCCAGGTCCAGCTGACCGGCAACGCCGTGTTCGTCGACGCGCACGGCGGCGGCGGCTGCGATGCAGGCGGCGGCGGCGGCGGGCTCGCGCTCGGCGGGGCCCTGGCGCTCGGCGCGATCGGCCGGCGCCGCCGGCGCGCCGCGGCCGCCGCCGGCGTGGCGATCGCCGTCCTCGCGATCCCCGCCGCCCGCGCCGATGGCGTCGACCTCGAGGTGTTCGCGCCGACCCCGGCGACGACCGGCACCGGCTTCCAGGTGCAGTCCCCCGAGGTCGGCGCCAGCGGCAGCTGGGTCGCGGGCGCGACGGTCTCGTACGCGTCCAATCCGCTGGTGCTCGAGGGCTTCGACAACCAGCGCCGCCAGGCGATCCGCAACGCGCTGGTCGAGCGCAGCACGCTGGTCGAGCCTGGCCTCGCGTACGCCTTCCTCGACCGGTTCGAGGCCGGCGTGCACCTCCCGATCTACCTGCAGAGCGGCCGCCGCGCGACGACGAACGCGGCCGGCATGAGCGACGGGCTCGCGGTCGAGCCGGCCAGCGGCACGGCGACCGGCAACTTGACGATCAACCTCAAGGCGCAGCTGTGGCGCGGCGCCGGCAGGTTTGGCAGCGTCGCGCTGGGCGCCGGCGGCGTCGTCGTGCTGCCGACCGCGGCCGCGGGCCAGTTCACCGGCGCCGACAAGCCCGAGGGCCGGCTGCTGCTGCTCGCCGCGTGGACCCCGTCGGCGCTCGAGTCGCGGATGGCGCTGTCGGTCAACGTCGGGCCGATCGTGCGCGGCAAGTCCGAGTACGCCAACATCGTGCAGCAGAGCGGCGTCGCGTGGGGCGCCGGCGCGTCGTACCGCGTGACCGACGGCCTGTGGGCCACGGCGGAGCTGTTCGGCGAGGCCACGCCGTCGGGACACCGCCAGGCGAGCGACGGAAGCGGCATGGCCGCCGCGACCGCGCTGTCGCCGGTCGAGTGGCTCGCCGGGATCACCGTGAAGGCCGAGCGCCGGTTCACCATCGGGTTCGCCGCCGGCCGCGGCGTCACCAACGCGCTCGGCACGCCCGAGCTGCGCGGCGTGCTCGCGCTCGCGTTCATCCCGGGCGCACCGGCGGTGGCGCCGCTCCGCGCCAGCGACCCGGCCGCCGCCGAGCGCGACCGCGATGGCGACGGCATCCCCGACGCGGTCGACAAGTGCCCCGACGAGCCCGAAGATAAAGATCTGTTCGAGGACGAGGATGGCTGCCCCGATCCGGACAACGATCACGACGGCATCCCCGACGCCGTCGACAAGTGCCCGCTCGACCCCGAGGACAAGGACGGCTTCCAGGACGAGGACGGCTGCCCCGACAAGGACAACGACGGCGACGGCATCCCCGACGCGATCGACAAGTGCCCCAACGAGCCCGAGGACAAGGACGGCTTCGAGGATCTCGACGGCTGCCCCGATCCGGACAACGACCACGACGGCATCCCCGACGCGCAGGACAAGTGCCCGAACCAGCCCGAGACGATCAACGGGTTCCAGGACGACGACGGCTGCCCCGACAAGGGCGACACCACCATCGTCCTGTCGCCCGATCGGATCGAGACCCTCGATCCGATCCAGTTCAACGGCAACAAGCTGACCCGCGCGAGCCTGCCGGTGCTCGGCCAGGTCGGCGCGACGATGCGCGCGCACCCCGAGATCCTGCGGCTGCGCATCACCGTGCACGTCCAGCCGACCCGCGATCCGGACGCCGACCAGACGCGCTCCGAGAAGCGGGCCCAGGCGGTGCGCGAGTGGCTGGTCCAGTGGGGCGTCGCGCCGGCGCGCGTCGAGCCGCGCGGGTTCGGCGGGGCCAAGCCGCTGGTCCCGCCCGATCAGCGCGGCGCGGCCAAGATCAACGATCGCATCGAGCTCATCATCCTCGATCGAAAGTAGCGCGCGCCAGCACGAGCGCGGTCACCGACGCCGCGCCCGCGGCCCGCAGCGCCCGCGCCGACGCGGCGAGCGTCGATCCCGTGGTCATCACGTCGTCGACCAGCACGACCGCGCGCCCGGCGACCCAGGTCCGCGCCGCAAACGCACCTGCGACGTTGGCCGCGCGCGCCGCCGCGGGCAGCGTGCTCTGCGGCGGCGCGTGGCGGACCCGGCGCAGCGCGCTCACGGGCGGGGCGATCCGCATGGCCGCACAGGCATGGAGCGCGAGCAACCACGCGTGGTCGTAGCCGCGCCGCCAGCGCCGCCGCCAGTGCAGCGGCACCGGCACCACGATCGCCTCCTGCGCCGCGACCATCGCCGCCAGCGCGGGCGCCCACAAAGGCGCGACGTCGCGCGCGATATGCGGCCGGTTGGCGAACTTGAGCCGGCGGATCGCCGACGCGAGCTGCCCGCCGAACCACCACGGCGCCACCACCCCGTCGAGCGGCAGCGGCGCGATCGCGCAGCGCCGGCACGGCCCGCCGCGCCCCGCCCCGCCCCGGGCCTCGTCCAGGCTCCGCGCGGGCTCGCCGAGCGGCTCCGCGCAGCGCGGACACGCCGGCCCGAGCTCGACAAGCGACCCCTGACACGCCGCGCACAGCGTCGTCGCCGGCGCACCGCACGCCGCGCACTGCGGCCGGAAGATCCAGTCGATCATCTCCCGGGTATCGGCCGCCGCGCCCAGCGGTTGCGTCGATCCGCCGCGGCCACCGGTCGCAGCCGCACTCCCGCGCGCCCCGGCGTGTCGCCCCGGGTAGCCGCCGGCCCCCGAAGCTGTAGACTCCGCGCGGTGCTCTCGCGTCCGCCGCCGGCCGACCCCTGCTACGTCTACGAGCCGAGCTTCGTCGACGCGCGCGCGCGTCGCGAGATCTTCGACTGGCTGGCGACCCTGGTCCCGCTCTGGGAGCTGCGGTTCTCGACCCGCCGCCCGCCGCCGGCCGGCAAGCAGCAGCGCGCGCTGCTCCGCCCGGTCTACTGGCTCGGCAACTGGCAGTTCGCGTGCCTGGGCTACTACGAGCCGCCCCGGCGGACCTACGACGTCGCGGTGGCCGCCGAGCCATTCCCGCCGGTGCTGGGCCGGCTGGTCGCCCAGATCGAGCGCCGCGTCCGCGAGGGCTTCCCACCGCGCGTCGTCCCGCGCCGCTGGCACCTCAACACCTGCCTGGTGAACTTCTACGGCGACCGGCTCGAAGGCGACCGGGCGATCGACGCGGCCCGGGTCGGCGAGCACCGCGACTTCGAGCCCGGCCCGGTCGGCTCGCTGTCGCTGGGCGAGCGCGCGCGGTTTCAGTTCGTGCGCCGCGGCGCGCGCGACGCCCCACCGGTGCGCACCCAGTGGCTCGACGACGGCTCGCTGCAAGTGTTCGGCGGCCCCACCTGGAAGGACGACCTGCTGCACCGCGTCCAGCGCGTCGACGACAAGCAGGCGCTCGACCTGCCGCCGGCGATCGCGGGCTTCCGCACCCGGCGCGTCAACTTCACGTTCCGCTACGTCCCCGACGAGCACGTCGCGCCGTTCTCCGCGCTCTCGCCGCGCGCCCGCGACGACATCCGCGACTACGTCGCCACCCTCGCCGCCAGCTCGACGTTCTTCGCCGCCGCGCTCGCGGCCGAGCGCCCTGCCCGCACGGCCTGAGGGCGTGGTCACGCAGGTCGGGCGAGCCAGCCCGGGACGCATGCTACGATCGCCGCACGGGGGTGCCATGCGTGCGATCGGCAACGTGATCTGGTTCGTGTTCGGCGGCTTCGCGATGGGCCTGGGCTGGTGGCTCGCCGGCCTCGTGATGGCGATCTCGATCGTCGGCATTCCGTGGGTGCGATCGTGCTTCGTGATCGGCAGCTTCTGCTTCTTCCCGTTCGGCAACGAGGCGATCGACCGCGCCGAGCTCACCGGCCGGCGAGACCTCGGCACGGGCGTGCTCGGTCTCGTCGGCAACGTGCTGTGGTTCGTGGTCGCCGGGCTCTGGCTGGCCATCGGTCACGTGGTCGCGGCGTTCGCCAACCTGGTCACGATCATCGGGATCCCGTTTGGGATCCAGCACCTCAAGCTCGCCGCTTGCGCGCTCGCCCCGGTCGGCAAGGCCATCGTGCCGATCGAGGTCGCCGACGAGGCCCGGCGGCGCAACGCGGGGCGCTGGCGCTGATCAAGGCCTGGGGCCGAGCGCCACGATCGTCACCGGCGGCGCCAGCCCGAGCTCGACGCGGCGGCAGCGGCCGAGCAGCTCGCCGCCCGCCTCGATCGGCGCCTCGGCGTCGAGCTCGATCGCGACCCGGTCACACAGAAAATCGCGGACGCGGTCCGAGAAGTAGGCGCCGCGAAACGCAGCCGGCGTGTTCCACACGATCTCGGCGAGGCCGGGGTCGCCGCACCGCAGGTGAAACCGATCGCGTCGCGCCTCGGCAAACGCGAACATCCGGAGCCCGAAACCGAAAAACGGGATCGTCGCCCCGGCGACCAGCGTACACGCGCCGCGCCACAGCAGCTCCCCGGCCGCCCGCTCGCGCCCGGTCGGCCCCGCCGCGGCCATCTCGATCGCCGGCGCGCCGAGGTTGGTCACCACGGCGGTGGGTCGCCGCCCCACCACGAACCGCGGCACCGAGCGCAGCGCCACCGACATCGCGTAGCGCGCCGCGCCGCCGACGAACCGCCTCGCGCCGGGCACCCGATCGACGAGCCGACCGACCGCCCGCTGATCCTCGAGCAGCTGCGCGTCGACCCCGAGCCCCACGAACGGCGCCCGCACACCGAGCACCTCGATCAACGGGATCGTGCGCCACACGCCATCGCCGCGGACCAGCCGCTTCAGGTCGCCGACCACATCGCGGCTGGCCCCCACCGTGTCCGCGATCGCGTTTCCAGACCCGAGCCGCAGGATCCCGATCGCCGGCTCGGGTCGGCCGGCGCCGCGACACGCCTCGGCGACCAGCGCGAGCCCCATCACCACGGTGCCATCACCGCCCGCGAGGACGACCAGATCGAGGCCGCGGGCGATGTCCTGGCGGATCACCTCGCGCGCATGTTCGAGCGACGTCGTGAACCGGACGCCTCCCGGCAGCGCATCCTCGAGCTGCCTCCGCACCCCCCCACCGGCGCGCCGCGCGTTGCCATTGACGATCGCGACAGCTCTCACGCCGCCACCATAGCCGTCCGGCGGCGTCATGTGGAAGCCTGCCGCCCACGGTACGCGTGTTCGTGGCCACGGCGCCGTGCGATCTGCGCGAGCAGTTCGACGAGATCGCCGCGCGGGTCGAGCGCTGGCTCCACGCTGGCCGTGGCGCCAACCGGGCGATCGGCGCGCAGCGATCGCGCACCTGTGCGGCGCGAGCTTCGCGGCGCGCGTGCTGCACAGTGACATGCTCCGACATGTAGACAGAATGTTACTCAGGGGTCGAATGCCGCGGACGCGATCGACGAAGACTTGCGCTGCGCGCCCACTGCGGCGCATCGACCAACACCCACTCACAACGAGACGCGTCGACCCGCTGATGCGCGCGAGCCTCGCGAGCTTGTCAGAGAGACTCAGCGCGCACACATTGCGATGGCGCGCTGGCTTATTCACAGTCGGGCCCGTTCGATTCCCACATTCATTGCGAGCACGGAGTATGTTCATGAAAGCAACCGCCATCGGATTAGCCCTCGCCACGCTCACCCTCATCGGCTGTGCCTCGGGCGATACCACCCCCAGCTACGAAGAGTTTCGCGCCGAGACCCGGCGCACCTTCGAGGGCAAGGAGTACTTCGTGGTCAGTGGCGACATCGGGATCACCGAGGACCAGCTGCGCGCGCTCTACGCCAAGAACTTCGGCGACGGCATCGCGACGATCGCACAGGACAGCATCGTGGACAGGATCGGTGGGCGCGATGACAAGTGGACCGCGTCGCAGGCGCTCAACCTGACCTACTGCGTCACCGACGACTTCGGGAGCCTCAAGGCCCGCGTGGTCAGCGAGATGGCCCAGGCCACCGCGGCGTGGGAGGCGGTCGCGCGGGTGAACTTCACGTACGTGCCGGCGCAAGATAGCAATTGCATCGGCAGCAATGCGAACATCCTGTTCGCGGTACGCCCGTACACCGATGGCGGCGCGTGCTCGTTCTTCCCGAGCGGCAGCGCCTGTGTGAGCTGGACGCTGGTGATCGACATCGCCGACCTGGACACCAATCCATTTTATCTGCAGGAGACGCCGAACGTGAAGACGGTGGGGGTGTTCCGTCACGAGCTCGGCCACATCCTGGGCCTGCGTCACGAGCATACCCGACCGAACAGCGGAACGTGCTTCGAAGACAACTCCTGGCGCGCGCTCACGCCGTACGATCGCGATTCGGTCATGCATTATCCGTGGTGCAATGGCAACAGCCAGTCGAGCCTCTCGCTCACAGCGAGCGACATCACCGGCGTGCGCGCGCTGTACGGCACGCCCTGAAGCAGCACAGCCGCCCGTGACCGCCCGTGACCGCCCATGACCGCCCGTGACCGAGTGATATGTCCGTGCGCTGGTCTCGGAGAGCACATCACAGTTCTCGGGATCGAACTCGACCGTCGTGCCGAAGTCGAACGACTGGTCTTGTTCGCCGGGCATGTGATGGTGCGATCTCGAACGTTGATATGTAAGCAGCGCCTCGCGCCGCCGCGTTGACGCTGCCAGACATCTCGCACGCACGGTCCGGCCACCCGCGGCCGAGGATCGATCCCGTGCTCCGCGCTGATGGTCGCGCGCGATGCCGTCAACCGCGTGCTGCTGTGCGGTGGGCTCGGCCTGCCGCTGACTCGCGCGTGGCCGTTTTGCCGCGACCCGCGAGGTGAGCAGGCTTACGGCCACAATCGCGACTGACGAATATCAGGCGTCCAACCCCCCGGGTTCCGAAGAGAAACCCATCCATCGCGGAAGATTCGCTGGTTCGGCGCGGCACGACGAGGGAGCGCCTCCGTCAACAGGTCGTGAAGCATCGGAGCACTCCACACCTCGAGTCTCCGGCTTCACGCACTGGACTACGGGTTACTCGAACGCACTTCATACCAGATTGGAAGGAACCACAATGTCGAAGTTTTCTGCTGCATTTCTTGGGCTCGTGCTGCCGATCACGTCTTTGGCAGCGTGCGTGGCGGACGCCACGGATGCTAATGACAGCTCGCCCCGTCAGGACGACCTGGACGTGACGGCCGCGTCAGCCACCGCGCTCTCGCAGATCCAGTTCGGAGACGTCACGTTTGCCGGCACCGGCTGCAAGCCCGGCACCGCGACGATCGCGCTGTCTCCGGATCACACCACGTTGTCGCTCACCGCGAGCGCGTACTCGGTGGCCACCGGTGGCGCGATCACCAATACCCGCAAGTTCTGCGACGCGACCGTGGTCTTCACGGCGCCCGCGGGGATCCGGCTCGGCATCGCCAGCGCGACGGTCGCCGGCAACGCGAGCGTTCCGGCCAGCGGTACCGGCAAGCTGACGGTCGAGAAGCGGTTCCCGTTCGGCAGTGACGATACCGCCAATCGCGATCTCGTGGCCCCGGTATCCGGCGCCGTCTCGTTCGGCAGCAACGCCAGCACCACCTGGTCGGGTTGCGGCGGCAACGACCAGGCCATCATTCACACCGCGCTGCAGGTGGGCGGCACGAGCGCGAGCATCCAGGGTACGACCGTCACGGCCACGCTGGTCGCGGGTCCCTGCTAGGTCGGCGCGACCGCCGCGCGGCCGGGTGACCGCGCCACCGCGCGGCCGGTCGCCTCGCTACGGCTTGCCGGTGGGCCGCGCGAAGGTGATCAGCTGCGTGATCTTGCCGTCCGGAGACACGCGCATCTGATCATGGCCTCTGGCGAACACCGTGCCGTCTGCCTGCACCAGGACCCAGGTCAAGAGGGCGACGTCGTGGTGCGCCGAGACGTCTCCGATCTCGATGTGCCCCTTGGGCAGTCGCTTCTGAAACGCGGCCATGTCCTCGATCAGCGTCGCGCGCCCGCCGAGCTCGTGCCGCGGCGTCCGGTACTCCACGTTCTCGGCGACGACGTCGGCCGCCAGCTTCGCGCGCCGGTCGTCCGCGACCTCGTTCCAGCCTGCGAGATAGTTCTCGTAGGTCTTCCATGCTCGTTCATTGGTGAGCATATTCGCCTTGTCCGCCGGGCCGTTGGCAGCGTTGGCCACCGGCCGGGGCTGGTCTTTCTTCGTCTCGGCGAGCGCCGGCGCCGAGGACAGGGCCATGACAAACATGACAAATCGTGCATTCGACAACATGAGACACCTTTCCCGTCGAGGTGATCGACGGATCGCAACACGGCAATCGCAGGATCAGTTGACCGTCAGGCGGCCGAGCATCGCGTGTACGGCCGCAACGATATCTCTTCGACTGGAGAGCTCGGGATCGCCGCGATACGACGCGCGGACGCGCTCAGCTTCTGGGAGCGCCGCGATCCGCTGGCGAATCTGAACGAGGTCTCCGTCGGTCACATCGAGCGCATCGCGGTCGATCCGGCCGAGCGTGATGGCGCGCGGGATCCGGCGGTGGCACGCGCACGGCGCCGCCTCGTTGACCACACCGCAGTGCTGCATCAGGAACCCGCCCAGCGCCGCGCGCGCCCGGCTGAGCCGTTTGCGGAACGTCGCCGGATCGACCTCGACGATCTCGGCGGCCGCGGTCGAATCGAGTTCGAGGACGTCGCCGAGCACGAACGCGACGCGCTGGTCGGCATCGAGGCACTGCAGCAGCGCCCGGCTGCAGATCACCTTGAGCTCGCGGTACAGCACCGCGTCCTCGGGCCGCGCGGTGGCCGAGTCATCCCGCCCATCCGCCAGGTCGGCCGCGTAGTCCTCGAAGCTGTAGCGCGGCCGCGCGGTGCTCGCGTCGAGGATCCGCCGGATCGCGATCCGCCAGGCCCAGGTCGAGAACGCCGCGTCGCCGCGGTACTGGGCGAGCCGGGTCACGACGCGGATCAGCGCCTCCTGCGCCGCGTCCTCGGCGTCCTGGCGATTCGACAGCATCCGGAGCGCCACGTTGTAGAACGGTCGCTCGAGAGCGCGGACGATGTCGGTCACCGCATCGGCGTCACCGGCGGTGGCGCGAGCGACGAGCGCGGGCGTGATGTCGACCATGGTGATCATCTGCCTGCGTTAGACCGCCGCCGTGCCCGCGCTGTGACCGCAAAACGCATGGGCCAGGATAGCATCGACCTTTCGACGAGTTACACCTCCCCGTCCCCGTCCCCGTCCCCGTCCCCGGGCGCGGCGCCCAGGACCGGGTCAGGTCTGCATCGCGCGGCGGTACGCGGGCCGCGCCCCGATGCGTTGCGGTACGCCAGGATGTTCGGCCACCGTGGGCACCGCGCGAACTCGGCCGGGCGAGAGACGATGCCGCCGCGATCGAACTTGTACCTGCTGCACCGCGCGGGGCGCTTTGTCCCGCCGAAGGTGAGGGCGTTCATCGAATTTGCGA
>Ga0302322_100000274_pt1 | contig 38013 bp, 37 predicted proteins | sample Fen_T0_2_FD_203757 | JGI IMG/M metagenome (GOLD analysis project Ga0302322, IMG submission 203757) | Peat permafrost microbial communities from Stordalen Mire near Abisko, Sweden - Fen_T0_2 | ecosystem: Environmental > Terrestrial > Soil > Wetlands > Permafrost | place: Sweden: Abisko...
GCGGATGCCATTCGTGACAGCTACTATCATCCGGACAAACTGGCTGGCATCGATTGCGCCGTCTCTGTTGACTGGCCGTCATTTTTCAATGCGCTGAAGGCGACCCCGGCTACGGATCGCCTGCAAGCTCTTCAAGGCCTAAAAGTCAAAGCCCAGGCTACTCGCGACAAGAACCCTGAAGTCACTTTCGACTGGGTGGGTGGCCCGATCGATAACAAACAGCAATTAGAGGATGGCCTGAAGCAAATGTTGGGAGGCTTCTACCAGCTTTACTGGTCTATGGTGGCATCGCCGCCGATTGCAAGTTCGGCCGAGATTTCTAAGGTCGAGCATCTGCAGGATGGGGGAATCAAGATCTACTCCTCCAGCCAAAACACGAACATCGTTATCATCACCGACAAGGATCGGATTCCGAACCATTACACGCTCAAGAGTCCGGCGATCAATGCCGAGGTCGATGTTCATTACATCGCTTCACCGAAACCAGTGCCGGGTGATCCTCGCCGCATTTCCGGCATCGACGAGTCCATACAGATGGGCACGTCGACAATCAACGTAAACGTAAATCTGGATTACCAGGCAGTTGAGGGGTTTTATATCCCCGAACATGTGTCCTACGATCTTGTGGGGGCATACTCAATCTCGATGGATTTCTCCGGTTGCTCCGTTTCCAAGACCGTATCGCAAGCCGCAGTCAAGTAGAGGTTCCCAAGACTAGATCGGTCGCCGCTTAGCTGTCCACTTCTGGAACTCAGCTTACTTTCGTGTGGAGTTTCCGGAGCAAACACCCATCTTTGCGTGGGATAATGGCGTTGGGCTGAGTCGTCAGCGGTCCCCTTGGCATCGAATGATCGTGACCTCACACCAACAGCATTTCTTCTTCGAGCACTACGGCCTTACCAATCAAGACCTTGAGAGCTACCTCGGAGCCGCCCTGTCCGCCGGTGGCGACTACGCCGACCTCTACTTCGAGTACCTGACCTCGACCTCGCTGATGGTTGACGAGTCCATGGTCAAGTCCGCTTCGCAGGGTATTTCTGCCGGATGCGGCGTCCGCGTCGTCTCCGGTGAGCGTACCGGTTACGCCTACACCGACGACCTTTCTCCCGCACGCATTCTCCACGCCGCCCGCACCGCCGCGCTCATCGCCAGCGCCCCGGCCAAGACCACCGTCGCCGGTTTTCAGGAGAAGCCCGCGCGTAGCCTTTACCCGGTCGCGCTTCCTTCGGTGGACGCCGAGATCAGCGCAAAAGTTGATCTCCTCATGCGCAGCGATAAAACGGCCCGCGCTTTCGATCCCCGTATTAAAGAAGTCCGCGCCAGCTACGCCGACGAACTCCGCAACATTCTCATTGTCGGCTCCGACGGCACATTCGCCGAAGACTCGCAGCCGCTATCGCGCATGAACGTCTCCTGCATAGCCAAGACCGAGACTGGTTCCGGTCGCGGCACCTCCGGAGGCGGAGGCCGCGTCGCTCTCGATTTCTTCTTCGGCGAGAAAACTCCCGAGGGCTTCGCCAAAGAAGCCGCCCGTCAAGCCATTCTGCAACTCGACGCCCGTGAAGCTCCCGCCGGAGACATGGAAGTAGTCCTCGGCCCCGGCTGGCCCGGTGTCTTGCTGCACGAAGCCGTCGGTCATGGACTCGAAGCCGATTTCAATCGGAAGAAGACTTCCGCCTTCGCCGGACTCATCGGCAAGCGTGTAGCCAGCGAAAAGTGCACCGTCGTAGACAACGGCACCATGCCCTGGCGTCGCGGTTCCCTCAACGTTGATGACGAGGGCCAGCCCACGCAGGAAACCGTGCTCATCGAAAACGGGATTCTCAAGGGCTATCTCAGCGACAAGCTTTCCTCGAAACTCATGGGCTTGGCCGACACCGGCAACGGACGCCGCGAAAGCTACGAGCACATTCCCATGCCGCGCATGACCAACACCTACATGCTCGCCGGACAGGACGATCCGCAAGACATCATCCGCTCCGTGAAGAACGGAATCTACGCCGTCAACTTCGGCGGCGGCCAGGTGGACATCACCAACGGTAAGTTTGTGTTCTCCGCCTCGGAAGCCTACCTGATCGAGAACGGCCAGATCACCGCGCCCATCAAAGGCGCAACGTTAATCGGCAACGGCCCCGACGTCCTGACGCGCGTCTCCATGGTCGGCAACGATCTCAAACTCGACGAAGGCGTAGGCACCTGCGGCAAAGACGGCCAAGCCGTTCCCGTAGGCGTAGGCATTCCAACAATCAAGATCGATCGTATGACCGTAGGCGGAACCGCCAGGAAAGATCCCGGCGGATTCATGCAGTAATCTAGTTTCTTAGCTCTTCAGATGCGACGACGAGGCAGCTTATGACTTACTTGGACGGGTGGAAGGGAGAAACGCCAATCCCGGACGCTCGATCCCACGTCGCAAACTGGACCTTGTTCAGGCACCGCGCAAGGGTTTGGCCGACGCTTTCTATCGCGACCTACATCATTCGTTTTGCCATATTGATTGGAGGCGTGATTTACGCTGTGCGGTACAAGATGCAGAACGGGCTGGCGAAGAATCAGGGACTTTTTGTTTTCTTGGTGCTTCTCGTACCGCTTGTCTTCATCTGGCTGTTTGTGGAACGAGCTGTGTGGAACCACGAACTTCGAGAACGAGGCATCAGTTCCGACGGCGAAACCTGGGGTACAGATCAGTTCCCGCCAAAATAGAGTCGCACGGTGCCCCAGGTTCGCGCGCCACGTCTACCCTCCGTCAGCAACACCCATCTGTCGGGCGCTAACCTGGGCTCCGACCTATCCATTGAGCAATGCTTTCGAGGACTGCCGAGCGCATCGTGCTCGGTCCGCCACACCAAGACGCCCAAGGAAACCCGTTGATTCTTTCACGGGGACTTGTCCCGGTCCGAGTGCAATTGCAGAGGTTCGATCCCTATAGTACTCTTGCCGCCACCCCTTGCACCTTCAGCATCTCCACCGCCTTCCGGTCGAACGACACAAACGTCTCCCCGCCCAACCATCTGCCCTCATGCGCAATTACGCCATCGGCAAAATCGCCGCCCGCATCCAGCATCGCCAGCCCCGCCTCGACTGCCAGACGGTTCGTTTCGACGTTCCCGGCTTTAAGCAGCTCGCGTATCGCAGCCGCAATCGCCGATGGTCTGTACCCATAGGCTCGTCGTAGAACCCAGGCAAATTCGCACAGACACGACATTCCCACGAAGAGGCCTTCTGCTTTAAGCAGCGTTCTTGCGGCTATTTCTGCCTGTTTCGGGTCGTCCCGCACAACGGCTCGCACCAGGACGTTGGTATCGACCGCGACCTTCATTTCTTGCCCGCCAATCTACGGTCCGGCCCGCTTTCGTCGAAGGAGACCTCTCCCGCCCATCCAGCCGCCGCCGCCTCATTCATTTCCTCAATGGTCGCAACCTTCTTTGTCTTGCCGGCCAGCATCCCAATGAAGCTATCGATCTTTCCCGTTCGCCGCGCCGCACGGATCATGCCCCGGCCATCAGGCAGCAGGTCGATCTCAATCTTGCCGCCGGGCTTCACGCCCAGATGCTCCATCACTTTCTTACGGAATGTAACCTGGCCTCTGGTCGTTACGGTCAACGTCGACATCGGTGAAACCCCCTAAACATATCTATTGTAATGCAGAAATGCATTATCTACAAGCAGCCTCCAAAATGCATGAATCCAAAGGGCTACTCTTGCACTCAAATGGACTGCGCGCGCGTGCACCGCGCCCCAGCGTCTCCGTGGTAAATTCAAATTAACCAATGACGACAACAATAGAAACCAGCAATCAGCAAGCGACGGACTTAGCCTCTCTGGCGCAAGACGTAGTCCGCCGCGCCACCGCCGCCGGCGCTACCGCCGCCGAGTGCATAGTCCGCGAGGGTGACGAATTCTCCACCACCGTCCGTCTCGGCCAGGTCGAAACGCTCAAAGAGTCCGGCTCACGCTCCATTGGCGTCCGCGTCTTCTTCGGACAGCGTGCCGCCTCCACCTACTCCAGCGACTTCTCCGCCGCCGGCATCGAGCGCATGCTCAAGTCCGCGCTCGAACTCGCCAAGATTACTTCCGAAGATCCGTTCTCCGGCATTCCCGAAGCCGCGAAACTCGGCCAACTCTCCGGTGACCTCCATCTCTATCACCAGGACGTCTACTCGCTCTCCGGTGCCGACCGCATCGACTACGCTCGCCGCGCCGAGAAAGCCGCGCTCGATACCGACCCGCGCCTCAAGAATTCCGACGGCGGCGCCTTCGATGCTGCTACCGGACGCAAAATTCTCGCGAACTCGCACGGCTTCGTCGGCGAATACCGCCGCTCCTACTGTTCCGTTTCCGCCGTGCCCATCGCGCAAGACGAGCAAGGCAACATGCAGCGCGATTTCTGGTACTCCGTCGCGCGCAGTCTCGCGAAACTCGATCCCGCCGAGCAAGTCGGCAAAGAAGCCGCACGCCGTACCCTCCGCCGTCTCGGAGCCCGCAAAGGCAAGACCGCACACGTTCCGGTTGTTCTCGATCCGCTAGTCGCCACCTCAATGCTCGAGCACATTTTCGAAGGCATCAACGGCGACTCCGTTTATCGCGGAGCCTCATTCCTGGCCGGCAAGCTGGGCGAACAAATTGCCAGTCCGAATGTGACCGTGGTTGATGACGGCACCATACCCGGCGGTTTTGGCACAGCGCCCTTCGACGGCGAAGGCATTCCGACTCGTCGCACCGTCGTAGTCGAAAACGGCGTGTTGAAGTCGTACCTGCTCAACACCTACACCGCAAAAAAACTAAAGCTCGAGACCACCGCCAACGCCTCCCGAGGATTGGCGGGCACGCCCGGCATCTCTCCCGGAAATTACTTCCTCCAGGCAGGCAAGAAAACTCCCCAAGAAATGATTGCAGAAATCAAAGACGGTCTCTACGTCACCGAATTCCTGGGCCACGGCGCCAACCTCGTCACCGGAGACTACTCCCGCGGTGCGTCCGGCCTCTGGATCGTCAACGGCGAACTCGCCTACCCCGTCGAAGAAATAACAGTAGCCGGCAATCTGAAGGATATTTTCAAGAACATTTCCGAGGTAGCCAGCGACCTGGAATTTCGTGGCAGCGTAGCATCACCCACCATCCGGATTGACGGACTGACGGTAGGCGGAGAATAATTCCGGGCGTTCGATTATCACCATGAAATTCGCCAAGACAGTATTTTGGATCGCCGGGATCTGGGGCGTCCTCGTCCTCACGCCGCTCTATTTCATGTTCAATCTGATCGGGCGTCAGGATCCGCCGGCCATCACCCACCCCGGCTTTTACTACGGTTTCGTCGGCACGGGCCTCGCCTGGCAATTCGCGTTCCTGATCATCGCCCGCGACCCGATCCGCCTTCGGCCCATCATCCCCGCCGCAGTCGTCGAGAAATTCACCTACGGCATCGCCATGATCGCCCTCTATTTCCAGGCCCGCATCCATCCTTCCGACCTGGTGTTCGCGGGAGTGGACTTACTTCTCGGAATGCTCTTCATCGCCGCATACACCAAGATGAGAGCACAATAAACCCGCGCGAATCGAAGAAATTTACACTGCGTTAACAATCGCTTTGTAACTGCCCGTTAACATTCTTCTCCATGGCTGATGCCCCATTGCTGATTGAAGAACTTCCCGGCTCGCGAGAAGAAATCCACATTTTCCGTCTGTCCGGACCGCTGACGCTGACCAACGTATTCGGCTTCCAGTCGCGAGTCCGCGCCGACCAAGCCCGCGCCCTGGTCCTCGATTTCACCGCCGTCCCGCTAGCCGATTCCGCCGGCATCGGGGCTTTGGTCGGTGCCTACGTGAGCCGTCAGAAAGATGGACGCTCGCTGGGACTCGTCGGAGTCAATCATCGCATCCACCAAGCGCTCGAAGTGACACGCGTTGAAACCTTCTTCCGCTTCTTCAACTCCGTCGCCGAAGCCGAGCAATCCGCTTGCGAAACCTCTGATTAAGTTCGCCTCTGGGTTGGTTTGGGAAGGGCACGGCTTCACAGCTTGCGGAAAAACTCCGGTTTGCGCCGGTTTGGGGAAGGGCACGAGTTCCACTCGTGCCGTACCTGCCGCACAATCAACAGCGGCTTCCAGCCGCTGGGGCAAAGCTGATCTTAGAAGACACTTTTTCCGCAGCCTCTTCAGTCGTGCCGACAAACCCGCTACGCATGCGGCTTTAGCCGCTGAGGGCCCCGCTGCCGACGCGTCACGTTTCAACAGCAATGCCTAGACCGAGCAATGAAGCTGCCCTTCAGGGTGCTCGTGATTCGAACCCAGCGCGATTGACACGGATCTTCCGTGAAAACTCAGGCGCATCTTCAATCGTCACAGCCACGGGATTTATGTATGCCCGCTTCTTGAGTTCATCGAAAGGCAGATTCCCCGCAAAATTTCCCCCACGGTGCAGCATCTCGGGAGCTCGCCCATTCACCAGAATCCACCAGGAGTATCGCGAACTCCCCGCCGGCAAATGCCCAGTCGCCTCCATCTGGGCAAAGATGTTGGTCGTGCAATTGTTCGTGACCACGTTGAACCAGCGCGGCTCATCGCGCAACAGATTAGCCCGCTGCAGGTATTGGAGAAACAACAACCGGGACCATTCCGGGGTCGCCACCGAATGGAACAGATAAACATCCTCACCCGATCGATAGTTCGTGCGCAGCCGCACGAGATCGCGTTCGCTCGCCAGCACGTAAATAATCGTGAATTGGCGAAACATCGAGCGAATCGCTGAGTAGCTCTGTCCGACTTGATAGCGCGCCTCAATCGAGGCCGCCACATAATCGTCGTCGCCAAACTGAAAGCTGACGATCGGATGCGCCATCCACGGTGAGCCCCAGTAATCTACGAACAGGTCAACCCCGCGCAACTGAGACAGCAAGACGGTCTTAGTCAGCCACTCGCACGTGAAGTCGTCCACACGCCGGTAGTAGCAATGCCGGAAGTTATGGATGGTAACGCGATCGCCCTCCACCTCAGCCCAGGGCGTTTGAGCATTGTCCAGCCTCCACGGGCGATCATTGGAGGGCTTAAGCGACAGCCAGCATCCTAAAACGATGAGAAAGCCAGCAAAGCAGACCAACATCTTTCGCGCATGTGTCCTCACCCAGCATGTCGCCGCGACGATCACGACCAGATAAACAATCGGCGTTAACATCGGCAGGCGCTTGAACGAAAGATCGAAATACAGGGCAGCCACAGCCCACGCCGTCATGCCGCCAAGCAGTAACCACGCCAGGACTATGCCAAGAATTCGGAGGCTCCGCTTTAGAAGGGAGGAGTGGTCGGCCGAGTTCCTCATTGAGCCGACATAGTAGCCGCTCTTAGCGATTTAGTCACGAAATGGCGCGCGGCGGATCCGCCACTCTCCTCCTACTGCCGGCTGAACGCATACGTATTTATTTCGATCTTCCGCGGATCGCCTTTGGTCGCACCGTCCCCCAGCACGAAGAAAACACGTTTCACGCGTCCATCCGAATAATTCAGCCGCAGCGTGTAATTCCCGACAAAATACGTCCCGCTGCCCGGCGCGCCGTCGTCGTTCTGGAGTCCACCGCGCACATCCCTGCGCATCACCGCTGCATCCTTCAACACGCCCTGATCCGAAAATCGCCCATCAGCCGTAAATGTAATGGCGTGTGCTGCATATGGATTGTTGTCCGCGCGTCGATACATACCTTGTAGCCGCAGCCCATCGCTTGGATCCAGCAAGCGATACTCCCATTTGTTGATGACCAACCCGGCTGCGGTTCGCCGAATGCCCCAGACAATTGGTTCCGTCTCGTACTGGTCGGTCTTGTTGAATACCACTCGCCCCTCGTTCCCGGCCATCTGATAACGTCCCCAGCCAACGGGATTGAACCGTATTTCTCCTGCCCGATCGTATCCCTCAAGTCCACCTTCTGGCTGCCCCTGGCTGAACATCCCATCCGCAAAAAATGTCGCGTACTTATAAACCAACGATGCCGGCGTCGTCGAGTTCACTCCTACCGTGAACGACCGAGCCGCGAGCACGCTGCGATACACGCCGCTGATGTTGTTCCCACTCGTTTGCGCGCTCGTCCCCGCCGTTCCGCTCGACGTGCCATTCGCCGCCGTTGTTGGAGGCGCGGCAAAATGCACACTCCCCAGCAAGCCCTTCAACGCAGCGGTCGAATCCGCAAAGCTTGCTGACTGGAATTCATTGGACAGAAACATGATGAACTCAAATCGCTGTCCGAACTGTATGCACATCATCTGCGCAATCCACAGCCCTCCGCTCTTGTCTGTCAGCGCTCCCTGTGTCGCCAGCATCTCCAATCCGTTGTTGTTGCGTGTCGAGGTCACGTCGTACTGCTTTTGCACCGTGTAATTGAGCTTGACCTTCCCCCACTCGCGATCGAAGTTGTCGCGGAAGGCTCCACCCTCGCGCGTGAACAACAAGATCGTCGTCACTTTGTCTTTCGTTGACGATGGAGCGTTCAGCGCCGTCACCCCGCCCTCATCCACACGCTGCCACTTCGGCAACGGCTTGAAGATAAAGTCCCCGGCCTGAACTTCCGCCGTCTGCCCGAAGGCGTGGCTCAACATCAGCAATATGAGAGCAATCAAAGCAGTACGCAAAGCGTGTCCTTTCCCGGATGCTGTGGGACAATCGAAGTCACCCTTCATCCCCCAATACAGCACAATGACGCCAACCATATTTCGAGAAACATCAGAATTTCAGTGACGGAACTCACACAACGTCGGATGGTACATGCCACCACACGATACCAAGATGGAAACGTCTCAAGAAAACGCACAAGTCCCTTGTCGCGAATGGGCTCCAATACCAAAGGGCAGATTCTTTCTTATCGAAACTCGATGGATCCCCCAGACGAGCGGCTGCGAGCTACGCCGGGCTACCCTCGCTCTTAATCGCCCGACTCACGCATTTTCAAAGAGTTGATACCACTCTGTCGACGGAGAAGCGCTGACTTACCGAGCAACGCGGTTCATTGCCAGATCGGGCTCGCAGCCTATCTTGGCATCGTCGCCCTCAGCGCGCTGTTTCGGCTTTTCACCCCAGAATATTGCGCTCTCCACCCGATTGCGTCCCTTCGCTTTCGCGCGATATAGGGCCTCGTCTGCCATCCGAAGCAGCATCGAGCAGTCTAAGCTTTGAGTGGCACCGGTACTGGTGATCAGGCCGGCACTGACCGTAACAGGAATGCTGCCCGCAGTAGTTAACGTCAAAGGGGTTGCGACGTTCTGCCGCAGACGATCTGCTGTGGCGAGCGCTTCTTGACCGTCGCATCCTGGGATCACGATCAAGAACTCTTCTCCACCATAACGTCCGACCGAATCATAGGGACGCAACGACTCCACAAAACGGCGCCCAATTTCACGCAACACCTCATCTCCAACCCCGTGTCCATAGGTGTCGTTGACCTTTTTGAAGTGATCCACATCCACCAAAACCACACCAAAGGTGTCTCCTGTCCTCTTTTGGCGCTCTAATTCCACTTCCAAACGCCGCAGAATCTCCGCACGATTCGGTAGAGAGGTCAGCGAGTCGTGCGTGGCCTCAAAGGAAAGGTTTTCCTGCGCTTTGACCAGCCGCCGTTGTATCACCAGGATCCGAATCGCTACCGTCGCGAATATCGCCACTACAAGACAGGACGAAAGAAGTCTTTCGCGTTCCGCAATCTGGGTTATCAGGAGCAAGCTGCAGAATGGATACAGCAGCGGGAAGAATTGATTCACGACAATATGCTGGCCTCGTGACTTGTCCGTGGCGATCGACCGTCCGTTCTCATTCCACATCGCGCCAATGAGCAGCGGCGTCACCAGCAAGGCACTCCACACCAGGTCGAACCACGCACCGTCTTCCACATGGTTCGCGCCAAGTTCAGCATAGGAATCGGCAAGACCAGCGGCAAGCAGGTACAGAGCCATTGGCCCAAACAGGCTGCGCACCACATTTTCTCGGTTCAATACGGCGCGCAGCGCAAACGAAAATGCGAGAACGCCATCGAATACCACGCTCGTATTCCACCCCAAGGGCGTAGATCCTACAGTGGTAACGGCCGTCAGAGCCTGTCCTGAAAAATATAGATAGACGCAGAGCGAGAAGGCACAGACTTGAATAAGGTCGAGAAGATGAAGGCGATCAAACCGATCCTGTCCTTGATCGGTGTCGATAAACAACAGCATCGCAATCGGCATACCCGCAGAGAAGAAAAGCAGGTTGTTCAGCAAATCAAGGGAGTGGAGTGAAAACAGGCCGATGCAGATTTCAAGCCCCTGTGCGATCGCACAAATGGCACTTGCCGTAGCCAGTGAAAGCCAGCAGTAACGGCCCGTCGATCCCGAGCCGCGATATGCCCTGACGAACATCAATACGCAGATCAAGCCGAGCACGAACTGCACCGTTTTCGAGAGAATATCCTCGGCAGGTTGGACGCCCATCCTCCAGATCACGGCAGCCTGCAAGATCAGCAGAACCGTAATGGTCAGCAGCAACGTGCGGAATCTCGGCATAAGGGGTCGGCGACCGCAGTCAGTCAGTCGTCCTCATCAGATATCGGCACGATTGGTGTCAGGAATCAATCGCGACCCTATCACACGGTTACCCGAAGGTACCTCGCCGTCGAAAATTCCTGTCCCCTGACGATCAAGTCGGCGCGAAAACCTTCACCCCGCGCCACTTTTCACGGTAAGATGATCCCGCGTCTCTGGTCGGAGCTCGGCCTAGCCCCACGCGCTCGCAGAACCCAATCTATCCATTAAAGGATCGTTCCCCATGAATCACACGATTGCACCAGCAAAACTGCGCGTCACCGGCCTCCTTGCGGGATTCTTAGCCGTCCTCGCGATGCTCACCGTCCTGGCCTCGCCAGCCCGTGCGGCGAAAGCTCCGCTTAAACAGCTCAGCACCGACACCTTCACCAACTCCGACATGCAACACGCCACCGAAGTCGAGCCCGACACCTATTCCTTCGGCTCCTCAATGGTGGCAGCATTCCAGGTCGGCCGGCGCTACTCCGGCGGCGGCGCCTCTGACATCGGCTTCGCCACCACCACCAACGGCGGCGCCACCTGGACCAACGGATTCCTGCCTGGCATCACGCAGTTCTACCAGGGCGGAACCTACAACGCCGCCAGCGATCCTTCCGTCATCTACGACGCTCGTCATGCAGTCTGGCTTATCAGTTCCCTCGGCATCTCCGACACGCAGGGCAACACGACGATGCTGGTCAGCAGTTCCGCCGACGGAATCACCTGGAACAACCCCGTCGTCGCCAACAACACCAGCGCATTCGCCGATAAAGAATGGATCACCTGCGACAACACAGCCACCAGCCCGTTCTACGGCAACTGCTACATCGAATGGGAAGACGCCGGAATCGGCGACCAGATTCTAATGACCACTTCCACCAACGGCGGCAAGACCTGGAGCAAGGCGTTCACCGTCTCGAACGCCATCGGATTGGGCGGCCAGCCCGTAGTCCAGACTAACGGCACTGTCGTCGTCCCATTCCTTGGCAACGAGATTGACTACTTCACTTCAACCAACGGCGGCAAGACTTGGACCAGTGCCGCAGTCCTTTCCAGCCTCTCCGACCACGGCGTCGCTGGCAGCCTGCGAGCTGTTTACGTATTGCCGTCGGCGGAAGTCGCCAGTGATGGCACTGTTTATGTCGCGTGGTGGGATTGCCGCTTCCGTACTGGTTGCTCCTCCAACGACATTGTGCTCAGCAGCTCAACCGATGCCAAGACATGGTCGTCGCCAACTCGCATTCCAATCGACGCCGTCTCCAGTACGGTTGACCATTTCCTCCCCGGAATAGCCGTCGATCCCGCAACCTCAGGCGCCACCACTCACCTGGGACTGACTTACTACTACTATCCCACCGCCAATTGCTCGACAACAACCTGTAAGTTGGCCGTCGGTTTTGTCTATTCCCACGATGCCGGCAAAACCTGGTCCACCTCGACCAGCCTGGCCAAGGGAATGAAGATGAGCTGGTTGCCCAACACCACCCTCGGCTACATGGTCGGTGATTACATCTCAACTTCCTACCTGAACGGCAAAGCCTTCGGCGTGTTTGCGAAAGCACTAGCACCCAAGGCAGCTCAATTCCGCGAAGCGATGTACACCCCAAACATGGGTCTCTACGAGATGCAGGAAGGAGAGGGCCCCTACGTCAGTTCGGCAGGCGATCGCCCAATCCCCAACGCCAAGTCCGACCATCCACCCGTGCCCTTCTGGGATTCAGAAGGACGGATCCCGAAACAAAAACCGGCGAAGCCCCGGAAATCGAAACACTAACGCCTGAAAGACATACAACCCGAAAATATGGCCGCCAGTGTACGCACTGGCGGCCTTTTCCGTTCGCCCTACACGACTCACTTCCCACGCGCACCATCGATCCTCAAGAACCGAGCAGCGTTGTTGTACAGAATGTCGCGCTTCTGCTGAGGCGTCAGATAGTCGGCATTCTGAATGACGCTGATCGAATACGCCATCAGCTTTGGCCAAAGCAACTGGTCGGTTCCGAACATCACACGGTCTTCGAATCCCCCGTCCACCAGCCGCTCAATATAGCGATTCACTTCCTTGATCGGATAGCTCCAGATCAGTCCCGCCACGTCCACATACACATGAGAGTTCGCCTGCAGCAGCGTGAGCATCTCTTCGATCATCGGATACCCTGCGTGCATCACCTGAACCCGCAGCTTCGGATGGCGCGCCAGCAGTTCCTCGAACAGCAGCGGATTCCCCATCGAGCCGCGGAATTTCGGCATCGTCACGTTGGCGCGCCCGGAACCGCCCGTACCCATGTGCACCGCTACCGGAATATCCAACTCTTCGGCGAGAGCGAAATACGCATCGACCGAAGGATCGCTCGGTGAGAGGCCCTCATATTGCAGCCCGATCTCTCCCATCACTTTGAAGCCGCCACTGGTGAAGTCTTTCCGCAACTCATCGAGCGCGACGCGCTGCCCGGGTGTCATCCCGTTCGAGAAGGATGTGCCTGGAATAACGCGGCCAGGTGCGGCATCTTTCCATTTCTGCACACTCGCCGGGTCGCCAAACACAACCGCCGTGACGTTGAGACGCTCCATTTCGGCGACTACATCCTTGATGTACTCGCCCGGAGCGGACGGATAAAGAGCCGGCGTGCACTGGTCTTTCGCCCAGCCAAACGGCTCCTCCTTCTCCTTCGGATCGGACGCCGTGAACTTTGACGTGTTAGGACACATCGGCACGAGACCAGGAAAGTTCGCGTCCATCGCATGCACATGAACGTCGAGTACCGGCAGAGGCTTTGGCTCGACGTTCTGGCCGAGAACATACACCGCATTTAAGGACAGGATTGCGGCGCAACACAAGAATTGCTTGACGAGGAAAGAGGGCATACCGAATCTCCTTTTGCAAGTAAGTGAAGTTGAGACTTCGGAGGTATACCACATGTCGTCAAGAACTCCACCTGCACGACAGAGCTGGGTTCCTCAGTCGAAGAACAGTTTTTTTTCGACAAGATCCCGGCTGGAGGAAAGATCGTGCACCCTTATGCTTCTGAAGTAGCACTTCCCGATAGCCGCTATTAAGTGCGGGAATTCCGTTCGGCCGCGCGCCACGCCCAGCGTGCAGCCGCAACCAGCGCGAGTGGCCCAACGATCATCCCAGAGATAGCTCCCCAATTGAGCCCCTGGCCATGCATCACCACCGACGATGTAACCACCGACGTCACACCGTAGCCCGCAAGCAGAATTCGGCGGTATCGGTCGAGCGGCTGCGAACCCCGGCTCAACTCACGCATCAACCGCTGGTCGAAGTCAGTGGGCAAGCTCGGCACAGCCCCGGTCATCGAGCGCCGCAGCAAATTATCGATCCCGACTTCGCGAGGTTCCATCTCAGTCACAGGAATATCCTCTCTCTTTCAGCATGCCTTGAAGAAGCTGGCGCGCGCGATGCAAATACGATTTCGCCGTGTTCTCTGGAATTCCCAACAACTCCGCCACTTCGCCCACACCCGCGCCTAACCAGTAGTACAGTCGCAACGCCGATTGGTAAACCTCGGGGAGCGTTCGAATGCACTCTGCAAGTGCCCGATCGCGCTGTGCAGTTTCCGCCTGCCGGTCCGGTCCAGGTTCCCCACTCGCAGCACTGTAGAGAACCGTCTCATCCTCGTGGGGGCTGCGGAAGCGCACCCGCTCTTTCAGGTTCACCGCCTGGTTGAACGTGATCCGGTAGATCCACGAACAAAACTCGGCCTCGCCGCGAAACGACGCGATCGCATGATGCACCTTGAGAAACACTTCTTGCGTCACGTCTTCCGCTTCCGGAACGAACTCCTGCCCCAAAATCGAAACCGCCAGGCGAAACACGCGCGCACTATGCCGCCGAACCAGTTCCGCGAAAGCTTGCTGGTCGCCGCTCTGCACACGAGCCACGAGTTGGGAATCGCTCTCCACCAGTTAGCGCCGAGGCTCGCCCTGCAGAAAATGAAAACCAATCAGGCCCACTCCCAGGAAAGCAAACGGCAGAGGAGCCACCCACGCATGGGACGCTGCAGGAAAAACCAGATAGAGGAAAATCATGGTTCCCAGCGCAAGAGTCGACAGAACCGTCCCCAGAATCGGCAATACGTTCGGATCGGGCCGCCGTTCCTGTGCCAACTCCAACGGAAACTCCGGCAACGGTATCCCTTTTTCCATCGCCGCCATCCGCTCCTGATGAATAACCTCGAGCTTCTTCTGCCGGTCCAAATGCCTCACGTACAAATACCCAACAATGCCCGCCGCCAATGCCAGTACAACTGTCCCGTCCCCGACTGTGTAACTCATGGCTCTCTTACCTCCACCCTTAGGACAGGGTGTACCATGCCCCCGGTTGCAGCAAATCGAAAAAACTTAGTCCCGTATCAGGGCATCGCTTTAGCGATGCCGTAAACTATCCCAAATTATTCGCCCCTTCAGGGGCCGCGGGGGATTTCGAGTCTTCAGCGAACTGCTAGCGCGCTTCCCATATAGAATCGCAAAGCGCAAACTGACCCCCGCACCCGAGGAGACTGTCATGAGCACTCTGGAGCAGAAACGCCGATCCTTCCTGATGGCCTTAGGCGGCCTCGGCTTGATTCAGCTATTTCGACGAAAAAGCAGCGCGCAATCCCAACCCATGTCGCGCCCGGGATACATTCTCCCTGCCGCCGGAGGCGAGCACCTGATTCACTTCCGCGACCACGGCGACATTTTCATCAATGTCGGCTCAGCAACCGGCTCCGACCAGCTCGCCTTCGGAACCCAGCAAGTGACACTCGGCGCAGGCATCCCTGTCCATCGACACCTCCAGAACGACGAAGCCTTTTATGTTCTCGAAGGCAGCGGCACGGTCACCCTCAATGATGTCCCCCACACTTTTGAAAAAGGCGGAACCATCTTCATCCCCAGGAACTCCTGGCACTCCTTTGAGAATCCCGCCCACGAACTCCTGCTCCTCTGGATCGCCACCCCTGCCGGCCTCGATGGATTCTTCCGCGAGACCTGCACCCCGCCCGGCACACCGCCAAAGCAGCTGACAAAAGATCAGATCAAAGCGATTGCTCTGAAACATGGGACAGAGTTCCGGTAGTTGCCGCTGAGAATATTTACTCGGCTCGGGAATCCCCTCTCCAAAAAAATTAATCAAGGAGTCGAAGGCTCGCCTTCGCACTCGTCCCGGTTACTGCACGGCCCAAACATGAACTCGCAGTGTGACGGAACCAGCGCTCCCGCCGTCAGAATCCAAACTGAACTTGATCTCCTGCCATGCTGACTGCTTGTTGGCTGACGTGATCAGCATCGCTCGCACTGGGTAGACGTCGTGTGCCCTGACGGGATACCTTGCCGATCCACTCTTCTCCGTCCAGCCAGGTGGCAAGTCGGCTCTCAGAGTTACCACCTTGTCTTGGTTTGTATTGTTGCGGATGAGCAGCGGCACCGGCAGAACTGCGCTGCCGCCGATAGCGATCTCCGGCGTCGGGTGCAGCTGCGCCAGATGTTCGAGATTGTGGGCGCTCCAGAAATCCTTGTAGAAATTCCAAGGACCTCCAAGCTCGACCGACATTCCCGTACGCTCTAGAGCCTGATATCCGCGAACCGGCGCATAGGCAATCGGTCCCGCCACAACGCCCTCCAGAACATCACCAGTGGCCGTACCGCCGACAAACGATTTTCCAAGCAGCAACTGCTCTGGGTCTCGAAAAGCATTGAAGTCGCCGGTTTCGAGTGCCTTCTTCGCAATTTCGCCCTCGTCAATTTGAGTCTGATAGAAGCTTGTTTCCACCGCCTTCAGCCGATAGTAAGGAACGTGCCGCGATGCCGACACGCCAGTCACGGAATACTCCGGCCCCTTGCCCTTCATGAAGGCCATCTCGGAAGCGTCAGAAAAGTAATACAGCTTCTGCGGCTGCCACGGGCGCAGTCCCTCCGTCAGATTTCCGTAGCCCGTACGCTCGTCGGGAAACGCGACCTGCTCGGGGAAGCGCGTGGGATCTCCCGCCATGTCGAACGCCTCGGTCGCAATCACACCCGACGCCTGGTGATCTTCATGATTTTCTCCAGCCACCACATCGGGCAGAAAAGTAATCACCACCCCAGGGCGAGTAAGCCGGATGACGCGCACCACCTCCCCCAGCGTCGCCCCATGATTCGATGTTTCCAGCGACCGCAATACGTCGTGCGTGTACTGCGCGGGAGTATCCGGGGCATTGAGGAACCACACATTCGTGATATCGAGCGAGGCGAGTGCGCGCCGGCCTTCGATTTCCCGCACCATCGCCAGTGACGCCGCCTGCTCGTACGCGACCTCGTTGTCGCCCGCATTCCCTCGAGTCGTGAACAGCACGGCCACTCGTTTGCCTTCATCGAGCACGACCTTCGCCAGGTACCCGCTGATCAACGTTTCATCGTCAGGGTGCGCGATGACCACCAGAATATCGGCCTTGTAACGATCATCCGGCAGCGGACTAGGCGCCGCCTCCTTCAAATTCCCTGCGCCCTGCGCCCCAGCCGCCGAATCAGACGATGCCGTCGCTCCAAACGACAGGCCAATAGAGAAGATGACGGACAACAAGATCAATGCTGTACAGCGCAAACCTCTAATTTGCATAATCGCCATAGCTCCCGGTCATGAGATCGCTACGACTCTAACAGGCCGCGGTGAAACTTGGATTTCGACATCAACCGGCTAAGTAACCACGGCAGGTTACTTCTGCGCTGTGCGCCAAAGAGATCGCTCAACTATTGATAAACACATGCGCTTTCCTTGGCGTCGCAACACTTTGCAGCCCTCTCAGACATACAGGCCGTGGCCTCGTGGCCATTCCCTTCCGTACTGTCGCCCAAACCCCCACCCGAAACTAATCTTTCTCGCGAGGGTTTATTCCCACATGAACAACAAATTCACGCAGTCTCTCTTAGTCCTGGCAGCCGGTGGCTTGATGCTTGCTGGTTCTGCCGTCGCTCAAACCTCAACCACTTCTGGCGCCGGTCCTGGAGTCGTCGATCCCAAGCACCCCCGCGTCAATCAAGTGAATCGTCGTGAGACCCGTCAGCAGAAGCGCATTGGCGAAGGCGTGGAAAATGGCAAGCTTACGCCGCAGCAGACCGCCAATCTCGAAAAGCGCGAAGCTAGCGTAGAGAAACGCGAGCAAAAAGATATGGCAGCGCACAACGGCCATTTGACCAAGGCCGAGCAGCGCGGCATTAACCGCCAGCAGAATCGCATCAGCCGCTCGATCCACAGAGACAAACATCCCAAGCAGTAGTTCGTTGCGATCGGCCACAGGATTCTGGGTGAGAGACAGCCGCAGCCGGCATGCAGCTCGCTGCGGCTTTTTCTTTATTGGTGTGCCGCCGAAATTTTCGCGATCCAAATATCCTGCCGTTGGCAGGGCGCTCCACCGCCACAACCCGTCGGCGTCGCCTTCTGTGTTCCAGTAGCCTCAGTCCCGCTGCACGGTGGAGTTCCTCCACACGCATTCGCCACCGTCCCGATGAACGCGGAACATGTTCCGCTTGCGCATCCCCAGTTGTTCGAGACATTCGCGCCCAGGCTAAGCACTTGGTTGTTAAGCCACGATTCCGCAAAGCCGGTCAGCGTGACCGTACCCGCCCGCGTCCCGCAATTCACCGTTCCGCCACCAGCCCAGGCTTGCGTCCCTCCCGTCGGGCAAAACGAATTCGGCATGGTGATCGTTACGTTGCTGTTCGAATCCACGCTCCACGCGGTGTTAGTTCCGTTCGCGGCATTCGCCGTTGCCTCCCACGATGACCAGCAGTTCGTTGAAACCATATCCATGCAGCCCACCGTCTTATTCCAATCGCTCGGGAACGCGAGCCAGTTCCCATCCGGCGACATGATGCCGATCGCATTTTGTCCGTTGAAATTCCAGTTGTCGTCGGTGTTGAACGTATGGCCCAGTCGATAGACGCACGGCGCCGGCCCTGCTCCATAGTTGCAGTCCAGACCAATCGGAACTCCCGGTGAGGATCGTGCCGTCGCATTCTCGATCGCAAACAGTTCGGAATCCCAAATCGATAAGTACTGAGCCGGGCAGGGAAATCCTCCTACGCCCGCTCCCGCTTGTCCGCAGACCAGCGCTGACACCAGTCCCACCGGAGATAAGTCCGTCGTCCCGTGACCCCAGTTTGAACCGTGCTGATCGTCCACCACATTGAACGGCAAAAGCTTCGGAACATTGCTACCCGGCGGCGGAGTCTCCGCGTCCGCCACATTCGTCGAAGGTCCATAGATCAATCCGCCCGGACTACCATCCTCCGTCGCCGGAGTGGACGGGTTGAACATGTTGTAAGCCTGGTAGTACTTGCCCTGGTAGTTGTAGTTGTAACCGCGCGCGGAATGCCCCGTCGCTCCCAGGTTCGGGTTTACTACCAGCGTCCGCGTCTGCCAGAAGTTCCCCCCGACGTACCCCGTTCGAACGAAACTCCCTTGTCCCCACGGGTTCATCGTGGCTGCGGCCGGATCTTCCGTATCCGTGAAATCGCTCGTTCCGCCCACGTTGTCGGCAATAGTCAACGTGCCGCCGGTCGGACTACCGTCGCCGCCAGCAACCGCGGTCCACACCGGACACTGTGCCGCGCTCCCGCAATTCAGATACGCGTCCTTAAGGTCAGGCGCCGCCAAGCCAAAGAAGATGAACTGCTGCCCCGGCGAGTAAGTCGCATTGTTGGTATACGTGACCGTCGTCTGGTGCGTCGCATGGTTATACGCGATCTGCGTCACCTTCATATCCGGTTGTTGGACCATCGAGAAGTTCGTCAACTGCGGATTGTCCAGCGAAGTCGCATCGTGCAGCACATCGGGATAGTAGAACGGTGCGTAGGCAGGAACCGCAGATGGCGTGAAGTAATTGGACGCCCCGGTCGTTGCACAATGCGTTCCATCCACGCCGCAATCGCGCCACGGATGCGAACTATCAGCCGCGTTGACGTTGGTATAGATCAGCCCTGTAAAGGCCTTGGTCCATCCCCCAAACCCGCCCTGCCATCCGGAGGAAACGCACTGCCCATTTGTATCTTGCATACAATTGAGCTGCGTCTCCGCGCCGGTTACGTCTTGAATGAAGATGTCATACGGAGTAGGTGTCCCCGTCGCGCTCGATATCGGAATCATGCGAGCCTGCCCGTGCAGCAGTTGGCCCGTCGGCCCCCAATCCCCCGCAATCTGATCGCTCATCGAATTGAGCGCACGGCAGCCATAGCCTTGGCGAAAGTTCGCCACATATACGGGACCAGTGCACACATGACTCCCGCTGTTCCCCACCGCGCCCGCGCCGATCGCCCCTGTGCAGGTGATCGGGTCCCCATACGTGCTGTATCCGGTATGGTTCGATTGCCCGTTGTCCGAGTACGCAATCGAGAATGACGTGTCGTCGTCCGACCCTTCAAACACTCCCGTATAGTTCGCGCCGTAATTCTGCGGAAGGCAAGAATTCTGAGCCGCCGGGAAATGCGAATCCCCCGCCATCGCTGGCACATAATTGAAATTGAAAATCAGAGACCAACTGACACTCCAGCGCCGGTAGTCCCCACTCGTATCTGAGTCGGTGAGCACTCCCTTGTAAATCGTATTCGCGTAGGGCGTCCCGCTAGCGCCAGTTCCCGGTGCCGGATAGTTGTGATCCGGCGTGAATGTCGCTCCACTGGTTTGTCCCGTCCAGATGTCGGTATTGTTAGCGATCTTGTTCGCAGGACCAACCGGACTCACCTGAATGAAATTCGAATTCACCGCATAGAGCGTGGCCGTAGCCCCAGTATTCGCCTGTACCAGTGTTTCCGCGTCCGTCGGCGTTCCGGTCGTCGCAGAAAACACGATCGTGTTTTCCTGATCATTGTTCGCCGTATAGATCGTGTGAGTGCTCGTGCCCGAGAAGGTCGTTGCGCCCGGCAGGTATCCGCCGCACAGGTTGGTCGGCGTCACCCTTCCCGTCGCCGGATCAAACGCGACCATGACCTTCGTCCCGCCCGATGTCTGAATCAGCAGCTTCGATAGATCGGGAGCCCACACGCGTGTACTCCCCGAACTTCCCATGTTGAACGACACGCCAAAATTCCCGCCGCCCAGACAATCCACGCTGCTGTAGAAACTCGCGTCCGTAGCCCGAAACATGGGCGTGCCGAAGTCCGGGTCAACCGCGGGCATGGCCGTGCTGTTCACGCCGCTCAAATACGAATTCAATCCATTGATATTGGTCCCGCTCACCAGATTGCCAGCCGACGGAGGAGCCTGCGTCGCGCTCCCGGTGTAACTCAACGCGGCACCCTGGTGCCCGGTAGTCGCGCTCGGATTGTAGGCGTTCGCCAGGCAAGCCACATTCCCAGCGCAAGCCCCCGGAAGAAGTTCCCCAGTTCCTCCCGCGCCAAATATCGCCATGTCCGTTCGCGCAGAGTACGTCAGCGGCCCGCCTTCTTCGTCCGCGTAGGGCGAAACGAATGCCCCAGCCAGCACCGCACTCCCGGATTGCACACTCTGAGCCTGCATCGCGGTATTCATCAGTGCGGCACTCAAGAACAATACGGCACGTAACAACCATGCGAACATCCAGCGCAATTTCACTTCTCCATCTCCTATGACCGGCCTTCGCGTCTCGCTCTGTATCAGGGCATCGCTTTAGCGATGCCGAAAGCGCCCAAATCAGTCGCCCCTTTAGGGGCTGCGGCATCGTCCCGAGCCCTGCGCGACGCCGTAACCTGCCCCGACCCAAGCGTCCCCTCTAGCCCCCGCTCGTTGGCTATAATGTTTGTTTGGTCTTCCCCGCCTTGAACGGGGTTTTTAATGGAAGGAAATTATGCCGACCGACGTAGTCATGCCCCAGATGGGCGAGTCCATCTTCGAAGGAACCATCACCAAGTGGCTGAAGAAGCCCGGCGACAAAGTCCAGCGCGACGAGCCTTTATTTGAAATTTCCACCGACAAGGTGGACGCCGAAATCCCTGCTCCCGCCACCGGTGTCCTTCAGGAAATCAAAGTCGCCGAAGGCAACACCGTCCAGGTGAACACCATCGTCGGCGTGATCGGCGAAGGCAATGGCGCGACCGTCACCGCCCAAGCTCCCGCGAAAGCCGCTGCTCCAGCCGCACCCGCGCCGCCCAAAAAGGAAGCCGCTCCCGCAGCTGCGCTGCCCGCTGCCGCCGCCGGCGAAGACGATGATGACGAATCCGACGTCCGCTCCTCCCCACTGGTTCGCAAACTAGCCCGCGAGCACAGCGTGGACCTCGCCCAGGTAAAAGGCACCGGCGCCGCTGGCCGCGTCACCAAGCAAGACGTCCTCGACTTCGTCGAACATCGTGGGAGTTCGGCAAGTTCGGAGACCGCCCGTGTGGAGACGGGCGCCCCCGCCCGTCCAGCCGAGCGAAGCTCGGCAGAAAACACCGGTAGCACCGGCGTCTCGCGTACACCTGCCGCCGTCATTCCCGGCGACCTCGTCCCCATGTCGCAAATGCGCAAAATCATCGCGCAGCGCATGATTGATTCCCGCCGCACCAGCGCTCACGTCCACTGCATGTTCGAAGTGGATATGACTCGCATCGTCCACCTACGCAACAAACTCAAGAGCGGCTTCGAGCAGCGCACCGGCTCTCGCCTCACCTTCATGCCGTTCTTCGTCCGCGCCGCGATCATCGCCCTGCAGCAATACCCGATCGTCAACGCCTCGCTCGAAGGCGACAACGTCCGCTATCACAAACACGTAAACGCCGGCATCGCCGTTGCTCTCGATTGGGGCCTCATCGTCCCCGTCCTGAAATCCGCCGACGAACTCAACTTCCTCGGTCTCCAGCGCGGCATCACTGACCTAGGCGAGCGCGCCCGCAGCAAGAAACTCATGCCCGCCGACGTCGAAGGCGCAACCTTCACCATCACCAATCCCGGCCAGTTCGGCGCGGTATTCGGCCTGCCCATCATCAATCAGCCGAACGTTGCCATCCTGGGCATCGGCGGAATCACCAAGCAGCCCATGGTCGTCACTGACAAAGAAGGCAACGACTCTATCGCCATCCGCTCGATCGTTCACCTAACGCTAGGCTACGATCACCGCATAATCGACGGAGCCCTGGCCGACCAATTCATGGTGGTCGTAAAGAAGTCCTTGGAAAATTGGAGCGAAGACGTCGGCTGATCTTGCCAACAAAAGCAAAACCCGCCCAAAAAAAGCGCGGGTGAAGTACGTTTGAGTGCACTTGGAGTTGCGAACTAGGCAGCTTAGCAACTTAGGAATTATCCTAAGGCTCCGTTTCAGCTAAGCTGCCTTACGAGGGCGGACAGTTCCTTCAGCACCGGTTTCGCGCTTGCGCTTATCTCGCAAGCCCCAAACAAAAATCGCCACCACGGCGACCCCGAACATCGTAAATGGGATTAAATAGCCCATAATCTAATCGGTTCCTCTCTCCAGCCAAATCCCCGCAACGACAATCGCCAATCCAGCCAGCGCTATAAGACCCAAAGCAATTCGCGTTCGCAACGCCAGTTGCCCCTGGTAGAAAACTGCGTCCAAGGGGACAAAAACAACGAGCAAAACACCAATCTCTCGTAAGCTCTCGCCAGCTAATTCCGCTGTCTTTCGCAAGCTTGGCCTTCCTGCATCCTGAACCTCCTAGCAGGTCCAAAGAAGATGCCTTTGGTAACCAGTATGCCATTTCTACACCAAAAACCTACGGACGCGCAGGAAACTTGAACGAACCTTGAATGCCCAACCCCAGCTAGGTGCCAAACGACGAACGACCTCCCTACCACTTCGTCGTCACCCGCAATCCCTCCAACTGCGCAAACGTCACCGGCGTCCCCTGCACCGCCAACAGACTCGTCACCGCCGCCTCGATATTCGCGATCACCTGCGGCGCAACGCCACCAACCTTCGCCGCCGCCAACACCGATTGCAACAAAGTCACCACCAGACTGATCAACGTTGCCGCGCCCATCACAAAGCTCCTTTGATCTGAATCGTCATCGCCGCCGCATTCGCAATCGCCGCCCGCAGCGCCGCTTCCGCCGACTTCACCGGCACACACTTCGCCGCCGGATCGGGAGGCGCAACCGCAACCGACCACCCGCAGTAAGTCTCCACCGCCGTAACCAACGCGTTCTCTCCCGACACCGCGCGATTGATCACCTGGCAAATCTCAAGTCCAGAATTCGCCGTGCAACGCGCCTCATATTTTGACTGCGCCGCCACAATCGACCCCGACAACGCCGCCGCCGTATCGCGAGCCTGGTTCTCCAGCGGACTGCATCCCAACAGGCACAGCAACCCAGCCATGACCAGCAACAAGGCCGCTCCGAGCCTAAAACCCATACCGTTTCCCAAACTCATACTGTCTTCTCCAATTTGCCTTTCCTGATGGCTGATGGCTGATGGCTAACTGCTGATGGCTGAAAGCTACCTGCCCTTCACCTCGAAAATCGATGGCAACACCGCATGCAGAAACTGCGCCACCGCATTCACCGCCGCAAATGCCACCGGATGCGCCCCAATAAATGCCGGCGTAAAGATAGCCGCCCCAATCGTCCCCGCCAGCGTTATCATCAGCGGCCCATACTGTTTCAATAAGTCCGAATAGTTCACCGAGTCAGTCCTCCTTACTAACGTAGCGCCGGCGACTCGCCGGCAGTTCCGAGGGCGCCCCGCCCTCGGGTGTCTCCGTTCAATGCACCAGGCAGATCAGTGCCACCTCCTGCAATCTTCTGCAAGACACTCCCTGCCCGTTCTCTTTGTGATCTATTTCAGTAAGTGATCGTGCAGCGCGATCAGCGCACTCACCACAAACGCAATCGACGCCGTAACAATCCGGTCATAGACATTTCGCCGGATATCATTCCGCTCCAGCGTATTCAGCCGGTCTTCCGCAAGCTTCATCCGTCCGGGCTGCCCATTTCCGGCGATCATGTCGATCTTCGCTTCCACCCGCCCCAGCTTCTCCAGAACTTCCAGCTGGAAATCATGGCTCAGTTGAATCACCACCCGCGGATGTCCCCCACCCTCACAAATCACGTCTTCCCCATCCTTCTTCATAGTGGATAGTCGACATGCAATGCCGTCGCGTTTCGCGAATACTTCGCCGGCACGCTGTTGTCATACCTCCGTACAAAATAGTTCTGCCCCCGCGCATAACGCGGTAGTGAAAATGTCCTCACCGTGAAACGCCCAATCAGGTTTCGGCTGTTGCTCATGCCCCATCCCGAATCCGTGTATCGCATCTCAACCCCACTTCCAACCGTCGGCGTCCAACCCGCATCCACTGTCACCGTTGTGGATGTAAGCGCAACAACCTCAGCTCCCGTGAGATCCGCGAGAAAGCTGCTCCCCACCTGGCTCACATCAACCGGCGTCAACGCCTTCGTCAAGCCCGCTCCCGCGCCTTCAAATTCAATAGCCAACCCCGGATCTCCCGCATCCACAAAGCGCAAAACGTAAAGAAGCTGCTCCTCACCCAAATCACACACTCCGATTTCTACTTCCCGCACAATTGCCAGAAACGAAACATCCCGCGAACCCAGCCCCACCGCCAACCCGTCGCCCGGAAATATGTCCTCCGCTCCTCCGGGCAGCATCTCACTCCACGCCTGATACTCTCCTGCCCAACCTTGCCCGGCATCGTCGAGCAACGCCAGCGCGGCAGTCTCGCAATCTGCAGTCGTTCGTGCAGCGGGCGTCGCAATGTTTCGCACCGCCGCCCGCACGCCGTCGTCAGCGCCATTTTTCAACTCTGCGATGCTCTCCGAATTCACCACCCGTGCCATCGCCCGCCGTCGGCTTCGGTAAGTCACTTCGATCGTCTCGTCCGCAGCCGGAACATGTTGCGGATAAAACTGCAGCGTTGGCGTACTCGAGATCCGGCACTCCGCCCCGTCTAACCGTGCTCCCACTCGTCGCGTCTTCCAGTTCTCGTCCTTCGGGGCGCTCCGCACCACCGCATCAACCGCAAGAAATAAGTAGGTGAACGCCACCGAGCAATGCATGTCCGCCGCATTGATCAGTGCGTATTCGCAAAACTCCGGCGCATTCGCGATGACCCCGTCGTAGAGCACGGTAGCGTCCGCCACCTGGCTCGCTGGATTTGCGGGATCGATATCGTGTACCTCGAGCAGCACCCGAACGTCGCTCGCCACCGCCGCCCCGCCCCGCGCATCTCCACTCACTCGTTCCGACGAGTGATAGACCTGCTGCAACCTGTAAGCTTCTGTTGGATACAACCGAGTCGTGAACACATAGTGGTGTCCCGCTTGTGTCGCAACCTGATTCCCTGTCGCCACACCATTCACCATCGCCCGGATGTTGCAGTTCCCACCCGAAGGCGTAATCAGGAACCCGGCGACGCATGCGCCCATCGAAATCAACCCGTCATACAGGCCACCAATCACACCATTTGACCCGCCACTGAACGCGAAGTCCCCATGCTCCAGCACAGTCATCCCGCCCAGTTCAATCTTCTCCACAAATTCGACGAGCGTCTGGCCATCGACTCCCGTGCCACCCGCGATCTGCAACTGCCCTGCACTGACAGAGACAGCGCTTCGCGGATCCACCACTCTCCAATGAGTCGGATCCAGCGTCCCGTATTCCTCGTCCAGAATCGTGCGGTTGAACAGCGGCACTTCATTTCGTCGCGCGAATGGAATCTGCGACAGATAAAACGTCGTAGTCCCATAAGCGTCGCCGACAAAATAGTCTTTAACGTGTGCCGCCGGCTCCAATCGCCCCAACACCGTCAAGTCGTTGACGATCCTCCCCGTGCTCCGCAATTGCAGATTGTCGGGGGAGAAGTAAGCGTCACTCTCCGACAGCGAGTAAGTGTGTTGCCCGAGTGGCGTGAGGAACAACTGGCCAGCATCATCTCGATAACTACAACGACCAAGCAGCGCAATCTCAGCCGCCGTCGTCGTCCACTTCTTAGCGGGGTCCACGCTGATGAACGGAATCGTGTCGCCCTCGTCCACGCCAGAAAGATCAAACTGACCCGGCAGCATGTCTTGTGTCAGTTGTCGAAATCCCCCGCCCGCCGTCCGCCCAACAAATGCCGGACACAGTGCCCCTGATTTGCGATCCAACAGCATTACGTCGCTCAGCGCAACCAACTCATATCGAATCTCCGCCCCGCGTTCGCCCGCTCCGCGATATTGCTCTGCCGGAGTCTCCGCCACATATCCGGTAAACAGGTTGTGTCCGTTCTCGCGCGTAAACATCACTCGCGCCGACACCACCGGAATCGCGAAACTGACCCGTCCCCCTACCAGGCAAACTCTGAATTCCGTCGGCGCGTTCAGCTTCCGCACCACCTTCGCGCTCTCCGCTTCAACAAACGCGGTATAGTCCCGCGAGCCCCGCCCATCGAGATTGTCAATCCAAAGTTTCATTGGCTGTCCTATGTGCTGCGTTGGCGATGACTTTTCCAGCAGCCTGCGCGAGGTTCGTATCAGGGTATCGCTTCAGCGATACCGCAAGGCCTTCACAATCAATGGCCCCTTTTAGGGGCTGACGCGAAGCATTCGCTTGCGCGCTCCACGACTTTCCCCGTGCCCGCTAACCTCTCTAATAGACCCCCGCCCCGCCCGCCGGAAAGTAACTCCGATAACAAAGCACCACCGCCCCATCATTCCCATCCACCGTGGGCAAAGCCGTGAACGCCGCCTGCAGCGCCATCTCCCCAATCGGCTTCTGAATCGGAACCAGACTCTCCCGCTGCCACTCGGGCTTCACCGTTGTAGGACTGAGAATCGGATAGTAGAAACACACTCGCCCTCCCGATTCCTCTTCCATCACAAACAGTCCAGACCAATGCTGCAAAAACGTTCCGCCTTCCCGGTCCACAAACGCGATCACCTTCTGCACCGACGCACCGGCAACCGGCGCCCCTCCCGCCAAAGCCTGTGCCAGTACCAAAGACGTCGCGGTCACCTGCGCCACGCGCCCAACATTGAAAGTAACTCGCCTCACATAGTGAGCATCCTGTCTTACATCTGCGGGATTCTTGACATAGGCTCCTGCAGTCCCAGTACCGACATACCCAACTTGCTGTAAGTAATCCATGTCGCAAGCCACCAAATCGCCGGTCTGAAATCCTACGGTCGCTCCTACTCCCAGAATCAGCTCCTCTGCCGTCGAACCCTCCAGCACCGGGATCGCCGAGACGGCCGCACCGCCCGATCCTTCCGGCGCCGCATTCGCATCCGTCGCGAGCACATTCATATGCTCCGCGCCGCCCGCGAGAGCCATTTGCAGCTTTCCCCAATCGCGGAACTCAAATTCCACGCGTGTTCCCAGTCCGCGTCGCACCTGCGCCATCACCGCGCCCGCCGAACCTGCGCCCAGCCCCTCGATCTGCGATGTCGACGTCCTCTGAAAGTTCTCAATCCATCCCAGATCAATCCACGGTGCCGGAGGCGCATCCAGCGGAAATCCGCTGTTCTTCGACGGATCAAAGACCGCCGTCACTCCATTCACGCGATCCACCGGAGCAAAATACGCGCGCGTCTGCCGCGACACCGGCCGCAATCCCGCTCGCGTCATACATCCACCTCGGGCAGAAAGAAATAGACTCGCAACTGCGCATATCGGGCCAACCGCGCCCCACTCGCACCCCGCTGCTGCTTGGCGACCGCCTCATCGCCCGGAGCGTTCCCCAATTCCGGAGCCGTCCAGAACACTCCCGCCCCCAGATCCCGCGCCGGCGACTCGCTGTAATCCAGCATCTGCGTATGCGCTGGCGTACAAATTCGCATCAACTCCTCATCCATCTCCGCCAGCACACGCCCGCGATCCACGCCCGACCCGCCAACCGTCCCCTCGCTCGCATACCAGACGCGGCAATCCATCCCCAGCATCGGCCGCGAACTTTCCGCGATCAGCAACTCCCCAAAATCCACATAGAACACGCCCGCCAAAGCCTCATTGCATCGCGCCTCCATGTTTTCCCGCACCAGAATTCCCGGCACACTAACTCCATCTAGATTCACAGTCCGCGCAGGATTCAACGCCATAAGCCGATCCCGCAACGCCATAAAAAAACTATCCTTAGCCGCCTGCATACCTCTCCTATCACCAAAACAAAAATAGGTGGAACCCAAGCCCTGAGTGACCCTTAGTGTCCTTTGTGGTGAGTCAAAAATGCCTTCCTACCACCCAACCGCAGTAGTCGAGAGCTCTTACTTCTGCAATCTGACTTCTGACTTCTGCAATCGCTTCCTGACTTCTGCAATCTGCAATCTGACTTCTGCAATCACTTCTGCATTCTGACTTCTAACTTCTGCCTTCTCATGCCACGGCCAGCACCCGATACAAATACGCCACTCCCCCAAACCGCTCCACCACAAATCCCTCGATGCAAAACATCTCGCCCTGGTACACAATCCCAAGTGCCGTTTCAAACAACACGTCCGCCGACGCCACATTTCTCTGGCTGACCTGCTCTGCCAACGCCGATCGACCGGCCACCAGTTCGATCCGCCGTCGCGGCCCGTTGCTCTCCGTTGTCAACTCCCGCACGATCACCGGCGAAATCGGAGCCTGCTCCACGCCCGGATCGATCAGTCCCAATCCGCCAACCGCATCCGCCGGAATCCCCGCGGCTGGAAATAGAAGAACCACGCTCGTCCCGCCCAGGGTTCGCAGCATGGCATCCGCCGCTCGTGCCGCTGCATATCCAGAAATCCCTGTCATCGTCATCCCACTTTCTGCGCCACATACGGCGCCAGCAGTGCCTTCACCGTTGCGTCAACCAGCGAATCCGAGAAGTACAGCAACCGCATACGGTCCAGCATTCCCTGCTTCACATTCAAAGCCGGTGTAGCTTGCGCGTTCTTTACGATCTGCGCACACGCCACTTTCACTCCACTCGGAATCGGATCCAGCCCCGCCGTATACACGAACTCCATTTCGTTGAACGTCCACCCAAACACGTTCTGCAGTGGCGTAACTTCCCCAGTCTCCGCAACCACGTCAAGATCTGCGATATTCAAGTCAGCCCAGGCTCCCGCAATGCCAAAAACTCGCTCCGCATCGGCCGCTAACTCGTCATAAGTCATTTCGCCGTGTCTTGCAGGCCCATATCGCGCCCGCGCCGACACAATCGCCGATGTAGCGGGCGCAACCACTGCCAGAGGTAAGTAAGTAAGTCGAGCCGCCCGTCCTGCTTGTACTCGCATTCGCTCCAGGTATTGCGCGACCGCAAGCGTAGCTCGCCGGCAATGCGCATCCACAATCGCCGACGCCGCCGTAACCCATGCCAGCTCCGTCGTAGTTTCCAGCCCGTACACCTGATATTCCGATGGCTCCAGATAATTCATAACTCGTCCCAACCCCCACCGTAGAGACGCGGCTTGCCGCGTCTCCTGCCAGCTGCGTCCCGGTTCAAAAGTAGTTCTCGGCTCCCGCCCCCAGCAGTCGCACTGAGAACTGAGAACCGAGAACTGAGAACTCCCCTACCGATTCACCTTCACCTCGTAATGCGCATACGAAGCACCCTTCACCACAACGCCGCCGAACTTCACCACCACGTTTTGCGCAGCCAGGGAACTCGGTGTCCCCAGCTTGAACACGCGAGGATTCGGATCCGTCAGCCAGTGGTACTCGATCATCTCCTCGCTCACGATGTAAGCCGGCAACACCGCGCTACCGCTTCCAGGTGTCCCCGTGTATCCCAGCGTCCATTCCGGAATCAGCGGAAGTTCCCCAGCCTGCGTGCTCAGAGTTTTCACGCGCAGCCCGGCAGCCACTTCAGTCGAAGACAGCACCACGTTGAACTCCGTCTTCATCTCGCGATCAATCAAATCGAGCAGCACCGGATTCGCATAGATCGCCGAAGGCCGCACTTCGAACGACGAATTCGCCACCATCTGCGCAATCGTGGTTTTCAATCCATCCACGATGCTCTGGCTCGTCGTAATCGTCGTGCTGTTGCCGCCCGCTTCGATCTGTCCAATCGCGCCGAAATACTGCGCGGTCGTTGGCGTACTCAGCGAAGTATCGTTCCCGTTCCACAGCGCGACATCATGCGTGCGCAGCAAACCTTCCACCGCGTCCGCCAAATCCTTCGCCTGCAAATACGCGAACTGGCTCTGCTGCGACCCAACTTCCATGTCGAACAGGTTGTAATTCACCTGCGACACCAGCGCCTTCAGCGGCACGCTGCGCTCCACACGTGTTGGAGCCTGCGAAGTCGGCTGAATATTCCGCGGATCCACAAACCCCTGCGCCGCCGTCGGCGAAGCGATGGCCGTCTCTTCGAAAAACCGTGACGGATGCCCCGTTGCCGGCACCTGCTTGATCCGCTGTCCAAACATTCCGCGACGCCGCACAATGTCCGTGATCTCGCTCTGATACCGGTCCACTTCCACTGCGCCCGGTCCCAGATAATCCGCAGCCGCATTCAAATCCAAAAACTGTGCTTTCATGTCATCTCCTAAATTGAGTTATTCCCCGCCGATGTGGCGCGGGCGCCCGCCCGCGTAAACGTGAACCTGAAAAAAGCGTCTTGCCCAAAAACAAAAAAGGCGCGATCTCTCGCGCCCCACTAACAGCCATGACCCTCATCAAACCCCGGCAGCCGAATGCCCAACGACCAACGACAATCGACCAACGACCGAACGCCTACTCGATCATCCCCGCCCGCGCCAACTCCGCCTTCACCGCAATCCGCTGTTCCACACTCAGCGCGGCCAGAGTCTTATTCAGTACCGCCGGATCCATCCGCTCTCCTTCAATTTCATTCTTCCCAATCAGCGCCGACACCACTGGTGAAATCGTCTTCCGAGCCATCCGCGCCGCTTGCGCCTTCAAGTCCGCATTCGATTTCTCCAACTCGGCTACCCGTTGCTGCAGATCAATCGCCCCAGCCTCCACTTTTCCCAGGTCCCCTGTCTGCGCGATGTTCTCCTCAACTGCCGCCACGATCCGGTCCACCTTCGCGTTCAGCATTTCCTGCTGTGCATCCAGTTTCCCCAGAACGCGTTCCAGAGCCTCACTAGCAGAAGCCAGTCGTTCCGCTGCCGCCATCATCTGATTCACCATCTCTTCATTCATCCCTATCCTCCATTAATTACCCGCTTTTGCGTGATATCCACTTTGGGGTGACACCCACACTTGGGTAAGACCTGCATTCGCCTAATGCCGGATTTTGGGTGGCGCAGCGCTTTAGCGCTGCGGTTAGTCGTGCTTCCAACTCCGGCTTTAGCCGCTGAGGCCTAACGCGGTGGAGAAGATTCGTAGACACGCGGCTTGCCGCGTCTCGCATCTTCCGCAGTGCAGTCAAGGCGAAGCCTCACCCCAACTCAATCGACGTCCCCCGATAAGCCGCCTTATCCCGTCGCAACACCGCCGCTCCAGTGAAAGTAACTCGATTGAGCACCCAAACCTTCGCCTTGATATCCTCCACCACCGCATCCGCGATCTCATAAGACATCCCGAGCTCTTCATATGTGGGGCGGGCATTCTTGCCCGCCTCGTCCATGCTCCTGCCAACTGCCGCCCGATGACCGTCGCCCTTCCTGATGGCGGATGGCTGATGGCTGACGCCCGCCCTCCCGATCTCCGCCACAATCTCCGGAAAGTCGCGCCCATAAAGGAATCCGCTAATCACCAGTTCTCGCCCGACGATATTCGCCCGCGTAATTACTCCAATTTTTCGTCGAGTATCATGCGCATCCAGCCGCGGAGAGTAGTCCATCGCCATTCCCAGCAGAGACGGAATCGCATCCTCGGCAGCCTTCCGAGTCAGCATCACCCGATGCCCCCGAGCTCCCGACGGCGCCCTATCCGACGCCACATCCACCACCGTCAACACTCCCCGAAACGCCACCCGATTCGGATGCCCAAACACCGCAGGCATCTCAATCGCCATCGACTCCAATGACAGTCCCATCCCGATCTCCTAACTCCAGTAAGAACGAGCCTTCCTCTGTGTTCTCTGTGACCTCTGTGGTGAACGGTCTAACGCGGCCCAACACGAGCCAGGCCTGTGCATCCTGCGTTTGCCGCGCACTTCTGCATTCTGACTTCTACCTTCTGCCTTCGGTCCGCACTTCTGCAATCTGCAATCTGACTTCTGCAATCGCCGCACTTACTTCTGCATTCTGCCTTCTAACTTCTGACTTAGAGAAGTTCCACCAGCCCCCGCGCCCGCCTCACCTCATTCACGGTAACGACTCCACTTCGCAGCAAGATTTCGTCAATCTGTGCCTGCTGCATCTCATCCATCGCATCCACATCGGTGAATACAAATTCCAGGTCGTTCCACCCCAGCTTCTTCCCGATCGCATCCCGAGTAAGGTGTTCTGCCACCAGTCGCGCAGTAGGCACAATCGCCGACCGGAAGGCCATCTCGTTCATCTCCTTCGCCGTTGCCCGATTCACATCGCGCTCGACACCCAGGAACTGGGCCGGCAAATCAAATGCATCCGCAATAACGCGCAGCAGAAATTCCTGCCACGCCAGCCGGAGGTCTGCGTCTGTTCCCGCCCCAAATCGCAGCACCTCCGGCTTCGACTCCGCCGACATAATAGGAACCCGCCCAGTCCCTTCAATCTCGTCCTGCCACCACCGGATCAGCCGCTCATGATGCGACGGCGTCAGCCCTTGTAACCAAAGGGCATACTGCACCACCGAATTCGACGCCAGCCGCGACGCATACCGGTGCGCGCTAAGAAACGAGTTAATCGTCTCGAACGCTACTTCCACCCGCCCTAACCCGAACGGTGTATGTGTCCGAGGATTCAGCCGGATGTAACTCAACTCATCATCACTAAGTACAACCTGTCCATTCGCCCCACTAAGTCCAGTGGCCTGCACATAGCGAGGAGAATCCGGACGCCCATCCCAATCCGTAATCATCCGGATCGTAGCCCCATCCACCGGCCACATCACCAACGGCCCATGTGGGGCGGGCATTCCTGCCCGCCCATTCTGCGTCGAGACGAGGCTCTGTCCCGTCCCAGCCGAGCAAAAATCCGCGTTCTTCTCGGCACCAAGGTTTTCCTGATGGCTGACGGCTGATGGCTGAAGCCCGAAGTCCACCCTCTCAATCTCAATCGCCCCAAACCCGCCAACAATCACATCCTCGAGCACCTGCTCCAGCAACGACCGGAACGAGTCATCCGGATTCGGCGCTTCGAAATTGTCAGTCAGCACCCGTACCCGCAGAGCCCCATCGGGAATCTGCTCCAGCGCTCGCCCGCTTCGCGGCTGGATCCGCCACCGCATTCCCGCGATGCGATCTTTGATCACATTGATCGCCCGCCGCGCCACCGGAGTTTCCGCAAACCGCCGCAAATTGTTCGGCGCAGGTTTGGGCATCGAATGTTGGGCAGACACTCCTGTCTGCCCCGCCCCGCCGCCGCGCGAGAACACCGACCCGTTCGAAAAAAACGGAGCCAGGTTCGACCCCGTTCCCATCGTCCGTCGGCGCGGATTTTCAGAGCCCCCTATTAGGCCCCCCGTCAATATCGCCACCGCAGTCCTGACCGCTGATGGCTGATGGCTGACAGCTGCCTTCGACACCTCTCCCGCCCGGCGCATCGCGCCGCGTACCTTCTCTCGAATGTTCATGATTCCTTCCCAGTGTGGCAGCGAGCGCCCGCGCCCGCTTTCTGTACCGCGCCGACTCTCGTCCCATGTAGCGCGGACACTCCTGTCCGCGTGCCTGCAGCTCTACTCAGCCGCGATAGTCATAAGTCTGTTTTGAGTAGGGCACGGCTTTACCCGTCCCGCGTAGGATCCGCCGGAAGAATACGGGTTTTCCAGTTTTCCTAAGACACTCTCGCAGCAAGTCTCCAACTTAGAAATACCCGCATGATTGAAATATCTGCATGATCGAAATACCCGCATGACCGAAATGCCTGCACCACCGTGGAAGAGCGGCCCTTCAGGGCCGCGTAAGTCGCCCGAAATCACGAGGGCTTTAGCCCCTATGGTCGCTTTCACCCCGTGCGAGTTCATCAGCAAACTGTTAGGCCCGGAGACGAATGTGCCGAGTCAAAGAGACATTCTTGAATTGCACTCGTGGATCGCCCGTTCTCCCGCAAAAACAAAAGGCGCAGCGTTAGCCGCGCCTTTAGCCCTATGCCTCGTTACTTAGAACAATCCGAATGCTCGTGCCAATGCGATCGCACCCACCACCAAACAGAAAACGCCTGCAATCGTCGACGTCGTGGTTCGGGGATGCCTCAAACCGAGCACCCCGAATCCACACGAGATGGTTCCGCTGACAAGCCAGACACCCGACGGGCACACGCCTAACTGCATCAACCACACCGGAGTTCGGTTGACGACGAAGATGAGCGAGTAAAACACCATCATGATGCCGATGACAACCGCATACGCCAGGACTATGTGCTCGCGCCAATACCTCGTCCGCCTCTTTCTCTTGCGCTGCGCCTCAATGAAAGGGTCCGTCATTTGCGCTTCGTAATCTCCTCGCCCTCAATCCACCTCTGCAATCTGACCTCTTACTTCTGACCGTCCTACACCCGCAACTCCCGCCGCACTTCTTCCACGATCGCCGCCATCTCGTCCACACCTCGCACCCGCACCTGGTTCTGTTCCAACATTCCAATCGCAAACCCAATCTTCGCATCCTCGCGCTTCAACTCTTGCTCCACAACTGCCGTCAGAGAACTCTGCAAATTGTCCTGCGCCATTCGCGATTGAATCCGCGAGTACCGGTACCCCAGCGCCAGCGCCTGATCCACGTTCCCCGACAACGATACCGCATGAAACATCTTCATACTTCGATCCGCGCGATACCCAAAATCAATCCGGAACGGATCACCCATCCCCGTGTACCTCACCACGTCGAGATCCCTCTGCATCAACTCCAGCACTCCCGCCTCAGCGAAAGCCTCCCGCATCGTGTGCACAATCGCCCCGCGCCCCGTCCGCTCGTGTGGGGCGGGCATTCCTGCCCGCCTCGGCGCGAGATAGATATCCGCCAGCACTTCCATTTCTTTTGCCGGATCCTCCGTCAGCACCGCCTTCGTCGGACCCACGTCCAGCACCGTCCCAAATTTCTCGCCGATCAGCTGCAATAACTCCTCGCGCCGCTTCAACTCCCCCAGCCTCCCGCGAATCTCCCGCTCCACCAGCTCAAACCACTCCAATTCCACATCGGGAGCCACACACTGCAACATCTTCCAGTCGCGCGTGAACCGCACCTCGGCAAACCCACCGTCACTCTCGGTAAGCAACACTCCGACGGTTACGAAATCATCCCGTAGCGCATGCGGCACCAACCGCAGCAACAAAACTTCGAACTGTCGTTTCTCAGCCATCAGCGCACTTCTCGGCGAACTCGGCGTCTCGGCGGTAAAGAAATCAGGCCTAAGCCTCCTCAGTCCAGGAAGGAAACGGCCTCCGTGGCGAACCCCGAAACGACTGAATCAGTTCTTTGACAATTCCCTTTCGTTCGATCAGTCGCCGAACCAACTTGTCGAGTTCATCCCACGAGTTTCCATACCAGCTGGGCGGAATCGCTTGCGCAATCTCCCAAACCCAATCCTCATCCAGCTTCTCAATCCGCGAAAGCCACGGCTCAAACGAACTCCACCCGCTCACCGCCGCATACACTTCATTCCGCGGATAAACTCCTCGCAACGGAAAATCCGGAAACGTCCACTCCCCTGCATTGAAGCAATATCCCTGATCGATAAACGACGCCGAATACTTCCGCTCGCGCATCTTTCGCCAGAATGCCGCCTGCCGACCGTCCGCATTGCAGGTCCATTTGTCCAAAGCAAGTATTCCCGCAAACGTCTCCAAATTCCGCACGCGGTCCAGCATCTCCGGAGGCAGATAATCCAACACCTGCCCCTCCACCGGACTCACCACAAACCGCGAACCAAACTGCAACCCAGCCTCAACCCGAATCTCCTGGCTCCCCAGCACAATCGACAACTCCGGAGTATGCTCCACCAGCCACGGCGAAACCTCCACCACTTCCGCCGTCGGTACCGGCAATCCCACTCGCTCTGCCAGCCGCGTTGCCAGGAACTCATTCGCTAACACCCGCTCATGCTGAGGATTATTCCGAAACTTCACCACATAGTAATGACCATCCTCGCAGCGCATCAGGTGCCCCTGCGCCCCGCCCCGCATCCTCTTTATATGCTGGACCGCCTGCGTAGCCATGATGGGTCTACTTCTGCAATCTAAAATCTAACTTCTGCAATGGCTGTTTGCCTGTGACCCCCGCCACACCCGATTTGTTCAGTTTTTTAACAGCCAAGGAGCTTCAAGGTTTTCCGAACGACTGACGACTGGTGACGGATCACTGATGACGGATCACTAACGACGAACGACTGATGCCTAACGACCAACGACCAACGACTGATCCCTGACGGCTGACGGCTTTTTCTGCCCCGCCAACACACTCCGCACCGCCAACGCAATCCCCATCGCGAACACGCAATCGTCATGCGTCCCCGGAGCCGCCGCCGTTGTCCCATCCGTATGCCGCACAAATGTCCGACACTCATTCCACAACTTCTCACTCCGAAACAATTCCGGCTGCTCCGCCAGCACATCCGAAAACGTCTCAATCATCTTCGGACGAGTGGCCGCCGTCGTATTCCAACCCATCTGTTTGTTCTGCACAAATATTTGCGGATACTCCGCATTCTCCAGATGCGCCAGCACACCGTTGCCGTGGTTGTTTCTCTCCACCGCCAACATTGCCCAGTTGTATTCCGCTCCCAGCTTCACCAGCCTGTGCGACAATTCCCGCTGCGGAAAGTGTCCATGCAACTCCGCGCACTGCATCCCGGTGTCGCGCTCGATCACCTCCGCGCACGAGTAATCGCCATCCACCCCGCCGCCCGCCGGATCCACTCCAATCACGTACCGCTTACCCGGTTGTGCCGGCAGCCAGATCGCCAGCCGCCCGTTGTCCCGGCTCTCCGTCGGATTCGCCACCGCCGTCGCCATCGCTGCTTCCACAATGTTGAGCTCAAACACGCATTCTCCCGACGCCCGGAAGCACGCCACCGCATCCTCTGCGAATTCCTGCCCTGCCAGAGTCCGCAACCTCGCCCACTGCTGCCGCCGCCATGCGATCTGTTTCGGATTCAGCCCATGATCGTTGACTAGCGACCGCTCCTCCGTGTTGTACAGCAGCAGAGCCGGCCCGATTTCCGCTTCATACGACTTCTCAAACCACCACGGAAAAAAGTGCCGCGTGAATCCCGTCTCCTCCGCCTGCTGCCACTCCTTGTAAAACGGACCCCACGCTCCGTTCGCGGTTGACTCCAGGACGACCTCGCCATCCGGCACCACCGCCGCCCGCAGCGCCGCCAGCGCTTCTTCCGCTTCCCGGCTCCACCGCGAAACTTCTGTGCAATGCAGATTCTGAATCGTCCGGCCCCGACCCGCATTTTCATCGGCCGAAGTTACCGTGTACTCGCTGTCTAACAGCGGAAACACCAGCTCCCGCGCACTCGAATGCGAGGTCTTCAACGGACCGTCCTTCAATCTCTCCGGCAGATTCACCCAGA